>Ga0233378_1000156_pt1 | contig 19794 bp, 13 predicted proteins | sample ElkDunMinimDraft_7_FD_180690 | JGI IMG/M metagenome (GOLD analysis project Ga0233378, IMG submission 180690) | Fecal eukaryotic communites from dung pellets of Tule Elk in California, USA - Elk Dung E4 | ecosystem: Host-associated > Mammals > Digestive system > Large intestine > Fecal | place... | reverse complement strand
ATTCTGACGACCCTAAGGGAGGAAGAATCTCATATTCAGATACTGAGATCCTTCACTAACGTTCAGGATGACATGACTATTTGATAGCATTTCTGCATTTTGATACACCCTCTCATCATATTGGCTGTAGTCACTTTTTATTCACAAAACAAATTTTCAAGAGCTTTTATTCAAGCACATTGAATTTCTCTACCGAAGTATAAAATCATCGTCGCCACGACCAAAAACAATCAAATCCCCGCTGAAGACATATCTTAACTGCTGAAAAAAGTAGAAAACGACAAAAACGACAAACGACAAAAACGACAAAGTGAGTAAGTCTGTGATTTTTAACTCTTAACTTTTAACTCTTTCTGTCGTTTCTGTCGTTTCTGTCGTTTGTCGTTTTAACCCCCTCTCGGCACTATAACTAATGTTATTATATAATATATAATAATTATTATAATATATATATATATCGCGCGCAGGTATAAAGTAATGTGAAAAATCGGGACGACCGCAAAACGACAAAAACGACAAACGACAAAAACGACAAAACGACGTGTTCGTAAAGTTTCGTCAAAAGAACGCCCAGTACGAGACTTGAACACGCTCTGTACGAAACTTGAGAAAATTATTTGAAAATGTTAATATTTTTATTTGTAGATGTTAAATTTTGACATTATATTTGCAGTGACAAAAGAGTTAAGAGTTTAAAGTTTAAAGTTAAACTCGCAAACTTAAAAACTCAAAAACTCACAAACTCAAAAACTTACTCCCTTTGTCGTTTTGTCGTTTTTGTCGTTTGTCGTTTTTGTCGTTTTCTACTTTTCTCCGAGGAAGTGATAAGTTTCGAGCGAGGAAGAAGCAGTTTGCAGGCATCCACAAGTGAATGCATTGGCGTGGGCGGTGCAGAGATTGTCCGAATCATGCGCGATGCTTACAATGCGAGGTAAACTCTCGTGAGCATCAGATCCTGTCAAGAACAATTCTTATCAAGTCGTCAATCTGGTTCTTGTAGCCAGTGTTTGCTTCCTTTGCCACTCGGTTGGCTATGACCATGCAGACGGTGAGGGAGCGATGGCCCATCAGGGCGCTGAGTCCGGCAATGGCAGACGATTCCATCTCGAAGTTTGTGATGCGGTGGCCTTGATATTCAAAACATTCAATCTTTTCGTTCTGCTTTGGATCGGCAAGCGGCACTCGGAGTTCTCTGCCTTGAGGCCCGAAGAATCCGCCGCAAGCGATTGTCACTCCCTTGACCATGCCGAGTTCGGGCTGAAGGATGCGGTTGAGGAGTTCAGCATTGTTGTCGATAACATAAGGTGCTCCAAGTTGCGGATTCCAATTCATGTGGCTCTTGAATGCCTCTTCAAACTCAAGGTCGCACACACGGTTGCGTCCTGCATAGAAATTGAGCAGTCCGTCGAAACCGATGGATTTCTCGGAGCAGATGAAAGTACCTGTAGGAGTGTAGGGCTGCAAACCGCCACAAGTTCCGATGCGCACTATTTCGAGGCTTGTGAGTTGGGACTTTTCTGTTCGCGTAGCGAAGTCAATGTTCTTGAGCGCATCGAGTTCGTTCATCACGATGTCGCAGTTGTCACATCCTATACCGGTCGAAAGCACCGTTATGCGTTTGCCCTTGTAAGTACCAGTGATGGTGTGAAACTCACGGCTTGACACATCACATTCTTTCGAGTCAAAATGTGCCGCTACGGTGTCGACTCTTCCAGGGTCGCCACAAAGAATAACCTTATCTGCCAATTGCTCTGGAGTGATGTGCAGATGGAATATGCTGCCATCTGCATTAATGATTAGTTCTGATGGTGGGAACACTTTCATATCTGATGATTTTACTGTTTTTGACAATTTTATTTGCGCAACACCCCTTCCCTATCCTGTTACATTCTGTACTCAATCTCCATATTGCGCACTTTCTTTTCCATGTCTCTGACTTCTATAACAAGCCGTTCATATTCTTGTTCGAGCGTCAATATCGATTGGCGCATGCTCTGGCGTTGCTGCCGTGAGGCGTTATGGAAGTCGGTACGTTTCTTGTCGAGCTCAGTCTGCGCAGCCTGGAGTTTTGACTGTGCCTTCAGCCACTCGCGGCAGATGGATGCGGCTTTCTGACTCTTGAAGTCGGAAAATCGAGTGTACGTATAGTAGTCGTTAATGACCAGGGTGAATTCCTTGCGCCCTTTTTCACTTGTTGGATTATTGGCCTGCATCAATGACATACGCTGGCGCGCCTTTATGCGTGTCTGCTCATTTTCAGGCGTCCAAGTCACGGTAATCGGTCTGAGCATGGCCTTCTGACGCACAAGTGTCTTGTCCGTATTCTCATAGTCGACCGGATTGCGAGATTCATTAGGCACGAAAGTATAGACGCACACCTTGCCGTCAGGCTGGTAGCGGTCGGATGCAAACCAGCCTATCCCCAAAGCCTCGTCAATGACAAGCATATAGTCATTTGCGTAGGAGTTGAAAGGGAATCCCATATTTTCCGGACGGTAGAAAACATTGCCCTCCGAATCATAGCGTGTGGCATAAAGGTCGTAATTGCCAAGTCCGTCTTTAGCCCTCGACGCGAAATAGAAAGTCACACCGTCGGACATCATGAACGGATAGTTGACATCGCCATCCATATCAAACCCCTGCAGCTGGCGGGTTTCGACATATCGCCCGTTTTCAACATACGACGACACAAGGCGCAAACGCTCCGTACTGTCACCCTTCGCAACCATAGGTCTGTACGACATATTTCCGCGTTCGGTCACGAACTCCGTGGTCTGGCAGTCTTCTGACATTTTGATTGTTCCGACCTCCCCGCCAAATCCGTAGGCAGAAAGCAAATCGTTCTTATCAACAACAACCGAGTCTAATATCAGCACTTGGTCTGATGCCTTAAGCATCTGCAAACAGCGTTTGCACTCGGCTTCAACAGGGTCAAGCTCCGGCATCTTTTTACGGCGGCGCTTTGCTTTCGCTCTCTTTTCTGCTATTTCCTCCAACACGGATTCGTAGTCAAGCAGAGCGAGTCTGTCGGCATACTCAATTGCAGACTCATAAAGAACAGGATAGGTTGTTGCCACAGAAGCAGCACTGGTAGAGTCGGCTGATTCTTGCGCACAGACACAAAGTGACGATAACAAAAGCACAAAGAATGCGGAAACGGGTCTTTTAGCCATAGATATATGATGTTTTACCTCTCAAAAATATGCAAAAATATTGGAGTGGGCAACATTGCTCGTGATAAAAAGAATTAAACACGGGAAATTAGAGATGGTTGCACACATGTTTCGGTTTAAATACATATATTTGCATCTGTGATAATTTGCTAACCATAAACACCAACAATAACATGAAAAACAAATCTTCCCTTAAGTTCATCGCTTGTCTTTGCATGAGCGCCATTACCCTCACCCAACAAGCACAAGCACAACAGCTCGCTTTCCCTGAGGCACAAGGATGGGGGCGATTCGCAACAGGAGGACGCACAGGTAGCGTATATCATGTGACGAATCTCAACGATAGCGGCGCAGGGTCGCTACGCGATGCCGTGAGCCAGCCCAACCGAATTGTTGTATTCGACGTAGCAGGTGTCATCCAGCTTCAATCTCGCCTTGTATTCTCAAAGAATCTATACATTGCAGGCCAGACCGCACCAGGAGAGGGAATCGTTGTTTATGGTGACGCCGTCTCGTTTTCGGGTGCCAACAACTGCATCGTGCGATACATGAAATTCCGCATGGGTAAGGGCGGCACATCTGGCAAGGACGCACTGGGCATTGCCAACGGAACAAACATGATTTTCGACCATTGTTCCGTGTCATGGGGGCTCGATGAAACTTTCTCCATCAGTTGGGACAACAAAGGCACGGCTCCTGCCGACATAACTATCTCCAACTGCATCATCGGGCAGGGTCTGCTCACCCACTCTGCCGGCGGACTTATCCAGGCTGACCGTATCACCTTGTACCGCAATTTCTATTGCGACAACGACACTCGCAACAACAAGATTAAGGGCATCAACCAATATGTCAATTGCCTCGTGTACAACTGGCGAAGCGGATGCTATCTCATGGGTGGCGACTCTGAAGGCTCGTCATACGTCAATGCCACCAACAATCTCTTCATCAACGGACCTGCCGGAGGTGGCAATGCCATGACCGGAGCTAACGAAAAATATCACATCTATGCAGAGGACAACTGGCAAGACCGCAATGCCAACGGCAAGTTCGACCCGTATGAGATTCCTAAAAGCGAGTATTCCGGTGGTCCGACATTCATGACCAAGCCATACGACTATCCGGAACTCCCAGCATGGAAGGCTACTCAGCTTGTCGATTCGCTCCTTCCTGAAGTAGGAGCATCATTGCCTTATCGCGATCTTGCCGACTACTACATGGTTCATCAGGTACGCTCATTCGGAACGGAAGGCGGTATCATTTCTTCAGAAGCACAACTTCCATTCGGCACACCTACTAACTGGGGATTAAAGACATTTGCGAAGCCTGCCGACACCGACAAGGATGGTATGCCCGACGAGTGGGAAAGTGCCAATGGACTTAACCCTAACGCCGACGATGCCATGACTATAGCATCAAACGGCTATGCCAACATCGAAAATTACATCAACAGCCTGGCAATAGAGAACCGCGCCCCATTCCTACGCACACCTGTGCTCTTCGCCTACCAGTCATCTACCGACAAGAGCATCACTCTCGAATGGTTTGACTTCACCGATTCGGAAGAAGGATTCATTCTTGAAGTGCAGACAGATGGAGCATGGAACGAATATGCACGCATACCTGCCGACACCGAGAAGTACACAATGACCGAACTTGCTGAGGGAAGCAGCTATAAAGTTAGACTTCGTGCATACAAAGGTGACGATTTGTACTCCGACTACACAAGTGAACTTACCGTAAAGACACAACCTAAACAGGTTGAGATGGTAGATGTTGACAACTATAAGGCCGACCTCAGTTGGGGACTCGCTGAAGGTGCATGGAACTACACCGACGCCAACTGGAACGGAAATCTGTTTACCGATAATAGTAAAGTGCTCTTCAATCCAGAAGAAGACGCCAGCGTCACCCTTAACGAAACCGTCACGCCTGCATCAGTAGTGATAAACACTCCAGCCGACATCAGCATCAAAGGTACTGGAGCCATCAGCGGCGAAACATCAATGAACAAGGCAGGCACAGGTACGCTCACGCTCAACACCACCAACACTTACACGGGTGCAACAGTGCTCCACAACGGCACGCTCTCGTTCAACTCGCTCAAGAACGGCGAAGTGGCAAGCGCAATCGGCGCATCATCCGAATTCGGACAAAACTGGATTTGGAACGGAGGAACATGGAACTACACAGGAGGCACGACATCAACCAACCGAAGCGCCAACCTCTATTCCGACACAGAGTTTGACGTGGCAAGCAGCGGCGCAACCGTAACCATGAACGGAAGCATCAATGGTACGGGTTCTGTAACATTCGGAGGAAAAGGTACAACAACCCCTTCCTCACCAAACTTCTTCGGATATGACGGAGCAACAATAGTCAGCGGCGGCACCCTCCACCTGCCATATCTCAGCAGTATCGAAGACAAGATACTTAACCTCGGAAGTAGCAGCAAACTCGTGCTTGCCGGAGGAAAATTCTCCACTAAGGACGCCAACGACAACTACACTACCTACACCTTCCCTATCGAAGCGAAAGAAGGAACAACATCCATCTTCGAGCCATATCGCAACTGCTACATCAAGAGCCCGTTCTACGGCACAGGCACCATCGACTTCCGCATATCATGGGTGAGAGAATACATCCAAGGCGACATGACAAACTTCTACGGACGCCTGATAGGCAACGGTGTCGGTTCGTCAAACCAGCTCGTCATCGACACCAGCAAGGGCATACCTAACGGAGTGGTCGAACTCAAGGGAACTATCATGATGATCTACTGGCCTACCAACGGAGACATTCACATCGGCGGACTCAAGGGAACATCAACTACCACACTCGGAGGCTCAAGCAAACAGACAGCCGGCCACAAGATGACATGGCGCATAGGCGGAGCCAACACCAACGAAAACTTCCTCGGAGTCATCAACGACTGCGCAAGCAACACCGCCGACAAGTACAAGGGCACAACCAACATCGTCAAGGAAGGTAGCGGCGACTGGCGATTGACAGGCACCAACGTCTACACTGGCACAACCATCGTCGAGGGCGGACGCCTCATCGTCAACGGTACCCACAACGGCGGAGGTGTATATACGGTGAAAGACGGCGCTACACTCATGGGACGAGGCACAATAGGCTCAAGAGTGACAATACAGAAAGGCGGAACCCTGAACCCTGGCGACACACTCATAACAACCATATACACCATGAAACTCAACTCCGGCCTGACTATCAATAACGGCGGACAAATGGAAGTGTCTGTGTCCTACAACGGAACAAAAGCCACATGCAACCGAGTAGCCATAACAGGCAACTCAATCATCAGCGGCGCTACTCTCGTAATGAACATGGACAAGGCTGCCGGCATACCTGACGGAACGGAACTCACCGTGTTCAGCAAGATAGGCACCGTCACAGGGTCGGGATTTACAACCATCCTTCCTGAGCAACCATCACCTACACAAGTATGGGACACAAGCACCCTCCTCACCGACGGAAAAATCCGCATTCTCAACAAAGAGGAATACACCGCCATCGAGGGCATCACTGCCGAAGAGGATAAGGACGAACAGCTCTACGACCTCAACGGACGCCCCGTTTCATCCGATTACCGTGGCATCGTAGTCAAGGGTAAAAAGAAGGTGCTCAAAAGATAAGGCGTACGACACAGAAAGCCAATAAGGGCCTGACCCTACATATCATAACATCTACGAGGGGGAATGGACGGACAGCACCCTGCCCTACCATGTCATCCACCGCATGGCAAGCGTGCACGGTGTGCATGGTGTGTTCAAGCGCATTCTTGACTACTGCTTCGGAAAGACAGACAACATCCGCATCGACACCCATCGACAAAACTTGATAATGCGCAACGCTCTAAGCAAGTACGGATTCAAATATTGCGGAATCATCTATCTGCTCGACGGAGCGGAGCGGCTGGCATACCAACAAATAAGAAATCAACGAAAAAACAAATAGCATCATGAAGAGTAAAACGCTAATAATAGCATTGGCTGCATTGACATTCGCCGCTACCGCAAATGCACAAACAGAACTAAAGAAAATATACAACGAAGAAATAAATCCTCTGGAGCAGATCGACCGTGCCATAGCGAAAGCCAAAGATAAAGGCAAGTACGTGGTCTGCCAAGTTGGTGGCAACTGGTGTCCGTGGTGTTTGCGTTTCGCCGACTTCATCACAAATGATAGCACTATAAACACACTTATAAACGAGAACTTCGAATATATCCACGTCAACTACAACCCACGCAAATCTTTAGGAGCAGAGAAACAGGAAGAGGCCGCCAAACTTATGAAACGCCTCAACAATGCCGGGCGCTTCGGCTTTCCAGTTATGGTCATACTCGATGAAAACGGAAATGTGATACACATCCAAGACTCCAGTTTCCTTGAAGAAGGTAAAGGATACGACAAGGACAAGGTTTTACGATTCTTCAAGAACTGGACACCCCAAGCAACAAAAGACTAAAAATAACAAAAGGCTGAATCCTGGGATTCAGCCTTTTTGCTTAGTTCATGTATTGATGTTAGAATTTGTCATCAAGATATTCAAATCCGCAATAAGGAACGAGAACCTCAGGCACGCGGATGCCATCAGGAGTCTGGTTGTTTTCCATTATTGCAGCGACAATGCGTGGAAGAGCGAGCGCCGAACCGTTGAGTGTGTGGCATAGTTCTGTCTTCTTGTCAGCAGCACGACGATAACGACACTTCAAGCGGTTTGCCTGATAGCTCTCGAAGTTTGAAGTTGAACTTACCTCAAGCCAACGCTTTTGGGCGGCAGACCACACCTCGAAGTCGTAGCAGATAGCACTTGTGAACGACATGTCACCACCGCAGAGTTTGAGAATACGATAAGGAAGGCCGAGCTTAATGAGGAGTCCCTCAACATGGTCAACCATTTCCTTAAGTGATTCGTAAGAGTGCTCTGGTGTATCAATACGCACGATTTCAACCTTGTCAAACTGATGCAGACGGTTGAGTCCGCGAACATCCTTTCCGTAGCTACCAGCCTCACGACGGAAACATGCAGAATAAGCGCAACGCTTAACAGGAAGTTCCTTCTCGTCAATAATGACATCGCGGAAGATATTCGTCACTGGAACTTCTGCTGTAGGGATGAGATATAAATCGTCAAGCTGACAATGATACATCTGACCTTCTTTGTCAGGAAGCTGACCAGTGCCATAACCTGAAGCCTGGTTAACTACAAGCGGAGGCTGCACCTCAAGATATCCGCTCTTGCGCGCCTCGTCGAGGAAGAAAGCCTCCAGAGCACGCTGAAGGCGAGCCATCTTACCTATATAGAAAGGGAAACCGGCACCCGTAACTTTCACTCCGAGGTCGAAATCTATGAGATTGTATTTCTTAGCAAGTTCCCAGTGAGGAAGCGGTTCATCACCAAGTTCAGGAATCACTCCACCCTCTTTCACCACAACATTATCCTCAGCGCCTGCACCCTCAGGTACATCGTCGTTCGGAATATTAGGGATGGTGCAAAGATGAAGAGTCAAAGCCTGTTCAGCATCCTTCAGTTCAGCAGAAAGAGCGTTTGACAAATCCTTGAGTTTAGCTACTTCGGCCTTTGCGGCTTCAGCCTCAGACTTGAGTCCTTGTTTCATCAACGAGCCGATCTGCGCAGCAAACTTCTTGCTTTCAGCCAGATTAGCATCAAGTTTTGTCTGTGTTTCACGACGCTTCTTGTCTATTTCGATGGCTTTCTCTACAGCCTCCCTAGCACCCTGGAAGTGCTTCTTTTCAAGACCGCGAATAACTCGCTCTGTCTCTTCCGTAATAAGTTTAAGTGTTAGCATAAATATCTGATTTTATTCGTTTTCCTTTATCCTCATTATTCCCGACACCATGCGCCCCGACTTTATCGTCAAGCGACGTGCAGAAAAGAATTTGTCATAATTAATAAATGTACATATATTTGTCAGCATCACATGGCTGTTATTAACGCCCGCTTCAAGCAGTTGCAGACGATTAGCTTCCCATAGATTTATGTGCCACTTAGCCTGCGTATTATTGGTGGCACAAGGGTAACGCCTCGCAATTCGCTCCATATCGAAACCAGCATTGGCAAATTCATCATACACCTCATCGCCCACCTCAAAACTGTCGAGCGAAATGGAAGGGCCAATCACTGCAGCACAATCTTCTGGACGAGTCCCATAAGTTGCAATCATCGTTCTGATGGTTTCGCCGACAATGTTCTTTACCGTACCTCGCCACCCTGCATGAACAGCTGCTACCACGCCTCTCCGTCTGTCTAAAATCAGCACCGGCACGCAATCTGCCGTAGAGACACAGACGCACACATCCTTAAGATTCGTCACCAAAGCATCGATTCCGTCAAGACGAGCTTTTCTGCTCATTAAGTCAAGCGACAAGAAATTTTCATCTATAGCAAGAACTTCCTTACCATGCACCTGGTGCGGAATTATAAGTTTATCACAACCGGTACCAATCATTGACGCCAGATGATTCTGAGCATCAGCAACTTTGGTGAAATCATCACCGCAAAAAGGATTTGCGTTAAATCCTGAATAAGGAGAATCTACTGTGACAAGATTACCGCGCTTAGTACTGAATGCCACCACGCCTGGCGAAACATCATAGCACAAAAGCTGATTGTCATCAACGCTCCTTGTCATTGTCATCGCCCTCTTCGTACTCAAAATCCTCCAAGTCTTCGAAATCCTCTATATCGTATTCCTCCACATCCTCAAACTCATCGTCGTCAATATAAACAATCTCTTCATCCTCGCCCTCTGCTTCAAGTTCTGCACGCAAGCGGATATAGTCTTTTGGATGATGCACGATAGACTCGCTTGTCGTGATAGCCACAATCTTGTTGCTTTCGCTATTCATCTCACGCCATAGCAAATCCTTCAGTTCCATCAATCCCTTGCCTGTGATTGAAGAAATGAAAACGGTTGGCACATCCTTAGGAAGAGTTTCGCTTAGCATTTCAACCAGTTCATCATCGAGCATATCCGACTTTGTAATGGCAAGCACACGTCCCTTATCCAATAATTCCGGATTGAAAGTGGCAAGTTCATTGAGCAAAATCTCATATTCTCGCTTAATATCATCAGTGTCGCCTGGCACCATAAACAAAAGCAACGAATTTCGCTCTATATGACGAAGGAAGCGAAGTCCAAGTCCTTTACCCTGACTCGCACCTTCTATGATACCTGGTATATCAGCCATGACAAACGACTTGCCGTCACGGTAGGAAACGATTCCTAAACTAGGTTCAAGAGTTGTGAACGGATAATTAGCAATCTTAGGTTTGGCTGATGAGAGCGCCGATACTAATGTCGACTTTCCTGCGTTGGGAAAACCTACAAGACCGACATCTGCAAGAAGCTTAAGTTCAAGGATAACTGTCAATTCCTGCATTGGTTCACCAGGTTGCGCATAACGCGGCGCCTGATTTGTTGGGGTGCAGAAATTAAAATTACCCAAACCTCCACGTCCGCCTCTCAACAATATGATTTCTTGTCCATGATCAGTGACATCACAAATGTAATCGCCTGTTTCTGCATTATATACAACAGTACCACATGGTACATCTATATACTTATCCTCGCCCTGTTTACCCGAACTTTTACATTTTGACCCGTTACCTCCATGCTCAGCCTGAACATGACGGTCATACTTCAAATGCAACAAAGTCCAATAGTTACGATTGCCGCGTAGTATGACATGACCTCCACGTCCTCCATTACCGCCATCAGGTCCTCCCTTAGGCAAATATTTCGCCCTGTGCATATGTGTAGACCCACGTCCACCACGTCCTGAACGGCAATATATCTTCACATAGTCTATAAAGTTTGAGTTCGCCATGCGTTATGTTTTATCTGTTGCAAGTCTTTTTATCAGCACTAAGAGTCCAGAAGTAACTTTCGCAACATCTGAACTCCTAAATATTCCAGTTGTATAAGGATGAATGTACTATTTGTTCTCTGCATCTATCGCCTCGAAGATGTCAGCAAGCATCTGCTCTTTTGAACCTTTCCAAGTGAACGTGTGACGCAAACCTTCCTTTTCAAACCACTCTGCAAGCGGAGCTGTCTGGTTGTGATAAACCTCAAAACGCTTTTTGATAGTTTCCTCGTTATCATCTGCGCGTCCCTGCTCAATAGCACGGTTAAGCAGACGAGCCATAAGTGTCTCTTCATCAACAACAAGTTCCACCATCATACCCATATCATGATTACGCTCAGCAAGCATCTTCTTCAATGCCTCAGCCTGAGCGATAGTGCGAGGGAATCCATCAAAAATAACTCCCTTGCCTGCTGTCAAAGAGTCGTATGTCTTGGCAAGAATGTCTATCATCAATTCATCAGGGATGAGTTGTCCATTGTCAATATAGCCTTTGGCAATATTACCAAGCTCTGTGCCATTCTTGATTTCACCTCTAAGGACATCACCTGTAGAAATGTGCCCCATTCCATATTTAGCAACAATCTCATCACTATATGTGCCCTTTCCTGAACCTGGAGCACCAAAAATAATTATATTCTTCATATTCTATAATTTTAATCTTTAATTGACTACAAACTTACACAAAATCTTCGGTTCACGCGTTACCACATTACAACAAAATGCCAAATTAGCACAATAAAATTCACTTTATAAGAATTCAAGATTGAATAATACACACATTTTCCTAAATTTGCATCCATGAAGATTCTTTCAGCAGCACAGATAAAAAAGGCCGACTCCTATGCCATTGAGGAGGAACCTATTAGTTCTATCGATTTGATGGAGAGGGCATCTGCCGCTTTCACGTACAAGTTCACTTCTATGTGGAAAAACGACACGCCTGTAAAAGTTTTTGCAGGTTCTGGCAACAACGGAGGCGACGCACTTGCCGTGGCAAGACTTTTATGCAACATGGGATACAAGGTGGACGTTTTCCTATTCAACACAAACGGAAAACTTTCACTTGACTGCTCTGCAAACCTCGAAAGGTTGCGCAACCAAAACATTGCTGAAATCACGGAAATAACCACTTCATTTAACCCACCTCCTCTCACAGCAGAAGATGTTGTGATTGACGGTCTTTTCGGCACAGGAATCAGTCGTCCGCTCACTGGCGGATTCGCATCTGTAGTAAAATACATCAATTCTCAACCGTCCACGGTAGTGTCCATCGACGTTCCGTCTGGACTTATGTGCGAAGACAACACATACAACGTCATGAGTCATGTCATCAAGGCCGACTACACATTCACGTTCCAGTACCCAAAACTGGCATTCTTCTTTGCCGAGAACGCCTGCCATACTGGAGAATGGGACGTACTTGACATTGGCATAAAGATTCCTGATAGCGAAGATTTCCACACTTGCTACAACCTAACGGAAGAGGGTCTCATCAGCACCATGCTAAAGACTCGTCCCAAATTCGCCCACAAGGGCACAATGGGACATGCCTTACTTATTGCAGGACAGAAGAACATGGCAGGTGCTGCCATACTCGCCGCTAAAGCATGCTTACGTGCAGGAGTGGGAAAACTGACACTGCACACTCCCGAAATCAACGCACAGCCAATTTTGGCAGCATTGCCCGAAACCGTACTTCACACAGAGAATAAAACGGAGCATTTCTCCAATCCTTTTGACGCCACACCATTCGACGCAATGGGCATTGGTCCTGGCATCGGGACTGACGAACGTACTGCTCAAGCATTTATAGAACAAATTAGGCTAACTACCTCGCCTATAATTATTGACGCAGATGCAATCAATATCCTTTCAAGACACATCGGATGGATTCAGCAACTGCCTCAGAACAGCATACTCACCCCTCACAAAAAGGAACTTGCTGGACTCATCGGAGCGACTCGCAACAGCTATGAGGAACTTCAAAAAACGCGCGAGTTAGCCATGCGCCAACACATATATATCCTAATCAAAGGAGCTTTCTCCATAATCGTCACCCCCGAAGGGCATTGCCATATCAACCCTACAGGCAACCCAGGCATGGCCACTGCCGGAAGCGGCGACGTGCTTACAGGCATAATCCTCTCACTTCTCGCCCAAGGCTACACCTCTGAAGCAGCATCCTTGACAGGCGCCTACCTGCATGGATTAGCAGGCGACATTGCCGCCGAGGCCCTATGCGAGGAAAGCCTTATTGCCAGCGACATCATCAATCACCTGCATTCTGCATTCAAGAAAATCAAATTAGCAAAACCATGATAAAGAAAAAGACAACAGCAACAGTGTTCGGAATCCTGTTTTCCGCACTCGCACTCCCTGCACTCGCACAAACACAAGTTAGCACATATAACACCGGAATCGTAGCAGAAGGAGTCAGCTATTTTCTCCCGCAAACAGAAATTATGGTAAAGGTCGTTTCAACAGCAACCACCTACACCCCTGGCGAATTTTGCCGCTACGCCGAGCGCTATCTTCACATCACCGGAGTGCGTCAAAACTCAGAAACCAAACACATAATTACCGAAATGAACATACAGGCCATCGGCACGCCCGACACCACAAAACACTTCACTATCAAGCTCAAGGACAAGACCATAGCTCCATTTGTCCGCCTTGATGACAACGGCGTGCTCCTTGCAATCAACGCCGAAGCCGAAAACGAAGAAGACGTCATCAACGTACCAGCTGAAAAGCGCAACAATATCAAACCGAAAGATTTCCTGACACACGAAATCCTCTCAGCCAACTCCATTGCCAAGATGGCAGAACTCACAGCTGCAGAAATCTACGACATACGCGAAAGCCGCAGCGCAATCATGAAGGGGCAAGTCGACACAATGCCAAAAGACGGCGCCTCGCTCAAAATAGTACTCGATGAGCTCAATCGCCAGGAAGAAGCGCTCTTACAACTCTTCGTCGGCTACGAGGAGAGCAAATCAACCGTCAAAACATTTACATACATCCCTAAAGGCGACACAGACAAAGACATCATTTTCCGCCACTCTGAAAAGTACGGATTCACCACTGCCGACGACCTCGGAGGCAACCCCTACTACATCAGCGTCAAGGACAAGCACAGCGTATCACTCCCCACAGCCGAGGAAAGCGCCAAGCGCAAAATCACAGGAGTTGTCTACAATTTGCCAAGCCTTGCAAACATCAGAATATTCACTCCGCTTCGCACCTACTTCGACACAGAATTCCCTATCGCACAATTCGGAACCGTCGACGTACTTAGCAGCACACTATTCAATAAGGGAGCGACAACGAAAGTAACCTTCAACGCCTCAACAGGAGCAATCATCAAAATTGATAAGTAACCCCCCGACTCTTACCTCCTTAAAATTCCTTTAACTTCTTAACTCCTAAACATAAAAAACATGAAAGTCCTATTAGTCAACGGAAGCCCTCACAAGGAGGGATGCACACACATAGCACTGCAGGAAGTAGCAAAGACACTTAACGAAGCTGGCATAGAAACTGAAATTTACTGGATAGGCAACCGTCCTATCTCCGGATGCATCGCTTGCGGACAATGCATAGCCACAGGAAAATGCTGCATCGACGACACCGTCAACCCTTTTATTGAAAAAGCACGCGAAGCCGACGCATACGTGTTCGGTTCCCCTGTTCACTACGCAGCAGCATCAGGCGCGCTCACATCGTTTCTCGACCGCGCATTCTACGGCAAATCATCCATCTACGCCCTTAAGCCAGCTGCAGCTGTAGTTAGTTGCCGACGCGGAGGAGCAAGCGCAGCCTTCGACCAACTAAACAAATACTTCACAATCAGCCAGATGCTCGTTGTTGGTTCACAATATTGGAACCAAATTCACGGCAACACCCCTGAAGAAGCGTTGCAAGACGGCGAAGGACTGCAAACCATGCGTACCCTCGGTCGCAACATGGCATGGTTGCTCCGTTGCATCGAGCAAGGCAGACAGTCAGGCATCACACCTCCTGAAAAGGAATCGCCGATAAAGACAAATTTCATAAGGTAGGAACTATTCACTATTACCCTCAAAACAGCCAACACAAAACAAGAAATTCCCATAGGGCATCCTTTCGAGGGTGCTTTTTTTAGGAGTTAAGGAGTCAGGAGTTAAGAAGTTAAGTAGGGACGCAATGTATTGCGCCCTTTTCGAACGCCGATTTAACGGATTGGGCTGATTAACGCTGATTTTGTATTTTATCCGCGACAATCTGTTCGATCAGTTTCATCCGCGTTCAAGAACACAAAACCGTGTCGTTCCGTGTCCTCAGCGTGTTCCGTGCCAATATTTAACGCTCTAAAAACCACAGATTACACCGATACACACGGATTTTCTTTTTCCTCCCTCACTTGTTGGGGGCCCCTTGCGGGTGCCCTTTTGGGAGTTCAGGAGTTGCAGGAGTGACGCTTCGCTTAGGAGTACAGACAAATGATGCAGGGCGGCATATCCTATGGTATCGTCTGAACTTCTGTAACTACTGAACTTCAGAACTCCAAAATGAGATTAGTGGCAATTAGTGTTTACAACCTCTGCGGCAATCGGCGAGATCTGCGGGAGACAAAATCCGTGTTCTCCATAATAAATTACCCTTAATTCGCACCCAGAATAGTGTGATACCTTGCTGATAACTTCATACTTAGACTAAGTTTATACAAACTTAGACTGAAAACGTACAAACTTAGACTGAGTTTGTACGAACTTAAGCTGAGTTTGGAATTCAGACGCAGGTATTGAATCTTCTGCAATACGCTGCAAAAGTGTTACTACTCCCCACCCTCTTCTTCTGAATCGGAGGTTTGGTTACGGGAGAGGATACCTACGATATGAGTATAGTAGTCCTGAGGTTCGATGCCTGGGAAGTTTTGCCCCATGATGTCGCGAAGTATCTCAGGGCATACTTCGACGGACTTGCGCAAACTGGCGAGAAACTTGACCGTGTCGCTCATCTGAAAATATGTATAGGTGAGATAAGCATAGGCATGAGGGGGCGGATTGTCTTCGGCAAGCACTCGCAAGAAGAATTTGCTTGCCGCTTCAGGTTCGCCGGCATTGAGATAGCGCAATCCTGTGAGCAGCAGGGCTTGGTGGTGGTCGTAGTGATGTGTCACCGAATCAGTAAAGGTCTGGAAGGCTTCATCATGCTTGCCCATTGCAAGCAGAGCTGCACCTTTGGTCTGCATGAAATCGAAGTTATGCGGACTTACCGTCAATGCTTTATCTGCCAGTTGCAGCGCTTTATCGTATGTGCCCAGCAATAGATGGCATTCTGCCATTTCGTAGCAGTTGTTTGCGTAATAGTCGGGCTGGTCGGCCGCTACTGCGCCTTCGTTCCATGCCTCGGCTGTGATGAGATAAGGTTTAGCCTCATCATAGCGCTCAAGACGGACAAGGCAGGATGCTATGAAGAGGTCGGGCGAATCTGCCCCGCACAATTTATACTTTTGGAACGTGGCAAGGGCGGCTTCGAAGTTTGCCTGGGCATAGAAGGCATGGGCTTTGGTGAAGAGTGAGAAACAGTCGTCGGGATTGACTGCCAGGGCGTATTCGGCTGAATCGACCGCTTCAGAATACTTGCCGTTGGTATACTGTGCGGCGGCAAGCACCGCCCATCCTCCTTCAAGGTATGGGTCTGTGTCGAGCATCAAGGTGTAGAGTTTCTCGCAGAGAACGGGGAGGTTTTCGATACGGCACACTTCAGCCACGCTAAGGTCTATTTCGCTATTGCCCAAAGGTCCTTCTGCAGAAAAGACTGTGATATACTCATCTATCCACTGTATAAGCATTTGGCGACGCAAGTCTTCATCGTGAACAAACTCGCGCACGGAGGTGAGGATGTGCAGGTAGTTATCGCGCCGGATCTCGCTCGCATCCTTTAAGGAACTGTCGTTGCGCAGTTCTTCCTCTTCGCGCTTAATCCATTGGCGGAAAAGGCGGCCAGCCTCGATATAGTTTGCATAATGGGCAAGTTGGAGCTGTGCCGACACGTAGTAATAGTCGTTGTTGAGTGTTGGGTTATCAAGAGTGCGCACAATGTCTTCCGCCAATTTATAATTATACTTGCACACATGAATACCTGCAAGCATAAGTTTAAGGCGGTCACTATCGGGGTGCTGTCTTAATCCTTCGGCAAGCACCTCTAAGGCTTCGTCCATGCTGACAAAATCGACATAATAGTCGGTAAGGTCGACAAAGTCGTCAACATCAAAATACCTTGAAACGGAGAGTTTCAAGGTATCTTGGTATTCGGCAAGCAGACGCTTGAACTCGGATGAATCAAAATAGTCGTTGCGCATCGTTCAATATATGGCGTTCTGTTTATTTCTTAGCCTTTGCCCAGTTGTCGCGCAAACCGACTGTGCGGTTGAACACGAGGTGGTCTGGGGTGCTGTCCTTGTCGAGGGTGAAATATCCCAGACGCTGGAACTGGAGATAGTCGAGAGGTTTGAACTCCTGGAGATACTTCTCCACGTAGCAGTTCTGGCGTACCTCGAGCGAACCAGGGTTGAGGAGTTCACGGAAGTCGCGCTCGTCGGCTGACGGATTCTCAACCATAAACAGACGGTCGTAGAGGCGCACTTCGGCAGGAACGCAGTGATTACGGCTCAACCAGTGGAGAGTAGCCTTAACCTTGCGGTTTGCATCAGGCATTCCGCTCTTGGTATTAGCGTCGTATTCGCAGAAAATCTCTTCCACTTCACCTGCTTCATTCTTCTTGATTCCTGTACACTTAACGATATATGCATTCTTGAGACGCACCTCACGTCCGACGCTAAGACGGAAGAAGTTCTTAGGAGCATCTTCCATGAAGTCCTCGCGCTCAATCCAAAGTTCACGGCTGAACTCAATCTGGTGAGTCTTGCTCTGCGGATCTTCTGGATTGTCGATAGCATCCATAACCTCAACCTGTCCTTCTGGATAGTTAGTAATGGTGAGTTTCACTGGGTTGATTACTGCGCTCACACGTGTGGCACGTGCATTAAGGTCTTCACGTACAGCAGCCTCAAGGAGTGCGAAATCATTGAGAGCGTTAAACTTAGTGTAGCCAATCATATCAATAAACTTGCGGATTGACTCAGGGCTGTATCCTCTGCGACGGAATCCGCAAATAGTAGGCATTCGTGGATCGTCCCATCCGTTGACGAGTCCTTCCTTAACGAGAGCGAGGAGCTTGCGCTTGCTCATGACTGTGTATGTGAGGTTAAGGCGGTTAAACTCGATCTGACGTGGACGATGGTCTCCAAGATCCTTGCCCTCCTTCAACTCGTCGATGAAGAGATTGTAGAGCGGGCGATGCACCTCAAACTCAAGCGTACAGATGGAGTGAGTGACTCCCTCGAAGTAGTCGCTCTGTCCGTGCGCGAAGTCATACATCGGATATGCGTTCCACTTTGTGCCGGTGCGATGGTGCGGAGTCTTGATGATGCGATAGATAATAGGGTCGCGGAAGTGCATGTTCGAGTTAGCCATGTCAATCTTAGCACGAAGAACCATGGAACCCTCAGGAAGTTCACCACTGTTCATCTTTTCAAAAAGAGCGAGGCTCTCCTCTACCGGACGGTTGCGGAACGGGCTGTTTGTTCCAGGCTGCGTAGGCGTACCCTTCTGCTCCTCTATCTGCTCGCGAGTCTGCTCATCGACATAAGCCTTGCCCTCTTTGATGAGGCGAACGGCAAACTGCCACAACTGGTCGAAATAGTCAGATGCATAATACACGTTGCCCCACTGGAAACCGAGCCACTTGATGTCCTCCATGATAGAGTCTACATACTCGGTATCTTCCTTTGACGGATTTGTATCATCGAAACGGAGATTGCACACCCCGCCGTGACGCGCAGCAATACCGAAGTCGATACAGATAGCCTTGGCATGACCAATGTGAAGATAGCCGTTTGGTTCAGGCGGGAATCGAGTCTGCACTCTACCGTCGTTCTTACCCTCGGCCAAATCCTTATTTACGGCCTCTTCTACGAAATTCAAATACTCGTATTTTCCTTCTTCAGGCTTTTCCATAATGTAACTATATGTTTTGTTTGTTTTTATCTACTAATTCTAACTTGCAAAATTAGTTTTTTTTCATGAGTTCCCAACAGATTGCAGCCACAAAATACGCTCTATTAGCGCCCAAAAAAAAACAGAAGAGCCCCCAAAACTAATTTCGAGGGCTCTTTTTATTGTTTTCGTACAATTTTAGTCTTCATAATAGTCAATATTCTCCTTTGTGAGAAGTTCGATTGACACATAATGGTCGCGAGTCAACTTAGAACGAAGTACGCAGGCGTTAAATAGGCTGCGGAAGCTGTTCAGCCCCTGCTTATGAGGGTGCTGCGCAATGAGGAAGTCTACAAATCCGTCCTTCACGCAACGCACATTGGCCTCGAGCATATCGTAACCAAGCAGTGTGACGTGGGGATGCCCGGGCATTTCCGCACGCAAGAAATCGCCAATAAGATGGATGGATGAATTAAAAGACACTCCAAGACGCACATCCTGGTTCTCAGCAAAGGCCTTGCGCATGATTTCACGCATGCCCTGCTTGTCGTAAGCATAAAGGTTGACATCCACAATCTCGCACTTTGGGCAGTTGTCCGCCAAATACTGGCGAAAACCTCTTTCACGGTTCAACTGCTGACGGCTCGCCACCCTGCCCT
>Ga0233378_1000155_pt1 | contig 19879 bp, 12 predicted proteins | sample ElkDunMinimDraft_7_FD_180690 | JGI IMG/M metagenome (GOLD analysis project Ga0233378, IMG submission 180690) | Fecal eukaryotic communites from dung pellets of Tule Elk in California, USA - Elk Dung E4 | ecosystem: Host-associated > Mammals > Digestive system > Large intestine > Fecal | place... | reverse complement strand
ACATTATCATCTGTGCGTAGTGCTTGGTCTGAGGGTTCGGCACTTCAGGGTCGGAGTTTGGCGGAAACGCACCTTTGCCGGACTTCTGCTCCATCAGTACGGAATAATCCAGTTGGAGAAAGTCCATACGTCCCTGCAGACCTAATGGTTCGCAGAAAAAAGAAGGTTCGGTGATGGCAAGGCTCTGATTGAGAGCACCCACCTCGGCGAGCCCTTCACCACTCAGCAGGGAATTGATATTATCGAACTGCCTCTTTGCTTCTGCATGGAAACCGTCGCTCAACTCCGAGGTTGAAATCTGCAATGCATTGCGCTGAAAAAACTCAACAGCACAATCCTTGTAACCGCGTCTCTTATCCTCTGGCAGTAAAGCGTTGTCGAGCAACAGACTTGCGAAATTACCCAAAATCATTGGCTCTGACGACTCGTTAGGTTTCAGGCGGTTAAGCAGATATGTATAGGGAGAATCGCCATAATGCTCCAGGCATGCGGCAATGGACGACACATCCACAAGAACATCAGGCTCAAGTATTATAAGTTCAGGCATCCACACATCGCCAACGATGCGCACTGCCACAAGGTTCAGCTGCATGCGCTCCTTCAGGAGAGGAACGATATAGGTCCAATCGCCACCCTGAAGATACTGGTTTTTGTCGGTGTAGCACACCTTCCTCTCCACTGGCTCAGAAGAATCGTCTACGACATAGATATACTCTTCATCCCATTTATTCACCATCACACGCACACAATCAGACTTGCGAGTTACGGCAACAGATTTGCGCGCCCTCCTCGGATATAGCTCCCTCAGCGACAACGGTACAGGTTCTGCATAAACAGCTTCAATGAAGCTGCATATCGCTTTCATATCGTGCAGCAGATACTTATGCAGTTCCTTTTCCTGTTCACGAGTGCAGCCTTGCTTGTTATCGTTGTCAAAGAGGCGGCGCAACCTTATGCGCACGTCATTCACAGATCGCAGCAGGGCGTCAGGCAAGGCGTACTCCTGTGCAAGATGGTTGATTTTAGCAAACAAGCCAGGCAGTTTCAGACGCTCAAACTCAACCTTCTGGGCAACCGCCTGACTGAGCACCTTATGGAAGACACGGTAGGACGCCATCACGTCAGAAGAATCAGCAACAGCGTCGCTGACACAACGATAGAAGTCGGATGCCGTGGCATAATACCTGCACGCCGAATCACACATCTCTTGTCCTGTCTCGTGTTTCATGGCTTCAACTACCTCCTTTGGGATGCAAAAAGTGCCGACTCGGTCAGAATCACTTCTAATTGGTCGGCACACAAATATATGTAAGAATTATAAATTTCTATTCACCAATCGTCCATGCCTTGGTTTAAGCGTCAATGTTTGCATAAGTAGCATTGCGCTCAATAAACTCGCGACGTGGCGGAACATCGTCGCCCATAAGGATGGAGAACGTGCGGTCCGCCTCAGCAGCATCATCAATAGTCACCTGCTTGAGCAGACGAGTCTCAGGATTCATTGTTGTCTCCCAAAGCTGCTCAGGATTCATTTCACCAAGACCTTTGTAGCGCTGAGTACGGATGCTGCCCTCGTTGCCATCGCCATAAGTCGCGATAAATCTCTGACGGTCCACTTCCTCATAGCAGTACTCTGAAATCTTACCCTTAGAGCAGAGGTAGAGAGGAGGGTTGGCAATATAAAGACGTCCGTCCTGAATGAGTTCTGGCATATAGCGATAGAAGAGTGTCATCAAGAGTGTGTCGATGTGAGCGCCATCGACATCGGCATCGGTCATGATGATAATCTTGTGATAACGAAGTTTATCATAGTTTGCGGCCTTGCTGTCAGTTTCGTCAAGTCCGAAACGAACGCCGAGAGCCTGGATGATATTGTTCACCTCCTCGTGTTCAAATGCCTTGTGCCACATTGTACGCTCCACGTTGAATATCTTACCGCGGATAGGAAGGATTGCTTGGAAGTGGCGGTCGCGTCCCTGCTTTGCAGAACCTCCCGCAGAGTCTCCCTCGACAATGAACATTTCGCAGTTTGCAGCATCCTTGTCTGAGCAGTCGGCAAGCTTACCAGGAAGTCCGCCTCCTGTCATTGGACTCTTGCGCTGCACACTCTCGCGAGCCTTTCGCGCTGCAACACGCGCTGTAGCAGCAAGCACCACCTTGTCGACAATCATCTTGGCTTCCTTTGGATGCTCCTCAAGATAGTTGGTAAGAGCCTCGCCCACAGCAGAGTTCACCGCACCCGATACTTCGCTGTTTCCGAGCTTGGTCTTCGTCTGTCCCTCAAACTGAGGTTCAGCCACCTTCACGGAAATCACCGCAGTCAATCCTTCACGGAAGTCCTCACCGCTAATCTCAATCTTCTGCTTCTCAAGTTTCTCAAGCACCTTTGTGTCTTCAGCGTACTTCTTAAGCACACGAGTGAGCGCCGAGCGGAATCCTGCAAGGTGAGTACCGCCTTCGATTGTGTTGATATTATTGACGTATGAATGGAGATTCTCGCTGTACGATGTGTTGTACATAATAGCGATTTCGATTGGCACGTTCTGCTTTTCCGTGTTCAAGTAAACAACATCATTAAAGAGCGGAGTGCGAGTCGCATCTATGTAGCGAACGAAGTCCTTGAGTCCGCCTTCAGAATAGAACACATCCTTACGTATGCCTTCAAAGCCCATAGCCTCGTTGACATCAAGACGCATGTCGGTGAGCGTGATTGTTATGCCGGCATTAAGATAAGCCAACTCACGCATACGGTTAGCGAGGATGTCGTACTTGTATGTAGTTGTGATGAAGATGCTCTTGTCCGGCCAGAACTGCTGACGCGTACCTCGAAGTTCTGTCTCGCCTACAGTCTTAACATCATAAAGAGGTTTTCCGCAAGCATATTCCTGCTGATAAACCTTACCATCGCGATACACCTGCGAGAGCATGCGTGTAGACAGACCGTTCACACAGCTCACGCCCACTCCGTGAAGTCCTCCTGACACCTTGTAAGAACCTTTATCGAACTTACCACCGGCATGGAGCACTGTCATAACGACTTCCAACGCCGAGCGATGCTCTTTTTCGTGCATGTCGACCGGAATACCGCGCCCGTTGTCCTGAACCGTGATCGAGTTATCCTCGTTAATAGTCACTTCTATATGTGTACAAAAGCCTGCAAGAGCTTCGTCGATGGAGTTGTCGACCACCTCATAAACGAGGTGATGCAGACCTTTTTCGCCTATATCACCTATATACATGGCAGGGCGCTTACGCACTGCCTCCAATCCTTCCAGGACTTGGATGTTACTCGCCGAATAATTTTCTTCGTTGTTAAGTATTTCGTCCATTTTAGAAATGTTCTTTAATAGCAACAAATTTAGTCATTTTTCGCGAATTTACGAAAACAAAACTCCACTATTTTGGCATAAAAACAAATTTGTTCACAACTCGCAAATTCGCACATCAGAAAGCACAAAAACAAAGCCGGACTTCTTGCGAAATCCGGCCGTTATGCTATGACAAATAAATGTTTTAATTAGGCAAGCTTAGCAACAAACTTCATTGCACCAGACTTGAGGTTTGCAGCCTTCTTCCAGTGAATCATGTTCTTCTTTGCCAATTTATCTAACATCTTCTGTACCTTTGGAAGCATTTCTTCTGCTACTGCCTTCTCCTTAGCAGCACGGAGCTTGCGAAGAGTGCTACGCATAGTCTTTGCATAGTAGCGATTGTGCAATCTCTTCTTCTCTGTCTGACGAATACGCTTAAGAGCTGATTTGTGGTTTGCCATTTTCTTATATTATCTTTTTAAATTTCTATATTTAAACAAATTGCCCTTTCGGGCAGTGGTAGTCCCTAGGAGAGTCGAACTCCTCTTTAGAGAATGAAAATCTCTCGTCCTAACCGATAGACGAAGGGACCAGCCTATGGCATTTAGCCGAGCAATAGAGCGTTTATTTCTCAATTGCGGTTGCAAAGGTAGCGACTTTATTTTAACCACCAAAACTTTTCGCTTCTTTTTTTTCAAAAAAATCACGTTTTTGATTCAGCAGAGCCTTTTTCTACGTCTAAACAGGGTCTACATCGTAATAAATGGTCAATCCATTAGCATACGCAAGGCTTTGGATTCGCTTCTGAATACAGACAAGAGCTTCACGCACTTTCTGCACCGAAGTGCCATATTCCATTTTTACTATAATCTTGCGAATAAACATCGACTGCACACGCCCCACCGGAGGTTGGGCAGGTCCGAGTATGCGCTCCGTGCCGAACACGGTAATCAGAGCATTTGCCATGTCTAATGACAGATGCTCAAGCACGTCGTTGTCGCGATGGCGCATATACACATATATAAGACGGCAATAAGGTGGGTAGGAAAACATTTTGCGCTCCTCCATCTGAGCAGAAAACATCGCCGTATAGTCATTCGCCACAACCTGCGAGATGATGTCCGAGTCTGCGCTACGGGTCTGAAGCACCACCCTGCCCTTGTAGTTCTTTCTTCCGGCACGCCCCGCCACCTGCGACAAAGTATGGAAAGCGCGCTCATAACTGCGGAAATCGGGCAGGTTAAGCATCGTATCGGCATCGAGAACACCAACAATGCTCACATTGTCAAAGTCGAGACCTTTGGTGACCATCTGCGTACCTATAAGCACATCTGCGCGATGCTCCGCAAAGTCGTCGATTATACGCTCGTATGCCGCACGCGTACGCGCCGTGTCAAGGTCCATACGCAAGGTGCGCACATCAGGGAAGACTTCCTTAATTTGGTCTTCCACCCGTTCCGTCCCCACGCCTACGTGCATGAGCTTCTCCTCCTCGCAATTAGGACAGCGCTCCGGAAGCGGATACGTACTGCCACAATAATGGCAGTTCAGCCGCGACGCCCCCTTATGATAAGTAAGACTGACATCGCAATGCTCGCACCGAGGCACCCATCCGCAAGTGCGGCACTCCACAAAACTGGAGAACCCCCTGCGATTCTGGAATAGTATGACTTGTTCCTTCCTTGCAAGCGCCTCACGCATGGCATCGACCAGCACCGGCGACAAAGCGCCCACCATACGTTTCTGCTTACGCAAACGCTTTATGTCAACAACTTCTATCTCTGGAAGTTGCATGTCGTTATATCTCTGAGTCAGCGACACGTAACCGTAGCGTCCGTTCTGCGCATTGTGATAGGATTCGAAACTTGGAGTCGCCGTTCCGAGCAATGTTTTAGCGCCATACATGCGGGCAAGCACCATCGCCGCGCTACGAGCATTATAGCGGGGAGCCGGATCTTGCTGCTTATACGACGCCTCGTGTTCCTCATCTATTATTATAAGCCCCAGATTGCTGAAGGGCAGGAACACTGACGACCGCACACCCAAAACGAGAGAATAAGGCGAAGCTGAAACTTGCTTCTGATAAACCTCCACACGCTCGGCATCGCTGAATTTAGAATGATACACGCCCATCCTACCGCCAAACACTCGGCGCAGCCTATCTGTAATCTGAGTCGTCAGGGCTATCTCAGGCAGCAGGTAAAGCACCTGTTTGCCCTCCGACAAATATTTCTCAATAAGATGTATATAAACTTCTGTTTTCCCACTTGACGTCACACCGTGCAACAGCGTGACATCCTTATCCGCCCACAAGCCAACAACCTCATCGTATGCCTTTTGCTGTGCGGCGCTCAACGGTCGGAGCGTATTTTCCTGCTCGCCATTGCCAAACAGTCCGTCCAAACGTCCCTTCTCCTTCACATACTGCACGGCAAGGCGCTTGTCACAAAGAGCCTTAACGATAGGCGACGCAACCTCCGCTTCTTCCATAAGTTCAGACCTGAGCATTTCGCCCTTACCTGCCAACACAGCAAATGCTTTCTGCTGCGACTTCGACCGCGTCAACGATGCAAGCACGATACCGGTCTTGTCCGCATCTATGCCATCTGCAACCCTCACCCACACCTCAGTCTTCGGTTTGTAGTCACGGCGCAAAGCCTCATTCACGACAATAAGCCCTTTTGCCAACAAAGCATTAACCACTGGCAGGATATTCTTAACCCCGCACATCTTGCCCAAAGCGGTAATTTTCTCCTCTCCCTTTTCAGACAAAGCATCCAGCACCCTACGTTCTCTGTCAGTCAGGGCATCACATTTGCCATCAGGCACATCTTCGGCAAGCATCACAACCGACTCGCTTTCGAGTTTCAGCCCCGAAGGCAAAGCCGCCTTGTACACCTCGCCAAGCGAACAGATGTAATACTCCGCCACCCATTGCCAGAACTTCAGTTGGCTGTCGCTGACTATCGGTTGCAAGTCGAGCAATTCCAATATTGGTTTCACTGCCTCGACAGCGGGTTTCCGGTCATGCACCTCAAGCACCACCCCCGTATACATCTTCTTCACGCCCAGTTGCACAACCACACGGAATCCCCTCTTCACAGCGTTTTCCCACTGTGGAGGCACCGAATAAGTATAGCTGTCGGCAAGCGGCAGCGGCAATATGACATCGACGTAAAGCATAATGCAAAAGTAAACAAAAAGACCCACCCGAACAAATCATCGGGCAGGTCCTTAAACTTATTTCTAATTATTATAATTTAGAACATGTAAGCAACAGAAATCTGGTGAGTGTTGTTCTTCATCTTAATCTTATCGACTTTTCCCATAGCATCTTCAGCCTTAAACTCTGCTGTGTTGCCGAGAGCGATGTTATAGTTATAGCCCACCTGAAGATGTCCGAGCAACTTCACACCTGCACCAATGTTCCAACTAAAATCTGAGTCGTCCAAATCAACACCATGCCATTTCTTATTTCCAATGTTGTAAGAGAACTGAGGACCTGTAGCGCCATACACACTTGCAAGGCTGCCAAGACCGATAGTATACTTCACATTGATCGGAATATCAATATAGTGGAGATTTTTTGACTCAGACTCAACTTTCACGCTCTTGTTGTCATAAAGAAGAGCCGCATCGATGCCAAGACCTACAATAGGAAGAGTAAACTCTGCCATAGGACCAACAAAGAAGCCTGTACGGTTCTTTGAATCCAAGTCCGCTCCACTAATGCTCACCTTAGAAACATTAAGACCTGCCTTAACACCAAACTTCAACTGAGCCTGAGCAGGAACTGCAAATACAAAAGCCATCGCCAAAGCGATAACGCCAAAAATCTTTTTCATATTCATTACTTCATTAAAGTGATTAAAAAATTCCCTTTCACAACGACAAAAATACAGAAAAACTCGGAATATAAGCAAAAAAAAGAAAAAAAAGTGCACCGACAATGATATTCCCGCCAATTCCACGCCATCATCCCCTCTACCGCGCCGGCGAGGTTCGCTCGCCTAATATTGCACTTCGCATTGCAAATGCTTATATTCCTTATAGAAATTTCACCTACAGAATAATCATTCTACTGTTACTGATTTTGCTAAATTACGAGGCTGATCAACATCTTTTCCCTTGCACACTGCTACGTGATATGCCAGCAACTGCAGGGGTATCGTCGTTATCAGCGGCTCCAGATATTCTGCAATCTTAGGTAGGGCTATCACATCGTCGGCCAGACGGCTGATGACTTCGTCGCCCTCTGTGACGATGGCAATGACTCTTCCCCTGCGCGCCTTGATTTCCTGTATGTTGCTCAATATCTTGTCGTACATGGCGTTTTGTGTGGCTATCACAACGACGGGCATCTCCTCGTCTATCAGAGCTATCGGCCCGTGTTTCATCTCGGCGGCAGGGTATCCCTCTGCATGGATATAGGAGATTTCCTTGAGTTTCAAGGCGCCCTCCAGCGCTACAGGATAGTTGTAGCCTCGGCCCAGATAGAGGAAGTTGTGTGCATAGGTAAAGATACGTGCCAATTGGGCTATGCGGTCGTTTATTGAGAGCACTTCCTGCATCTTCTCAGGAATCTGTGTCAGTTCGGTCACCAGCATACTATATGTGCTCTCGTCGATGACGTTCTTCTCACGGCCCAGTGACAGGGCCAGCATGGCCAGTACGGTCACCTGTCCGGTGAATGCCTTTGTGGAGGCAACACCAATCTCAGGGCCCACGTGTATGTAGGAGCCTGTGTCTGTGGCACGTGGGATGGAAGAGCCTATGGCATTGCAGATGCCATAGATGAACGCGCCCTTCTGTCTGGCCAGTTCTACCGCAGCCAGTGTGTCGGCGGTTTCGCCCGATTGGGAGATGGCTATCACCACATCGTGCTCGTCGATAACAGGGTTGCGGTATCGGAACTCGGAGGCATATTCCACCTCTACCGGTATGCGGCAGAAGTTCTCGATCAGCTGCTTGCCTATCAGTCCTGCGTGCCAGGATGTGCCACAGGCCAGTATGACGAACCTGTGTGCCGACAGGAGACGCTCCTTGTGGTCGATGATGGCGGAGAGTTTGATGCTGTTGCTCTCGCCGCTCACCCTACCGCGCATACAATCGCTCAGGCAGCTTGGCTGTTCGTAAATCTCCTTCAGCATGAAGTGCGGATACCCGCCTTTCTCCAACCGGCTGAGCTCCATGTTGATGGTCTTGATTTCAGGAGTGACCTTTGCATGGTGCAGATTGACCACTTCGAGTCCGTTGTCCAGGTCGATAACGGCAATCTCCTCATCGTTGAGATAGACCACCTTATCCGTGTATTCAACGATGGGTGTTGCATCCGAACCCAGAAAGAACTCATTGTCGCCGATGCCCACCACCAAGGGACTGCTTTTGCGTGCTGCTATTATCTGGCGCGGATTTGTCTTGTCGATAATGGCTATGGCGTATGCCCCTATGACGGAGCGCAGGGCCGTCTCTACGGCCAAGAGCAGAGGCAGACGATTGTCGTTGTGCAGATAGTCAATCAGTTGCACAAGCACTTCCGTATCCGTTTCGCTCCTGAAGGAGTATCCTTTCTGTCTTAACTTCTCCTTAAGGCCGGCATAGTTCTCGATGATTCCGTTGTGTATCAAGGCCAGATTGCCCGATGTTGAGTAATGAGGATGGGCGTTGGCCTGACAAGGTTCTCCGTGAGTGGCCCATCGGGTATGGGCGATGCCTATATGCCCGCTGGTATCTTTATCTGTGACAAACTCCTCCAAGTTATGCACTTTTCCTTTGGTCTTGTACACGTTTAGTTCACCACCAGCGTTAATCATGGCCACTCCTGCACTGTCGTACCCCCTGTATTCAAGCCTTTTCAATCCCTTGACGAGAATAGGATAAGCTTCGCGCTTCCCTATGTATCCTACTATTCCACACATTGTCAATGATATTTTTGTTAAACATATATTATAAGGACATAAAACGATTTTTTGCCCGTTTTATTGCCTGAAAACGCCCCTATAGAAGTGTTAAAATCGACAAAAGGCAATCTCGTCACTACTCAAGCACAAGCGATGTGCCCGATCATATATTACCCCGAATTGCCCAGGGCTATGCACAGGATGGGCGTGTCAGCTTTGATCAACCAGATACCATCATCATATAATGGCAACTTGCCTGTGAGGTATTATGGAACGCGCATCATCTTGAAGCTGAGACCCACCGGCCCCTACAGCTGGGTTTTCGGGGCATCACTTGCGGGTGCCCTGTTCAAGAGTTAAGAAGTCAGGAGTTAAGCAGTTAAGCTGTAGGGATAGTTCCCGCTTGTAGAGACGTCATAACATGGCGTCTCGATGACACATTCGTCCTTGTCCTGAGACGCCACAATGTGACGTCTCTACGTCATGTGTTTTCGGATACCCGCAAGGGGTACCCCTATGGCATCATCGGCCCCCTCCGGCTCCCCCAGGAGGGGAGTGAAGGAGTTTGTTTAGATGTGTGTTGTTCCCGTTCCCGTCAAAGTCCTCCCCCTTGGGGGAGTTAGAGGGGGCTGTTCCCGTTATCGTTCTCCCCCTCGGTGGATATTTTGCGGCACTGCGGAGAAAAGTATAAATAAAACTTATATTTGTAAGAATAAAACTAATATTTATATAAATAAAACTATTATTTGTACAAATATTACTTTTATTTATAGTTTTCAGCGAGGCCGTACTGAAAAAGCAGCGAAGTGGAGGAAAGTTTTCAGCGAAGCGGAAACAACTTTTCAGCGGATACCAGCTGAAAGACAGCCATATACCGGAATACACCCACGAAGATTAAACCATGAGAGGATAAAAACATCAAAAGAACGAAAATAGAAACTTACTAAACTAATAAAAAGAAAAAAATCATGAGAAAGAACTTTATTATCGCAGCAATTGCAATGATGTTCGTGAGCCTCAGCACTTTTGCACAGGGCAACGCAAACTTTGAAGAAATGTATGCGCGTATGGCAAACCGCCTTGCAAAGAACATGAAGCTTGACGACGTGTCAACTGAACAATTTACAGCACTCTATGCAGAGTACATGAAAGCACGCATGGCTGCAGCTGGAGAACAGACGGGCAGAAGAGAAAGAGTCGATCTTGAGAACATCACCGACGAGAAAGCTACAGAACTGATCGAAAAGAACTTCAAGACACAAGAGGCACAACTTGCCATAGACCGCGAATACTATAACAAATTCATCAGAGTTATCACCCCTGCACAAGCTGCCCAAATATTTGTGCGCCGCAGCGGAGCGATGGGCGGCCAACGCACAGGCGGCTACCGCCGAGGCGGATTCGGAGGTGACAGCAATAACGGATTCGGTGGTCAGGGAAACGACTTCTAAGAATCACGACACGCTAAGCGATAAAAGGCAGGTCCCAGTTTCGGACCTGCCTTTTATTATTTGATAACCAATCGGATTGGATGAATCACCTGCGCTGGCGACGCACCGAAACTCGAGGAGACGAAGAGCCTGAAGACTTTGCTTTTTCCTTCTTCTCAACGGTCTTCTCGTTTGAACGACGTGATGAACGGGACGAAGCTGAACTCTTCGAACGCTTTGACTTAGAGTTTTCAGCAGCCTCAATAGAATCCCTGCGTGCAAGCTCCGCTGAATCCACTGGAGTAGTCCAGATGTTCTTCTCAAAATCTTCCATCTGTTTCTCTATCCTCTTCTGCTCCTTAGCGACAGCGCTGTCAGTAGGACAATAATCCTGGATAGCACGGTTCTGCATGTTCGTTGTCATGTAGATTGTGCCTTTATACTGATTTGTCGAGAAGTAATCATCAATCGACATGCGGGACGCATTGTTCAAGTTGCTTGTCATAATCATCTGCTTACTGAGGTATGGCGCCAAGTCATCGTACTTAACCCAGAAGAGCGGACGCTTCTGTTCATCCATGCTAAACTCATCAGCAGAACGATGAAGCACAGGGCAAAGTGCTGTAACACGGGTATGATAAGTAGCCGTATATTGGTCGTAATACGAACTTTCCTTCACAAAGAAACTCAATACTTCAGACGAAGGGACATCACTATCTGCAACCTTTATGCTATTACCATCTATTTCATAATAAATGTCGTAGCGGTCAAGGAACTCCTTGAACTTACTGCGATTTTCCGTCCTGAAGTCTTCCACACCATCAGTAGTGTACTTGTACACCGGCAGTTTTCCTACATTGAACAAGCGGAACATCAGAGTGAAAAGGTTCTGATCGCCGTTCCTTGGCTCTACTGGATAATACAATGCCGCATTTTCATTCTTCTTCAAATCAAGCGAGCGATAAATATCACGTCGCCAAGCAACATTCTCAGGAACTGCAACTGCTGTAGGGAACATCAAGCTAGCCCTATCAACTACAGATTCCGTCTTATTTTTAGTTACGTTGTTCCTCTTGATTCTGCTTTTGGCAGGCTGTGCCATAAGCGCACCTGTCAGACATATACCGAAAAGAAATAATAATACTCGTTTCATATATTGAGTTTTTATGTGTTTACAGTCTTTTATCTAATAATTACCGGTATCGCCCCCGAAAGAGTTCTTTCTACGCCGTCAGGACCTACAGCCTTCACGTTAGATATATAAAAACGCTTTCCTCGGCCCAATTCTCGGAACATTTCACGCTGACGCTCTGTGAAATTTGCAGAACGGGAAACTTCAGGTATCACATTACCCATCCTATCAAAGAACGTAGTTTCGAAGGCCGTAACCTTGAACGCAATATCCAAAAGGCCGTCATCTATCGCTGCACCTATGCCAGGTGTTGCGAGCAACTGCGCCTTTGAGATCGGTTTCTCGCCACGATAGCGCGAAGGATTACCGCTTTCGTCCTTACAGTCAAGATAAGCTGTTGGATCAGGCAATTTGCGGACATGGAAAGTAAACTTACCCATTTCCTGACTCCTGCCTTCATTTTGAGCAGTAACAGTTATGACCACATCCTGTCCCACGTTTGAAGGCACCGCTACATATTCGCCATCACCTTTCTTCGTAAGCGTTCCACCTGTCATTGTTGCACTGATTCTATTTGCAGGAACCCCTGGAACACTGACGCTAATAGGGTTCTGATAACCCGCATATAGCATATTCATCATAGTAGCCGACACCGTTGCAGATGGTTCCACTACCGTATATGGCTGAGAGAACTCACGACGAATCTCCTCACCGTTACCATTACGCATTACGAGATATCCCTTCAGAGTAAAATCTCCGGTACGCGTACAAATGGTTTCATACACATTCGAACCAAGCGGTGAGTCTTCAATAAAGATGTCCGGACGCTGTGTCGTGTCAACTGCAGCCATGATAATCTGAGCCGAAAACTTACTTCCACGAACCACCGTCTGCGAATTTGGAATGACGTAAGCATTAATCTGGTTAACCCTAACATCCTTCACGTCAATATTAGAAATAAGTTGGTGAAGGACCTCTCCCTCTGCATAACGCACATCATTCTGTATCTTAGTCAACAGCGTTACAGCAGCAGCAACCGGAGTACTCTCAAACATGTACTCCTGCCAATTCTTGCCAAGAGCCCTTGCCTTGCTTGGCACTTCAGTAGAGAAATTTGAACCTATTATACGCTGTTGCGCCGTATCAGATATCATCGTCAAAATATCTGCACGATACTTGTTTATAGCATCATAAAAATCTTCGCCTTTACCTACACCTGGGGCAAGCATCACATGAGCTGCGGCCTCAAGATTTTCCTTACCCTCCACATTTTTTATATCCGCATCATCTCCATCGGCTTCACGGACTATGTCCCATTTCAGTTGTTCCGCGAAATCATACAACGAGTCGGAAATAGCCTTAACTACCTGAGCCTTGTTATACCACTCTCGAGTCTTTTCAGGATTGAGCTGCATAGCCTCATCTAAGGTGGCATATATGGAGTTATTCTGGGATGTGGAATTTTCCGTCGAGCGCGTCAAACTTTCATCAACCAACACAATACCATTTAGCACATCCGAACTGACATTAAGTGCAAGCATTGCCATCAAGACGATATACATGAGGTTTATCATCTTTTGACGCGGCGAGACTCTTTTTTTCTTTATAGCCATTATATTCTGGATTACTTCATGTTAACTTTAAGGGCTTCAACCATACGGGCATACACAGCATTGAGTTCGTCAAGCTGCTGAGCCAAACGTTTAGTCTGCTCATGAACCTCGTCAATTGTTCCGCTCTGCGCGCTTACGCTACGCAATTGAATCTCATAGAAGCGGTTGATACCTGTAAGAGTGCGGTTCATAGTCTCCATTTCTTCAGAATCGCGAGTAAGGCGGGCAGACTGCTCCGCAACGAGCTTTAAGGTTTCTGTAAGTTCGTTCAACTGTTCAACATAAGCCTTAGTAGCCTCTTGCATCTCTGGAGTCATACCTGCAAATTGCTGAGAAGAGAATACCGGAGAACTTGCAACTTTAGAAGCAAGCTGGCCCGCATCAACAGATGCTGTAGCCTCTGACGGCAAAACCTCACCAGAAGGGATTGTACCGCCACCGATTATTATAGGACCATTACCTTGCACAGCAGAACCGCCAATTATGACAGGATTGCTGACCGCAGACGGTGCAACAGATGCCCCCTCATTTTCATCTTCCGGTATGCTATCCTTATCCCAAGGAAGTTCAAAACCTGAAATAAAGAACACGAGCACCTCTGTTCCCATACCGATGAAGAGCATCAAGTTTGCTCCGCTTATGTGAGTCAGTTTAAACAAGGCTCCAAGAATTACAATCGCAGCACCCCAACTATAAGCAAAGTTAAGGAATATCTGTCCTGAGCTACTTGCTATCCACTGTTGTATCGCAGTCAATTTTCTCTTTCCTATTCGTGCCATATTTATTTTTCCTTTCCGTCTTATGTGTATTCAAACAAACTTATTTTCTACTTTTTCCTGACGCACCGACTTTTGTACGAACGCATCTGAAACCGATATAAGAGCGCCCCACGTTCTGATACTCATTAGAGCGCCATGCGGACTTTATAAAGCTTTCAGGATCTTTCCAAGAACCTCCACGCACAGACTTACGTTTCAAGGCATAAGGATCTTCTTTTGCCGCATTATAACTCAACTGAGGGTTCATATCGCTCATCGACATCACACCAGCCTCAGTAAAGACTGTGCTTGTCCACTCAGCCACATTACCTGCCATATCGTAAAGTCCGTTGGAATTAGGCGAATATATACCTGTCTGCGAAGTTATTAAGTTACCGTCATTGGTATAATTTCCTCGATCAGGTTTAAAGTTCGCATAGAAGCATCCCTTTTCACTCTTCACGCCTTCCTGCTCCCACGGAAGTTCGTTGCCAGCCTTTCCGCGTGCGGCGTACTCCCACTCTGCCTCAGTTGGCAAGCGATAGCGCTGAACGTAACGCGCGCTTTCGCCAAGTCCTTTAAGCAGGAAGTCTGTTCTCCAATTGCAGAAAGCCGTAGCCTGTTCCCAGTCAACACCCACTACTGGATATTCATTGTAAACAGGACTATTGAAATAAGTGCGCATATACACCTCATTCTCCGCATTTTGGAAGTCGTTAACCCAGCAAGTCGTGTCAGGGTAGACGTTTACGATATACGTATTAACAAAGTCCCACATGCTTGAAAGAGGGCGAGTTATAGTTTCGCGACGAATACGTCCGTCGTCATCAATATAAGCAGTGTCCTTTGAAATCATCACAACGGTCTCTTCATCCACGGTAATATCAGTGTTAAGAACTCGCTCTGACGGATTAAGTCTATACTTACGCATAGCAGCCATTGCATAGTCAAAAACCTCATAGCGATAGTTCATCTGACTTGCGTCAAGCATCTTTGTCCCATCAAACGGATGAGTGATATAAACGCTTTCAATAGCCCTCTGCTGGTCCTCGTCCGCATTCTTCCAAGGGATTGGCTTTGCCCAATTAAGATGAGGAGTGACAGGGTCACCGTTTTTGTCCTCTTCAATTTTAAATGTTTCATCGCCGCCATAAGCAGGATCGGCAAGACGCTCACGAATGATCGAATCGCGCACCCAATAGACAAACTGGCGATACTTGGAATTGCTAACTTCCTTCTCATCCATCCAGAATGCATCTACGGATATTTCTCTCACAGGCATCTGAGCTCCCCACAAACTGTCGGCTTTCTCCATACCCATCTTTAAAGAACCACGCGCAACCTCAACCATTCCATAAGGTATCGGTTCCGAAAATGAAGTTCCTCCTACACCAGTCACCTCACCCCCGATAGCAGAACTGCTCGTATTACCCATGCCCATGCACGAAACAATTACAGATAGAATGCCACCTACGCATATTGCTGATAAAACCTTTTTCATTGTATATATACTCATTTAGTTTATTTCAAATTAATCTTCTGCCAAATCAACGCCAGACTTAACTCTTACAAGAATCTGACACTCTTATGCTTGTTGCGCCCCTTCTTAAACAAATCCAAGTCGGTCTGGTAACTTACCACCAACTCGTGAGAACCGTTCTTCCACCCCACACCAGAAGTGTACAACTGATAGGAATATCCTAACGAAATTCCGTGGAAATCACCTCCCACAAGGAAAGAGACCGAGGTATTGGGGCTATAGCCCACACCGCCAAACAGTTTTTTCTCCTCATAGTCGTATGTCAACCGGCACTGCACATCTTCCCTCCACGACTGCAGGTCTGTCTGCACCAGAAAAGAAGGCTGTAATGATAGTAACGGATTATTTAGTTTTATATTGCATCCGCCCATCAAATAATACATCGGAGAGATTTCAACCTCGTGCCTTTCACCTATTTCCAACACAGGCGAAGTCAGATGCTGTGCCGACAGACCTCCCCAGTACTTAGGATGATGAAAATAGAGTCCTGCACCCAAATCAAACCCTGTGCCCTTAACTGAAGAAGTCGGAAATGCGGGGTCTGAAGCATCCTCCAGCTCCACATCCGTCGGATCAAGTTCCTCGCTAATGATAGATCCCTGAAGACCTAAAGCCAAACGGCCGCTTTTCCCAACCTTGAAGTTATAGGCATACTGCAAACTAATCTTCTGAGTTTTGAACATACCAATTTGGTCACTCATCAAGCTGACACCTGCACCATGACGAGGGCTAAGGAAATACACTGGCAAATCCGCACCAAAGTACAAGGTTTGAGGAGCGCCGTCATATCCCATAAACTGCATCGAATAAGCACCATTAACATTAAGTTTGCCGTCAACGCCTGACACTGCAGGGTTGTAGAACGACTTCAATCGTGTGTAGTCCGTGAATTGCACGTCCCATTGAGCCATTGCCGCAAACGCGACCCCTACCCACACGATTAATAATGTTAAAAACCTTTTCGCCATAAAAATAATAACTCAAATACCCTTGTTTTATTGTACCCACACTATTATTTTTAGCTCTCAGAGCCTCATTTTGTCACCTGTTGCCACGCATTTTCTTGTATAGGAGATATACAACTATCAAAACCGTAGTAACCATTTCCGCCAAAGGTGTAGCCAACCAAATTCCAGGCTCCCCTATCAAAATGGGTAAAAGCAGAAAGCACGGAAGAAGTAAGACCACCCCACGCAACAGCATAACAGCCGTAGCCGGCACAACTCTTTCCACACTCTGATAATACCCCACGACACAGATATTTATGACAAAGAACACAAACCCCGACGCAAAGAGTGGCATACCCCTCACCGCCAGCACTCCTGCTCCGCACGACGCATCGATAAACAGAGCCACAAGCATTTCAGGAAACAGCACAAACACCAGAGTTACCCCCAGACCAAAAAGCACAGACACCTTCATCATTAGACTGCGAGCCTTGCGTACTCGTTCATACGCCCCGTTCCCATAGCTATAGCTCACTATTGGTTGAGCCGATTGCACTATTGAGTTTCCCATCATAAAGATAAAAGGCGTGTAGTAGCAGACAATGCCAAATGCTCCTACCCCGTCATCGCCCAAATACTGCATGAAAACGATATTTCCCACAAGCACCAGCACCGCCAACATTATCTCGCCCAATAAGGACGAAAATCCTATACGGCACTGATAGGAAACATTTCTCAACGACAGAACGCAACTCCTACGACTCCACTTTGGCATCTTTGGTTTAAGGTGCTTCGCAAAAAACAGCAGATATACCATTGCTATCACTCCACCCACCACGACACTAATTCCTGTAGCAATCGCCGCACCCTTGACTCCCATGCCGAGAGGGAAGATAAACACCCAGTCAAGCACAGCATTAGTCACCGCATTTGCCACATTACACCACATCGCCACTTTAGGCGCACCATCCAGCCTGATAATAAAAAGCCCGATAGTGCTCCACACCTGAAAGAGGAAACACGGTGTAATATAGAGCATATAGTCAAGAACCTGAGGCATCAATGAGTCTGATGCGCCCAGCATCCTTGCTACCGTCTCAGGCATTAACAGTATTAGAGAGCAACCAGCAACAGTCACCGCCAATGTAAACAGTAAAGCCTGAGCGATATTAAGCCTGGCGGCGTTCTCGTTTCCTTTTGACAGATGCAACGCTGCTACAACCGAACACCCAGAACCTACCATCAGTTCCAAACCCGAAAATAGAATCCAGATTGGCACAACGATATTAACAGCAGCAACACCGTCGCTTCCGGTTCCCTGCCCCACAAAAATACCGTCAATGGCCGTCACTGCACAAATGCTCAACGAACCGAACAACGTTGGGATGAACAGTTTCCGAAACAAATGGTTAACCTTACCACTTGAAAAATCTATCGAGTCACGTTGCATCGTCTACCTTTACCCAAACGCAGAGACGTCACACGAGGTGGCGTCTCTATTATTATATTACAGAGTAATATCAATTATGAATTACGAATTATCAATTACGAATTATGAGTCCATCTACTTCAGCACATTCTTGAGCTGGTCTGTAGCCTTGATAATGAAGTCCTTAGTACCGCTACCGTCGTAGACGTATCTTACCACCATGTCGGCATAGCGGAGGGCTTCCTTGAGTGCTTCAGGGTCTGACGCTGTGGCACGACGTGCACCGCGCATCAATCGGCGGAGTTCGTCAAGGTCTTCAGGCTCAGCAAGGTTACCCGGACGCATACCGTTGATAACTGCGTTGAGCGCTGATGCAGCAGCGTTAACCTCTGCCTGATTATAGTTCTTATCCTTGTTTTCGCCAACTTTTACAGCCTGCTCATAACTCTTGAGCATACGAGCATAACCGTGAGGAGCCCAAGGCGAGAACTCTGGAACCTTCACTTCGAGCGCGTTCCACTTGTCCTGTGCCTCTTTGCGTTCCTTGGCAAGGGCAAGAACTTCATTGAGTTTTGTCTTGTCTACAGACTTAACCTCTACGAGAGCCTTCACCGCCTGGTCGAGAAGATAGTGCTGGTGGTCTACGGCAGTCTGTGACTCGCTTTCGTTTACTGTCACATTGCAAGCCTTTTCAAGGTTTGCATAGCTGTCCCAAGTGTATGCGTTCTTGTCGAGAGCCTTAGCGCTTGCCACAGCCTCATTGAGAGCCTTAGCGTTGACTTTGCGTGTAACGAGTGCGCCGAACGCCTTGTCGATAGCTGCAACTTGCTCGCTCACTGACTCGCCTGTCACGTTGCCTGTCTCGCAGAACTGTGTAGCAGTTGCAACAGCTGTTTCAAACGCCTTGTATGATGCCTTCTTGTAGTTCTTCTTGTTGTAGAACTTAGCCTCGTCGAGTTTTGCAACGAGCGGTTTGAGAAGTTCTGCACGAGGGTCTGCAAGTTCGTTGATGCGGAAGTAGTGAGTCAGGTTCTTGTCAGAATGGTAGTCAGGGATGAACTTGTGTCCGCCGATCTCCAATGTATAGATGTTTCCTGCATATCCTGTTTCGCTTGTAGCGCCATTCATCTTGATGAGGTCAAGGCTTGGGTCGATACTGAGCTGTGCCTGATCCCAGTTCTCAATTCCTTCAGCAACCATCGCGAGTGGTCCGTACATGAGTGTTCCCACCCATGCTGGTTCTGATGCGCCGCTTTCAGAAGCAACTTCAAGTTTGTCGTGTCCGTAGTTGATGTGCTTTGTGAAAGGCATTGTTACCTCCACGACGTCACCTGCAGCCCACTGACGGGCAGGTATCTCAACGTATGAACATGGTTTGTAGGAAGTTGCGACAGACTTGCCGTTGAGTTTCACATCGAATCCCTTTGTTGCCCAGTATGGCACACGAAGTTTCATGGCGAAGTTGCCTGAACCCTGAGCTATCTTGATTGTTGACTTCTCGGCTGGCCAGAGACATTCCTGCTTGACAGTCACGCCCTTTGCCTTCCAGTTCGCAGTAGACGGGATGTAGAGACCTACCCACATCGTGTTGTCGTTGACGAAGTAGGCTGCCTCCTGATACTTCACGTGGTTCTCTGAACCCGTACCACCGCAGCATGTTGACTGAGGTGTGTTGTTGCCCCAAGGCTTGGAAGCGTTGAGACCTACTGCATACTGGTATGTTGTAGCATAGTGAGTTGGATGAACAGAACCAACGATCTGGTTGTAGAGAATGCGCTCGTAGTAGTCCATGTACTCAGCGTTGTCCGGGTCGAAGCAG
>Ga0233378_1000154_pt1 | contig 19884 bp, 18 predicted proteins | sample ElkDunMinimDraft_7_FD_180690 | JGI IMG/M metagenome (GOLD analysis project Ga0233378, IMG submission 180690) | Fecal eukaryotic communites from dung pellets of Tule Elk in California, USA - Elk Dung E4 | ecosystem: Host-associated > Mammals > Digestive system > Large intestine > Fecal | place... | reverse complement strand
ACCATACACCAGTTTGACTCCCATCGCAAAAGCCTCTACGCATCCATGCACAAGCAGCTGCAGATGGGACGCCAGATATACGTTGTCTACCCCCTCATAAAGGAAAGCGAAAAGATAGACATCAAGAACCTTGAAGACGGCTACGAACAGATATGCGCCGAGTTCAAGGACTACAAGGTCAGCCGCGTGCACGGCAAACTCAAACCTGCCGAAAAAGACGAGGAGATGAAGCGTTTTGCCGCCGGCGAAACCCACATCATGGTGGCAACCACCGTGATAGAGGTAGGCGTCAACGTGCCAAACGCCTCCGTCATGGTCATTGAAAATGCCGAACGCTTCGGACTGAGCCAGCTCCACCAGCTCCGCGGACGAGTGGGACGCGGTGCAGACCAGTCATACTGCATCCTCGTGACCAACTACAAAATCTCCTCCGACACCCGCAAGCGCATCCAGATAATGGTCGACTCGACCGACGGATTCGAGATAGCCGAGCAAGACCTCAAGCTGCGCGGACCAGGCGACCTCGAAGGCACACAGCAAAGCGGCATGGCATTCGACCTCAAGATTGCCAACCTCGCACGCGACGGACAGATTCTGCAATACGCACGCACCGCCGCCCAACAAGTTGTCGAGTCCGACCCTGACGAAACCAACCCGCAGAACGACATCCTCTGGCGCCGCCTCAAGGAACTCCGCAAGACCAACATCAACTGGGGAGCGATAAGCTGATCTTTTTGAGGGAAGTAATATTGGGGGAGTTAAATTGGGGAAGTTACGTTGGAGGAGTTATATTGGGGAAGTTACGTTGGGGAGTTATGAGGGGAAGTTATAATTGGGAGTTATAAAGGGAGAGAGATGGTCTTGCTGACTGATTCATTTTGATTCATCTTCAATGCAAGCACCTATTACACTTGGTGCTATAGAACAAAAGCGATAACTTTGCGATAAACAGAAAAGCGCAAATGAACGAGGAAATAAATCTACACCAACTTTTAAGAGCAAAAGTAGAACGCACAGCCGGTTTTACCCCTAAATCGCCGAAAGATTTCACACGTCTGGAACGTGAGATATTCGCAGCAACAAGGGAGTTAATCAGCACCAGCACGCTGAAACGATTCTGGGGATACAACGGAGAGAAATATGCGGTGAAACCATTCCGCGGCACACTCAACATCTTGTCCAATTATATAGGCCTCATCAGTTGGGATGTCTTTTGCAGCATCACAACCGACAAAGGCATCAGCAGCAACTACATTAACAGCGAAATCCTTAGTACACGCACCCTGCAAGCCGGAGATGTAATCAGACTGCAATGGCGTCCGGACAGATGCGTGAGCATCCGCTATGACGGACTTGACATGTTTACCGTCACTGAATCGAGAAACAGCAAACTCCAACCAGGCGACACCTTCATTTGCCCGATATTCGTCAAGGGGGAAGTCCTGTACCTCACACATCTCGTCAGCAACGGCAATCCTCCTACCAACTACGCCTGTGGCAAAGATGGAGGCATTTTATTTTCCGTCCATAAGGCCAAACCCACCGTTCAATAAGTAACACAAAAGAAATGGAAAACCTTAAATCTTCAGGTCCGATAGACCAGAGCCCCATGACAGAAGACAACGAAATGATTGTCGTCAAAAATCTGGATTGCTACGGTTCCACATCGACAATGAGCCTTGTCCGCATCAATGGAGTACAGTACATAAAGAAACAGCTTCTCCCTGAATATGACGCCCAACCATATTTCCGCAACCTTTTCCGCAAGGAATACGAAGCGGGGCGACGACTCGACAGCCCATACGTAATCCGCTATGAGCGCCTTGTCGAGAATGAAGAAGAAACGTACATCCTGACCGAATACGTTAGCGGATGCACGCTGGAAGAAAAGATTGATGACGAACCTCAATTCTTCAGCAAGCGCAAAAACCTCGACAAACTGATGTGCCAACTACTTGACGGTTTGGAGTCCATGCACGAGCACCAGATTCTCCATCTCGACCTCAAGCCCGACAACATCATGTTCACCCAAGTTGGCGAAAACGTCAAAATCATAGACCTCGGATTCTGTTTCACCGACGCCTATTCCCACACCTCCGGCTACACACCAGGATTCGCCGCACCGGAGCAAGAGAAAAGGCACTCCGGAGCTGTATCGAAACTTGACGAACGCACAGACATCTATGCCATAGGCAAACTGCTGCAATACATCGAGAAAGAATGCGACACAAGGCTGCCACGAGTATACGAGAGCATCAGGAAGACTTGCATGAAACGCAACAAGGACAGGCGGTTCCGCAATGTCGGCGAAATCAAACAGACCATCGCACGCAACAGGCTCCATCACAAATACACGTTCCGAGCCGCCGCCATCATCATCTTGTCCGCAATGATGCTCGGTCTTTGGACATGGCTCAAACCCGAAAAGCTTGAGTTCATCAAATACAACAACCACTGCTACCACATCATCAACGAAGACAGTCTGACATGTGAAATCGCAGGCGGCAACCTCAACAACAGCATAATGATCGAGCCGAATATATCTTTCGGCGGCCATACATACAAAGTGACAGCTGTGGCAGACAGCGCCTACAAAGACTCCGTGGAGATGCGCTCCGTCTTTATCCCAAAAGGCATCCAGCGCATAGGCGATTCCGCTTTCGAGCAGTGCATCTACTTCACTACCGTCAACCTGCCTAACACGGTCACTTCCATCGGCAAAGCGTCCTTCCGCAGATGCGTGAGCCTATCCTCCGTCAGTCTGCCAAACACGATACGCGAGATTCCGCAACTCGCCTTCGGCACATGCCTGAATCTCCAGAGCATAAGCATACCCGAAGGCGTTGTCAGCATCGGGCTCGACGCCTTCATCGAATGCCTCGAACTCCGACAGATCGATTTGCCAAGCACACTGACAAGCATTTCAAGAGGCGCATTCTGGAGCTGCCATCGTTTGGAGCAGATACATCTCCCCGCATCAGTCAGCTTTATAGGAGAGTACGCATTCTTCCATTGCTACAGCCTCAAGGACATCTACGTACACGCCACCACCCCACCAGCCATCACAAGCATCGTAAACGCACCAGGCGTGACATTCCACGTACCAGCCCAGTCGCTCGATGACTATCTCAACGACCTGGAATGGCGAAAATACCCTATCGTAGGCGATCTTTAGGTACATACTTGTCCCTTTCTGACTACTCCGATTAATCTGTGAAAATCATTTAATCCTTTTTGTAGAGACGCCATACCATGACGTCTCTGTAATGCATTATCCATTTTCACTTCGACTTTTTCCCTTCAGACGCCACAAAGCGACGCCTATACAACATGCATTTTGGGGCATAGACCCTACGCATGCCACCATTTCACTGTTACTTCCCATCATTATCCCCACATATTTCTGACACCACCGAGGCGGAAAAGCACTTTCACCACAGTAGAAAATAAACTTCACCTCGGTAATTATTTTGCAACACCTCGGAGAAAAGTATAAATAAAACTTATATTTGTAAGAATAAAACTAATATTTATATAAATAAAACTATTATTTGTACAAATATTACTTTAATTTATACTTTTCAGCGCAGTGTCGGGAAATAAGGAGCGCAGTGATGAGTGTTTTTCACCGAGGGAACGGGGATTCTTGAGTGCGCAACAGAGGTTTATTGGGATAAATGATGCGTGATGCCATATCCTATGGTATCGTCACCAATTTACCCCTTGACTTAACTTCCGGTTTAGCTTCCATATTTAACTCCTAAAAAAGAAAAGACGCCACAATGTGACGTCTCTACTATGCTGATGTTATCGGGCACCCGCAAGGGATGCCCCTATGCGGACAGGGCACGCCCTGTCCCTACTACTTAACTCCATTTAACTCCTATTTTTAACTTCCATTTTAACTCCTTAAAAAGAAAAGACGCCACAATGTGACGTCTCTACATAACTCCTTAACTCCTTACTCCTCAACTCCTGTCTCCTTACTCCTCAACTCTTACTTTTTAACTCTTTACTATCATCCCCTTCCGTTTAATTGACTTCAGTCCTATTTCTTCAGCCATTTATGCGTCACGCACCTTGCGGTATACCCATTGAAAGATCTATTTGTTGTGATAATTTCGAGTTATTTTTGTGGAAAGATTACGCACTCCACCACATTTAAGTTCTGGTGTATTGATACGTATGTCACAATCTATAACAAACACATTGCCACTATCTGAACGTAGAACATTTTCGTCGTGCATGTCGCTCAGGTAAATTTCAGGGGTTGCATAAGTCCAATTGCGCGGGTTGCGCAACTCAAATCCCATATGCCGCATGTAGTCGGCAATTTCTTCGTCACTCATGCGATTTCCTTTAATGAAAGGTTGCTCAACTACAATCTTGAAATTTCCTTCCGCATCACGCCCGAAGCCAAGTACCGTAAGTGCTGTTTCAGGGAAATAGGCATTGTGCAACGATATGCGGTCAAGTGCCAATATAGGTTCGACGAAATAATCCAATCCAATAGTTTTTACCAATGTGGCGCCATGATCATATACTATGGCTTCTCCGCCTTCAGCTATTCGTTCACCGAAGGCATTAGTAAACACCTCGTCGGTATCGTCTATCCATACGCCTACAGCTTTTGCCCATTCTTCTATTCGCAGAGCTTGCGTCTCTCCTCGTTGGCACATTCTTTTGAAGTCCGAGACTCCTTGAGAGAGCGTATTTGTATCAACTTCTGCTCCCGCGAGTAGGGTTGCAATGACATGCGTTGTACCTCCCGTTGAGCAGCCATACTGTTCGAACGGTGAAAATCGTTTATAAATAAGTTCCTCGCTGATAAATAGTTCTGCATATCGGTCTAATTGTTGCAGACCTGCTGGCGTGAACCCTTCATTGATGATGAGTGCTATTGAAGTCCAAAAGTCTGCATGGTTTGTCATGGTGTTTCTTCACATTACGTTGCTGGTAACAAAGTTATACATTTATTGTTGAATCGCCAAATTTCGGCTATTAGTGAGAAAACCTATTCACTCACCTCCGAAATTATTTCTCAAGATGAATCAACATGAATCAAAGTTTATTTTTAAAAGAGAGTCTACAGACTTATATTTGCATTTGTTCAAAAAGGCATTTATAAAAAATAGAGCCTTGAAAATTGAATTTTTCGCCTTTTGCGACTATATTATAATCGCGCAACAGACTGCGTCAGTAAAATCTTGCAGAGTCTTTAATATCAGCTGAAAATAATTTGCAAAGCACGGATTTGCGACGTATATTTGTACATATATATTGTTAACCCCGAATATAAAACCTTACGATGTATAGGTAATCGAACTAATACTATGGCACTAAAAATCAGAAAAAGCGTTAAAGATATTTCTCTGCCTGAGATAATATATTTCGAGTCCGACGAGGAATTCGAAGATTGGGCTGTAGCCCCATATGCAACTATTGCTGAAAACGAAAAAGGAAAGTTTTTGAAAGGCGACCATTCCGCCGCTTACAAAGAGGCGATTCAGCAAGGTAAATATTTTTATATAAAAGGAGGACTTGATGAATCAAAAGTTCACAGGCGCAGATGCGTCACCAAACGTGTGTCTCCTGATTTTCAGACAACCCGTGAAACCGTACTTGTGCAGTTGCCAGTCAAAAACCTTGCAGACACAAGTATGATAATGAGATCGCGGGTACTTGCAAGAAGACAAGCCAATGAATTGCTTGCAGAGCTGCTTAGCGGCAACCAATATGATGTGGACCCATGCCAAATAGACAAGGCTTTGGCTGAAGCCAGACGAGGATATTCTGCATGTCAAAGAATTGTGACAGACATTCTGTTCTATGCAGAACGGACGGAATGGTTCTATTCAAAACTGCAACCGTCGGACGAATGTTGGATTGAGGCACAAGGCAATAAGCGTGCAGCGTGCGTTCTTTTAGTTGGCATGCACATTAAATATCGACGCACACAGCAATCATCCACAGATATTGAAACAGGCGAGACATTCAGTTATAATACATACGAACAAACTGACGGGACTTTGTTTGAGCCTGACGCAGCAAAAGAACAGGCACTTTTCGCACAACTGTGCGATTGGGAACCTTCGGAGTACAATGATATGGTTGTTGCTTCTCAGTTATTATTTAACAGCACCACTTTGGATGTAACCAAAATGCTGAAGAAATTGGCAGACGAGGGCGTTCCTGAAGCCGCTTGCGAAATTGCTGAGGTCTACCGCTACGGAAATGAGCGGAGCGGTATTTATGCCAACAGGGCAAAAGCAAAGCATTATTACGAAATTGCAGGCGAAGAGTTTGACGAATTTGAGGACCTTGACGACGATTTCCCTGACGACATCGATTATACCATAAAAGGCGCTCCTGCCACTCTTGCCAAGTTGCGTGCTATCATCGACGAACTTTGTCCGCTGCACGGAAAACCGCATCGCCCTCAGTTCGAAATTGAAATGGCTGCAGATAACGAACTCAAATGCCTGTTGCCGCTACTTCCTCTGATGGAACGGCTCGTTGGCGAGGTGGACACCATCTATTATTTCGGGTATATAATGTCTATAAAAACTATCGATGAGCAAACGCTCCTGTTGCGCGTGGAAGCAAAACGCACCGAAGGATTGTTCTATGCACTGCGCCAGACATTCCCTGAACTGCAGGTGGTCTACAAGACTATAAGTTATTTGGATAAGAATTAGAAATATCATAAGATATGGCAAAAGAACTCAGCTTTTCGCTTGCGGGAGCCGAATATGCAGCAGCACCCGTGAAGCTTGAAAGAAAGAAAATCTATGGATGGAGCGACCTCGTGGCTACCGACAAGGCGGGCGAGGTGTGCGGCACGGCCTATCTGTCGCCCGACGATGCCTTGCTCATTCCTTCTGGAGGATACAAGCAGGGAACAGTGGACGATGCTGGCCGTTGGGTCGAGAAGAGCGAACTCACCGCCTATGATACCGACGGTAATACACTGAAGCAATATGCTTCGTCGTTCGATGCAGTCATTTCTTTGGATAAGACCGTCACCGAAGAGGAGTTTCTCGACAACGATTGGGAGGCGGTCTATCAGCTCGTGAATGCCGACCTCGCCGCTGCAGTGGGCGATGCCATCTACAAGTTCGAGTTCAGCTATCGCGGAGGCAGCAACCACAACGACGGCTACCTCATCAACACCCCCGGGGGCTTGTTCCTCTTTGCCGGCGACAAGCAGGAGTTCCCGCTAGTGTCGCTTGCCGACCAAACCGTCATCGACGAGGTGGAAGAAGAGGTGGAGGAAGAGATTGACGACCTCGATTTCAGTATGTTCTAAAACGTAAGTAGTATGAGAAAGATACATATATCAAACGAAGCCAAGCGCGATGCAGAGGTGGCTTTTGGTACCTCATTCCGCCGTGTGGCACCAGTCTATAAGACAGTCTCTGGCAGTACCGGCAAGAACGAGCGCCGCCTCAAGGCTACCATGGCCACCACCGATGCCGCCTTGCTTGCCACCTATGGCGAGGGACTCACCGATGCACTCATCAATGGCGACCCCGAGGTAGACATGGAACGCCTGGGGCTCAAGCTCGAAGGTCTCAAGAAAGTCTTCATCACCCAGGAACAGAAGGTGGCCTATGGCGTATCGCTCAACGAGCACGTGTACCTGCCCGACGGCACCGAGAAAGAGGTGCGCCCCGAGTCGGCAACGAGTGCCAACATTGCACTTGAAGGTGTTCCCCTGCGCTGGACAGGTAAGCTCATTCCCAAGAGCAAGGCTCTGCGCATGTTCATGTTCAAGAAGAGCTATCAGGTGCAGCACGTCAACGGACTCACCTACGATTTCCTCTTCGATATGGCTAAGAAACTCGCCGATGCCAATGCCATGATGCTCATCACCGCCGGCGCTAAGGGCAACGAACCGCTCGTGATGTCTAATGGCGGTACTCCTTACCGTGCTTTCCTCGAAGGACGTGTGCAGGGCGACAGCTATGCGCTCATCCTGCGCCTCACCAATCTGGAACTAAAAGAAATACCTGCAAAATAACTTGTACTATGGCTACAATGGAAGTAACACAAGATATGCGCCAGAAGGCGATAGACTATAAGAAGAACATCGCAGGCAAGTTCATGCTTGTAGAGGGTGCCAAGATAAAGGCACGAATCAGTGGCGAGCAGTTCTGCGTAACCCGCAAGATTGACGGACATCTGCAATGCGTTTTCTACCGCGATGGGGCAGCAGTTATGCTTAACTCCCAGGGTAAGGAGCGTGCAGGCGAACTGAAGTGTCTTGATGTCTTCGCTGGATTCATGGGCAAGAAAGGCATCAAGAGCGCCATCATTGCTGCCGAGCTCTATGTGCCCCGCGAGGGTGGCCGTCCCCGCTGTGGCGATGTGCAGTCGGCACTGGCCGATGCCGCCAAGCGCGACACGCTGGCTCTCGCCCCATTTGACATTATAGAGCTCGACGGCCAACCCTTTGTGGCAGCCCACTACGATGAGGTGTATGCCAAGTTGACGGAACTCTTCAGCATTGTCAGCGTCACAGAGAATGATGGTCGCAAACTGAAGATGACCAAGAGCAGCTCGTTCTGTAGCCCCGTAGAGATGCGCACGGCCGCATCAATCGACGAGGTGCAGCAGATATACGAGGAGTGGGTCGAGGGCGAAGGTGCCGAGGGCATTGTGGTGCACAATGAAAACCGCCTCATCAGCAAGGTGAAGCCCCGTCATAGCATCGATGCAGTGGTTGTAGGTTACTCTACCACTGAGCGTGGCATCCGTGATGTGCTCCTCGCTGTGCGCCACGAGGATGGTGCGTACCAGATGTTCGGTCACGGCTCAACGGGAATGACCGACGAGCAGCGTGCCGAACTCGCCGAGCGGCTATCGGCAAAGCATGTGGAGTCACAGTATATCCTCTCCGACTCGCGCGGTATCGCCTACCAGATGGTCGCACCCGAAGTTGTGCTCGAGATGTCGGTGCTGGAGCTGGTGGCACGCGGCAACGACGACAAGGTGAAGACCAACCCCTTGCTTGCCTACGACGAGGCCAAGGGGTGGATTATGCAGGGCATGGTGCCCGGTGTGTCTACACAGGGCATAACCTTCGACCGCGAGCGCACCGACAAGCAGCCCACGGTAACCGATGTGCGCCTGTCGCAGCTCACCGATATATGTCCCTTCGAGGAACAGGAGGGTGCTACGGGCGAGTTGCAGCCCAGCACATTGCTTGAGCGCCGTGTGTTCAAGAAGGTGTCGGGTGCCAAGGTGATGCTCCACAAGTTCCTCATCTGGAAAACCAACAAGGAGGTCACCGGCCGCTATCCCGCCTATATCTTCTACCACACCGACTACAGCAGCGCCCGCAAGGAACTCATCAAGCGCGACATGGCATTCAGTAGCGACGAACAGCAGATTCGCGACATCCTCGCCGCCGAGATTGCCGACAACATCAAGAAGGGCTGGGAAGAGGTGCTGTAAGAACGGAATACAATAACAGAAAAATACAAAAAAGAAAATATTATGGAATACAACACACAAGTCGGAATTTTTGAAACCGGCGAAAAAGACAGTCAAGGTGGAGCATACAAGGACAATCGTTTCTTGGCATTGCGTAAAAGAGAATTGAATGAGTATGAGGTGAAGGATGGTGTCGCAATCATCGGTGACCGCGCCTTCTACGATGCAAAATTAAAATCTGTTACTCTCCCGAATAGTCTGAGAGCTATCGGGCAGAGCGCTTTTGCAGGATGCAAGAACCTGACCGACGTTGCTCTTCCCGAAGGTTTGGAGGTCATCAAAAATACTGCTTTCCGTGACTGCGAGTCGCTGGCAGAACTTGCATTGCCTTCAACACTTCTCGAGGTTGGTGCCCGTGCGTTCGGTCCCGGGTTGAAACGTCTGGTAATTCTTTCAGAAAATGTTACTTTTTCTCCTGATGCATTCAAACAGGCAAAATCTCTTGAAGAGATTCATGTGCCCGAAGCGGTTATAGGTAAATACACAGTACTGTTTTTGGCAATGGGAATCACTGTTCCACTCACCGAAATCAAAGCAGAGCAAGAGCAAGAGGAAGAAGCAATCGTAGAAGAAAGCACGGGAAACACCACTGCTGCCACTAATAAAATAGATGAATGTGCCAACAAAATAAAAGATCATTTGCACGAATTGGGTATGAATGAATTTGTTTTGTATACATGTGACTATTGTGGCGACTTGGAATGGAACGAGGATTTTGAATCGTTAGATTCGGCTGTTTCCCTTAATCTATATTTCGACTTGCACGAAACCTTTAATGGGGAAGAAAGAACATTCATCGCTCCTCGCAAAATTAAAGTCGATGGAGATGATTTGTTGATTGATCTGGAGGAAGTCAAGGAGTATAACGAAGGTGAAGAAGAGGTGTTAGGATACTACGAGAGTCAGAGTGTAGATGCGTTATTAGAAAGATTTGAAACCTCTGATATTGAGAAATGTTTTACTGAAATATTGAATCTCACCTTTAACTCTGATGTTATTTCTCTTAACCAATCCGAAGAGGAAGAAACCATTGATGAAGAACAGAAAGAAGAATATGCAGAACCACAAGATGAGTCTGCTCAATGCAATTGCGTGAAAGAAAGTCAAATTGTGGCATTGCTTAAGTACTATGTAGAGGGGGAATTATACTCTAAGTATGTTTTTGTACACGATGGAAATTATTGCGTGGATGCTGAGAATCATGGTGACATTTCGTTTGCGGATTGTGATATTAGAGAGGATGAAAAATGGCTTAATTTTGACGAATGTTATTGTCTCGGCATATCATCCGACATACCCGTATCTCAATGCGAACAGGACATAATTGACAGTTTCTATGGCACACTTGAAGATGAAGGAGAATTCGAGTACCTAACAGACCTTGATAAAACTCATTTGGAATATCAGTAACATATTTACAAATTCCCCAATATAAATAAACATTATGGCAGATTTTGAAATTAAGGATGGCGTTGCCATCATCCCGGAAGGAACAACGGAGATTGGACGCGGGGCTCTCATCAATTGCACCTATCTTAGAAGTGTAGTCATTCCTGAGGGCGTAACGAAGATTGGCAATAACGCTTTCTCGAGTTGCACCAATCTTACAAGTGTAGTCATTCCTGAGGGCGTAACGAAGATTGGCAATAGCGCTTTCTCGAGTTGCACCAATCTTACAAGTGTAGTCATTCCCGAGAGTGTAACAGAGATTGGATTCGATGCTTTCTATGGATGTACTAGCCTTACGAGTATAGCTATACCCAAGAATTTGACTAAGATTGAATCACGTGTTTTCAGAGGTTGCACAGGCCTTACAAGTATAGTCATCCCCGAAAGTGTAACTGAGATAGAACATTCGGCTTTCAGAGATTGTACCGGCCTTACAACTATAGTCATCCCTAAAGGTGTGACTAAGATTTCTTCTGATGTTTTCAGTGGTTGCACAGGCCTTACAAGTATAGTCATCCCCGAAAGTGTAACAGAGATAGAAGATGGGGCTTTCAAAGGTTGTACAGGCCTTGCGGATGTTATTCTCTCCGATGGTGTAATGGAGATGGGCTATGAGGCTTTCAGAGATTGTACCGGCCTTACAAGTATAGCCATTCCCGAGAGTGTGACTAAGATTTCTTTTGGTGTTTTCAGTGGTTGCACAGGCCTTACAAGCATTATTGTGGATGCCAATAATAAAGTGTATGACTCGCGCGAGAACTGCAATGCCATTATTGAAACAGCGACAAACACTCTTATTGGTGTTTGCAAGTCAACTATCATCCCCGAGAGTGTGACTAAAATTAAACACGGGGCTTTCAACGGTAGTACCGGCCTTACAAGTATAGCCATTCCCGAGAGTGTGACCGAGATTGAATACCAATCTTTCACAGATTGCCCAGACCTTACAAGTATTGTTGTGGATGACGGCAATAAAGTGTATGATTCGCGCAAGAACTGCAATGCCATTATCGAGACAGAAAGCAACGTCCTTGTTGCAGGCAGCAAGACAACTGCCATTCCCGAAGGTGTGACAAAGATTGAGAACAGGGCTTTATCTGGTTGTACAGGTCCTACAGACATAGTCATTCCTGACAGTGTAACAGAGATTGGATTTGAGGCTTTCAAAGATTGCATAGGCCTTACAAGAATTGTTTTTTCCGAAAGTATAACAGAAATTGGAACTAGAGCTTTCAGTGGTTGCACAAGCCTTACAAGTATAGTTTTCCCCGGGAGTGTAACGAAGATTGAACCTGATGTTTTTAATGGTTGCACAAGCCTTACAGATGTTATTATCTCCAAAGGTGTAACGGAGATTGGATCTAATGCTTTCAGATGTTGCACAAGCCTTGCAAATGTTGTTATCTCCGAAGGTGTAATGGAGATTGGATCTGACGCTTTCAGAGCTTGTTCCAGCCTTGCAAACATTACCTTGCCCCCGGGTATAAAGAAAATCGCAAAGGATGCTTTCTATGGCTGTACTGGTATAACTACCATCAATGTCCCAGCCAAGAAGACTGACTACTACAAGAAGCGTCTGCCCGAGGAACTCCACCAGTTCATCGTGGAGATGGAGCCTGTGAAGAAGGTAAAGAAAAAGTAATGACGCTCATGGTGAAGAGGGTGTATCAAAATGCAAAAATGCTATCAAATAGTCATGTCATCCTGAACGTTAGTGAAGGATCTCAGCATCCAAATATGAGATTCTTCCTCCCTTAAGGTCGTCAGAATGACAAAATGATAGTAAGTTTTCATTTTGAGACACCCTCAACAAGCATAAAATAGAATCATCTATGAAAGAAATTGACATGCATTATACCTTTATTAAGTGCGCAAAAAGGTTTATATCAGACATTGACGAGGAGGAGCTGGATTGGCAGCTCCGCACTCATCATAATTTGTACATCGATGCGTGAAATGCAATAACTGAATAGAATAATAGATAACAAACTTAAAAAATAGACATTATGGCAAATTTTACAATTAAGAATGGCGTTGCCATCATTCCGCAAGGAACGAAAAAGATTGGCGACAATGCATTCTATGGTTGCACCGACCTTACAAGCATAGTTATTCCTGCGAGTGTAACGAATATTGAAGATGGTGCATTCTATGGTTGCACCAACCTTACAAGCGTTACAATGCCGACTAAAGTACTAAAAATTAATGAAGGTGCTTTTGCCGGCTGCACAAGTCTACCTTGTATCACTATACCTACGCCTCCTAAAAATAAAGGGGTGTGCAAAATAGCAGAAAAAGTATTTGAGGATTGCTGCGGGCTTAAGAGTATTACTATACCCGATAAAGTAACAGCCATAGGACGCTGTGCTTTTGCGGGTTGTACAGGTCTTGTCAACATTACCATCCCCGACTCGGTAACAGTAATTGATGATGGCGCATTCTATGGATGTACAGGCCTCCAAACTGTCACCATCAAAGGCAATTCGCTTAAAAAGATCGGACGCTGCGCTTTCAATGGATGCACTAACCTTCAAAATCTAACCATACCTTTATCTGTTACCGAAATTGGACGTTATGCTTTTGCAGGTTGCGCTAACATCAGCATTCCTGCAGGGGTGAAAGTTGAGGGTGCTCCCACATATCGCCATCCGTATACAACCAATATTGACAGCAGACTTGCACAAGATCTAAAAGACCTTTATAATAATGGCAACGGTATTGGTGAAATGCAAGGAGCTAAAGCTCTGAACGGAATAATTGCAACACAACCAGGGCAGACCTCATTTGCCACAAAGGCAATCCCAAGTTATGGAGGAGGCAAGCGTGGGGCAAAAACAGTGATGGTAATGCTGAATCCAGGTGAGGACGTAGCCAAAGCTAATGCCAATCTCAAACGCGATCTTTGCAAGCGTGGAATGAAGGATTTGCTGGATATTAATGCTTACAATGAATTTAATGCTCATTATGGCAATTGGGACAAGAATAGACAAGATGCTTTTGATTTGAAGCAGGCTTTCTTCTTGCGTGATTGGCCAGGTACAGGGATAAACCTTCCTAAAAATCTGTGTGCGAATAGTAGTCTTGATGATAAACTTGTAGCCAAGGAGAGTGTGTTGGACGAAAAGCAGCAACTCGAACTCATACCATACGCATCGCAAAAGTTTGAAAAGTTCAACTCCGATGAGATTGCTAAAGTATTCCCTTACGTGGAGACGCTTCTTGAAGAGATTTTTTCGGTAGATAGAAAGTATGTTATATTCTGCTCCGCAATATTTGAGGAAGTTTTCAAAGCATACAACGTGCACAAACAAAACAGAAATATAAACGTGAAGAGTACTTATCATGACACCCAGTTGCCGGGGCTGTCAAAAAAAGTGTCCTGTTGTGTTTTGGATATTAATTATTATGGACAAAATAAAAAAGCGGTAATAGCCAATACATTCCCCCGACGGGATATAACTTATGCATATGATGCAATGGCAGCTTATGGAGAATTCTGCTTTAATTGCCTATTGAAGCACTAGCCCTAACAACGAATTATAAGCAACCCCAATATTTATGCAGAATAAACATACATCTGTACTGAAACGTTTTGTTGCGTTCCTGATGTCAGGGCTTGGCCTATTCGCAAAGGCATTCCGCGCCACATATCACCAGATATGGGTGTCGGGAATAGTGCTGGCACTGGTAACGGTACTCTTTGCCATTGCGCTCTTTATAGCCGAGCATTTGGCCAACCCTGACTACAACTTTTGGGATGCCTTGGTGTGGACCTTCGTGAAGTATGTGGAAGACCCAGCCGACATCGTATCTCCTCCTGTCACAGTATTGGGGCAAGTCATTGGAACCTTGGTGGGTGTATTGGGCATCGCCATCTTTGCTGTTCCTGCCGGTCTCATAGGTTCGGGACTTATGGAAGCGATGGATGAGAACAAGCGTGAGAAGGAACTCAATGAATATTACAGTCGAGTTCTCAAGTCATTCCGTCGTGGAGCCAACAAATCATTGCGTACTTATCTCAATACCCTTCCCGGCAAGGGTGACGAGTCGCTGGCACGCCTCAATTTTGTTCCGCAGCGCATTCCTGTGGCACGCCTTCAAGTACGCCAAGGTATGGACATGAAGGACATCTTCGAGGTCTGCCGTAAGTATCCAGACATCAGTCTGAAAAATCTTTCCGAGGCTACGGACAACACCTCCGACGATCTGTTCGTAGTGGAAATGTTCCCCAAAAACCGTTCCTATGGTTGCTGCAATGACCGAGGCTCTAAGGTTACCATAATGTGCCCAACAGGATTCTCCGAAGTAGGCATCGGCTGGTATGGTTACTATTTGGCAAAACTGGGCGGGTTCAATTATGTATGCAAGAGCATAGAGGCTGACTCCGACGAAATGGACTCATTCTATAATATGTCCGACGAACCACTGTACAACAAAAAAACACGTGCGGAATATAACAAGAAGGATAAAGAGGCCATGAATATACTCGACAAGAAGGAACGCATGCGTGCGGATTTCCTTGGCGACATCCAAACCTTGGCCTGCAGAAAGGATTCATGGGTCATCATCCTTGCCGACCATCTGAAGAACGAGGAGAACACCATTGACTTCCACTTGGCTTCAGCACTGAAAGATGGTTCGCAATCGACGGTCAAGAATACAGCCGCCTACGAAGCGCTCTACGAGACACTTGCCACAGTAGTAGCAGATGAGTTTGGTTTGGCCTGCACACCGCAGTCAGTACGCTACCCCTTGCTGAAGAAGAATGTGGCTTATCATCTACAGCGCAAGGGAGTAGAAGGCAATATTTTCGTGTTGCGTCCATCAACACAACTTGTCAACTTTAAGGAGAACAAACTCGTAGTAGCCTTGCGCATGGCACAAGTCATCAGTGAGCAACTCGATGGTTGTAAAGGGATGTGCCGCAATGATGTGAAGGACTTTGCCACTCCTGCCTTTGGCTTTGTAGAGAAAGAGGAGGTATAAATCGCTGTAGATATACAAGAATGTTGTTGTGTAGGTGAGGTGCAATCACTATTTTTTGAAAAAACTTGCCTCAAAAATTGAATTTTTCGTCTTTTGTAACTATATTATATCAGTATTAACTATAAAACATTTACGAATATGGAATTTTATCCAGAACACTCGCTGAGCGACAACTATGCAATCGCTTTCAATAAGATTTTCATGAAAGGGTTTAAGTTCAAGAATAAATTCTCCGAAAAGTTCAAACTATGCCCAAACGGATTGACTATGGGCTGCTATGCTGTCGGTGATGAGATAAAGGAATTTTATGTCACTGTAAAGAAATATGGATATGAAAGCATGTCAAATAATGGCACTGAATACACTGACCTTAGTGATTATGAAACGAACTTTGATGCTGAAGAGAAACTAACGCCTGAAATGGAGGAGTTCTGCGTGGAGTATCTTAAGGCAGTGGACGAGGAACTTTATGAAACCGTAAAGAAATACTGGAACAAGTGATTCCGCAAAAAAAGGATTGATTCCAACAAGGGTAATCAAAACTGAATCAAGAAGTAAGTTTGATATGCATAGAATCGACATAGAAGGATTTTGTCGCGACAGAGGTTTTCTCTTTCACAAGAATGGAAGCGGTACTTGGGGTGGCGACCGATATTGGACCTACTATAAGGTGGAGAACAACGACAGAACTGTGTTCAGCATCGAATACTTCCCGGTGCGGAATTTAATCAAAATAAGTCGGGATAACAATAAATTCCAAGGAACGCCAGAGTCGCTGGATCACATGCTAGAACTTTTGTCGGCAATGAGAATTGACGTTGAAGATATTAACAGCAAATAACACTGACAATGCTCAAGAGTGATTTTTACATACAAGGTCCTGAGGAGCAACTCAATGCAATCAAGAACCTGTTGTACCTCACTGCAAATAATATGGGAGGACAAACCGAAGACGAAAGCGCACTATACATCCCAGTGGGTCTTGTCATGCAGGTGCTGGTGGGCGATGGAATGCACTTGGGCGTAATAGTAGGCATGAACACAGAAGACCCTTACTGCGTGGTGCTGAGAATCGAAATGAATGACGAACTCGTGCTCCACAACGCTTTGCTTGAATGCTTCAAAGGCATAGAGATAGAGGTGGTGGAGGACGTTGACGACGAACCGTGGCCGTTTGAGTAAGAACTGAGTTGGAACTTTAAAATTGAAACCACAATTAAACACACTATATTTGATTCTGGCAATGAGCGAAAAGAAAGACGAGAAAAAGAAGAAGAAAATCCTATATTTTGACATGGACGGCGTGCTTGTGGATTTCCAATCAGGAATAGACCGACTGAGCGAAGACGTAAAAAAGGAATACGAGGAAAATATTGATGAGGCGCCTGGAATATTTGGCCTTATGAAACCTATGCCCGGCGCAATCGAGGCTGTACACAAACTCAAGGAATACTACGACGTGTACATTCTCTCAACTGCACCGTGGAAGAACCCGTCGGCATGGAGCGACAAGGTGAAATGGGTGACGGAGCATCTTGACGACGTGTTTCACAAGCGCATAATTATCACCCACTGCAAAAATCTGTGTCATGGTGATTTTTTAATCGATGACCGAGACAAACACGGTGTCAAGAACTTCAACGGTGAATGGTTGCAATTTGGTTCGGAGAAATATCCAAATTGGAGCAAAGTGTTAGAATACTTACTCAATCCAAAGACATACAAGACTTCAGAAGTTGACAAAAAGTAAAGCCTTAAATGTGAATAAATCCAAAAAGAGACAAGCGTTGTTTGTCTAAACAGAAAAAAAACAGTAACTTTGTAACCGATTTTGGATCCAAAGAAACTAATCTGATCTACCTATTACAAAGATTACCTAATTAAACATGGAAAAAACGCTTGTTATTCTTAAGCCTTGCGCAATACAGCGCGCATTAGTGGGAGAAGTGACGGCTCGCTTCGAACGTAAAGGATTGCGCCTTGCCGGCATGAAGATGATGCAGCTTGACGACGCTATTCTCAACAAGCATTATGCCCACTTGGCTGACAAACCTTTTTTCCAGAGAATCAAAGATTCCATGATGGCCACTCCTGTAATCTGCTGCTGCTACGAAGGCGTAGACGCTGTGGAAACGGTGAGAACTATGACAGGATTGACCAACGGCCGCAAATCCGCACCAGGAACAATTCGCGGCGATTTCAGTGTTAGTTTCCAGGAAAACATCATCCACACTTCAGACTCGATCGAGAACGCGAAGGTGGAACTTGAGAGATTCTTCAAACCTGAGGAAATATTCGAATACGACCAGGCAACGTTTCAATACATCTACGCCTGCGACGAATATTAAAAACTAACACGCAAACAGACCAATGGAATTATCTACAATCAAAAACACATTAGGCATCGTACTTCTTTCAATGGTTTCGCTCTGCGGATTTGCGCAGGACCAAATTGCGCGCCAGGCTCCATCAGACAGAAGGATGAAGGACTTGAATGCCATAAAGCTCAAGGGCATAGATGCAGTAGTTCCTGCCGACCTTGAGAACCCCGCTTCTGACATCTATACGGACTGGAATAATATTGGTGTGGCTGCTGCCGCAGGAAGTGTTCCAGACGGATTCAAAGTTGACTTGAGAGGATTCAGTATGCCAACCACGAGCCGAAAAGTCACTTCTAAATTCGGACGTCGCTGGGGAAGATTGCATGCAGGCATCGACGTCAAAGTCTATACAGGCGACACTATCTACGCTGCTTTTGACGGCAAAGCGCGTATCGTAAAGTACAATGCTCGCGGATACGGATATTACGTAGTGCTTAGACACCCTAACGGACTTGAAACCCTCTATGGGCACCTTAGCAAACAACTTATAAAAGAGGACCAAATCGTTAAAGCCGGTGAACCTATCGGACTCGGCGGAAACACAGGGCGCTCTTTCGGTTCGCACCTGCATTTTGAAACCCGCATATTAGGCCAGCCTATAAACCCTGCCCTCATATTCGACTTTGAGAATCAAGATGTCACTGACGACTTCTACGTATTTAAAAAAGGTGCAACGACAAAGAAGGCCTCCATTGCCTCAAGTGGCTCCGCAAAGGCAAAAACATACAGAGTAAGACGAGGCGACACGCTTTCTGGAATCGCCAAGAAGCAAGGCATCTCTGTAAACAGACTCTGCAAGCTCAACGGCATAACAACTAAAACCGTACTTAAAGTCGGCAAAGTGCTGAGATGCTCATAAAAGACAAAGAGTAATAACAAACACATACGCCATACACGAGAACGACGCATCTGCCCGTTCTCGTTTTCTTTTATCGCTGACAAATCTTTATTGTGCAGAGTTTTCTACTTTTTACGTCTGCCGTATACGGAAAAGATAAAAAAGCATTAACTTTGCATTGATTACGGTAGGTGTATCCAAAGGGTGCGCCCCTCACAAGCAACAAGGAAGATGGAAAAGATTATTGACACACCGGAACAGTTTAAATATATAATGGCAAAGTGCCGCGAATTGTTCTACAACAAGCTGCACGACTACGGCGCTGCTTGGCGCATCATGCGTCCGTCATCAGTGACTGACCAAATATTCATCAAGGCCAATCGAATCAGAAGCATTGAAGTGAAGGGCGTCACAATGGTAGACGAAGGCATTATGCCTGAGTTCATCGGAATCGTCAACTACGGTATTGTCGGATTGATTCAACTGGAACTCGGATATGCTGAGCAGGAAGACCTCAGCAAGGAAGAGGCGATGGTATACTACGACAAGTATGCCGAGATGGCTCTCAATCTGATGCTACGCAAGAATCACGACTACAACGAGGCATGGCGCACCATGCGAATCAGTTCATACACCGACCTGATTCTTATGAAGCTGTACCGGACAAAACAGATCGAAGGCAACGATGGCAAGACTATCGTTTCAGAGGGTATCGACGCTAATTACCTTGAC
>Ga0233378_1000151_pt1 | contig 20760 bp, 14 predicted proteins | sample ElkDunMinimDraft_7_FD_180690 | JGI IMG/M metagenome (GOLD analysis project Ga0233378, IMG submission 180690) | Fecal eukaryotic communites from dung pellets of Tule Elk in California, USA - Elk Dung E4 | ecosystem: Host-associated > Mammals > Digestive system > Large intestine > Fecal | place... | reverse complement strand
GGTCGAAATTTATTGACACTGCGGCGAAAACTATAAATAAAAGTAATATTTGTACAAATAATGGTTTTATTTATATAAATATTAGTTTTATTCTTACAAATATAAGTTTTATTTATAGTTTTTAGCGAGGGGTTTGTAAGTTTTTAGCGCAGTGGTGATTAGTTTTGAGCGTAGAGGGGTGAAGTTTTGTCGTGGATAAGGAGCGGTTTTGAGTTCTGAGGTGATTGGCATTCAATTAGGTGCGGATTAATTCTGGGTGACGAGCAAGAACTTTTTGGGCTGTGAGTTTGTTTGATTAAGCAAACCTAAATTTGATTATTATGAAAAGCAAGAAGTTCTTGACTAATGAGGTGGGGGCTCCGGTGAAGGATAACCGTAACTCTCTGACTGCGGGCGAGCGTGGCCCGATGTTGCTCGAAGATTTGTGGATGATGGAGAAGATGGCTCATTTCGACCGTGAGGTGATTCCTGAGCGCAGAATGCATGCTAAGGGTAGTGGCGCTTTTGGGCATTTCACTGTGACGCATGATGTGACGGAATACACCTGTGCGAGTCTGTTCTCTGCTGTGGGGAAGCGGACTGATGTGTTTGTGCGGTTCTCTACGGTTGCTGGTGAGAGAGGGGCGGCGGATGCGGAACGTGACATCCGCGGCTTTGCCATCAAGTTTTATACTGACGAGGGAAATTGGGACTTGGTGGGCAACAACACTCCGGTGTTCTTCATTCGCGACCCTCTGCAGTTTCCCGACCTCAACCATGCTGTCAAGCGTGACCCTCAGACCAATCTGCGTTCGCCACAGACCAACTGGGACTTCTGGACCATGCTGCCTGAGGCGCTGCATCAGGTGACGATAGTGATGTCGGACCGTGGCATACCGGCGTCGTACCGCCATATGCACGGGTTCGGTTCGCATACTTATAGTTTGATAAATGCGGAGGGCAGACGGGTGTGGGTGAAGTTTCACTTGCGCACTCAGCAGGGCATCAAGAATCTGACTAATGAGGAGGCGGCTGCTGTTGTTGCGCGTGACAGGGAGAGCAATCAGCGCGACTTGTTTGAGTCTATTGCTCAGGGCGACTATCCTCGCTGGACTCTCTATTTCCAGATTATGACGGAGGAGCAGGCTGCTGAGCATCCAGAAAATCCGTTTGACATCACCAAGGTGTGGCGCCACAAGGATTATCCGCTCATTGAGGTGGGCGTGCTTGAACTGAACCGCAATCCGGAGAATTACTTTGCGGATGTGGAGCAGGCTGCTTTCTCGCCTGCGCATATAGTGCCTGGCATAGGTCTCTCGCCCGACAAACTCTTGCAGGGGCGTTTGTTCTCGTATGGTGATGCCCAGCGATATCGGCTTGGGGTGAACCACGATCAGATTCCGGTGAACAGGGCGCGCTGCGAGGTGCATAGCTTCCACAGGGACGGGCAGATGCGTGTTGATGGCAATGCCGGTGCAACTAAGGGCTACAGTCCGAACAGCATAGGCGAGTGGCAGACGGATGGCAGGGTTAATTATTTGTATTCTCCAGTAGGCGGTGAAGCGGGGCGTTATGACCAGTATAAGGACCGGTCGGACGATCCGTTCCGTCAGCCAGGCGACTTGTTCCGTCTCATGACGGAGGACAAGCGTGCTCTGCTCATCAGTAATACTGCTGCTGACATGGCGCCTGTGACTGACAACATTAAGTATCGCCATGCGGCTCATTGCTATCTTGCCGATTGCGAATATGGGCTACGGCTTGCTAAGGCGCTTGATCTCGATGTGGAGCGACTTGTGAAACTCGTGAATATGACGGAGGAGGAGAGGCTTGAGGCGACCTCGTCAGAGTGTTGGAAGTAAAAAGAAAGCGGGAAAGTCTCATGTGAGGCTTCCCCGCTTTTCTTTTATTGTGTGTTCACTTTAGAATGTGATGACTGCCTGTGAGGACGATGTGTGTTCTTCCGAACGGTCGGAGAACTGCTTGAGCGTTTCCTTTGTGCGCTTGTAAGTAGGCGAAGCCTCCACCATGCTGATGATGTCTTCGTTGTCGAGGTCTTCATCCTTGAAGATGTAGTTGTAGCGCGGACGGCGAATCTTGCTGACGTTGCCTGAAGGGCCGTAGATGTTTTCGCGGCGAGTGTCGTTGCGCATCTTGCGCTCGTCTTCCTCTGCCTGCTTCTGCTGCTGGGCGATGTCGCGCTGGAGCAGACGGTTGTCCATCTCGTCGGAGTGGATGTCCTGCACGCCGAATCCCGTGGCGAGGATAGTCACCTTCACCTTGTTGCCGAGCGAAGGATCTACCGAGAGTCCCCATTTTGTCTCCACATCCTCAACCTTGATTTTCTCCATGAACTCGTGCACTTCGTTCATTTCGTCCATCATGAGCGTAGAGCTGCCCTCGGCTGTGTCGCCGCAGAATGATATGCGGAGGAGTATTTTCTTTGAGTGGTAGATGTCGTTGTTGTTGAGCAGCGGCGAGTTGAGCGCATCGTTGATGGCCTTTGTCACTCGGCCTTCACCTTCGCCGAAGCCCGAACTCATGATTGCTACGCCTCCGTCCTTGAGAACAGTCTTCACGTCGTTGAAGTCGAGGTTGATGATGCCGTGCTCAGTGATGATTTCGGCTATGCTTCGTGCGGCATTGCAGAGGGTGTCGTCGGCCTTTGCGAATGCATTTGTTACGGTGAGCTCCTGGTAGAGTTCGCGCAGACGCTCGTTGTTGATTACGAGGAGTGCATCGACGTTGCGGCTGATTTCCTCCACGCCGTCGAGAGCCTGGTCAATCTTTTTGTTGCCTTCCCAGCGGAACGGGATGGTTACGATTCCCACGGTGAGGATGCCCATGTCCTTGGCTACCTTAGCAATGATAGGTGCGGCACCGGTGCCGGTTCCGCCGCCCATGCCGGCAGTGATGAATGCCATCTTTGTGCCGTCGGAGAACATGTTCTTGATTTCCTCGATTGATTCCTCTGTTGCAATTCGGGCTTTCTCAGGACGGTTGCCCGCTCCGAGTCCCTCTTTGCCGAGCTGGATTTTGTTTGGTACGGGCGAGTCAAGAAGGGCCTTGTTGTCTGTGTTGCACACTACGAAAGTGACGTCGTGGATGCCTTCGTTATACATGTGGTTGACTGCATTGCCGCCTCCGCCGCCTACTCCGATTACTTTTATTATGCTTGGCGTTCCGGTTTGGAAGTTGAAAATCGCCATATCGTTGTTGTCTGACATATTTCTTTGCAAATTGAAAGGGTTAAAGTTGAATGTGCCGTTCTCGTTTAGGTCGACGCGACGTTAGTTGTCGTCTTCCATGAGGTCGTTGAGCCAGCCCCTTAGTTTGCCTCCCAGGCTGTTCTCGCTTTTGACTTTAGTTATGAGTTCGCGGAGCAATGCCACTTCCTTCTTAAGAATGCTTTCGATGTCAGTAGCCTCCTTGACTGTAATCTTGTGCTTGTCCTTCTCCTCAAGCAACTTTAGGCTGTTGCGGTATTCCTCGGTGATGGCGCTGAACGCTTGCTCGCAGAGGTTTTCTGCCTTGACTCTGGTTTGCTTGTCCTTGCGGTTTTCGTTGAGCGAAGTGCGCGCTGCTGTCACGTTGTTGATTTGGGCGCGCATCGTGTCGACAGCTGTACCTACAGTCTTTACGGCTTCGGCTTCTGCATTAATAGCAGCTTCAGCTTCCGCCTTCTTCTTGCGGAGTTCCTCGTCTTTGATCTGCTGGTCGAAGATTGAGCCGATTCCGCTGAAGTCTTCGCCGCTGCAGTTTGTGTTGCCGGCAAGGAGGAGCGAAATGAGCGTGTTGTTCATCGCGTTGTCAGGATGCAGACCTGTCTGCGTGCCGTTGATTATGGCAGAAGGAGTTATGCTCTTTGCGATACGTATCTTGTCGAACTTCATGCTTGAAGTGAATGCCTTGTCCATGTCCTTCATGTTGGCGCCGCCTCCGGTGATGATGATTCCTGCAAGTAGCTTGTCGCCGTATGCTGAGTTGATAATCTGCATCTTGACGTTTTCGAGAATCTCGTTCACTCTTGCGTCGATGACGTTCTGGATGTTTTCCACCTCGATGTTTCTGCCGTCGGATGTAGTGTAGACTGCTTTTTCGCCTTCTTCCGCACCTCTTTCGATGTTTTCGATGCAGGCGTTGCCGTACTTGATTTTCACTTCTTCCGCTTCAGCGTCTTCAAGCTGGAATATTTCCTTTAGGTCTTGTGTCACGTTGTGCTGGCCTAACGGTATGGTAGCGAGGTGACGCACAATGTTGTTCTTGCAGACTATCACAGTGGTAGTTCCGGCTCCGAGGTCAACAAGTGCGCAACCGGAGCGTTTCTCTGTGTCGGTCAGCACGTTGTTGGCGAGTTGGCAAGGAGCGAGCAGATCTTCAACGATTTCGATGTCGGCGTTGGCGAAGCAGTTGCGAATGTTCGCCTTTACGGTATTGCGTGCGATGATGTCGAGGAATTCGCCTTCGACGTTGAGTCCCATGACGCCTACGGGGTCAGTCACGAGATTTTGGTCGATAGTGTATTCCTGCGGGAAGTTTTCAAGCACTTCGCAGTCGGCATACGGAATGTCGTAGCTTTCGTCACGGATGGAATCGATGATTTCGCCCGTGATATATGTCTTTGTCAGCAGGTTGCGCTTGACAACGCACTTGTATGAGCGCACCGACTGGCCGCCAATTCCCACGTAGGCCTTGAGAATCTTAGTCTTGAGTGTGGCCTGGAGCTTGCCGATGATGTTGCTGATACTCTGTGTTGTCTTGTCGATGTTGTAGACGAGACCTCGCTTGATGCAAGGTGCAGTGACCCTTTCGGTGGCGTAAGCAAGGATTTGCATTGTGCCATCGTTGTTTCTCCTGCCTGCAACTCCTGAAATCTTTGATGATCCCAGTTCGATTGCTACGATGAAGTCTTTTTCCGATGCTGCCATAGTGATTTAGTTCTTATGTTTTGTACAGATTATTTGATTGTCGTATTGGATGTTGATAGTTTCGTATTTGTTCCATCCTACGGTGCCTATCGCCTTGTCGTAGAATGTTTTTAGACGTTTGAGCTTCTTTTCGTAGTTGCTTGCGCTGCCCATGTGGACGATGTGGTTGCCTACTCGTGGCACGAGTTCGATCACTCGTTTGTTCTCGGCGTTACGGGTCACGTGGATTTGCTCTATTTGGTTGTTCCAGAAGTCGTTGTCCTGAATGAAGTTGGCAAACGGCAATAGTTCCTTGACGGCATATGTCTTGTCGATGTCGCCTGTGGCGATGACGAGGTTGGTCTTGTAGATGGTGTTGGGGATTATCTCTCCGTTGCGGTCTACGAAGAATCCGCTGTTGTTGGTTGGCACAACATAGACCGACGGGGTGCGCTGCTTGATTGTGATGCAGAACTTGTTGGATGCGGACTTGTAGCAGTCTACGCTTTCGATAAACTTGTTCTGCTTCAGATAGGTTTCGATCAGTCGGGTGTTGATTTCCGCCATTTTCTTTCCTTTAGGGTACAGCTTGCGCTTTACCAGCATGGAGGTGATGTCGCTCTTGCTGATGAAGTTCGACTTTGGGTTCGCTTCGATATTTAGTGTTACGTCCACGCATACTTCTTCGGGGTCGGGTGTGGTCATGCTTGTCATGGCGATGACCAGATAGGCGGCTACCGCCAATGTCAGCAGTGCCACGAATAAGATTTTGAGTAGTTTCAGTATTTTCTTTTTCATTCCTCTGAGTATGTGTGTCGTGGGTGGGTTATTTCTTTTTCAGTACTTCTGCGATTTGCTGTGCGTAGTTCTCAATGTCGCCTGCACCGAGCGTGATGAGCACGTCAAACGTGCCCTTCTCCACGTTCTCGATTATCTCGTTTTTGCTGATGAGGTGTTTGCTTATTCCGTCGCGCAGGTTGTCATAGATGAGTTGGCTGCTAACGCCTGGTATTGGTTCCTCGCGAGCAGGGTAGATGTCGCAGAGGTACACCTCATCGAGCAGCGACAGGCTGTCGGCAAACTCACGGTAGAAGTCACGGGTGCGTGTGTAGAGGTGTGGCTGGAATATTGCCGCTATTCGCTTGTCGGCATAGAGCTCGCGCACCGATTTTACGCTCTGTTCTATCTCGTTGGGGTGGTGGGCGTAGTCGCTCAGATAAACCATCTTGTCGGTCTTCAGTTTGAAGTCGAAACGGCGGTCCACTCCTCCGAAACTCTCCATTCCTCGTCGCAGTTCTTCGTCGGTAGCCCCGCAGAGTTGAGCCAGAGCCATTGCGGCGATGCCGTTGTCGATGTTGATGCTTACAGGCACTCCGAGACGGACACCGTCGATTCTGCCTTTTGGCGAAACGAAGTCGAACGTAATCTCGCCTCCTCCGATGCGGATGTTCTCAGCGTGGAAGTCGCCTTCAGTGCGTGAGTACTCATAGACAGTCACTCCGTTCTGCACGTCGGGTTGCATTTCCAGCCCTTTGTGTATTACGAGGAAACCTCCTGGTTGTATCAGGCTCGTGTATTTGCGGAAACTCTCGAGGTAAGCCTCTTTAGTGCCGTAGATGTCGAGGTGGTCTGGGTCGGTTGATGTGATGACGCTCATGTATGGGGTCAACCAATGGAAGGAGCGGTCGAACTCGTCCGCTTCTATCACTACTAACTCACTTTTTTCGGATAGTATGTAGTTCGTGCCGTAGTTCTTTGATATGCCTCCGAGGAAGGCATTGCAGTCTATGCTCGACTGGTGCAGCAGGTGTGCCGCCATGGTCGATGTTGTTGTCTTGCCGTGAGTGCCAGCCACGCAAACGGCTTTTTGCTTCATGGATATGTAGCCTAGCACCTGAGCGCGTTTCTGGACCTCAAAACCGTTCTCTCTGAACCAAACTAGCTCGGCATGGTCGTCAGGGATGGCGGGGGTGAAGACCACGAGGGTTGTTTCCTTCTGCTTGAAACATTCAGGGATGGAGTCGACGCTCTCTTCGTAGTGGATGAGTGCGCCTTCGCCTATAAGTTGTTCTGTCAGCGGTGTGGCAGTCTTGTCATATCCTCCCACGTTGTATCCTTTTTTGAGGAAATAGCGCAGGATGGCGCTCATGCCTATACCGCCTGCCCCTACGAAGTAAACCGATTTGATGTTATTTATATTCATTGTTCTGCTTTTGCTGTTATTAATGAGCGCTCGTTGATGTAGCAAACTGCACCCGCCTCTCATCGCTATTTTGTCGCCGCGTATTCCAAGGCTAATTTGTACACTTCCTCTGCTATGCGGTTGGCTGAGTCGGTAAAAGCCAATTTACCTGCATTTTCTCCGAGTCTATCGAGCAATTGCTTGTTGGCGACAGTCTTGATAGCAAGTTGTATGAGGGTGTCTTTTGCCTCAGCATCCTTTACGAACAGCGCTGCGTCCTTTGTCGAAAGGGCGAGGGCGTTTTTCGTCTGGTGGTCTTCTGCCACGTTAGGCGACGGAACCAGTATTGACGGCTTTTTCAGGAGGCAGAGCTCGCTTATAGAACTTGCTCCGGCTCTTGAAATGACAAGGTCGGCAGCAGCGTAAGCATGGTCCATGTTGGAGATGAAGTCGGTGACGTGGAGGTTTGGCACTGGCATGTACCCTGCCATGCGCTGCTTTATCTCCTCGCTGTAGAACTTGCCTGTCTGCCAAATGAACTGCACTTCTGAGTTGTGAATCTCGTCGAGATGCTCGAGTATGCTCTCGTTTATTGTTCTTGCTCCGAGGCTTCCGCCAATTATGAGAACTGTCGGTACATTCGGCTTCAGTCCGAACGATTTCACAGCATTAGTTTTGCTGATGCTGGCGTTGAGCAGTGACTGACGCACAGGGTTGCCTGTCATGATGATTTTGTCGGCAGGAAAGAAACGTTCCATTCCGTCGTATGCCACGCATATTTTCTTAGCCGACTTGGCAAGCAGTTTGTTGGTCACTCCGGCATAGGAGTTCTGCTCCTGGATGAGTGTAGGGATTCCCATGCTTCCTGCCATCTTGAGCGTAGGTCCGCTGGCGTATCCGCCAACTCCGACTGCCACCATGGGCTTGAACTCCTTGATTATCTTTTTCGCCATGCGCTGGCTCTTCAGTATCTTCAGTATCACGGAGAAGTTCTTTAGCAGGTTTTTGCGGTCGAATCCTGCGATAGGCAAACCAATGATGCGGTAGCCTGCAGCCGGCACACGTTGCATTTCCATACGTCCCTCTGCTCCTACAAACAGAATCTCTGCGTCGGGGTGCTGCTCCTTTATGGCGTTGGCTATAGATATGGCTGGGAAGATATGTCCGCCGGTGCCTCCGCCACTGACAATAACTCTGAGTGTGTCCTTCTCCATGTTATTTGTTTTTGATAGTTGTTAATCGTTCTTTTTTCTTATGCCATATTGGTCTGGCTGTAGTACTCGTCAGTTTCGCCCATGAACGCCTTCTCCGCCGGTTCGTCTTTCGTTTCGCTAACCTTTTCTGCATATCGGCTCACACTGAGGATGATGCCGATGTAGAGGCTGCTGAAGATGATTGATGTTCCGCCTCGGCTGATGAATGGAAGCGGCTGGCCCGTTACAGGGAAGAGGTCTACAGCCACACCCATGTTGACGATGGCTTGCAGTGTAATCATCATGCCTATTCCGATGACGAGGAATGCAGGGAAGAACCGTTGGCATTTCTGTGCTATTCTGCCCACTCTCACAAGTAGGGTGATATAAAGGAACACCACGAAGAGGGCGCCTCCGATGCCCAACTCCTCTACGACGATAGAGAAAATAAAGTCCGACTCGGCGTGTGAAAGGAAGTCGCGCTCGACAGAATTGCCAGGACCGCGTCCGATGATGTTTGAATTGGCAACAGCCATATTGGCATGAGCCACCTGAGCATTCTCAAACAGGTAGGCTGTTGAATCCTTAGAGTCGCCCTCGGTAAACTTATCGACTATGCGGGTTTTCCAAGTAGACATGCGGTGCCCCATAGGAATGTTGTTGAGAGTCTCGTTGCTCATTGACAAGAGGAACGTGACGAATATGGCACCTACGGCTATCAGAGCGAGGATAGATTTGATCATGAGGTCGGTAGGGATGCGTCCGATGAACATCATCACTACGATCACAGTTCCGAGCATGGCTGCTGTGGAGAAGTTTTCAGGGGCGATTAGTCCACACACAACAACGATCATGATGGCTATGATTTTGAAGGCGAGGTTGCGCTTACCCTTTATCGCACCTCTCTCAATGACTTCCTTGCCGTTCTTCATGACGACGCGCTCAGCCTGCGTCTTTGCCAGTACTACTGCAACTGTCATTATCAGTCCTGCTTTAGCCATTTCGGATGGTTGGAATGATATGGGACCTAAATTGAGCCAGCGGTTAGCGTTGTTTATTGCTCCGGCATGTAATGACGTGTACAACAGAAGGATTATCGAAGCGGCAAGCAAGAACGGACCTATGAGCATGTACATTTTGCAAGGAATCTTGTGGGATACAAGAATTACCAACAGTCCGATGAACAGGAATACAGCCTGCTTGATCATCGGTTCCCAGTGGTTGCCGCTGTCGTACGTAAGTGAGCTTGATGCGCTATACACTTCCACCAATGAAATCATGCAGAGGAAGAAGTATATCATCCAAACCACCTTGTCGCCCTTGAAAAGGTTGCCTTGTATGAAGTCTGACACTATTTTGCCCATTCGACTTAGTTTTTTATCTTGTTTAGTTAATCTCTTTTACGCTTTCTTCTTAAAGGTTTCTCACACACTCCTTAAATTGTTCGCCACGGTCTTCCATGTTCTTGAACAGGTCAAAGCTGGCGCAGCAAGGGCTTAGCAGAACGCAGTCGCCAGGTTTGGCCATGCGGTAGCACTCGTCAACGCAGTCTTTCATGCTGCGTACGTCGGCGATAGGGATGCCAAAGCCGTCGAATGCTGCATGGAGTTTGGTGTTGTCAACTCCGAGGAATACCAGTCCGACGCACTTCTTCTTGACGAGTTCAAATATTTCTGAGTAGTCATTGCCCTTGTCCAAACCACCGAGAATTAGTACTGTAGGCTGAGTCATGCTCTCCAGCGCATACCAGCAGGCATTGACGTTTGTGGCTTTGGAGTCGTTGATGAAGTCGATGCTCTTGACTCTTCCAGCCCTCTCTAATCGGTGCTCCACGCCGATGAAACTTGACAAGCCTGCACGTATCTTTTCATTAGTCACACCTGCTATGTTGGCTGTGATGCCCGCTGCAAGTGAGTTGTACAGGTTGTGCTTGCCTCTGAGAGCGAGTTCCTCCTGCTCCATGTTGAATGGCGTAGGGACTTCGATTATGTATTCCTGCTCTTCGGTATAGGCAATTGATTTGTCGCCCTTGAATTCCGAGAACGGATAGATCTTAGCCTTTATGTCGTACTTCTCCAATTCCTTGCGCACTATAGGGTCGTCGTTCCAGAACACGAATGCGTCGTCAGAAGTCTGATTGCGAGTTATCCTCATTTTCGAGTCTACATAGTTCTGCATTTTGAAGTCGTAGCGATCGAGGTGGTCAGGAGTGATGTTCAGCAATACGGCGATGTCGGCTTTGAAGTCGTACATGTTGTCGAGCTGGAAACTGCTGAGTTCGATGACGTAGTAGTCGAAGTTTTCTTCGCACACCTGCAGAGCGAGACTGCGTCCGATGTTGCCAGCCAGACCTACATTGTAGCCGGCGTTGCGGAGGATATGATAGATGAGCGAGGTAGTAGTGGTCTTACCGTTCGAACCGGTGATGCAAATCATCTTGGCGTTGGTATATCTGCCAGCCAACTCGATTTCGGAGATTATAGGAATTTGCTTTTCCTTAATCTTGACAACGATAGGGGCCTTGTCTGGTATTCCAGGGCTTTTCACGATTTCGTCAGCGTTCAGAATCAGTTCTTCCGTGTGCTGTCCCTCTTCCCATGCGATGTCGTAAGTGTTGAGCAAGGTCTTGTATTTATCCTTGATTTTCGACATGTCTGATACGAACACGTCGAATCCCTTTCTCTTGGCAAGAACCGCTGCTCCGGCACCGCTCTCTGCTGCTCCAAGTATGACAATCCTCTTCATTATCTCTTACTAATCCTTTTATGTTGTGTGTGGTTTTATTCTTCTTTATCTCACTTTAAGTGTTATGATGGTAAGTGCGGCAAGCATGATGGTGATGATCCAGAATCTCAGTGTAATCATGTTTTCATGCAATGCCTCGTGCGGGCGCTTAATCAAATATTTGAAGCCGCTTTGCAGTTGAGACGGCAATACTCTGAAGTGGTCGTGTATAGGTGCCCTCTTGAACACGCGGAGCTTCAGACCTTTCTTGTTGCCGTGTTTTGCGTAGCCCAACTGAAGCATCACCGATACGCTTTCCACGAGGAATACGCCACAAAGTATAGGTATGAGCAGTTCCTTATGGATGATTATGGCGGTAACAGCAATCACTCCGCCTATTGCAAGACTACCTGTGTCGCCCATGAACATCTTGGCAGGGTAGGCGTTATACCAAAGGAAACCGATGAGAGCTCCTACAAATGCACACATGAATACAATAACTTCCTCGCTTCCTGGTATGTACATAACATTAAGGTATGAGGCGAACTGGATGTGTCCTGATACGTATGCAAGGATTCCCAGCGTGATACCTATGATGGCTGAATTACCTGCACACATGCCGTCCATTCCGTCGTTGAGGTTGGCGCCGTTTGATACTGCTGTGATGACAAACGTAGTTACGAGAATGAAGAGAATCCAGCCACACGCGCGCTTAGTCTTTCCGTCCTTGATCCAGTTGAATACCTCGTAATAGTCGAGGTTGTTGTTCTTTACGAACGGCACGGTTGTAACTGTTGACTTGCGTGCTTCGCTCTTGTGGTAAACGACCTCGGAATTGCCGATTTCTTGAGTGACGTTTTCGCGAACCACTGCTTGCGGACTGAGCCATAGAGTAATGCCGATAGCGCATCCTAAGGCCAGTTGGCCGAGAAGTTTGTAGCGAGGTTTCATGCCGTCCTTGTTGCCCGAAAGCTTTATCTTATCGTCAATAAATCCGAGAAGCCCGAACCATAGCAACGAGATTATCAGCAGTATTATATACACGTTGTCTAATCTGCCGAGAAGCAACGCTGGGATAGCAACGGCTGCAATGATTACCACACCTCCCATTGACGGCACTCCCTTCTTCAGTACTCCGTAAGGGTCGGTTTCAGCATCACGGGCGCTTTCAATGTGGGAGTTGCGCTTCATGTACTTTATGAATCGCTTGCCGAACCATAAAGATATGAATAACGAAAGCAATAGCGCTATCAGTGAGCGGAACGACACATATTCCCAAAGGCGTGCGCCTGGTATGTTCAGTTGTTCTAAAAAGTCAGATATGGAATATAGCATATTACTCGGTATCTTGTTTGGTTACTTTGCTCGGTTTTAATCGTTTTAATGCTCGAAGGCTTTCTGCACTTCTTCCTTGTCATCGAAATGGTGCTTCACGCCCTTGATTTCCTGATAGTCTTCGTGCCCCTTGCCTGCAATGAGGATGACGTCGTTTTTCTTTGCCAGCATGCAGGCGGTTTTGATTGCTTCGCGACGGTCGGCTATGGCAATGACTTTCTTCATTTGTGCAGTATCCAGACCGGCAAGCATATCGTTTATGATGTCCTGAGGCTCTTCAAATCTAGGGTTGTCGCTTGTGATGATGACTTTGTCGCTTTGCTTTGCTGCTTCCTGCGCCATTAGTGGTCGCTTGCCCTTGTCGCGGTTGCCTCCGGCTCCGCAAACGGTAATGACCTCACCTTTGCCGTCAAGTACGTCGTGAATGGCGTTAAGTACATTCTCTAGAGCGTCAGGAGTGTGGGCGTAGTCAACGATGGCAGTGTAACCTTCTGGAGAGCGCAGGGCCTCGAAGCGTCCTGACACTGGCGACATGGCACTCATTGCAACAAGCACTTCGTGAGGGTCCTTGCTGAGCATGCATGCTGTGCCATATACGGCGAGAAGGTTCGAAACGTTGAACTTGCCGATGAATTGCACGCCTACCTCTCGCCCGTCGATGTCGAGGTACATCCCTTCAAAGTGGCACTCAATGATTTTTGCTCTGAAGTCTGCCATTGAGCGCACAGAATAGGTCTTGATGCGTGCCTTTGTGTTCTGTACCATAATCATGCCGTTTTTGTCGTCGGCATTTGTGATTGCGAATGCGTCTTCAGGCAGGTTGTCGAAGAACTGCTTCTTGGCCTTGAGGTAATTCTCGAAAGTCTTGTGGTAATCAAGATGGTCGCGAGTTATGTTGGTGAAAATTCCACCTGCAAATTTGAGTCCGCCGATGCGGTTTTGCACTACAGAGTGCGAACTTACCTCCATGAAGGCGTATTCGCATCCGGCATCAGCCATTCTTCCAAGCAGTTCGTTGAGAGTAATAGGGTCGGGTGTGGTATGCTCTGTAGGTACGGCCTCGCCGTCTATATAGTTCACTACGGTAGAGATGAGTCCTGCCTTATATCCCATTTTGCGGAACATGTTATACAGGACTGTTGCTATCGTGGTTTTTCCGTTAGTTCCAGTCACTCCGACGAGTTGCATTCTGAGAGTTGGATTCCCGTAAAATGCAGTAGCGATGTGTCCCACTACGCTTTCGGAGTTCTCGACTTTTATATATGTGACCTCTGGATTGATGTCAGCAGGTAACTCCTCGCAGACGATGACAGAGGCGCCACCCTCAATAGCCTTGCCGATAAAGTTATGTCCGTCGGCCTGAGTGCCTCTTACCGCTATGAACAAGTGGTCTTGTCCCACCTTTCTTGAATCGATGTTGACCCCCTTGACATCCTTGCTGGTTTCGCCTGTGACACCGAGGTGATTAATATTGATTATCAGTTGTGACAGTCTCATATATTGTGTGAATTATGTTGCTCGTTATTAGTTTTTTTCTTTTCAGCCGTGTTACGGTCGAATGTGATAGATATTTCTTGCCCGTCTTGGATTTCTCTTCCTGCAGGAATACTCTGCTTTACCACTTTCCCATAACCGTTGATCTTCACTTTAAGTCCTTTACTTTCGAGGGCAAAGACTGCGTCTCTTGCTCCCATACCTGTTACGTCAGGAACGAGGTTGTCGTCGGTCGTTACAGGGGTGAAGTTTATTTTGCTTCCTGTGTTTTCTGCTGTCTGCCATGAGATGGACGGGTTGGATGATGATGATCTTATCCCAAATTCCTCAAGGACGTCCTGTGCGGCCTCCATGTCGCCTGTCTTTACGTCAGGGATTGGACATGAGGTTGAGTCCTGCGCTTTTGATATGTCCGTTGCAAGTCTTTTCGAGTAAACCTTCTGCGCAATGGCGGAGAACACTGGACCAGCGTGCGTACCGCCTGAAGCAGGATAACCAGGTTTGCGCATTGCCACCATGCAAGTGTATTGAGGGTTGTCCGACGGGAAGTAACCGCAGAAACTAACGAGATACCACATGTTGCCGCCTCGGTAGTTTCCTCCCATCGCAATTTGCGCTGTGCCAGTCTTGCCCGATACGGGGAAGTGCTTGTTGCCTGCTTTCTTTCCGGTTCCTATGCTTACCACCTTTTCGAGGATTGTTTGCATGTCCTTAAGGGCTTTGTCGTTGCAAATTTTCTCCTTAATTACTTCAACGGGGAATTCTTTGACGAGCTCGCCGTCCTTCATGATGCCTTTCACAAAACGTGGCCTCACCATTTTACCGTCGTTGGCTATGGCATTGTAGAACGCTGCGGTAGATATAGGAGGTATTTGGTTTTCGTATCCGATTGACATCCACGCAAGTGAGGTCTTCGACCAGTATTTGCTGTCGGTCTGTCGAATTCTCGGATCAGCCATTCCTGTGAATGGGAGGTTGAGCGGTTCGCCTATGCCGATACGCTTCAGTCCGTCGACGAACTTCTGCGGGTTGCTGCCGTAGTTGTTGTCTATGAGTACGCTCGTGCCTACGTTAGAAGAGTACATCATTATTTCCGTCACATCGAGAGCTTTGTTGTAACCTCCTCGGGTCCAGTTGTGGTCTTTCATCAACGAACCGTGCATCTTCAGCACTCCACATCCTACGTCGACTCTGTCGTCTGGGGTTATGACTCCATCGTCGAGTGCAACGAGTAGTGATGCTGTCTTGAATGTTGAGCCAGGCTCCATGAGTGAGGCAAGGGCGAAGTTTGCAGCTTCGTAGTAGTTGCCGTCGTCATATCTCATGAGGTTGACGATGGCTTTTATGTCGCCCGTCTTAGTCTCCATAAGAATGACTACTCCCATGTCGCCATTCAGGAACTTCAGTTGGTCGCGAAGCGTGCTTTCGCAGATGTCCTGCATGCTTACGTCGATGGTGGTGAGCAGGTCGTATCCGTTTTCAGGTTCGCGGTCTACGATTTCTGTGTAGTTCGAGCGAACCTTCTTCTTGTGACCTTTTCCAGGTTTGCCCCTTAGTAGTGAGTCGTATGCCAACTCGATTCCCGAACGCGCTGAATCCTTTGCTCCGAACATCTCGCCGAGGGTGCGCTTTGCAAGCGATCCGAACGGTTTTTTGCGATTGTTGCGTGGGAGAATTGACACTCCGCTCTCGTTCTTGTTGGGCAGGTTGAACATTGGCAGGCTCATAACCTCGTTGAACTGTATGTATGACAGGTGCCGTCCTGGAGTCACGTCGTAGTAGCGGCTTCCTTTCTTCCAACCTTTTTCGAGGTGTTCCTTGAACTTTTCGGGAGTCCAGTCGGGGATAATCTTGCTTAGTCCAGCACAGATGGAATCGAGGTTCTCGTGGAAGAGAGTGTCCTTCTTTGCGTAAATCTCCGGATCCTTGTCGGCCCCTCCCGATTTGAAGTCGAGGTAAATTTTGTAGTCGGGCAGACTGCTTGCCATCAGCAAACCATCGCATGAGAGGATATTTCCTCTGTTGGGCTTGATGTTGGTGCTGTCGATGACAAAGACCTTTGCCATCTTAGTCCAGTGCTCATGTCCGGCGGTCATGGTGTAGAGTGCACGTGCCAAAATGGCCATGCCAATGAGCATTGCCAAGATGACAACAACAATGAATCTGCCTGATATGTATTTCTTCTCGAACTTCATTTGCTCTTAACTTTAACCCTTAATCTTTAACTTTTAACCTTTAACCCTTTCACTTAATGAGGTATGGCGGATGTGTAGGGTTGACAAGCGTGCTGTCGTTAGTTTGCTTGAGGTAAAGCTCGATGTTTGACTGGCGCGTCTTGTTCATCAACTCACTTGACTGAGTCAGCACCTTGTATTTCATTTCCTGTAATTCCTCTCTCAGTTCCGAAATCTTTATGATATCGTGTTGGGCAGAGTATCTGTTGGCGGTGTAGATTATCATAAGCACAACCACGAACATGAACCACACGATTTGCTTCATCATGAAACGGCTCTTCAGGATGTCGCCTCCGAAGATTGACTTGAACGAGATTTCTTCCTCCTTCTCGCTCTCCTCTTCGGTGTATTTGTTTATTGCGTCAATGGCCTCGTTCTCCTCTACAGCATTCAATTGAACGTTCTCAGTTGTACTGTCAGAAGTAGCGGGTCTTGCGAACTCTTCGTCGTTATGTGGTTGCTTTGACATCTATATGTTATATATAATAATGTGTAGACTTGTAAATTCTTCTTATATTTTTTCTGCGATTCTCAGTTTTGCGCTTCTGGACCTAGGGTTGCGCTCTTGTTCGTCGGCATCAGGCACTATGACCTTGTTGTTTACCAGCCTGAAAGGCGAACTTGAGCGTCCGAAGAAATCTTTGTTTTCTTTACCGTCGCAATTGCCGGTCTTCATTATATTCTTGACGATGCGGTCTTCGAGCGAATGGTATGTTATGACCGACAACCTACCTCCGGGATTGAGCATCTCTGTGGCGGCCATGAGCATCTCCTTGAGGGCTTCCATCTCTTGGTTGACCTCTATTCGTAGGGCTTGAAACACTTTTGCCAATTCTTTCTTTTCGCGTTCCCTGCCAAACAAGGGCTTGACGATGTTGAGCAGGTCTTCGATGCTTCGCAGGTTTTTTGTACTTCTTGCCCTGACTATTGCATATGCTATTTTGCGACTGTTCTTGAGTTCGCCGTATAGGTAGAAGAGGTCGGCAAGCGCTTCCTCTTCGTAAGTGTTAATGATGTCTGCAGCGGTCTTTCCTGCCCTTTGGTTCATGCGCATGTCTAGATTGCCGTCAAACCTGAACGAAAAACCTCGCTCAGAGTCGTCAAAGTGGTGAGACGACACACCTAAGTCGGCTAAGATACCGTCGACGCCTTCCACTCCATGAAACCTCATGAAGTTCTTTAAATAGCGGAAGTTGCTACGTACGAAAGTGAACTTCTCGTCGTCTATGATATTGCGCTCCGCGTCGGCGTCTTGGTCGAAACTGAAAAGCCGTGACCCTTCGGGTAAGCGCTTCAGAATCTCTTTGCTATGCCCGCCGCCGCCGAAGGTCACGTCGACATACACACCGCCGTCCTTGATGTCAAGGCCGTCGATGCTCTCGTGTAGCAATACGGGTATATGGTATGTCAAGTTTTCGCCGTTCATCTGCAAAATCTACTAATATTCAACACTAAACAATGTGTCGGGACTCATCAGTTTGGTCAAACTCTGTCCGAGGTCGCCTTCACAACTCTCGCACTTCAGCATTTCGTCACAAACGGCCTTGTCCCAAATCTCAATCCTGTCATCTACGGCAAGAAATCTTACCTCCTGTTTGATGCCTGCATGGTCTTTTTTGCGCTTGTTCAAGAGAATACGGCCGTTGCTGTCAAGCTCAATAATCTCAGCATCAGCCACAAAGCGACGTAAAACCATTTGATGCTCGCCATTCCATCTGTTCAGACGGGAACGCATCTCGTCAAGCATCTCGTTCCACAGGCTTTCGGGGTAGATGACAAGGCACTTCTGGAAAAGGTCTGTGCGCAGAACGAGCCTTTCCTCCTTCTCCGCTTCCAGAACTTTCCTGAACGCCGCCGGAAGAAACACTCTGCCCTTCGCGTCGGCCTTTGCCGGAAAATCGCCTATAAAACGCATTAAAAATGTGGTTGTTTTGAAATTTCACTACAAAAATAATCATTCCCCCACAATCCCCCACATTTTTTTTAAATTATTTTCAAAATAATTATCAACACCCTTGTTAATAACTTTTAATATCCTGAAAATCAAATAATTTGTTTTGGGAGTTAAAAGTGGGGCGAATTTTGGAGCTTTCTGTGGGTTGCAGGCGCTTTTGTCTGTGTTGAGGGAGATTTTTTAAGCGCTTGGCGTTTTATAAACGAGCGCTCAAAAAATTGCGAACGAGGGCTCATTTGTTTTCAAACGAGCCCTCGTCAACTAGTTGTCGCTGCAGTATTTCATTACAAACGTTTCAGCGTTGATGTTTCAAAACTGCCCGCCCAATTCTTTATGAAGAGTGTGGGGCTGCCGCTTGAAAATTATCCGTGAGTTTCTTGTGAGAAAGGAAAATTTTTGATAACTTGCGCCTGTTTTACAAAAAGATACAATTAAATCCATTATACTAACCCCTAACCATATCGTATAGCCTATGAATTAAAGACAAGAAGGAGAACGTTTGTTTCGCTGGTCGCTTGCTGAGCGGCCGAAGAGTTAGAATTGTTAAAAACATTATCAACCCTGAAAAAGAAGCGTTCCATTCTTTTGAAATGAAGTAGAACATATTGATATAGAGCTTTTAGCTCTTGTTCTCATTGCTTTGAATACCGCCAATTATTCTGTACCGAGGACAAGTAACTGGAAGTTCGCGCTGCAAGGCGTGAACTATTCGTGCTTGTTGGTACAAAAGGTCACTTGGCGGTAACCTAAAGCAATAGCAAGCGAAGAATGGTTACACGTCTTTTTCTTTATTAATTAAGAAATGATAAAGAAAAATCTGCTTTTAATTTTGTCCGTGCTCTTTTCCGTATTTGCCAATGCCGCAATTCTGGAATATGGCGGTCTGAGATACAATATCTTGAAGAGTGACGGAATTGCAGAAGTCGTTGGTTACGGCTCTGCCCCAACAGGAGCTTTAGTTATACCTGAAAGTGTCTACTTCGAAGGTGTTCTCTGCTCCGTCAAAACAATCGCCAACGGTGCTTTCTATGGTTGTGCGGAGATAACTTCGGTGGAGATTCCAAACAGTGTTGAGACTATTGGGCACAGCGCATTTGAAGAATGTAGAGGCATTGAGACGGTTTCAATAGGCGAGAATGTCACGTTCATCGGCGATTGCGCTTTTTGTTATTGCTCAAGTTTGACGGCTTTGTATATCCCTGCCAAGGTCGATAGTATCGGAGTATGCGCTTTCATCCGTTGCTACAACATTGAAAGCATAACCGTAAGCGACAGCAACAAGAAATTTGACAGTCGCGGTGGCTGCAACGCTATTATTGAAACGGCAACTAACACTCTCATTGCCGGTTGCCAGAACACGGTGATTCCTGAAACTGTTACAGGTATAGGCTTCAGAGCCTTTTATGAGCAATCAAAATTGGAGAATCTGATTATTCCTAACAGCGTGACGACTATCGGCGATGAGTCCATCAGGGATTGTTTCGGATTGAAGACTCTGACAATAGGTAGTGGCGTCACAGAGATTGGTTATACTGCCATTTTGTATCGTAGCACAGCGTTGACCGATATTTACTGCTATGCAGTCGAACCTCCGGCAAGGGAAGACACATATTCAAGTGCACAGGTGACTCTTCACGTTCCAGAAGAAGCGTTGGAAGCATACAAGTCCACTGCTCCATGGAACGAGTTTGGCAATATCGTTGCCATCACTAAATATGCAGAAGATGTGGAGATAGGCAACCTTACCTACAATATCAACACAGATAGCATGACAGCTGAGGTTTCTGGATATGTAACAGAACCTACGGGCGAACTGGTTATTCCTGAATCTGTAGTGTACGAGGGTGCGGTATGTAAGGTTACAGCTATCTGTGAATCGGCCTTCGATGGTTGCTCAGACATTACATCCGTGGCAGTCCCAAGTACAGTTGCCCGTATGGATGATAATGCTTTTCTCGGATGTACCAGTCTGACGGCAGTCCATATAAGCGATTTGGAAGCATGGTGCAACATCCAGTTTGGTAATGAGGCTTCAAGTGATGACTATTCAAACCCTATTTATTATGCTAACCATCTTTTCCTTAATGAAGAGGAAATTGTAGACCTTATTATTCCTGAAAGTATTGACACCGTTAAGGCAAGGGCGTTCGTGCGTTGTAACGGTCTGCAGTCTGTGACATTCCCTGAGGGCGTTAAGAGCATCGGCATAGCCTCATTCCGTGAGTGTAATGGATTGACATCCTTGCAAATCCCGAATACTGTGAAAGAGATTTGCGCCTACGCATTCTTTAGTTGTGGCAACCTTTCTTCGGTAAGATTGAGTGATAGCATAGAGCGTATCGGTGTGGTTGCATTCTCGTGCCCTATAGAAATGCATATCAGTGATTTGGCTATATGGTGCGGCAGAAGCAGAAATGGCAATTTATTGGGAAGTTCGTCTGTGCGTTTGTTCCTTAACGGTGAAGAGATAAAGGACTTGGTTATCCCTGAAGGGGTGACTACCATAGGTTCTTATGCGTTCTCTCGTTGTTCAGGATTGACATCCGTGGTCATCCCTGGCAGCGTGAAGACTATTGAACTTGACGCCTTTGCCAATTGCTCTGGTTTGGAGACCGTGACATTTTCTGAAGGTCTGGAACAACTGGGGCAAGGTGTGTTCTATAGTTGTCCTTCATTGAAGGAAGTGGTGTTGCCCAACACTTTGAAGAGTATAGGTTCAGGCGCTTTCAGGGAGTGTGATGGTTTGACTTCTGTAACT
>Ga0233378_1000144_pt1 | contig 21483 bp, 17 predicted proteins | sample ElkDunMinimDraft_7_FD_180690 | JGI IMG/M metagenome (GOLD analysis project Ga0233378, IMG submission 180690) | Fecal eukaryotic communites from dung pellets of Tule Elk in California, USA - Elk Dung E4 | ecosystem: Host-associated > Mammals > Digestive system > Large intestine > Fecal | place... | reverse complement strand
TACTCCGAAGCCGTAACAGGTTGGACCGACGACTACCTTTGGGACAACGGAGTGAAGGGCACAATCGTCGTAATCCCTAACATCACTACAAGCAGAACATATACCTGTCAGTTTGCCAGCCAAAGCGGAGCAGTAAGTGAAAGCAAATTCCACCTCAACGTAGTACCAGCCTTACAGAGCATCACCGTAGACGGCGGACTACTCAACAGCAACACAGCCGAGGTGTTCCCAGGTTCTGACGTAACCTTCACACTCACCATTCCTGACGCAATGAATCCAGAGGATGTTGTTTGGCAGGACGGAACAAAAGGCACGGAACTATACGTTGAAAACATAAAGGAAGCAGGTGAATACACCGCCACATACCAGGGCGAGACATACACCTACACCATAACGCTCAAGGAAGCAAGCCACAGCTACTTCACAGACATCCTTACAGAAGAGAATGGCTATACGCATATCGTAACAGAGGAGCAACTAACAAATGCTCTGTCAGACAGTTACTTCGTGATATGCAGCGACGAAGCAGACCTCATGATGGGTCTTAGCGACGGCGTAGAAAACGGCAACAAGGCACTGTTCTATCAGCCATCAGTCAATCCGCTGACCGACATGTCAAAGGTTTTCACACTTGAAGCATTTGATGGCGGCTACTGCCTGCGCAACATCGATTACGACGGACTTCTGCTCCAGACCGAGATGAATGCAGCATGGAACATCCGCACTCATGACCAACCTTACCCTATCAGTTGGGCACGGTTCTTGTTCTCAACAACAGGCAGCACCTGGACGGTGGAGAACGGCACATATCCTGGCAACTGGCTCGGATTGTGGTATCCTGAAAACGGATTCGTCGAGGGCGAAGAGATGGCGTGCAACAAGACAGGCGACGACATAGGCCAATTCCAAATATTCGCAATAAAGAAGAGCCGGTTCCACAACGACCTTCTCGCAGGAGCAACTTTGGACAACCCAATCGACGCCACACCTTTAGTGCAAAACCCTGCATTCATCGGCAACTCATGGGCATTGTGGAACGTGACAGGCACCTTCGGGAACCAACGTTTCAATGGCGCAGCAGAAACATGGCATAGTACAGATTTCAGCATGCAGCAGACTCTTGACGTGCCAAGCGGCTACTACACCGTAACAACCCAGATGGCCAACGGCGAAGGCGTGAACACTGGCTACCTCTACGCCACTTCGGGCGAAACAACCGTAAAGGACGTGGTAAAACAGAGCTGTGCAACTTCAAACTTTGACGCTGAGCGCGACAAGATGAACAATGCGGCATACGGCAAGCTCAGCGTAGAGATTTATGTTGCTGAGGGCGATAACCTCACCTTCGGAATCAAGGAACCTACAAACGGAACTACATGGCTTGTGTTTGACAACTTCAAACTGACCTATACAGGAAGCTCGTCTACCGGAATAGAAGGAATCAGTAGCGAGTCAGGCACGTCGGACGACAGCATCTACGACCTCACAGGCCGCAAGATTCAGACGACTACGCTGTCTAAGGGCATCTACATCCAGAACGGACGCAAGTTCATAGTGAAATAAGCAATACTTAATACATGATGCAGAGCGCACTATAGTTTCGCAAACATATTTCTTTCTAAAAATCAGCATATTCAGAATTAAAAATTCCTATCTGCCCCAAGCGAGAAAAAATATCTAAAGAAACGCATGCAATATTTGCTTGATTAAGATTTATATTGCAATTTTGCTTCTGAAAAAAACTTTTTCAGAATTTAAGGTTTAGTTTAATAATAAGTTTACTAAAGTGAGACAGCGATTCGTGAGAATAGCTGTCTTTTTTGTTATCTTTGCACGCAGGAGCCAAAATAAAATCTAAAACCATCAAAAAAACATGACAGCACTTCACCAATCACCGATTTTCGGACCGATACAGAGCCGTCGACTCGGCGTATCGCTGGGCATTAATCTTTTGCCTGGCGATGGCAAGCGATGCTCGTTCGACTGCATTTATTGTGAATGTGGATTCAACAAGGAGCGACGCACGCTCAGTCCTCTGCCTACAAGGCAGGAGGTGGCGGAGGCTCTCAGCAAAAAATTGTCAGAAATGGAAGCAGAAGGCATACGCCCCGACGTGTTCACTTTTGCCGGCAATGGCGAACCGACGCTTCATCCCCAGTTTGCGGAAATTATCGACGACACAATTGCTCTGCGCAACAGATTCTTCCCTGAGGCAAAAGTGAGCGTGTTGAGCAACTCGACCATGATACAGAACGAGAAAGTTTTTGACGCACTGATGAAGGTAGACAACAACATCCTGAAACTTGACACCGTATCGGAACTGTTTATCAATAGGGTTGACCGCCCTGCGGGCAATTTCAACCTTCCTGGTATAGTCGAAAGCATGAAGCGTTTTGGCAAACAGTGTATCATACAGACGATGTTCCTGCACGGCACATGGGAGGGCGAAGACGTGTCGAACGTCACTGACGACTATGTTGCTCCGTGGCTTGAAACGATAGAGGAAATCGGCCCTAAGGAAGTGATGATCTACACAATCGACCGCGACACGCCCGCGCAGAGCCTTAGCAAAGCCACAAAGGAGGAACTGGACTGCATAGCTGAAAAAGTGAGGGCGAGGGGCATTAAATGCCAAGTTTCGTATTAATACCCATTTTGGCGACAAAAAGAACATTCTGCCACCCGCATTTTACACTTTAAAACAGTGTATTCGAGCTTGGTCGTTTTGTCACAGCGCTTTTTTTTTATATTTTTGCAACAGATTTACATTTAATAACACTTACAATAAATATAAATGGCTGATAGAAAAGTTAGAGTACGTTTTGCACCAAGTCCGACAGGACCACTCCACATCGGTGGCGTACGAACAGCATTATACAACTATTTGTTCGCCAAGCAAAACGGCGGCGACTTCATCTTCCGCATTGAAGATACAGACTCAACTCGCTTTGTCCCAGGAGCAGAAGAATATATAATCGAATCATTCAAATGGCTCGGCATCAACTTTGACGAAGGTGTAAGTTTCGGAGGAAACCACGGACCTTACCGTCAGTCAGAACGCAGAGACATTTATAAGAAATATGTGCAGCAGCTCCTTGACGACGACAAAGCGTACATCGCTTTCGACACGCCTGAGGAACTCGATGCCAAGCGTGCAGAGATAGAGAACTTCCAGTACGACGCCAAGACTCGCAGTATGATGCGCAACTCGCTTACCCTCGCAAAGGAGGAGGTGGACACCCTCATCGCCGAAGGGCATCAGTATGTGGTTCGTTTTAAGATTGAGCCAGGTCGCGACGTCCATGTCGACGATATCATCCGTGGCGACGTGAGCATCAACTCGTCTATCCTCGACGACAAAGTGCTTTACAAAAGCGCCGACCAACTCCCTACATACCACCTCGCAAACATCGTTGACGACCACCTCATGGAGGTTACCCATGTTATCCGAGGCGAGGAATGGTTGCCTTCAGCTCCGCTCCACGTACTTCTATACGAGGCTTTCGGATGGGCCGACACAATGCCACGTTTCGCTCACTTGCCGCTTCTGCTCAAACCTGTTGGCAACGGCAAACTGTCAAAACGTGACGGTGACAAACTCGGATTCCCTGTATTCCCGCTCGAATGGCACGACCCTAAGTCGGGCGAAGTGTCTTCTGGATACCGCGAAAAGGGATATCTGCCTGAGGCTGTTGTGAACTTCCTCGCTCTGCTCGGATGGAATCCAGGAAACGACCAGGAAGTTCTGTCTATGGAAGAGCTCATCAACCTGTTTGACCTCACAAAATGTTCAAAGAGCGGCGCACGTTTCGACTACGTCAAGGGCATCTGGTTCAACCACCAATACTTGCTCAAGCAGGACGACATGGCATGGACAGGCGAATTCGACAAGATACTCCGTGCCGAAGGCATAGAGTCCACTCCTGAACGTGAGGCTCAAGTCGTAAGCATGATGAAGCAGAAGGTTGTGGAATATACCGATAACGACGGCAACAAGAAGAAGCGCAACGTAAGTTTCGTGAGTGACCTTTGGCCGCTTTGCAAATTCTTCTTCGTAGCTCCAGAAGCATACGACAAAGAAGACAAGTTCGTTCGCAAGAACTGGAAAGAAGACACTGCAGCTGACATGATGGAACTTGTTTCTGTACTCGAAAAGTTAGACGACTTCTCTGTCGAGTCGCAGAAAGCGGCTGTCGACCCTTGGACCGAAGAAACAGACAAACGCCCATGGAACGCATGGCGCGTGGCTCTTGTAGGCACTGGTCAGGGACCAGACATGTACGAGCTCTCCGCTTTCCTTGGAAAGGAGGAGACCATTGCCCGCATCAAGAAGGCATGCGAATACTTAGGATAACTAACACCTATACTTAAAAACTACTAAACATTAAACAAAGAAGTGTACACTGTCGCTTTATACATCTATGCCATAGGCGCACTTTTCGCATCGCTCTTCAATAAAAAGATACGAAAGATTGTGGCCGGCATACCGCACACATTCTCCGTTCTGAAGGAGCAGATAAAACCTACAGACAGAGTTGTGTGGTTTCACGCAGCATCGCTCGGTGAATTTGAACAGGGACGCCCGCTCATGGAACGCCTGCGCAAGACTCACCCCGAATACAAGATACTGCTCACGTTCTTCTCGCCGTCGGGCTACGAAGTGAGGAAAAACTACGAGGGCGCCGACGTGATCTGCTATATGCCGTTTGATACTCCTGGCAACGTGGCAAGTTTTCTCCGCCTGGCTCATCCTGAGATAGCCTTGTTCATCAAATACGAGTTTTGGACAAACTACCTCACTGCCATGAAACGCAAGGGCATAAAGATATATAGCATATCAAGCATTTTCCGTCCTCAGCAACACTTCTTCCAATGGTACAGTTCGACCAAGGCGCTCAAATGCTTCGATCATCTGTTTGTGCAGAACGAAGAGTCAAAACAGTTGCTTGCCAAACACGGAATAACAAATACCACCGTAGTAGGTGATACCCGCCTTGACCGCGTTCTTGAAATTCGCGCCCAAGCAGCCGATCTCCCGCTCGTGGAAATTTTCAAAGACGGCAAACGAACATTCATTGCTGGTAGCAGTTGGCAGCCTGACGAGGCAATCTATATCCCTTATTTTGCGCAACACAAGGACTGGAAACTTGTCATTGCCCCACATGTAATCGGAGAGTCGCACCTCAGCGAACTGCGCACAATGCTGAAAGACCGCAAAGTGGTCTACTACAGGGACATGGAGGAACGACTGAAATCAGCCTGCAACAATGCTTCTATGTTGGAGGCTGTCAAGAAAGAGCTTGCAGAGGCAGAGGTGCTTATCGTCAACTGCTTCGGAAAACTCTCTTCAATCTACCGCTATGGCGACATCGCCATCGTCGGAGGCGGATTCGGAGCAGGCATCCACAACGTACCTGAAGCCGCTGTATACGGCATCCCCGTAATGTTCGGACCTAAGAACAAGAAATTCCGCGAAGCGCAACAGCTGATCAAGTACGGCGGTTCGTTTGAATACGCAAGCAAAGAATCGTTTGCAACACTTATGGATCGTTTTATCAGCGACCCCGAATTCCTGTCCGAAACAGGCAAGAAGGCCGGCAACTACATCAAGAGCAACGCTGGCGCTTCAGAAAAGTGCTTTAAGCATATATTCGGATAGGCCGAATGGAGGCGAGTTGGCAAACAATCCTAACACCTCCCACACATCACGCTACAGATGTCAGAGCAATCATTAAAGGACAAAACCGCTAAAGGATTCCTTTGGGGAGCCCTCAACAACGGAACAATGCAGATACTGAACGCTGTGTTTGGCATTGTCATTGCCCGCATCCTGACTCAGGAAGACTACGGTCTGGTGGGAATGTTGCTCATTTTCTCCACCATTGCCGGAGCCTTGCAGGACAGCGGTTTCGTCACTGCCCTGACAAACAAAAAGGATGCCACGCACCGCGACTTCAATTCGGTCTTCTGGTTCAATATAACCTGCAGTCTCTTGCTCTACATCATCCTTTGCGGTGCATCGCCACTGATAGCCAAGATTTACGACGAACCACGGCTCACATCCCTGGCGTGCTATCAGTTCTTGGCATTCTTCATATCCAGTTTTTCCATTGTGCCAAGATCTATCCTTTTCAGAAATCTTCAGCAAAAGGAACTCGCCGTAATGTCAATCATCTCCCTTTTCATTTCAGGGACTGTTGGCGTCATCATGGCTCTCAACGGCATGGCATACTGGGGCATAGCAACACAGACCATAATCTACAACCTGTCGAACACCGCCATCAGTTGGTGGCTATCAGGTTGGCGCCCATCATTCAAAATCAGTTTTCAACCAGTGCGCGAAATGTTCGGTTTCAGCAGCAAGATGCTGATAACGTACATATTCAACAGCATCAACAACAATGTATTTTCCGTCCTCCTCGGACTCTTCTACAAGGCTGAAATCGTAGGTACTTATAACCAAGCAAACAAGTGGAACCTGATGGGCACTCAGTTCATCACAGGCATGGTACAAGGAGTAGCACAGCCCACATTCGTACAGGTAGGAGACGATCTGGAACGTCTGCGTCGCTCTTTTCGTAAGATGCTGCGCTTCACCTCGTTCGTAGCCTTCCCTTGCATGTTCGGACTCGCCCTCATCGCTCCGGAATTCATCATTATTACCATCACTGAGAAATGGTTGCCAAGCGCAAACCTCATGCGCATCCTCTGCATTGGAGGAGCTTTCCTTCCCATCGCTACCCTCTACTTCAACCTCATAATCAGTCGAGGCAAGTCCAATGTGTACATGTGGAACATCATTTCGCAAGGATGCGCAATGACCCTCTCCGCCTGCCTTGTGCATCTCTTCAATCTCAACTTCTTTGGGCTGACGGGGGTGCCGCTCATGATAGCGCTCTACGTCGTGATACTCATCTCGTGGATTTTTATCTGGCACTATTTCCTCTGGCGTGAGATACGTCTGCCCCTTTTCCATGCCCTGAAGGATATGGTTCCGTTTCTTATTGTCGCCATAGCCGCTATGCTCATTGCCTACTATTCAACAACTTGGACTGACAACGCTTACCTGCTCCTTATTCTCCGCATCATCATCGCCGCCGCCGTTTATATCGGCGTGCTATGGATGCTCGGCACGAATATCTTGAAGGAGAGTTTGGATTATTTGAGGAAGAAATAATATCTTTGTCTCTTATTAGTTGAGAACAAACAAACTCAGCCACATTTATAAAGATTTATATACAGAACACAGCACTGCTCATTACCATGCCTGCACCAATCTTACTTTTAACATATAACAGGCCTCAACACACTAAAAATGCAATAATGTCCCTGCTAAGCAACCGCTTGGCGGCAGAAAGCGACTTGTTCATTTATTCGGATGCCCCACATACTGACGCAGACACTCCACTTGTGGACGAAACAAGGCGTCTAATCCGTAATATAAAAGGATTTAATAGCATTACGATTGTTGAACGTGATAAGAACTGGGGGCTTGCGCGTAATGTCATAGACGGTGTGACGACTTTGCTCGACAGGTATGGAGAGATAATCGTTGTAGAAGATGACCTCGTTGTGTCGCCTCATTTTCTGCAGTTCATGAATGACGCATTGGAGGTGTACCGCAACGAACCAAAAGTTGGGCACATTCAAGCCCACAATTTCACCAATGACAACACTTTGCCAGATACTTTCCTTATTAAATGGACTGGCAGTTGGGGATGGGCCACATGGAAGAGGGCGTGGAAACACTTCAATCCTGACGGCACGGCCCTGCTCGAAGAACTTGAAAAACGAAGATTGACTTACCGCTTCGACTTCAACGGCAAGTATGGCTTCACACGAATGCTGCGCCGCCAAATTGAGGGAAAGAACAATTCATGGGCCATCAGATGGAATGCATCACTATTTATAAACGACATCCTGTCGGTCAACGCTGGAAAATCGTTGGTTCAAAACAACGGATTCGACGGTAGCGGAACAAATTGCGGAGGCGGCAACCTGTACAACACAGACATGTACCAACAGCCATTAGCAGTAGAGAAGATTACACCTATCGAGGAAAACGAAACCGCTCGCATGGCTTTTGTAAAATACTACGGACGCACCAATTCATTCTGGGCAAAGGCTCTACGAAGAATCAAGCGCACGCTCAAGGGAGATTTCGGCGCTTAAACAGACATACGCACACATGAATTCACCGATTGACATATCTATCATAATCCCTGTATACAACTGCGAAAAATATCTTGACACATGCATAAATTCGCTTTTGCATCAGAAAGGGGTGAATCACGAACTCATATTCATTAATGACGGTTCGACCGACAACTGCGCTTCCATAATTGCCGGATACATGAAAGGGCACACCAATATAGTGCTAATAAACAAGGAGAACGGCGGAGCGTCGTCAGCAAGAAATCGTGGTTTGGCCGTTGCTAAAGGCCGATACGTCATGTTTGTCGATTCAGACGACACCATAGTAGAAAATTCATTGGCAAGAATACTGCATGAAGCCGAAGAGAGCAATGCGGACGTCATGCAACTCACGCACTACATCTGCAGCGAAAATCATGAAACTAAAGTCAGGCGCTTGCATTCGGTAAGCACCTGCATGGATGGCGTGTCCTATCTGAAACTGATGCAGCGCAGAAGGACTCTTGTATCAGCCACCCACGCCCACATGCTCAAGACTGAATACATGCTTTCGCTTCCCTTCCGCTTTGACGAGAGTCTTGCACGCTGTGAAGACCTTGAGTACTTCACCAAGGCTATCCTCAAAGCCAAGCGTGTGAGAAACTACACGGATCCCTACTACAATTACAACCTGTTCACCACTATCGGTGGCAATGACATGAGGCGCAACCGCCAACTTGTATTCAATTGCTATTACAAAATACGACAGAGTTTCCACAATTTTGTCTCAACGGAAAACTTTGGCGACAACATACGGCGCATCCTTGACTATCTCATCTGCACCCATGTATACGGATACTCCCCCGACGTGTTCCGCCTACTGACACCAGAGCAACGATCCTACTGGATTCCGTTCATCAAGCGCAATATGTTTCGCAACTACGGATGGATGCGCCCGTGGCTTTATCTGAAATACTTCAAACTTACACGCCTGCAGCACTCCTGTCCAACAAATTGAACCGACATGGAATACAACAACATAACACACAAGTCCGCTGAAACCGAGTCGCAAGAGAATCGTATCAGCGTGCCACCTGCAAAGACCCGCATGGAGTGGATCGACGCCATGCGCGGATTCACAATGATCATGGTAGTGGCCTACCATGTGGTGACCAGAGGCTTCGACGAGAGCGTCAAGATGTCCTCCACCCTGCCCTTCCTCGTGATGTTCCGCATGCCCCTGTTCTTCTTCATCAGCGGATTCCTCGCCTACAAGGCAGATTTCCTATGGACTCCTCGCCGACTTGGCATGATGGTGTGGAAGAAGACCAAAATACAAATCATACCAGCCGTAATTTTCCTGTGCATATCACTGGTGATGCTCAAGCCTGATTTTGGCGACGGTTTCATCAGTGCCATGAAGTCACCGACTAAAGGCGGCTATTGGTTCACGTGGTCGCTCCTCCACATGTTCGTGGTGTACTACATTTTCTCGTTCTTCGACTCCATGTGGAACAAACGCAACTCATGGGTTCCCATTGCCATTCTGTGGTTCATAACCCTATTTAGCTACGCCACACTGTATATGCCGTCATGGTTTACCTACCACAAAGACCTCTTCTTCGACTACTCCAGCCTGAAGATGACGATGGAGTATTTCCACTTCTTCTTGTTCGGCAACATCGTTCACAGGTACTGGCAGGGATGGCAGCGCCTCTTCGATTCCAAGTGGTTCTTTCCGCTGATAATACTGGTGGTCTTCTTTGCTTATGCCGACTACTCCAAGTGGCACGTGCTCCAGTTCCAGTGGCGCAACCTGCCGCGCACCACATCCATGTATCTGCTCATGCTCATCGTCTTCATGTCCTTCCGTCACTACAAGGACACCTTCACCCGACAGACGCGCATAGGGCGCTTCCTGCAGTACATCGGAGTGCGCACCCTCGACATCTACCTCATCCACTTTCTCTTCATACCCAACCTGCCGCAGATAGGCAAGTTCCTCAACGTCTCGAAGGGGAACATCATCATGGACGTCAGCATATCCATCATTGCGGGACTCATCGTAGTCGCGTTCTGCTGCCTAATATCCAACATACTGCGCATCAGTCCGTGGCTGAAGAAAGTGCTCTTCGGAAGGAAATAGTATTATCATCAACACCCACAGAATGCTCCTACCCTACTATAACGAAACGCTCATCGAAGCCGGATGCGACGAGGCCGGACGCGGATGCCTTGCCGGCAGCGTATATGCAGCAGCAGTCATACTGCCCAAAGACTACCATAACGAACTGCTCAACGACTCGAAGCAACTCACGGCAAAGAAACGCTACTTGCTGCGCGAGCAGATTGAGCGCGACGCCATAGCATGGGCAGTAGGCATTGTCACTCCGAAGGAGATTGACGAAATGAACATTTTGCGTGCCAGCATCACCGCCATGCACCGTGCCGTAGACCAACTCAAGGTGCGTCCCGAAGCGCTCATCATCGACGGCAACCGATTCTATAAATACCAGGACCTGCCCCACACCACAATCGTCAAGGGCGACGGCAAATATCTCGCCATAGCAGCAGCGTCAATACTTGCAAAGACCTATCGCGACGACTATATGGCAGAGCTCCACAAGGAGTATCCTCATTACGGATGGGACCGCAACGCCGGCTACCCAACCAAGGAGCACCGCGAGGGAATACGCCAACACGGCACAACCCCCTACCATCGCATGACGTTCAATCTGCTCGGCGACAGCCAACTATCATTCGATTTCTAAACATAACAGTCCTTTTCAGGAGTTAAGCAGTAGGGAGTTAAGCAGTAGGGACGCAATGTATTGCGTCCGAGGAGTTCAACCGTAGGAGCATGTCCATTTTTTATCAACGCTTAAGCGTTTGCGCACAAACGAGCCCTCGTTTGCAAATTAATGAGCCCTCATTTTTTTATCAACGAGCCCTCGTTAACTTGTTGCATAACCACTCCACAAGAAAATCATACACAAAAATATCGCATATACACCACTTTATAAATATATTTTCCTATCTTTGTGCTGATTAGTGTCTAATACAGAGCAACACACGACAGCCATGGATGAGAAAATACTATCTCTGCTAAAAGAAATGAAGCCCATATCGCTCGACGAAATGTCGTCGATAAGGCTCATGAACCGTCTTGACACCAAGTATGTGGCGTCAAAGCAACAGCTCGTGCAACTGCTCGGATTGCTGAGGGACAAATACTATGTGCAGCAAATCAAGGACATGCGCATTTGCCCTTACCGTACGACTTACTTCGACACCGAAGACCACAAGATGTACATGCAGCACCACAACAAGCATGCCAACCGACTGAAAGTCCGAGTAAGGACATACCTCTCCGACGGCGACCTCACATTCCTCGAAGTGAAGCGCAAGAACAACAAGAAGCGCACCAAGAAGAAGCGCATGGAGGTGGAATCGCTTGAAGGATGCGCACGAACTGAGGGTGCGGAGGAGTTTCTCAGGAAGAAAACGAAGGGCATGGAGTTTAAAGACCTCCACCCAGTGGTACAAAACTACTTCCAGCGAATCACGCTTGTGAACTACGACAAGACGGAGCGACTGACAATCGACTTCAACGTGCAGTTCACCAACTTCGAGACAGGCCAGTATCGCGACACCGACAACCTGGTCATCATCGAACTGAAGCGCGACGGAAACATCTTCTCGCCAGTGTGCAGCATCTTGCGCGACATACACGTTCACCCGTCAGGATTCAGCAAATGCTGCATCGGAATGGCTCTCACCGACAAGTCGCTCAAGCAGAACAACTTCAAGCAGCGCCTGCACTACATTGAGCGCGTAAACGGCAGAACGCTCGACGTAGACCGACGTGAAGCGGCAAATAGCTAAATGACGTTATAACGAAATAACGTCCAATAAAATCAAGAATTTAATAACTCAAAAACTAATACAATGGATTTCTTTAACGACTTAGCGTCATTGATCACCAGCGACTCATGCCGCATTCTTGACCTTCTTTTCAGGCTTATCATCAACACCGTGTTCACAATCATCATAGCACGCGTGTTCTACTTCCCGCGCAACCGCCGCCAGGACTTCTTCTTCACATTCATCCTCGTCGGCTTCTGTATCTTCATGCTCATCCACCTCATGGGCGACGCAAAGATCAAGACAGGTATAGCAATGGGACTCTTCGCAATATTCTGCATCATGCGCTACCGCACAGAGTCAGTGCCAATCCGCGAAATGACATACCTCTTCTTCGTCATCTCACTGGCAGCCATCAACGCACTCGCTTGGGAAGCTGACATTTCAGGCAAGCACCCAGACTTCCTCGTGCCAGAACTCACAGCAATGGGCGAGCTCATACTCACAGACCTCATCTTCTTGCTCATACTCTACTTCGCAGAGCGCAGGCAGTGGGTAAAGAGCCTCTCATCTAAGTACATCAAGTATGACAAGATAGAGCTCATAACGCCAGACAAGCACCACGAGCTAATCGCCGACCTCAAGGCACGTACCGGACTTGACATCATCAAGGCTGAAATCGGCAACATCGACTTCCTCAAGGACATGGCCCTCGTTAAAATCTACTACCGCAGCAACAAGGACCGCGACATCAAGGAAGAGATTGCAAATCCAAATAAACTATTCAAATAAAGCATTACCATCCTTATTATGAAAAAATATTTTCTTGCAGCAATCGCACTCATTGCCTCTACAGCAGCAATGGCTCAAAGCGAAAGAGACGACTTCGGAGTTGACGTCAGCATTGGCGCCGAGAAAGAAATTCTGCCAAACTTAGACTTGAGCGTCGAGGCCAACGTGCGCACCCAAGAACATTCTGAGCGCATAGAACGTTATGTCATCGGAGGCGAACTCGGCTACAAGTTCCTCAACACAACCACTTTCGACATGAAAGTGAGCGGAGGCTTCGAATACATGTGGCAACAGAAGATGGCAGAAACAAAGACCGCAAAGACCCCATATCCGTTCGCACAGTTCGATGAGCAAGGCAACCCCGTATATGACGCACAAGGCATGCCAGTGCCCGACACACGATATCGCAACTACAATGTTGACGAGCGATACTGGCGCAACCGCCACAGAACTTCGTTAGGACTGTCGGCAACCTACTCACCAAACAAGCGTTGGTCTTTCCAACTGAAAGAAACCGTGCAGTACAACCACTACTGCCGCGAAGACTCCATCAACCAGTACGAATACCGCTGGAACGAGAACGATGACGGTGACAAATACCTGCCAGCACCAGGCATCGACCGAAAGGGAGTAGACCCAAAGGACCGCTTCATACTCCGCTCAAAACTCACAGTCGAATATAACGTGAAAGACCTCCCGCTCAATCTCTTCGCATCAGTCGACTACGGTTGCGGACTCAACTACACCGCCAACAAGTGGAAATACACACTCGGCGAGGAATGGTCAATCAACAAGAAGCACAAGATCACATGCTTCTTCCGTTACCAAACAGAAGATGACGACGACGAGCCAGACGGGCTCATGATCGGAATGGGATACAAAATAAAGTTCTAACATTAACGACTCCTGTAAATCATGAAAAAAATACTGCTATCACTAATCATGCTCGCTATACAAAATGTTGCAACAATGGCAGAAGACAACCATCTGTACATTGAACCAAATGCGGGCGAAACCACAGACTGGAGCGTACCATCGCTGCAGAAAATGACCTTCCAGAACGGCAATGTAGTGCTCACAATGAAGGACGGAACATCGACCTACACGCCGATTTCCTCAATCAAGCGCATGTACATCTGCACACCGTCAGCCAACGGCATCAACGATGTTGAAAGCAACGCACAGTGCACATGGGACGGCGAACGCCTCCACGTCAGTGCCAAGCAAAACACACCTGTAAGAGTATTCAGCGTGAATGGCGCACTTGTCAGAAGCGTCAGGCTCACAGACACCTCCATCGACCTTCAAGGCCTTAGCAGAGGCATGTACATAGTGAACGTCGACGGACAGAATTTCAAAGTTCTCAAAAAGTAGAATCAAATGAAGAAGATAATATTGCCAATAATAGCACTGATCACCTTTGCTTACGCAAATGCACAGCAGAAAATCTATGTATGCGAAGGGTTCAGATATGAAGAACACACTATAAATTCGACCGACGACATAGTGTTCTCAACCGACGGACTGGAAGTCACAATCGCAGACGACGAAACATACGAACTCTCCGACATAGACTCGATCACATTTGCCGAACCGCAGTACCCGCGCATCGACATCGTCTACAACGGCACTTCAGCAACAGTCAATGTGGCACCAAGCGTCAAGGGAGTGACCTATAGCATCAACGGAGCTAACGTCACACTCACTTCGACAGACTATGCCAACGAATACCTCTACTCCGTTTCAGGAGCATCAACAAACGGCTCACTCATAATCAACGGCGACTATAAGCTCACAGTCGAACTTGCCGGACTTGACCTCACAAACCCTAACGGTCCAGCCATCGACATCGAGTGCGGCAAGCGCATCGGCGTGATTCTCAAGAAAGGGACAGTCAACAACCTCGCCGACGGCAAGAGCGGCAGCCACAAGGGAGCGTTCTACACAGAGGGACACCCTGAGTTCGAAGGCAAGGGCACACTCAACGTAACCGGCAACACCAAGCACGCCATTTGCGCAAAGGAATACCTGCAATTCAAGAGATCAACAGGCACAGTCAACATCCTCAAGGCTGTCAGCGACGGAATCCACTGCGGAAAAGGCAAACAGAACGATGACAACAGCCACTTCATCATCAACGGAGGCGAAATCAACGTCAACAACACTGGAAGCGACTGCATCGACGCCGATGACTATGGCTGCATGTACATCAACGGCGGCACACTCAATCTCAACGTCACAGCGTCCGACGGCACCGGACTCAAATGCGACAGCATCATCCGCATGACCGACGGCGAAATCAACATAAAGGTGGCAGGTCCGCTCAGCGAAGGCATTCGCGCAAACTATGCCGCTTACTTTGACGGCGGATACATCAACGCCGAAGTCACAGCCGACGGAACAAAGGGCATTCGCGCAAAGAAATGCACCAAGACAACCGACATGGTGCTCAACGGAGGATACCTCTACTTCAACGGCACAACTGTCGACATGACCGTAAGCGGAAAGACATACGTCTCTGACGGCACAGCGTGCGCGGGCATACGCTCCGACCGCGACTTCACACAGACCGCCGGCGACATCACTATCACGATGAACAGCAGCGACGCTTCTGCCCTCGTCGTGAAAGGCACTGAGAACCGTACAGGCGGAACTCTGACAGTGAAATAACATTGAGCGTCAGGCAATAACAGCCATCAGAGAAATCGGAGTATTCGGAGTATTCAGAGTACTCCGATTACTCTGAATACTCCGATCATTCCGATAAAACAACAATCATGAGCGAATATTTTGACATAAGAGAACAGCAGCAGTCAAAGGAAAAGGACTTCGAGAACGCTCTCCGCCCTCTCTGTTTTGAGGACTTCAGCGGACAGAGCAAGGTTGTGGAAAACCTCAGCATATTCGTCGAGGCCGCCAAATACCGTGGCGAGCCACTTGACCACACACTCCTGCACGGACCTCCAGGACTGGGAAAGACCACCCTTTCGAACATCATAGCCAACGAACTCGGAGTTGGATTCAAGGTCACGTCAGGACCTGTGCTCGACAAGCCAGGCGACCTCGCCGGTCTTCTCACCTCGCTCGAACCTAACGATGTCCTCTTCATTGATGAGATACACCGCCTGTCGCCTATCGTTGAGGAATACCTCTACTCGGCGATGGAGGACTACCGCATCGACATCATGATTGACAAGGGTCCGTCAGCACGCAGCATTCAGATCGACCTCAACCCCTTCACGCTCGTCGGGGCGACGACACGCAGCGGACTGCTCACAGCACCTCTCCGCGCACGCTTCGGCATCAACCTCCACTTGGAATACTACGATGCCGATGTCTTGTCAAAGATCATCCTCCGTTCGGCTAGTCTGCTCAATGTCCCATGCGACTTCGATGCCGCAGGCGAGATCGCCAGCCGAAGCCGAGGCACTCCACGTATAGCCAACGCCCTGCTTCGCCGTGTGCGCGACTTCGCTCAAGTCAAGGGCAACGGGTGCATCAATCTCCGCATAGCACGCATAGCTCTCGAGGCTCTCAATATTGACAAGTTCGGACTTGACGAAATAGACAACAAGATTCTCACCACTATCATTGACAAGTTCAAGGGCGGACCTGTGGGAGTAAGCACCATTGCCACTGCCATCGGCGAAGATGCAGGCACAGTGGAGGAGGTGTACGAACCGTTCCTCATCAAGGAAGGATTCATCAAGCGCACTCCTCGCGGACGCGAAGTCACCGAACTTGCCTACCAGCACCTTGGACGGTCGCCTTTCACTGACCCGCGCAATACTGGCATGGGCAACCTGTTCTAAAAGGTAAGTCACACATGCATCCATAATAAAAGGCATCCCTGTAGCAATTCGGGGATGCCTTTTTGTATATTGTGTGGGATTTTCTGACTATTCGGAGTCCTCGGAACAACCGGAGTCCTCAGAACAATCAGTGAAATGGTCATTTCACTTCGAGGGCGCGAGCGATAAGGTCGTTAAGGTTGGCGTAGTGGGCACGTGTGGCACTGTCGCCGCCGGCACTTGCTGTGCGAGCCTTCAGTTGCTTGAGAGTCTGGAGAAGATGCGGACGCGTTGCAGACTCAGCGCCAGCCGCTTTGAAACTGCCGATAAGATACTGGACATATGCGTTGTGGAGCGCGCCACGGAAACGTGTCACTTTGCGTCCTGTGCCAAGTTCCTTAAACACCATGCGTGTCATGTCGGCAAGGAAATCCTCAGCAGGATATTCTTCGTTCAGAAGAGACATGCGCCCCATAATTGTGTTAACAGTTCTGCTCATGATGCTTATTGTCAGCTGCTGGGGGTCGGATGTCATGCGACGCGCATAATCCACTTCTGACACCCAAGTAGGTTCGGTAAAGACGTTGCGGTCGAAATATTCCATCGCTGCCTTCTGGCGTGCCTTCGGAGTCGGATCATAGCGGTCGCCCTTCTCGCCCGGAGCCTTGAAGTCGTCGAGCGTACCGCCGATCCACCCTGCCACATGCCCGTTGTAGCGGTTGAACTGGTTGAGCATCTGATTGAACATGCGTGCGGCGTTGGTGTTCATTATGTCGTCCTTCTCGTAGGTCCACTTGTCGAGCTGTGCCACCTGGCGTTTCAGGTTGCGGATGCCGTATTCGCTTGCCTTCACTGCATCATCGCCAAGGTCTTCGGTCTGACAGCGCGGGTCGGTGCGCTTGGCCTCGCCGTCGCCCCACCACAGACGTCGGTTGCCTGTCAGACGCTCCTTTACGAGGGTTTCGAGCATTTCGTGGTCACTGTCCTCGTCGGTTGCACCGAACATTGGTTTGTAGCCCCACTCAATCGCCCAGATGTCGTAGTCGTTGATGCGAGGGAAGATGCCACGTCGTGAGATGCCGTCCTCCGGCTGTGCCACATAGTTGAATCGGGCATAGTCCATGATGCTCGGAGTGTGGCCGTACTTCTCCACCCATGCCTTGCTGCGGAGACTGTCGACTGGCACTGTGCTGCTCGCTCCGAAGTTGTGGCGCAAGCCGAGCGAGTGGCCCACTTCGTGAGAGGAAACGAAACGGATGAGTTCGCCCATCAGTTCCTCGTCGAAGTTCATCTTGCGCGCTGCCTCGTCGATGCTTGACGCCTGCACCATGTACCAGTCGTGGAGCAGACTCATCACGTTGTGATACCAGCAGATGTGGCTCTCTATGATTTCGCCTGTGCGAGGGTCATGGACGTTAGGTCCGTAGGCGTTCTCGATTGGCGATGCGAGGTAGCGTATCACGGAGTAGCGTGCGTCCTCCAGACTCATTGTTGGGTCGTCCTCCGGCCATTCCTTGCCGATGATGGCATTCTTGAATCCAGCCTTCTCAAACGCCACCTGCCAGTCGTTCACACCCTGGATGAGGTATTTGCGCCACTGCTTAGGCGTGGCTGGGTCGATGTAATAGACGATAGGTTTCACTGGTTCCACGAGTTCGCCCCTCTTCATGCGCTCCACGTCCTCAGGCTTTGGCTCCAGTCGGTAGCGCACGATGAAACGCTTTGACTCTACACGCTGCTGTCCGTCGGTGAACTCATTGAAACCGTCGGCAAAGTAGCCCACTCGAGGGTCGTAGTAGCGGCGCATCATCTGATTCTCTGGCAGAAGGATGAACGAGATGTTCAGTCCAAATGTGGCACGTCCTGTAGCCCTTGCTGTCGGCATGGAGGTGCTTGTGGAACTCCATGTCTTCACGAGGCGAACCTCGGTGTTTGTAGGGAATGTCTTGATGTCCTCGATGTAGGACATTGCCCCAATCTGTCCGCCCAGGTCAAATCCTTTCTTGATGCTCTGAGGCATACCCAGAGCAGCATTGTCTTCGTTGAAGAATGAGTTGACCTTTATCTTGTAGTTCTTGTTTTCCTTGCTCTCCACCTTGAACGAGCCTATTATCGGGTGCTCGTTTGAGATTTCTATGGCGCGATTGATTATCTGCGCCGTATCGGCAAGATTGACAAACAGGCGCGCACGCAGCAACAGCATGCTGTCGGGCGACATCTGCCAGTAGACAACCTGCTTGTTCACCTGCTCGCCTCCAAACTTACCGCTGTTCGACGGTGTGGCGGTGTAGCGTGTCGTTGTGAGGAAGTCCCTGCCAAGGAGCGAATCCGGAATTTCCATGAACCACTCCGTCTTCTCCTTCGTCACATTGAAGAGCCCCTTCCTGTCGACGGCTGGCTTCGGTTTTGGTTTCGGAGCAGCCACTGCCTCCTTCTTCACATCTTCCTTTCTTGTCTTCTTTCTCTTCTTCTGAGCATCTGCAGGAGCGCTACACAGCAGTCCTGCACATAGCAGGAGCATAAACCACTTATTCATAATGCCATATAAATTATAGGATTGTCATTCTTTAGTCACCGAACCGTCGGAATTGCGACGATAAGTCGAACCGTCCGAACCGCGGAGAGTATCGTCCATGTCAGAACCTTTAACGGTAATCTTTTTGCCAAACATGTCTCGCTCGGCATGGCCGAAAGCATCGGTTACGGTGTATGTCTTTTCAGTCATCATGCCCAGAATAATCTTGATGAAGAACACGAACAATATCAGCGCCAGGAGTATCGTCACAATAATTATCACTACTACTGAGGCTGCATAGCCCAAGCCCCACACAAGCCCCATGATGACGAGCAAGAACAGGGAGCGCAGCAGCGCAACAGCCCAATGCGACGCTGCCACTATCGACTCGCCCATGTTCACGCCCCAAACTACGATGCAGGTGCCGACGATGGCGAGCATCGATGGCGCCGTGTCCCATTCGAAGAAGTTGGCGAGCGTGTTTCCGCCTCCGGCAATAGCGCCAAGTATGGCCACGAACAGGATGCTCAGTGTGCCAAGAAACTGGTTTGCCTCAATCTTGTCTTTCCATATCTTTTCCTCTAACGCATAGAAGAACGTCAGTTTATCCGTAAATTTCATAATTGTCCGCTTTTTTAGATGAACCAAGAAATGTTGCTGTAAATCACAATAATAGCAATGGTTATGACCACCGGCACTATTACCGCCATTGCCATCCACTTGTTCACTGGATTGAAATCCGTCGTTGCCTCAGCGTCGTATTTGCCTGAGAACGCCTCGCTGCGGGCAAGTTTCCAGTAAGAGAATATGCACATTAACGTCAATATCATCAATGAAAAGAACTTATAATAAGGGGAAGCAAAATACAGATGCTCAGTAAGATCATAAGGCAAGTCGATGCACAATGCCGACAAGCCCAATGAGAACACCACAACCATTTCAAGAGCAATCAGATTGACCCACGTCTTCGCATGTCCCTTAATACCTCCGTTGGTCTGAAAAAGGCCCACGGCGTAACAAAGAGCCAACATGATTACTAATGCGATGGCCGTCTGTGCAATATTGTTCATCGCAAATGCAGGCAACAGATAGAGAAAAGTAGACAGCGAAACACCGGCACCTATGAATGACGCCACTCTGACAGCCTTGTTGACAGCCATGAAGGCAAGCATCAACCAGCTCACTGCAAGAATCATCTTTGGCAAACAACTTAGCAGCATCCTCAGGTCGCCATAAGGAATCATCATAAAGGAAAAAATATTTAACACTGCCAGCACTGAACCCACCACAAACATCACCGCCACTGCCGTCTGTTTTTTGTTAGGGCGAAAGCCCTGTTCTGCCACCTGCTGCGTTTGCTCAGCAGCCATTTGTTCCGCCTGCTGCGCCGCCTCCTCCTTCGCCGTCTCGACAACGGTTTCCGGCTGAAGGGTCTGCGCCTCAAGATTTTCGGCTACAGGCTGAACCACATCTTTATTCTCCATACATATTATTTTTTAAAATATTGTTAACTACGCAAATTTAGTCTTTTTCGGACATAAACCAACACATTTCGCCTTAAAATAGACCGCCACCACTTTGCGATGTCATCACCACCGAAGACTAAATCTGCCTCCGCCGCGCCCGATAATTCGCAACCCTCCGCTGAAAAGTATAAATAAAAGTAATATTTGTACAAATAATAGTTTTATTTATATAAATATTAGTTTTATTCTTACAAATATAAGTTTTATTTATACTTTTCTCCGAGGAGGTGGGAAGTTTGCACCGAAGAGGCGGCAGATTTTCAGCGATGAGACAGCATTTTTCCTCTCCCCTCTCCCTGCCACTCGGCGCGCCCGACTCGCCTCAGACGCTCCGTCTATAGGCCGACGCACACTCACTGCCGCAAGGAAAGCGGGATTGCTAGCGAAAAAAAAGGCATTCCGTTGACTGACAAGCAATAAATAAGTATTTTTGCATAACGGACTATAAATATTAAATCTGATAAACACATGAAAAGAGCTATTTCCATTTTTAGCATTAGCATTTTGGGATGTCTCGCTGCCTCGACATCCAAGGCTCAAGTCACAGCGAGCAGCAGTATGGAAGCGAGCGCTTTCGCTCCTAACGTGCATTTCAACATCGGAAGCGAAGGCGTGGAACAGCCGGTGCGCTGGGGCATCGACACGGCTTGGCTGTGGGACTGGTGGCCGCTGCGCGCCACAAACCACATGCGCGAATGCGCGTCGCTCGGCCGCGTAACCATTGACCCACGCACGACAGGTTCCTACACCTCGCTCGACGCGAGCCAGAAGGAGCGCTTTGACTTGCAGTTGAGCTGGCTGAAGAAATCGGGGGTGAAGGACCTCTATCTGCTTTGCGGCAACACGAGCGGCACTTACTGGC
>Ga0233378_1000134_pt1 | contig 23129 bp, 21 predicted proteins | sample ElkDunMinimDraft_7_FD_180690 | JGI IMG/M metagenome (GOLD analysis project Ga0233378, IMG submission 180690) | Fecal eukaryotic communites from dung pellets of Tule Elk in California, USA - Elk Dung E4 | ecosystem: Host-associated > Mammals > Digestive system > Large intestine > Fecal | place... | reverse complement strand
AGGGCTACCAGGAAGGTTCATACTGCATGACACTGGGATTCCCTGGTTCGACAGACCGCTATCTAAGTTCTTACGGCATAGAGAACACCATGCGCACGACTAACGACCTCCGCATACAAGTGCGCGGCGTGAAGCAGGAAATCCTCAAGGAAGCCATGAACTCAAGCGATGCCATCCGCATCAAGTACGCATCAAAGTATGCACAGAGTTCTAACTACTGGAAATACTCCATCGGTCAGAACCAGGCTTTGGAGAAACTCGGTGTCATCAAGGAGAAGCAAGCCATTGAGAACGACTTCCGCCAGTGGATTAAGCAGTCGCCTGCCGAGCGCGAAGCATACGAGGAAGTGCTCGACTCGCTCGAAGCACTCTACAAGGCAAACTTCAACAAATACTACGGCATGACTCTCTGGAACGAGACTTTCTGGAGCGGTTCGGACATCGTGAAGTTCGCAATCAACGGAATGCTCGGAGTGATGCGTGACCGCAAGACCGACTTCCACGACGCCGTAGAGAAGGCATATAAGGACATTGACATCCCTACCGACAAGCGTGTGTTCAAGGCTCTCGTGAAGAACTACGCCGAAAAGGTGCCTGCCAAGATGTACCTGCCTGAGTTCTACGCAAAGATCGACTCAACATTCAACGGCGACAGCGATGCGTTCATCGACGACCTATATGCCAAGACAAAACTGACAAAGCCTGAGGAATTGGCAAAACTCACAGCCATGAGCGACCTCCAAGAAGACCCAATGTTCGAACTTGCATTCGACCTCATCACTGTGCTTTTCAAGACTTACGAATCGGACAATATCGAAGTGTACGAGCGCAAGCTTGGCGAAGGCGTGCGTTTCATGAACCACTCGAAGGAGTACTATCCTGACGCAAACTTCACTCTGCGCCTGAGCTGCGGAATCGTGGAAGGATATTCCCCTACAAAAGAGCTTGAGTATGTGCACTACACACTGCCACAGTCACTCATCGACAAGAACGAGAAGAATCCTGACAACCTTGACTACAAGCTTCTGCCTTCAGTCTACAAATGGCTCAAGAAGGGCAACTTCAGCAAGAAGTATATCGACAAGCAGACAGGCGAAATGCAGCTCTGCTTCCTCTCAAACAACGACATCACTGGCGGAAACTCCGGTTCGGGAATGTTCGACGGCAAGGGACGCCTCATCGGCCTAGCTTTCGACGGCAACTGGGAAGCAATGAGCGGCGACCTCAAGTTCGACACCAAGCTCCAGCGTTGCATCGGCGTTGACATCCGCTACGTCCTCTCCGTTATCGAAAACTACGGCAAGGCTAAGCACCTCATCAAAGAACTCACACTCGAATAAACTCTCTAAAGGGCGGGCACATCGGTCCGCCCCTATTTAATTTACCAACACCTTAAATCCTTAATACCCCTTAAATCCTCTATACAATGAAAACCGACATCGAAATAGCAAGAGAATGCACACTTGCCAACATCAACGACGTGGCACAGCAAATAAATATTCCGACCGACCAGTTGGAACTTCATGGCCGCCACATCGCAAAAGTCCCTATCACACTCATCAACGATGATAAAATCAAGAATAGCAACCTCATCCTCGTTACTGCCATAACACCTACAAAGGCCGGAATAGGCAAGACCACCGTGTCCATAGGTCTGGCGCTCGGACTGAACAAGATTGGTAAGAAGGCCGTTGTGGCACTGCGCGAACCATCGCTCGGCCCATGCTTCGGCATGAAAGGTGGAGCAGCCGGAGGCGGCTATGCGCAAGTGTTGCCAATGGAGAAAATCAACCTCCATTTCACTGGCGACTTCCATGCCATCACATCGGCACACAACATGATCAGTGCATTGCTCGACAACTATATCTACCAGCACAAGGAAGAAGGTTTCGCGCTCAAGGAAGTGCTTTGGAAGCGCGTCATCGACGTTAACGACCGCAACCTGCGCTTCATCGTCACAGGACTCGGGGCAAAGACTGACGGCACACTGCAAGAAAGCGGATTTGACATCACGCCCGCCAGTGAAATCATGGCAATACTCTGTCTCTCTACCGACCTCGACGATCTGCGCCGCCGCATAGAGAACATACTGCTCGGCATAACGACCGACGGCAAACCGTTCCGCGTGAAGGATATGGGTGTAGGCGGAGCCATAACAACGCTCCTGCTCGATGCCATCCAGCCTAACCTCGTGCAGACCACAGAACAAACTCCTGCATTCGTCCACGGAGGCCCATTTGCCAACATCGCCCACGGCTGCAGTTCCATTCTCAGCACACGTCTCGCCATGACCTACGGCGACTACGTCATCACTGAGGCTGGATTCGGAGCAGACCTCGGTGCAGAGAAGTTCTTCGACATCAAGTGCCGCAAGGCTGGCCTGCAGCCAAAACTCACCGTAATCGTTGCAACAACTCAAGGACTGAAGATGCACGGCGGAGTCAGCGTTGACAAGATTAAGGAGGCAAATGCCGAGGGACTGACAGAAGGACTGAAGAATCTCGACCGCCACATTGAGAACATGCAGAAGTACGGACAGACCGTAGTGGTTTGTTTCAACCGCTACGCAACAGATATTGACTCCGAACTTGACATCGTGCGCCGCCATTGCGAAGAAATCGGTGTCGGCTTCGCCATCAACAACGCATTCGTCGAAGGCGGCACAGGAGCCGTAGAACTCGCAAACGCTGTGGTCGACGCCATCGAAAACCGTCCGTCAGCGCCTCTCCATCTCTGCTACGACGACACCGACGACGTAAAGATAAAGATCGAGAAGGTATGCAAAGAAATCTACCGTGCCAAGAGCGTCACATTCGGCAAACCAGCAGAGAAAATGCTCCAGCGCATCGAAGAACTCAGCATTGCGCACTACCCTGTCTGCATCGCCAAGACCCAGTATTCATTCTCTGCCGACCAGAAACTCTACGGATGTCCTGAAGGTTTCAACGTGCACATCCGCGACCTCGTCATCAACTGCGGAGCGGAAATGCTTGTTGCAATCGCCGGCGACATACTCCGCATGCCAGGACTCCCACGCTCGCCTCAGGCAGAACGCATCGACATCGTCAACGGACAAATCGAAGGACTAAGTTAAGAACGATAACGAGAACGGGAACGATAACGTGAACAGTCCCCTCCTAACTCCTCCACTACGGGGAGATTGGGAGGGGCTTTCCATATTACCCAACCTTCTACCTTCAACCACTAAACTTAGAACGCCAAACATATAAAATCTGCAAAACCTCTATTCATTATTCATAATCCATGACTCACAATTTCAAACTCAGCCTAAGTTCGTACAAACACAGTCTAAGTACGTACGAACTCAGTCTAAGTACGTACAGACTTAGACTAAGTTTGAAGTTTTCACCCGCCCAAAAAAGAATAAACACAAGTTTCGCAAAAGGCTTTCAACGTTTTTTCTGCAATTATTTTGCTGGTAAACAAAAAAAGCATACCTTTGCAGTCGCAAATCGAAAGATATGCGCCCAGATGGCGGAATCGGTAGACGCGCTGGTCTCAAACACCAGTGGGGCAACCCATCCCGGTTCGATCCCGGGTCTGGGTACGCAAAACGGCTGTTAATCAAATGATTTTCAGCCGTTATTTTCTTTTTTGACGAGTTATTATACACGATGGTTTTCTCTGATTTGTTTTTCCTTTTCGCCTTTCTGCCGGCATTTGCGCTTTGCTATCTGCTCGGCGGCATTGCAGACAAAAGACACGATAAGTCGACGTCCATAGCAGGTAAAAGCAACGGTGTGAAGAATCTGGTGATAGTGGCATTCTCACTGATTTTTTACGCTTGGGGTGAACCTGTATACGTTTTTCTGATGCTGGCCTGTGTCTTCATCAACTATCTCATAGGCCTTTGGATTAATGCCGCGAATGGCGGATGGAGAAGATTTGCTCTGACCATCGGACTCATCGCCAACATATCCATCATCGGAGTGTTCAAGTACGCAGGATTTCTGGCGCAGACGCTGAACGACTGCGGATTAGAGGTGAGCGTGCCCAACATTGCTCTCCCTATCGGAATCAGTTTCTACACATTCCAGTCTATCTCTTACCTTATAGATGTCTATCGCAAGGACTCGCCTGTGCAGAAAAAATTCGCCGGCCTGCTCCTCTACATATCCATGTTTCCGCAACTCATCGCCGGACCTATCGTGCGCTACGGCACTGTGGCTAAGGAGATTCACGAGCGCCGCGTAACGGCAAAGGACTTTGCCGACGGTTCGTTCCGGTTCCTTATCGGATTGGGCAAGAAAGTGATTCTCGCCAACCAACTCTCGGAAGTGTCTGACCAGTTCCTTGTGAACGGGCTTAACGACCTGTCCGCAGCAGGCGCTTGGGTGGGAATCATTGCGTTCACGCTGCAAATCTATTTCGACTTCTCCGGCTATTCCGACATGGCGATAGGCATGGGGCGCTGCCTGGGATTCCATTTCAACGAAAACTTCAACCACCCCTACTGTTGCAACTCCATCACCGACTTCTGGCGCAGATGGCACATGTCGCTCGGCAGTTTCTTCCGCGACTACGTCTATATCCCGATGGGAGGCAACCGCCATCATCAGGCATTCAACATTATGACGGTGTGGTTCCTCACCGGCATGTGGCACGGCGCAAGCTGGAACTTCATCATCTGGGGCGTCTACTTCGGACTTATTGTCATGATCGAGAAACACACTCTCTTGAAAGTTCAGCAAAGGATTCCATCCATAGCGTTGCACCTGTACAGTCTGCTGCTGGTAGTCATCGGCTGGGGCATTTTCTACTTCGACGACTTCGACAAGATGCTGGTGTTCTTCAACGCCTTCGTTGGCAACACAGCCAATGCCGACACATTCATGGCAGAGACCGTACTGTCGGACAAGTTCTGGCTCTGGATTGCAGCACTGGCGTTCTGTATGCCGCTGCGCACTACCGCCGTCGGTCTGCTGGAACGCTGGATGCCAGGCGACAACTGGTTCAAGGACGGCGTGTTCTTCATCTGCCGCATAGCACTGTCGATTGCAATTGTAATTCTCAGCGTGGCACTGCTCGTCGGCGCAACAAACAACGCATTCATTTACACCCGCTTCTAACCCACGCAGAATGAAAGAGATACGGCACATATTCACGGCGCTGTCCTTCGTGGCATTGCTCACCGGCACAGCCGAGGCAACGGCCATCCGACTGCCCCGCCCCGACTCCGTTCTTCATTCCATTTCGCGCATGGCTCCTACGGACAAGCCCAACCCATGCCCTCCGATACCCGATTTCTCGTTTCAGAAACCGTCAGACACGGAGTTTGAGCGCTTCACCAAGGGCAACTTTATCGCTGAAGAATATCATAACACCATAACTCCCGATGCGCATTTCCGCAGGGCAAGACGCGGAATAATCATCACAGGCAGGGGCAAGAACCTGCGTGCCATGAGTCCGTTTGGAGGAAGCGCGCTTATGGGCGAGGCGTACGCAAGTGCAGTAAACGAATACAAGCATTTGTTCGGCCACAAGGTCAATGTCTACTGCATGGTAATCCCTACCGCCGTAGAGTACTATTGTCCCGACGAAGCACGCCGACACACCCAGAGCGAGTTCGCTGCCATAAACAACATCTACACGCATCTGTCCGACTCGGTGAAGGCTGTCGATGTCTACTCCGCCCTGGCAAAGCATGCCGCCGAAGACATTTACCTGCGCACCGACCACCACTGGGGCGCGCTCGGAGCATACTATGCGGCACAGGAGTTTGCCCAAGTTGCCGAAGTGCCGTTCCGCAGCATCGAGAACTACGACAGCATGACGGTGCGCAACTTCGTGGGAACAATGTACAAGTTCTCGCGCGACTACTCGGTGAAGGCTGCGGCGGAAGACTTTGTCTACTACGTTCCGCGCAACGTGGACTATACTACCACTTACACCGAATACCGCCTCAACCGCAACAGAAAACCTATTGGCGAGAGCGAACCTAAGCAAGGACCGTTCTTCCGTTCATACCCCGACGGTAGTCCTGTGGCATACTGCACGTTCATCGGAGGCGACACGAACACCACCAAGGTCAGGACATCGACCAAAAACGGACGCCGCCTGCTCATACTGAAAGACAGTTTCGGCAATGCCCTGCCAGGTTATCTGTTCTATTCGTTCGAGGAAATTAATATCGTTGACTACCGCTACTTTCTTAAGAGCATGGTGAATTTTGTCAACGACAACGGAGTGACCGACATTCTCTTTGCCAACAACAACGCTCATGCCCACTCAGGTGCGACCAGCGAGGCATACATGAAATACCTTAAGAGATGAGACTAAGCAAAATATACACCTTCATCGTGGTGCTGCTCTTCGCGGCATTCGCCATCGTGTTCAACACGTTTCCGCGCAGCACCTACTCGGAACTTGAGAAGCGCGAACTGGCCAAATTTCCAGAGTTCACCTTTGAACGTCTGAAAAGCGGCGAATTCACTCGCGACATATCCGCTTGGTTCAGCGACAGCGAACCCTACCGCGACGTGTTCATGGCACTGAGCATGGAGGTGGACAATCTGATGCGCATGGCATTCAGCGAAGACAACATATCATTCCAGGCGCCTACAGACCCGATACCAACTGCGGAATCTGCATCAGTAGAGGAAGAAGGAGAAACAGCCGACACGCTTTCAAATAAAGAAGAGGAACCCCTCATAGAGGGAACAGCCAAGATTGCCAATGCCGGCATAATGATTGTCGGCACAGGTGAGAACGTGCGCGCCCTAATGGCATACGGCGGCTCCGAGAAGATGGGAGGCGGGTTTGCCCAAACAGCAAACAAGTACAAGGAAACATTTGGCAGCGGAGTCAACGTCTACGCAATGGCAATCCCCACTGCTATAGAGTTTTACTGTCCTACCAAGGCCAAGGGGCACACAAAACCTCAGCGCCCTACTATCGACAACATCCATTCTTCGCTCTCGCCCGACGTGAAGGCCGTAGACGCTTACGCCGTGCTGAAAGCGCACAGAAACGAAAACATATACCTGCGCACAGACCATCATTGGGCTCCGCTCGGAGCATACTATGCGGCACAGGAGTTTGCCCGCATAGCTGAAGTGCCATTCCCCGACACGACAGCCTATGACAAGCACATCGTGCGCCGTTTCGTGGGCAGCATGTACGGATATTCAAAGGATGTGGCAGTGAAGAACGCACCCGAGGACTTCATCTACTACACCCCCAACAACGTAGAATACTCCACTACATACATCAATTTCACCATAAACGACAAATACCAGGTGACAGGCGAAAGCCATTCATATAAAGGCGTCTACTTCTTCAAGTACAAAGACGGCAACGGAGCCGCCTACAGCACATTCATGGGAGGCGACACCAAACTGACCACAGTCAAGACCTCGACGCAGAACGGCAGACGCGTACTGATAATCAAGGACAGTTTCGGCAACGCAATACCAGGCTACCTGTTCTATTCATTCGAGGAAGTACATGTCGTCGACTTCCGATACTTCACGAAAAATATGCGCGAATATGTAGAGCAGAACGGCATAACCGACATACTCTATGCCCTCAACGTGTTCAACACCTGCTCGTCATCGTCAAGCCGCAGAGTGGAACGCTTCCTCACCCAATCGCCAGGCATCTACGCCGCCGAAACGCCAAAAGACTCCACGAAGACGGAACTGCCTGCCGACACGACAGCAAGCACAGCCGTCATGGCTGCTCCAGACACCACCGCATCAGCACCTGCCATACAGACCGAAGCGGAAGCATCCGCCGTCGACACCATGACGCACAATGCTGTCGGAGAATGAAACAACTAGTTTGCGAGCGCTCATTCCGAATCAAACGAGCGCCCGTTGACAAAAAAACGAGCGCTCGCCAGCCTCAAAACGAACAACAAAAATTAGAGACTAAGACCGCAAATAAGGGTTAGAAAGTCTTGGAGGTATAAAGTAATTTGCATAATTTTGCGACTTAATTCGGGGAAATTCCCTTAATACTAAACTCGAAAGATTCATATGGGAGGTTTTTTTGGTACGATTTCACGTACAAAATGCATAACCGACTTGTTCTACGGAACAGACTACAACTCACACCTTGGCACTCGCCGCGGAGGATTGGCCACATATAGCGAAGAGCACGGATTCTGCCGATCCATCCACAATCTCGAAAGTACATACTTCAGGACACGTTTCGAAAGCGAACTCGACAAGTTCAAAGGCAACGCCGGAATCGGCATCATCAGCGACACCGACGCACAACCTATGCTCATGAACTCCCACCTGGGACGATTCGCCCTCGTAACCGTGGCAAGAATAAACAACATAGAGGAGATAGCACAGCAGCTCCTCAGCGAAAACATGCACCTGTCAGAGTTCAGTTCCGGACGAATCAACCCTACCGAACTCATCGCCCTGCTCATCATCAAGGGCAAGACATACGTTGACGGAATCGAAAACGTGTTCCGCACAATCAAAGGTTCATGCTCCATGCTGCTGCTCACAGAAGACGGAATCATCGTTGCACGCGACTCATGGGGACGCACACCTGCTGTCATAGGAAAGAAAGACGGCGCATTCGCCGTAACCAGCGAAACGACTGCATTTCCGAACCTTGGCTACACAACTCACTACTACCTCGGACCAGGCGAAATTGTCCGCCTGCGCGCCGACAGCATGGAACAGCTGCGCAAGCCGAACAAGCGCAGCCAAATATGTTCATTCCTCTGGGTATACTACGGATTCCCTACATCGAGCTACGAAGGCAAGAACGTCGAGGAAGTTCGCTACAGCAGCGGAAAAGCCATGGGCGAAGAAGACGACGCCGAAGTGGACTGCGTTTGCGGAATACCAGATTCAGGCATCGGAATGGCAGTAGGATATGCGGCAGGACACAATGTGCCCTACCAGCGCGCCGTATCGAAATACACACCAACATGGCCGCGTTCGTTCACCCCTACAAACCAGGAAACACGCAACCTTGTGGCAAAGATGAAACTCATCACCAACAAGGACATGCTCAACGGTAAGCGTATCTGCTTCTGCGACGACTCAATCGTGCGCGGCACACAACTACGCGACAGTTCAAAAGAACTGCGTGCTGACGGAGCCCAGGAGGTACACATGCGAATAGCCTGTCCGCCGCTAATCTACGGATGCCCATTCGTCAACTTCACATCGTCGAAAAGCGACCTGGAACTCCTCACTCGCCGTGTAATAGCGAAACTGGAGGGCGACGCGAACAAGAATTTAGACAAGTACACCACAACCGACTCGCCGGAATACACCCGCATGGTCAATGAAATAGCCGAAACACTCGGACTCACATCGCTCAAATTCAGCAAACTCGAAACTCTGGTGAAAAGCATCGGGCTGCCAAAAGACAGAATCTGCACACACTGTTTCGACGGCAGCAGCAAATTCACACTCGAAGAGGAAAACACGATCGACTAAGTACTCAACAAACTATAGGGCATCCACACGGATGCCCAAAACTTTTTCATAATGGACAATCTCCCTAAAGACCCGATGATGCTGTTCAGCTTCGTCAACATGAAACTGCGCGACGAATACCCCTCGCTCGATGAACTATGCCGAAGCATGGACGTAGACAAGGATTCTCTCTGCAAGAAACTTGCCGAAGCCGGATTTGAATACAGCCAAGAACACAATAAATTCTGGTAAAAACATCACCATGAAACAACGCCTAAGCCAAATTATCACGACCGCACTCCTAACCTTCGCCTTCACAGCGCAACATTCTGTAGCGCAAAGCACTGCCCCAACCTACGAACAACTTGTTGAGCAAGCTCTGGCAGCAGCGGCAAAAGACAGCATTGCGCAATCCGAAGAACTCTTCCGGCAAGCCCTGGCCACCTCGCCAAGCGACCACCGCAACGCACTCATCCACGCCAACATGGGCAAGCTGCAGGAAAGAAGCGAAAAGTACGAAGAAGCGCTACAGTCGTACACCTCCGCACTCGCAATTGTTCCGCAGTCAGTACCGATTCTCACTTCACGCGCCGACCTATACCTCAGGCTCAGCAACCTCAGAGAAGCCATCATAGACTACGGCAACATCATCACCTACGACCCGAAAAACCTACATGCGCTCAAGTGCAGAGCATTCATACACACCAAGCGCAAGGAATACGCCGAAGCGCGCGCCGACTACTCGCGAGTATTAGAAATATCCCCCAACGACTACGCTGCCCAACTGTCCATCGCCATCATCTGCCAAGCGACGAACAAGAACACAGAAGCCATATCTCGCATAACGCTGATGATAGAAAACTTCCCTGACAAAGCGGAACTTTACAGCATCCGCGCCGAGATGGAACAAGACGCCAAACAAACAGAACTGGCACTGCTGGACCTCGACAAAGCCATCGAACTCGAACCCGACAACAAGAACTACATACTTGCACGCGCATATCTGCATCTCGAAAGCGGCAACAAGTTCTATGCACACCGAGATTTCAACCGCGCAATAGAGTTGGGGGTACCACGCGCATCGCTTAAAGAGGAATTAAAGAAAACCCGATAAACATTTCATGTTTTTATTTGTCTCTCCCACAGAAAAATAATAAATTTGCGCTTAAAAGCGGGCAGTATGAACGGAGACAAGGAACTGGAAGCAGCAAAGACAACTTTGACGCAGTTCATGACAATGAACAAGATGCGCAAAACGCCCGAGAGATACGCAGTTCTTGAGGCGGTGCACAACTCTGAAAAGCACATCTCCGCCGACGATTTGCACGCAACAATGAACGAAAAGTTCAGAGTGAGCCGAGGAACAGTGTACAACACACTTGAGATGCTGTACCGCGCCAATCTCGTCATGCGCCACCAATTTGGAGGCGTCATCCTTTACGAGAAGCGCACAAACAGACCGCACTACCACATGGTCTGCACTGAATGCAATTCGATTAGCGAGTTCTCCAGTACAACCCTCAAAAATACGCTCAGCACTATCAAACTAAGAGGATTCAACATCACCGACCATGACCTCTGCCTATACGGCATTTGCACTAAATGCCGACAGAGACTGAGCCGGCAAAAGAAAAAACTATTACAAAACAACGATAAGAAAACATTATGAAAGCAGATGTTCTTTTAGGTCTTCAATGGGGAGATGAAGGAAAAGGAAAAGTTGTAGACGTGCTTACGCCAAGATACGACGTCGTAGCACGATTCCAGGGAGGTCCAAATGCTGGCCACACCCTCGAATTTGAAGGGGAGAAGTACGTTCTCCGCTCTATTCCATCTGGCATCTTCCAGGGAGACAAGGTAAACATCATCGGCAACGGTGTAGTTCTCGCTCCAGACCTCTTCATGGACGAAGCAAAAGACTTGGAAAAATCCGGACACGAACTTAAGAGTCGCCTCCACATCTCAAAAAAAGCGCACCTTATCATGCCTACACACAGAATACTCGATGCGGCATACGAGGCAGCTAAGGGCAAGGACAAGGTTGGCACTACAGGAAAAGGCATCGGCCCTACATATACCGACAAGACAAGCCGAAATGGTCTCCGCGTTGGCGACATCCTCGACAACTTCGAGAAGAAATATGCAGCCCATAAGGCTCGCCACGAAGAAATACTCCGTTCGCTCAACTACACAGACTACGACATCACCGAGGTTGAGAAGAAGTGGCTCGAAGGAATTGAATACCTCAAGCAATTCCCTATCGTCGACAGCGAGCACGAAATCAACGGATTGCTCAAGGAAGGCAAATCAGTTCTCTGCGAAGGCGCACAAGGAACAATGTTAGACATCGACTTCGGTTCGTATCCGTTCGTAACATCATCTAACACAATCTGCGCTGGAGCATGTATCGGTCTCGGCATCGGCCCTAACAAGATCGGCGACGTATACGGTATCATCAAGGCATACTGCACACGAGTAGGAGCAGGGCCGTTCCCTACAGAACTTTTTGACGAGACTGGTGCAAAAATCCGCGACATCGGACACGAATACGGCGCTGTGACAGGACGCGAACGCCGTTGCGGATGGATTGACCTCGTAGCCCTCAAATATGCAGTAATGGTCAGCGGAGTGACAAAGCTCATCATGATGAAGAGCGACGTGCTCGACACATTCAAGACTATCAAAGCTTGTGTTGCATACAAACTGTCTAACGGCGAACAGATTGACTACTTCCCTTACGACATCAACGAGGGTATAGAGCCTGTATACGTGGAAATGCCAGGATGGAACCAAGACCTCACACAAATCAAGTCTAAAGAAGAATTTCCACAGGCATTCAAAGACTACATCGCATTCCTCGAAAAGGAATTGGAAACACCAATTGTAATCGTATCAGTAGGTCCTGACCGCGACCAGACAATCGAAAGAAAATAACATCGTAAAGTCAACGAAGGCTCTGGGGTAACGCCTACGGGCCTTCGTTAAATTATTTTTGAGCGCTCATTTGTTTACAAACGGGCGCTTTTTGAAAACAAACGCTCCTCTATCAATTTATCGACTCACAACAAAAGCACTATAATTTCATGAAAATACTTTTATTGGGAAGCGGCGGACGCGAACACGCTCTTGCATGGAAAATTGCTCAAAGTCCTAAAACTGAAAAACTCTACATTGCTCCAGGCAATGCAGGTACGGCAAATGCCGGTGAGAATGTCAACATCAAGGCAGACGACTTCGAAGGCATAAAGACCTTCTGCCTCGACAAAGGCATAGACATGGTCGTTGTCGGTCCGGAAGACCCTCTTGTAAAGGGTGTCTATGACTTCTTTAAGCAGGACGAGGCTCTCAAAAACATCCCTGTTATCGGACCATCAAAGCAAGGAGCAGTACTCGAAGGCAGCAAAGATTTCGCTAAGAATTTCATGGCGCGCCACGGCATCCCTACGGCTGCCTATCGCAGCTTCAATGGTACAAACGTGGAAGAGGGACTCAAATTCCTTGAAACGCTCAAGGCACCTTACGTTCTCAAAGCTGACGGACTGTGCGCCGGCAAAGGTGTACTCATCGTCCCTACTCTTGAAGAGGCAAAGAAGGAGTTTAAAGAAATGCTCGGTGGTATGTTCGGCAATGCAAGTGCCACAGTGGTAATCGAAGAATTCCTCAGCGGCATAGAATGCTCCGTATTCGTACTGACCGACGGCAAGAACTACAAGATTCTGCCCGAAGCTAAGGACTACAAGCGCATCGGCGAAGGCGACACAGGCCTCAACACAGGCGGTATGGGTAGCGTTTCGCCAGTACCGTTTGCCAACGCTGAATGGATGAAGAAGGTTGAGGACCGCATCATCCGCCCTACTGTAGAAGGTCTTGCAGCAGACGGCATCGACTACAAGGGATTCATATTCTTCGGTCTAATCAATGTAAATGCCGACTATTCATGCGCTAAGGCAGGCGATCCTATGGTCATCGAATACAACGTCCGCATGGGCGATCCTGAAACTGAAAGCGTAATGCTCCGCATCAAAAGCGACCTCGTAGACCTTCTGGAAGGTGTGGCCGAGGGCAACCTCAACGAACGTAAAATAGAGTTTGACGACCGCTCCGCAGTGTGTGTCATGCTCGTATCGGGCGGCTATCCTGAGGCCTATGAAAAAGGATTCCCTATCAGCGGGATTGAAGATGTGGAAGGAAGCATCGTGTTCCATGCCGGAACAGCAATGAAGGACGGCCAAGTTGTAACTAATGGCGGTCGTGTAATCGCTGTAAGTTCTTACGGCAAGGACAAGGCCGAGGCTCTTGCCAAGTCATTCAAGGAAGCACAAAAAATACAGTTTGAAAAGAAATATTTCCGCAGCGACATCGGCGCTGACCTCTAAAGGTTGCCTACAAGCATAATGCTCTACCGGAATTACATCCAGAAAACAATAGCGACAAGCAAGTTTACCTTGCCTGTCGTTGCTGTTTTGTCACTTGTTTTCTGGTTCATGTCAGTCGGGCAGGACAAAACGCAAATCCTACCCCCCTCGTTAGGACTGTGGCATCACATACCCGCTTGGGCAACAAGCGGATGGGATGCGACTGCCATCGGGTTTCTCTTCTGTCTCCTTGCTGTCTACCTCATGGCAGAGTTTAACAACAAGTTCATCCTGCTACGCATAAGCTCGCGTATGCTCAGCAGTACACTTGCCGTCCTGCTCACCATGTGTACATTTCTGCATACATTCCAGCCTGCACATATCATTCTTGCGCTCACCATGACGGCCTACTTTCCGCTGTTTTTCAGTTACCAGCGCACCGACAGCATGCCAATGGTCTATATAGCTTTCATGCTACTGAGCGCGGCATCGCTGTTTTTCCCCAAATTCCTGCTTTTCATTCCATTCTTCTGGACGACACTGATCACACTGCGTGCATTTACCTTAAGAACATTGTGCGCTTCAATATTAGGCGTCATCACACCATACTGGATTCTCTTCTCGTTAGCATATATGTCCGGTGACTTTGCCAGCGTTTTTGCCCATTTCATCGTCGATTTTCGGTTCTCACAGCCCGACTATACTATTTGGAGTACACACAATTGGCTCAGTCTTGCCTTAGTCGCCACAATGGGCATTGCAGGAAGCATAAACTTCTACATGCGAAGTCATCTAGACAAAACTCGCACCAGAACATACATCTACACTGAAATCATCTTGTTTGCGGCCTCAGTCCTATTTCTCCTGTGGGAAACAGCCCATTTCAACGAGATTTTTCCGCTCCTCATCATCAACTCATCCATTTTGGCGGGACACCATTTGGCACAGGAATACTCAAGATTTTCAAACATCTACACCATTGCGGTGTGTCTACTCATTGCAAGCGTTGCATACGCTAATTTCATCGAACTATAAAACGTGATTAAAAATGGAAGCACTCAACGCAATCTTTATTGAATACGGCTACTTCGGAATGGCTATGGCTGCCTTCCTCGCAGGAACATTCGTACCTTTCAGCAGCGAGGCTGTATTGGCAGCGTTACTTGCCATGAGCAGTATGGACCCATGGCTCACTATTGCTTGGGCCTCCGTGGGCAATATCGCCGGAAGCATGTTCAACTACTACATAGGCAGGTTTGGCAACACCAGAACCATAGCCAAATGGCTCAAAGTGAAAGAAAAAAGAATCGTAAAAGCAAAAGAATTTGTCGAAAGACGAGGCTCATGGATAGCAATCTTCACATTCTTGCCAATCCTGGGCACAGCCATAGCCGTAGCTATGGGAATGCTCCGCATCAATATCTTCAAGGTGCTATTCTACACCACGTTAGGTAAAGTCATACGCTATATCATTGTTGGATACACCGTCATAGTTCTAAAAGGAGCGGTGTAGCCCGCTATATTTCTCTACGCAACGGATAGTTGCCACGCAACCACTCAAAACGTTCTGGCGAAGCCTTTAGGCGTTCCGTATCTCCCATAGGATTATAAAGTTGCAATGCCCTCTCTGCCGGATCAGACGACGTAGGGCGCAAATTCTCAGGCAACTCAGGCGGACAAACCTCGAGCGAGAAAGGTTTGCCGAAAAACTCACACACAGCCTTCAAAGACATCCTTGTGGCGTTAGCCTTGCCGTCGGCAGAATAGCCCGCAATATGCGGAGTAGCTATGACTGCACGGCGCAACAAATCAAGATTAATTTTAGGCTCGCCCTCCCAAGTGTCAACTACAGCATCACGCACCAGCCCACTGTCAATAGCACGAACAAGCGCATCATTATCAACAACCTCGCCCCGACTTGAATTTATTATCAGCGGACGCTTTTTCAGAGAAGAGAAGAACGTCTCATCAGCAAGATGATAGGTAGGATGCGCTCCGTCCCTAACCAGCGGAGTATGGAACGTGATAATGTCAGCCTCAGCTGCAATGCGTTCAAGACTAACGAACTCGCCCTCTGCACCATTATCCTCCAACGGAGGGTCGCACCTAAGAACATTCATGCCCACAGCAGCCAGGTCGGCAGCCACAAGACTTCCCACGTGTCCCACGCCGACAACACCTACCGTTAAGTCAGGACTCAACATGTCAAGAACCAACAAGCTGTTATGCACATATTGGCGCACCGACGACGCATTACATCCTGGGCAGTTTGTCCAAATAATCCCCGCCTCATACAAATAGTCCGTGTCTATATGATCGTAGCCGATAGTCGCCGTGACCACTAAACGCACGCTCGACCCATCAAGCAAACTTCGGTTACATATCGTGCGCGTCCTGATAATCAGAGCGTCGGCGTCCTTCACATCTGCAGCAGTGATGCTACCGCCGTTCATATACACCACCTGATCAGCAATCTGCTCAATCTGTCCCTGTATGTAAGGAATCTTATCGTCTACAACTACTTTCATGCGAGCAAAGTTAGTAATTTTGGCACAAACGGTTGTGTTTCTCGGAAAGTTTATATAGATTTGCATTAGAATGTATATTAAAAACCATAACAGCTATGACCTTTACACAACGATGCATGCCTATCTTCGACCAGGTGATCATTGATTACCACAAGATAGACGATGTGGATCAACCTATCAACAACCCTTACGAACAGGGCACTATTGAATACTATCTTTACGTAAAGAACTGGATTGACACCGTACAGTGGCATTTCGAGGACATCATCCGTGACCCGCAAATCGATCCAGAGGCAGCACTCGTGCTCAAGCGCCGCATCGACAAGAGCAATCAGGACAGGACGGACTTAGTCGAGATGATTGACAGTTACTTCCTCGACACATACAAGGACATCAAGATTCTCGAAAACGCGACTATCAACACAGAAAGTCCAGCTTGGGCAATCGACAGACTCAGCATCCTCGCCCTGAAAATCTACCACATGAAGGAGCAGACTGAGCGCAACGACGCATCGGAGGAACACCTCGCACAGTGCAAAAAGAAATTAGATGTGCTTCTCGAACAGCAAAAGGACCTCTCCACTGCTATCGACCAGCTAATTGCAGATATAGAAGCCGGTCGTAAGTACATGAAGGTATACAAGCAGATGAAGATGTACAACGACCCTAGCACAAACCCAATCCTTTACGGAAAGAAATAAGCCCGTCAGTAACAATACGTAGGGGCATCCCCAGCGGATGCCCTTTTCTATAACACCACATCAAATGAAAAAGCTTCTCGTCATAAGATTTTCCGCTATGGGCGATGTTGCCATGACTGTGCCTGTAATACACTCACTGGCATCACAACACCCCGAACTCCGAATCACCGTAATGACACGCAGCCGCTTTGCACCCATGTTCCAATGGACACCCGCAAATGTTGAGGTGATGCCTGTGGAACTTGAAAATTACAGCGGAATCCTCGGACTCGGACGACTTTATAGCGAACTTAAGAGAAAGGGATATGACACAGTGGCTGACCTGCACGACGTACTGCGAACCAAATATTTGCGCTTACGCTTCAAGATGAACGGAACGAAGGTTGCAGTAATTGACAAAGGGCGAAAAGAAAAGAAAGCGCTCTTGGGCAACGGGCTGACCAGCGAACCTCTCAAACCAATGACAGAGCGCTACAAGGAAGTATTCAATCAGTTAGGTTACGACTTCACGCTTGATTACAAGCAAGCCTTCAATCCGCTGACAGAGAACTTCAACGTGATCAACTCTGCCATAGGCCCCAAAGCAGAAGGGACTAAATGGGTGGGAATAGCGCCATTTGCCGCCCACGACGGCAAAATCTACCCTCTGGAGCAGATGAAGACTGTAGCAGAGAGCTTTGCCCAACAAGGATGCAAAGTATTGCTCTTCGGAGCAGGCAAAAAAGAAAGCTCCATACTCCAGTCATGGGAAGGCGAAAACATCACATCCACCTGCGGACTTCTTGGCGGACTACACAACGAGATTCTGCTTATGAGCAAACTTGATTTGATGATAGCTATGGACTCAGCAAATATGCACATAGCATCAATAGTAGGCACACCCGTACTCTCCGTTTGGGGAGCCACACACCCCAAAGCAGGCTTCACCGGATGGGGGCAAACAGCCAACAGAAGTGTCCAGCTCGACCTCCCTTGCCGCCCATGCTCCATCTACGGCAACAAACCTTGCCAGTTCGGCGACTACCGTTGCTTAAACGGCATAGCGCCCGCAGTCATAGTGGAAAAAGGAATTAGTATCATCAACAACTAAACAATGGCATACCATTTTTTCTATGGCCTCTTTTGGCTAATATCGCTACTACCGCTGAGAATGCTCTATATACTCTCCGATCTCGTATATCCGATTGTCAAGCGCATGTACCGCAGAAAGGTTGTCGACGATAACCTCGCAAAGTCGTTCCCCGATAAGTCAAAAGAAGAACGCGACAAGATTGCCAACGACTTCTACCATCAGTTATGCGACTACTTCGCCGAGGACATCAAACTTTTCTCCATTTCCCAAAAGGAGATGACAAGGCGCATGACTTTCAGCGGGCTCGAACATATCAAAGAAGGATTCGACAACGGCAAGGACTACATGTTTGCCTACCTCGGCCACTTCGGCAACTGGGAGTGGATAGCATCGTTGCAGTACTGGATGCCATATGCACACTGCTCGCAGATATACCATCCGCTATACAACAAGGTATCCGACCGCATTTTCCTCAAATTACGCGAGCAATACGGTGGCGAGTGCATCCCTATGAAGAAGACCCTGCGCCGCATACTCGAAATAAAGAAAAACGGCGAGAACGTCGTCGTAGGTTTTATCAGCGACCAGCAGCCTAAATGGGAAAGCATACACCACTTCACCCCATTCCTCTATCGCGAAACAGCCGTATTCACAGGCACAGAGGTGCTGGCCAAGAAACTCGGAGCCATGGTTTACTACGCCCATGTGACACGCCCTCGCCGAGGATACTATCACTGCGAATTTATCCCTATGACGCACACCCCTGCAGAACTTCCCGACTTTGACCTCACCGACCAGTACATGAAGATGCTTGAAGAGGACATCCGCACAACTCCACACATGTGGCTGTGGACACACAAGCGCTGGCGAAGGACCAAGGAGGAATGGATTAAGCGACAGAAGAACAATTAGCAACAAAGAAAACATCCATAAAAAAAACAAACATCTGCACGTCATCAAATACATAACCAAAGCCATTGAATACTTGCTGCTGTTGCCCATCTACTTCTACCGCAACTGCATATCTCCCCTCACGCCTCCATCGTGCAGGTTCACCCCTACGTGTTCGCAGTATGCCGTCGAGGCCATAAAGAAGCACGGCCCTTTCCGCGGCCTCTACCTCGCCATACGCCGCATACTCCGATGCCACCCCTGGGGAGGACACGGATATGACCCCGTACCATGAAAATCGACATACATACACACCGCCACTGCCATTCCCCGCAGACAATAAGCATAAGAAATCTTATGCCAGGCGAAGCGTGGAGCTCCGAACCGTACTGTTCGGTAGGACTGCATCCCTGGCACATCAACGCTGAATGGAAGAACGAAATGGACAAAGTGCGCACAGCTGCGACAGCGAAAAACGTCCTGTTCATCGGCGAAACAGGACTTGACAAAATTCGCGGAGCAGATCCCAAGCTGCAAGAAACGATTTTCATCGAACACATCCGAATATCCGAATCAGTAGGCAAACCACTCATCATCCATTGCGTAAAAGCATTCGACGAAATCATCGCTCTGCGAAAAAAGACGCGCCCGCAGCAGCAATGGATTATACACGGATTCAGGGGCAAGCCTCAACAGGCACGACAACTGCTCGACAACGGCTTCCAGCTCTCTTTTGGCGAACACTTCAACGCCGACAGCCTCGACCTCGCATTTCATCGGCATTCTTTATGGTTGGAAACAGACGAAAGTTCCCATTCCATCGAAGAAATCTACGAAGCAGCATCTAAGAGCCTAAACATATCCTCCTCCGTCTTGGAGCAGGAAATAAACCGCAACGTCCATCTCTCTGCAACGCTCGCACTAATCATTTGAATAAGAAGAAGCAACCGTCCATAGCCTGTCGGAGAAAACTGCCGCGCAGGAGTAAAAGTTTCAAACTTAGACTAAGTTTATACAAACTCAGGCTGAATCCATACAGACTTAGACTAAGTTTATACGGACTTAAGCTAAGCACGAAATAAAGAGTATGGTATTAAGAACTACGGGAACAGCCAAAACAATAATCAATCCTGACGATTATTATCTTCGATCTTGCGGATAACCTGCTCCTCTATTCTGACAAGGATTTTCTTCACGCTTCGCGCAACATTTGCCGAAGCTAAAGGTTTGTCAGCAATGCAGACAAATGCAATCGCCAAAGAATAGGGTTTGCTCTCAAGCGCTTTCCAGATAACATGCTTATTCAAGCGATAAGCCTCGCGCACCTGACGCTTCATTCGGTTACGATCGACAGCATGACGAAAACGACGTTTGGGAACACTTATTAAAATGGATGCCGGAACACTCTCCCTTTCAACAGGCATACACACTGCACGCAGAGGGTAAACAGCCATAGAGGTGTTGCCGCCAGCAAACAATTTGTCAATTACACGTTTGCTACAAATACGTTCTGCCTTGCTGAAAGAATACATTGTGGACTGTGCGTAAGGGTTCAGAACTACGATCCCCAGCGTTACGCGCGGTTCTTGACATAGTGCTCAATCATGGCAGGCACAGAACGAAGTTCCGGAGTCGGACGCAAATCTACGCGCAATCCGCGTTCTTCTGCCGCCTTGATTGTCTTTTCGCCAAGACATGCGATAGCAATGTCGCCTTGCTGGAAGTCTGGAAAATTCTTAAGCAAAGAGTTGATTCCTTCCGGACTGAAGAAGACAAGCATATTGTAGTCGAACCTCTCATCAGCAGCGAAATCATTGCTGACGGTGTAGTACATCACAGCCTCGCTATGAAACACACCGAGACTGTCAAGCCAATTCTTGATGTCATCAGTATGCACAGACGACTGCGGAAGGAAATACTTCTCTGTCTTATGCTTCATGATAAACGGCGCCAAATCATGCACCTTACCAGTTGGGCTGATAAAAATCTTGCGCTTTCTATACTGCACATACTTCACGATATAGTGTGCCACAGTCTCCGACACGCAGAAATACTTCATGTCGTCAGGAATGTTTACGCGCAAGTCCTTGCATAGGTTGAAGAAATGATCGATAGCATGGCGAGAAGTGAAGATAATTGCAGTATGATCAAGTATTGAGACCTTCTGCTGGCGGAAATCTTTTGCCTCCATCGGCTCCACCTTAATGAACGGTCTGAAGACCATATCAATTCCATACTTATTAGCAACATCGAAATACGGAGACTTCTCAGTCTGCGGTTTAGGTTGCGATACTAAAATCTTAATTGCCATTATTTCAACTACCGATTAAAAAAATAATATATTGAGTCTCAGCCCACTCCTTATTTCATAACAAATTCGAGCAGAAACGCCACACTAAAAGCAACGGTAACACTTCCACGTTGCAAAAGTACAAAAAAATCAACAAAAACTCCTCTTTTTTAGAACAGAAGTTAACATATAGTCTGTAAAATATGCAAATTTTACACAAAACCAGCACCCCTAATAAGCAATATGTTACAACCAATTTGTCTACTTCGGAATAGACTTCCACAAGCGACACAGGAAAGAGGAAAAGCGATACGGCTGAACACAAAAGGAAAAACGATGACAGCCATTTCGCATTAGCGTCACGGCTGAAAAACACCCCGTTCACAAAGGCATAAACAGCAGTCTTCATAACAAGCAGCAGGACTATTACTGCAAAAGAAACGCCTAAAGTCGGGAAAAGGTTCCCTGCCTCATAATATATTCCATCTGCACCGTTAATCGCAAGGCGGTTGCAAAACATTATAGCCAACGACAAGCACGACACGGTTGTGAGCAACACCGTATTTCGCACCTCGCTTCGCAGCACCTCGGCATCGCCCCCTGTGTATGCACGTCTGCGGCTGAAGAACTCTCTAATTCTATGGACAAAGAAATACTTGCTATTGCCAATGACGTACGCCATAATGCAGAACATGAGCAGAAACAGTCCGACAACCACATCATTGTCGCCAACACGCTCTGTCCGATGCTGCCCCTGCACTCCTTGCGGCTGATGCGGGACAACGCCCGACAGGTCCACGTTGCCGACAAACAGCACCTCCTGCGACATATCCTGGCATATACCGTCGTTTGCCGACCATGCGGACGGCATAGCTGCTGATAATGTGTCTGCCACCTGCACCACCTCTCTGCACTAAATTCTTGCCATAAACTTCGCCGTGTCAGCATCCCATGCCGGAGCGTTCTCAACTTGTTCAAGGGCCTCCTCAGGAGTGCTTGCCACAGTCCACAGACGGAGGTGTTCCTCACGCATGAAATGCTCACGCGCCGCTTTCTCAAGCATTTCAATTAGCGGCGTGTAGTATCCGTCAGTGTTAAGAATCACTATCGGTTTGTTAATGATGCCGAGTTGCTTCCAAGTGATAACTTCGAGCAATTCCTCGAATGTGCCGCATCCTCCAGGAAGGGCTATGAGCGCATCGGCCATATTAGCCAGTTTGCGTTTGCGCTCATGAATGTCCTTGGTGATGATAAGGTCGGTCATGTCCTCATAGTGCCAGTTGCGGTCGACCATAAACTGCGGAATCACGCCCACAGCCTCTCCGCCGCTGTTGAGTACGGCATCGGCACAAGCGCGCATAAGCCCCATCGTTCCGGCACCATTTACAAGCCGCATACCCTTCTGGGCTATGAGTTCGCCCAGTTCGACAGCAGCGTCATAATAGCGTTGGTTCACCTTAGTGCTTGACGCACAGTACACACATATTGTTTTTTTCATACTCCGAAAACTTGTCTGATACGGTCAACGTAGTCGAGTTTTTCCCACGTAAATAGTTCGACTGTGATGTCGCGTTTGCCTTCATAGCGATTGTCGAAATGCTTAGTCACGACCTCAGGTTTACGCCCCATGTGACCGTATGCTGCAGTCTCCTCATAGATAGGGTTGCGCAGTTTAAGACGCTCCTCGATAGCCTTAGGTCGCATGTCGAAAATTTCCGCAATCTTCTTGGCGATGTCGCCGTCGCTCATCTTCACGTTTGACTTGCCGTAAGTGTTCACGTAGATGTTGATAGGTTCAGCCACACCGATAGCGTAGCTAACCTGAACGAGCATCTCGTCAGCCACTCCTGCTGCCACCATATTCTTGGCTATGTGGCGC
>Ga0233378_1000133_pt1 | contig 23166 bp, 17 predicted proteins | sample ElkDunMinimDraft_7_FD_180690 | JGI IMG/M metagenome (GOLD analysis project Ga0233378, IMG submission 180690) | Fecal eukaryotic communites from dung pellets of Tule Elk in California, USA - Elk Dung E4 | ecosystem: Host-associated > Mammals > Digestive system > Large intestine > Fecal | place... | reverse complement strand
CACACAATAAATAATACATGATTAAAATAGACAACAAAAAAACACACGGCTATGCTTTTAAAAGACAGTCTAACCCATAAACAGGTCAAATGCTAACATAATGTCAACAAACAAGCGTTTAAACGAACAAAGGGACACACATCCGTGCATCCCTTTGCCAAATAACAAATTCAGACTTACCTTGCCACTCTAAAACAGTGCATCCCTTCCGTATATTCATACGAAATCCGCAGACCGGACTGCAGACAGATGGAATGAGCAATAGCAAGTCCGAGACCAGTAGACCCCTCGCGCTTCTTGCCCTGATAGAATCGTTCGAAGATGCGCTGCGGGTCAAGAGCCGTGCCGTCGCCCGTATTACGAAATTCCATAGCGCCGGAGCAGAAGCGTATCTCAATGCTACCGCCATCCACGTTGTGGACAAAGGCGTTCTTCAAGAGGTTAGTCACGAGGATTGTGGCAAGCATATCGTTCATGTCCACTTCAAAAACGCCATCATTCCTTAAATCCACCCCTATGCCTCGATAGTCATACACTTCCTTATAGTCGTCAAGGAAGCGGCCTAAGACATCATTCATAACCACAAGAGCAGTTTCCGAAAATTGGTTGTTGTCAATTTTTGAGAGCAGCAACAATGATTTGTTAAGACGTGTGACGTGCTCCAGTGTCTGAAGCGTTTTTGCAAGCTCCTCAATGTGGCTTTCCTTCAGAGATTCATCTTCCATCAAGAGTTCTATCCTGTTTTGGCATATAGCAAGCGGCGTCTGCGTCTCGTGCGACGCATTGCCGATAAACTGTTTCTGCTGCTCGAAAACCTCTTCGCTATGAGTGGCATAAGCATTAACGGCGTCATTGAGCTGGCAGAACTCAGTCACATTAGTAGGATTGCACAGTTCAGCCCGTTTCCGCCCCAACCTATTGTCTTCAAGCCAATGCAGAAGCACATAAAGCGGTTTCATGCTCTTACGGAACACCCACACATTAATTAATATAATGGCAAGCAGAAGGGCGGCATAAAGAATAAGCACTAAATGGAAGATGGCCTCCTTGAGGTCCTTCTTCTCAATCGTTGGAATTGACACCACCAGTTCGTGATACTGCCCCTTTCCATCACGGAAGATGGTTGTCAGAATTCGTGCGGGCTCCGTCTCATTCTTCTCGTCAATATACACCATGGAATCCACGTAACAGATGTGCTCATGGCTCATAGCATATGCCCCGTCCACCTCGCGTAGATAATACTGGTTGTTAGAGCCGCTATCCTTGCTCGGCAGTTTCTTGCCTGCCAACGAGCGTGTTATGATAAGCTCCGAATAATCCTCAAGAGCATCATCAACCTCATCGTTGATTTCGTCGACCATGGCGACATAGAACAACGCCGCCCATGCCGTCAGCACAACGATGACGCCCAACGACAAACGAATCATTACATGATAAAACAGTTTCACAGCTTCAAAATTAAATGTAACACCTCATTCTACAGCACACCACGTCCAGCCCTTCATCTCCTACAGCTCCACCATCTTATACCCGAAACCATACACAGCCTTAATCTCAGCCGTAGAACCGGCATCCTTCAGTTTCTTGCGCAGGTTCTTTATCTGGGCATAGATAAAGTCGTAGTTGTCAACCTGATCGATATAGTCGCCCCACACCGACTCAGCAAGCGTAGCTTTGTTGACAAGGCGGTTAGGACGGTTAATGAAATAATGCAAGATGTCATACTCCTTGCGGCTCAGTTCAAGCATCGCACCATCCACCTTCACCTGGAAAGAATCTGGCAGAACCTCCACATTACCGAACTTAATCGAATGGTCGCCATCCCTATGCTTACGCCTCAGCACGCTCTTCACCCTCGCAATAAGTTCTGCAACATGAAACGGCTTAGGCAGGTAGTCGTCCGCACCCAATTCAAGACCGTACACTTTATCATCCAGCGAATCCTTAGCCGAAATGATTATCACGTTCTCTTTCTTCTTCAACGCTTTCAATCGCTGCAACAGTTTCAGTCCGTTGCCGTCAGGAAGCATAATATCAAGCAGCACACAATCGTAGTCGTAGAGTTCGATTTTATCTTCCGCGTCAAAAAATGTCGCAGCCGTTTCCACCACAAACCTTTCCTTCTGCAAAGCCCTCTGAATCAGTTCCCTCATCGAAGGCTCATCTTCAATAACCAGAATCTTCATAAGTAAAGCAAATTAAGTATCAATATCCCCCAACCTAATCATCATCATTTCCATCGCAAAGAAAACAATAAAATCTGAAAACAATCTGAAACGACAACATTTTTTCAGCGCCACCCCTCAAAACATTTGCATGGGATAAAAAAAAGCACTACCTTTGCACCCGCAAAACAAGGATGGTTCGGTAGCTCAGCTGGATAGAGCAACAGCCTTCTAAGCTGTGGGTCTTGGGTTCGAATCCCAACCGAATCACAACCTGACAAAACAATCAAAGGTGGAAAACGGCATTTGCCGCTCTCCACTTTTTTCATTTTCAGCGAATTAGTTGCTGCCCCGTCTATACACGCAACCACGCCGCTTCTCGTCAGCAACAGACCTTTCCTCTCCTGTCAAATTGTCTTCGGATGCGGAATTTGCACCCTTCGTTCAAGATGCACTCAATTATTTCGCCGAAACAGTCCTGCACGTCTTTAAGCGACGGATTTGCCACTTCACTCCACTCCGACATACATTCGGCAATATGTTGTGGGAGTTGGTAGTGATGAACCTTAAGACGGCGCGCCAAACGCATGCTTTCGCTGTGTAGTAACACGACAGACGTGGAGCAATTCTTTCTCCCGTCACCGTAGTCGGTATGGATGATCGATATAACAAGGTTGAATTTTGTGTCAAAACCGACAATCAGGTCTTGCACTATTGGCTGATCTTCGTCCGAGCACATAATAAGTTGTTCTGAAATAAGATTTTCCATAAGTGATGTGTTTTTAATTAGTTAAAATTCTGCATGATAATATCAGGTGCAAGCAATTTGCATGTCAGGCAACTTTATTGCTATTGTGACAGGATGTCAAAGAACGACTATCGGCAACCAATTAGGAAACGTATGGACGCACCTATGGCTGTCGGCTATCATCTTCTGTCATTTTGGGTTAAGAACTATACGACGGTATCCTTATACGGCATAGCACGCCGCACTTTAAAATAACTCTTGTTTGGATACTGATAGTTCATAAGATGGATTTAGACTTATGTCCAAGTAATAATAAAGTTAACCTGATGTGTCTTACATCACTTATTCTGTGGCAAAGATATTCATTTTCTCCGGAACCGGCAATTTATTACGAACAATTCATCTGTAACGATTCTACAAATGAACATACCTCTTGTTTAGGTCTACGCAAATATATAATGATATGGATAAACGGTAAAAGGTAAGAAAAGTCTTCTTTTGGAAAACCATTGAAAAGAATCACCAGTAGTCCCTCATCAAAGCAACAGAAAACCCGATAAATATTACCGTGAATTCAATTCTTATCCCATAAAGACCTTTTTTACTTCAATATTTTTAAGTATAGAAACCAGAAGCCGGTCAATTTTTTGAAGCCAAACCAAAGTTTGCGCAATCTTTCGCCTCACCTTATCCGATTGAGCATCTCAGTGATGATTTTTACTTTCCCGTTCCATCGCTTACCCAGAAGCTCTTTTATATATCGTTCTCTTCTAATAACCATAACTTCTACAGCTGAATGCAAATAAAATCGAATTATTCGACCATTTTTGCAGTACAAAGATAGTTCGTTTCACTAAACTGGACAAAAAACTCACAATAAGATTTATTGTCATCATACAAAATGTGGTTACTTTACCGCGAAGGTAGAGTAACCACATTGTATTGTAAAAGAAAAAGGTTCAAAGGATTTTAATTGAAATAAAGTCAATATAGAATCCTTTCCATCTCTTTTTCATAATCATCTTGTTTCAATACGATAATTTCACTATTGATTTTATGATAACTTTTAACCTTATGGCGTTTTGTAGATTCGGAACGAGTCCTTCCTATAGATTTCGGAAAAACTTGCCCAATATATAAATCGGATTGAACGGTCGTGTTTGGCTCTAATTTGTAAATTAGATCTGACTTAGGGCGTTCGGTATATCTATCCTCCGAATAATGAACACGAATTACATATATAGGTTCATTGGATGCATTAGTGATATAATTTTCTGTAAAATCAAGGGCATAACCTGAATAGGCATCCTTTATAAAGCAATATCTTACACCACTGTCATCACTGTTGTCATGAATCTGATAAACATTTGGTAGAACATTTCTAGTTGGCCAAGCTAAAATGATTGCTGGGATAATTGACATAAATATCCCAAATCCCAAATATTTACATATTCGAATAACTGTTGGCTTCTTACAATACTTAACAGTGAAAAATACCACAAATAAAAAGCCGACAAATAGCCAACATAAAAAAATCCCAAAACCTGTCATATGTATGTATTAATAATATATCAACAAAATTAACAAAAAAATCAGAATCAACACCCTTATTATCCTTATTATTTTCAAATATCGGAGGGGAGAAGAGTTATCCATGTGTGAATCGTCCATTATGGGAACTCTTCGGGTGAGAACGCATCACCTGCACGATGTCAAGCAACGCATCTCCGCATTGAAAACTTGACAAGTGGAAAGAGTCTCATCGGACTCTATCAGATTCAAGATTTCGTAGGGCATCTGATTATCCGCATCCCACGGCTATAACTCAGCCGTTCATGATGAACGGATTGATGTCACGCTGTTCCTTGAACCGCTGGTGCTATCGACCGAAAACACAGCACTCGCCTTAGCGTTGGGAGCAGTTCGACACCGTTGAAATTAAGACACTCCATAATCTTGTTTTTCTGCAAAATTATGGAGTGTATATTAAAGGTTAAAAGACAGAACAATTACGCCATCTTATAACATACAAGCCCAACCAAATTTTCTAGCAATTTCCTTTAGAAGTTTGCGGTCCTGAATAGGTATCGTAATTTCAACCGTTTCTTTCTGACTTTCTCTTTCAGCTATATTTGCAGAATCAAGGTTGTATTGCGTCTGCATATTCATCCAGATTTCAGCAGGAATACCAAGAACTTTTTCTAGAGCCAATGCGACATTCATTGAAATAGCCCTTTTCCCATTTATAGTTTCGCTAAGAACTGAAGCTTTGATGCCAGTTTCAGAAGCCAAACTCTTTTGAGTCATATTTCTTTCTTTCAGCTCATCCTTAATCATTTCTCCAGGGTGAGTTGCCATAAACGGAGTCATATTCTTCTTATTCATAATGCTTCGATATTTCAAACAACAATGCATTTACTACTATTCCCTCTTCATTCTCTGAACTATTGAACAACAGGCGATACTGTTTGTTTATCCATACAGCATCAACACCGTTCAAGTCTCCTTTTTTCTTTTCATAATGCAAAGACTTTATAAAATACAAGTCTTCTATTCGTCGTGCTGCTCTTATAAAGTTCACGACTTTCACATATTGCCTAACAACATCTTTGGATAGTTTTCTGTATTTGCTGTCAGAAGTAGATCCGCAGGTATATAAATCCTCCAAAGCCTTGTCTTCAAATTTGACATTCATGTATTACTGTTTTTGCAAAGGTAACATAAAAACCGCGACAATTCGCAAAGAAATTATCAAATTTGCGAATTTTATATTCCATTGGCTGATTTATCAAAAAACTTCCATCCCGTTGATTTCAAAGATGAACACATCGCGGACTGTCCGAATCTTGTGACTGTCCAGCAGTTTCCCTGCCTTGCACCGCTATGGAACATTATACATTCTAAAACGGGAAGCGCGTACGCATGTTGCCGACATTCGTGATAGGCGACTTGAGGGATTCCACCTGCTCTATCTTTTTGCCGTCGATGCTGAGGATGTAGGATGTGCCTTGCTTCAGGTTCGGGGAGGAGAACAGAATGGTGCCGCCGCCCATCTGATAGGCACGTGCGGATTTGTATGTACCGATGCCGTCAACTGCATATTCCTTGCCAGCCTCAACGTTGTCCAGACGCCACTGTATTGACGGTTGGCGCGACTGCTTTTCCGGACTGGAATGACGGCCACCTATCGCCACGACTTCCCCTCCGTTGATGAACAGCCTGTACCCGCTTTCGTCTGCAGAGTCCAGTCCGCCCTCAGGCATGCCGTAGCCACTGGCGAAGACCGTGCCTCCGTTGATTATCAAGTTGCAGTTGGAGTCGAGAGCATCGTTTGTGGCAGAATATGCGCGCACCTCACCGCCGTTGATGACCATGTCGCCCTGCGAGTTGATAGCATCATCCTGTGCCGCAACCTCCACCACTCCACCGTCAATCTGCATGAGAAACTTCGACTGAATGCCTTCGCTTGCCTCACTGCCATCAGCCTTCACCACCGTGTGGCCACCTTTGATGTACAGATTTCTTCCGCACGTCAGCGCCTTGTCCTGACTGAAAGAACAATCCACATTGAGCGCTCCACCAAGTATGTAAAGTTCGTTCTTGGCATTCACACCCTTGCCTGCAGGGAAAGCCTTAACGGTTATCATATTACCTGGGCGAAACATCATACTCGCCTTGCTCTTCAGCCCTACCTTGTTGTTGCTTTGCACATTCAAAGTGCCCTTTCCGCTGATTGTAAGCGGTCCTGTACATACGAAAGTACCGTCAATCTTCAGTTTCTTCTTCATCTGAGGTTTCTTCATCGTAATGCCATACTGCACATGATAGTCCGCAGGATTCTCTTTGCTTTCAGCCATCAGATCTCTCGGACCGCCCATGCCCATACCTCCTGGCGGCAATCCTTGAAACATTGCAAATTCCGGATTGCGGCAATCGGAAAGTTCATTCACACTGCCCTCTGCCAACACGGCATATACATGCTCTTTGCCTTGCGACAAGATTGCATCGCCACGCTGACTCTTCACCGTGACATTATTGAACAACAGTTTGAGAGGCGACGCAACGTTAAGCAACAGCGCTCCGTTCTCTGTCCTTCCGCTCAGTTCTATCGCCAAAGTAGCCGTCAGTTCTGATGCGACAGTAAGGTACGCCCCGTCTTTCACGACTGTCACACCTTCAGGCAGTCCTGTAACTTCAGCATCGTCTCCAGCGAATACAATCTTTGCGGCTTTGCCAAACTTCACATTCTCCACATAGTAGTTGTAAAGGCTGTCCGACTTGTCCTTCACCACTACATCCTTTTCATCCGGTACCACCGTTGCGAAGTTCACGTCAAACTGTCGGATTCCTCCTCCGGCAAACGGGCCCTTGCCCATTCCACCCATCGGCATCATTCCGCCACCGAACGGAGGCGGTGTCATCCCCTGCGGTCTGCCGTCGTTAAATTCTCTATTCTGTGCTGAAAGCGAGCCGCAAAGCATCGCCATGCACACTCCTAAGACTCCAAATTTATTCATACTATTATGTTTAGGTTAATCCCACACAAAACAATGATACATTCCATCAAATATCCTTAAGATCTTCCTGCATTTTCTTTTCTATGTTCTGGTAGTCACGATAACTAATAAACACCGCACATTTTAAAACCTCATCTGTTTTATCTATCTTAAGTTCTATATCTCCACCTGAAGTCACCCAAATACTTTTCCACACCAACTCGCCACTCCATAATTGAGTCACATTATAATCACCACTACTAAGAGACGACTCATCCTCCATTACCTTTTGAGGCTCACCATACTTACGAGTGTACAGATTTTTATAGTAATTGTACGTACCTACAAGTTGCTTCCACTCTTCCATTGATTCAAAAAAAGCGACTACAGAAAAAACCTCTTGTCCATCGCTTGTGGCAGCAACCCATACCGTAGCCTGCCGCCCAGTAAAATCACCGCTAAACGCTGTAACATTATCCTTAGTCGCACCTCGTTCGAATCCTTTTGCTTCCAACTTCTCACAAAACCCATCCATAGTCCCCTCTATTGGTATCCCCTTAAAAGTAAGATGCCCTTGCGCCACACATGAAACAGTTATCAGAATAAAAGCAAAAAATGAGAACAACACCTTTTTCATAATAAATACATTTTAATATTAATCCCACACAAAAATAATAAAAACATTTCATAACCAACACGACGGCAACGAAGAAAAATAAAGCCGACACACAGGAGAGTCATTCCCCACCCCTCGGTGAAAGTTACAAACTTAGGCTAAGTTTATACAAACTCAGTCTGAGGACATACGAACTCAGTCTAAGTTTGTACAGACTCAGACTGAGTACGAAGTTCTTTCCTGCACAGTTTCTGAAATTGCGGCGCAAAGATTTGGAATTGAGGAGGCGTGTACAGTAAATTTGCCGTGAAAGATAAAAACACATTACAAATCAGGGCGAGTGGGATCTCGCCCCTAAACTAAAAAAATTATTACTATGGCAAAGTATTTTATGCGAGAGATGTACGACATGAATGGTGTCGGCGAAAGATTGGTCTATCCGCAAATAGTGGAGTTCGGTCAGATTCTGGAAGACGAGTTCGTCAGACGTGTGGGCGAAGGCAGCATCGGGCTCAACCAATCGGTGGTGGAGAGTGCATTGGCGGGCGTATCGGAGAAGTTGGCGCAACTCATGGGACTGGGCTATTCCGTAAAGGTGAGAGGGCTGGGTACTTTCGCCATATCGCTGGGCATGGAGCAAGACAAGGAGTATGAAAAATTCGACGCCGACGACTGCGATGCGGGAAAGAGAAATGCGCAGAGCATCAAGGTGAGGCGAATAAGGTTTAAGGCAGACAAGAGGCTGATGCGGCGCACCACGCACTGGTGCAACTTGGAGCGCGAGGGCGAAAGGGGGATCACTCCCCTCAGCACGAGCGAGGAGGAGCGCCGTCGCATGGCAATCGACTTCATGGGTAAAAACCTTTTCATGAAAGTGGCAGACTATATGCGGCTCACTGGAATGTCGAAGACTATGGCTGCAAAGGAGTTGCGCCGCTTCCGCCAGGACCCCGCATCGGGCATCACCGTGAGAGGCCACGGAGCGCACATCGTATATGTGAAGTCGGGGATATGATTGATGCAAGTTTCATCAGTTGAAATTTTAATTCTAACTTTGCACCCAAAGAACTGTGGCGCCGTGCATGTCCGTGACGTACGCGCCTAAAGAAAGGAAAAACCAGATGCTCAGATTCATAAAGAACTGGACGCTGCCCATCGCAATGGCGGTCGGCACGCTGGCATATATAATATTTGCGAAATGGACGTTCCTTGCGCCCGCCAAGCCCTATATCAATTCGTTCGTGTCGGGCATAATGCCGTGGCTCATCTTCGTTCAGTTGCTCCTCACATTCTGCCGCATCGACATGAGGGAACTGCGCCCTAAGCATTGGCACGCCTGGTTGCTGCTGATTCAGATGTTTTCGTGCGCACTGGTTGCCGCACTGCTTTATTATGTGCCTACGGGCGAACTTGGTTCGGGGTTCTGGCAGGGGGTGATGGTGTGCCTCATCTGCCCCACAGCTACGGCTGCTGCGGTAATCACGAGCAAGCTGGGCGGTAATGCCGCTACGCTAACCACCTACACCTTGCTTTCCAATCTGCTTGGTGCGGTAATGGTGCCTCTCGTGTTCCCCCTTGTAGAGGCTCACGAAGGGCTGACGTTCTGGATGGCATTCCTGAAGATTCTTAGCAAGGTGTTCCCTCTGCTCCTGTCGCCCCTGCTTGTGGCATGGATTCTCAAGCACTGCATGAAGGGAGTGCATCGGTGGTTGATGATGCACAGCGGCATGGCGTTCTACATCTGGGCTTTCGCCCTGGCTATGGTGATGGGGCAGACGGCGCGTTCGCTCATCAACAGCGACGCCTCGGCATGGCTGGTGGCGCTTGGCGGACTGGCGGTCTGTGTGCTGCAGTTTGCCGTGGGCAAGCGCATAGGCAGCGCTTACGGCGACCGCATCAGTGCCGGCCAGGCTCTCGGGCAGAAGAACACGGTGCTTGCCATCTGGATGGCCACTGCCTATCTGCACCCTATGGCGGTCATAGCTCCAGGCAGTTATGTGCTATGGCAGAACCTCATCAACAGTTACCAGTTGTGGAAGAAAAGGAAAAGAGGTTAATACATCATGCCCTGTTGCCGATAGGCAGTAGGCGACATCGCCGTGTGGTGCTTGAAGAAACGGCCGAGATAAGACTGGTCGGGAAAGTGAAGATAGTCGGCTATCTGCTGGATACTCATATCCGAGAACGTGAGCATGAGCTTAATTTCCGAAACGATGAAATAATCTATAGTCTGCTTGGGCGTCTCATGCGCTATCTCCTTAGTCACTTCCGCTAAATATTTGGAAGAGATACAGAGACTGTCTGCATAGTAAGCCACATCGCGATGCTTGCGGGCATGAGCTATGACCAGATCCATGAACCGATAGAATATCTCTTCTTTTCTCGAACCTGCTGATTGGTTACGACTCTTCCCATACCGCTGCACCTTGTCGTATACATTAAGCATGATGCTTCTCAAGAGGTTTGTGGCAATAAGCGTGTTGTATCGGTTGCGCATGTCGTTCTGCATCTCACGCAATATTTTCATGTAGGCAAGCATCATCCCCTCTCCTCCTTCAGAATGCTTGTACAAAGGTGATTGAGCCACATGAGCGAAGAAAGTTGAATCAAACTTTCGTGTGGCCTGAAACGCCATTTCCTTAGAATAGAGAAACAGTGTCACACAAAAGTCTGCGGAGCACCCTTTTATGAACAACGGCATATCATCCAGAAGAATAATCTCCGTCCCCTTTTCCAAGACATATCGCTGGGTGTTCACCACAATTTCGGCAGAACCGTCTGTACAGATTGCCACAACGCCACCATCCGTCCTAAAGAGCGTTCCCTGCGATGCGCAACCCTCCAGAGTCTTAATTCTAAACGGTGCTCCCTCTGCTAGAATCTGCCTTATGCTTATTTCTCTTGTCTCCATAACATCTATGCAAAGATAAGGTTTTTTGTTCGTTTTTTGAACAACTTTGCTCTTTTATTTGAACCGCTCAAAACCCATTTAACCCGTACCTTTGCACCCGCAAAATAAATAGAGAGAAAATGAAAAAGTTATCAGTGATTGCAGCAATTACGCTTTGCTGCTTTTTATTTGTTTCCTGCAAGCAAGGCGCTCAGCCAGTTCAGGAAACGGCGTATGCTTCCATGAAGGTAACAACGTCGGACATCAGAGTTTCAGAATCTTACCCTGCCAAGATTGAGGGAAGGCAAGACATAGCCATCTTCCCACAGGTGTCAGGAACAATATCTCGTGTGTGCGTAAAGGAGGGAGAGCGTGTTAGCAAAGGGCAGTCGCTCTTCGTCATTGACCAGGTGCCTTTCAAAGCGGCTCTTCAGATGGCGCAAGCAAATGTAGAAGCTGCAAAAGCCGGTGTCGCTACCGCCCAGTTGGTGTATGACAGCCGTGTAAAACTACACGAAGAAGAGGTCATCTCTGAATTTGACATGCTGACAAGCAAAAACCAACTTCTCACGGCAAAAGCAGGATTGGCGCAAGCAGAGGCACAACTCGTTACGGCACAGAACAATCTGACTTACACGCAGGTGCTCAGTCCGGCCGACGGTGTTGTGGGAACCATCCCCTTCCGTGCAGGCGCATTGGTGTCTCCTGGCATACCGCAACCTTTGACAACCGTGTCGGACAATTCGCAGATGTATGTCTACTACTCCATATCAGAAATACAATTTCTCGAACTCACTGAAAAACATGGCAACATGGATAGCGTGCTTGCCTGTTTACCGCCAGTGAGCCTCGAACTAGCAGATGGCAACATGTATCCCCACAAAGGAGTCGTTGAAACCATCAGCGGTATCATAGACCCCACTACCGGAAGCCTTTCAGTACGTGCGGTATTTCCTAACGAAGGCGGCATTCTGCATAGCGGAGCATCGGGACGCATTGTGCTCGACCGTAGCCAGAAAAATGTAATAGTGATACCTTGTTCAGCAACCTTCGAATTGCAGGATTTTGTGTATGCCTACAAATACGTAGACGGCAAGGCCGTTGGGACACGTCTCGAAGTCAGACTGACGGACGACGGCAAGAACTACATCGTAGATTCGGGACTCAACACTGGTGATGTCATCATCACTGAGGGCGTGGGACTCATTCGCGACAATCAGGAAGTGACCCTAAAATAAAGGAGGTGCTACATCATGAAATTAAGAACATTCATAGAGCGTCCGGTACTGTCGGCGGTGATATCCATCGTCATAGTGCTCGTAGGATTTATTAGCATAAAGACCCTTCCAGTAGAGCAGTTTCCTGACATCGCGCCACCTACCGTAATGGTCATGACGGCCTATCCTGGCGCATCTGCCGAGACCGTGCAGAAGTCGGTTATCGCTCCGCTCGAGGAGGCCATCAACGGTGTGGAAAACATGGACTACATCACTTCGACCGCCACAAACTCCGGTAACGTGGAGATTATGGTCTACTTCCGTCAGGGTATGGATCCCGACATGGCGGCGGTGTTCGTGCAGAACCGTGTGGCACAAGCCACTGGTTCGCTCCCTGCCGAGGTCACCCGCATCGGTGTATCGGTCATCAAGCGCCAGAACAGCATGATCAAGGTGATAGACCTGCACGCCACGGAAAAGAGCGGTTACGACACAAAGTTCCTTGCCAACTACTCAAAAATCAACCTTGAGCCCCAACTCAAGCGTATCAAGGGTGTGGGTAGCGTGGTGTTACTCTCCGACCAGTACAGCATGCGCGTTTGGTTCAACCCTGCCGCCATGGCTCACCACCACCTCATACCTTCAGACGTAATCGGAGTTCTCTCCGAACAGAACATCGAATCGGCTACCGGTTCGTTTGGCGAAAGTTCGGGCTCGACCTTTGAGTACATCATGAAATATGCCGGTCGAAAACAGACACCGGAAGAGTTTGGCGAAATGGTGGTGAAGGCTCTGCCTAATGGCGAGATACTCCATCTGAAAGACATTGCACGCATTGAGCTCGGCGTGGAATCTTATGGTTACAAATCCACGACCAATGGAAATCCTGGTGTGGAAATGATGATATTCCAAATTGCTGGTTCGAACGCCACACAGGTCGTTAATGACATCGACGCTCTGATAGAGGATTCGCGTGAGACGTTGCCTGAGGGATTGAAGATTGACACCATGATGTCGGTCAACGACTTCCTGTTTGCATCCATCAGAGAAGTGGTCATCTCGCTCATCCTCGCCATTGTGCTTGTGGTGCTCGTGGTCTACTTCTTCCTGCAAGACTGGAAAGCCACGCTCATTCCTACAGTGTCCATCTTTGTGTCCGTCATCGGCACGTTCGCCTTCATGGCCGTAGCGGGATTCACCATCAACCTGCTCACGCTCTTCGCCCTCGTGCTCGCCATCGGTACGGTGGTGGACAACGCCATAGTGGTGGTCGAAGCCGTGCAGGCTAAACTTGAGAGCGGCTACGTATCGTCGCATCATGCAACGGTCGACGCAATGGATGGCATATCATCGGCCATACTCACATCAACGCTCGTGTTCATGGCGGTGTTCATCCCAGTGTCAATGATGGGCGGAACCTCAGGAGTGTTCTACACCCAGTTTGGTATCACCATGGCAGTAGCGGTGGGTATCTCGGCCATCAACTCGCTCACCCTCGCCCCTGCCCTCAGCGCCATCATGCTCAACCCTTATCTCGATGATAACGGCGTGGAGGTCGACAACTTCTCGGCACGATTCCGCAAGAAGTTCAACACCGGTTTCACCGCCGTAGTGGACAAATACAAGAACGGCGTCAAGTTCTTCATCAAACGCGCATGGTTAGTGTGGACTCTCATCGTTGCGTGCATCATGATGCTCGTGATGTTCATGTCGACCACAAAGACCGGTCTCGTTCCAGACGAGGACATGGGTACAATCATGGTCGATGTGCAAGCCGCTCCTGGAAGTTCGCTCCAAAACACCAACGACCGCCTGATGGAAGTGTTCAACCGCATCAAGGACCTGGAGCAGATTGAGATTTCCTCAACGGTGTCGGGCTACGGACTCATCTCCGGCGCTGGTTCATCCTACGGACTCATCACCATAAAGTTGAAGGACTGGTCGCAACGTCCCGACAAGAAAGACAATGTCAATGCCGTCATCGGACAGATAATGGCTCGCACCGCCGACCTCAAGGACGTAAAAATCATCCCTATGGCACCGCCTATGATCACGGGCTACGGTATGACCAACGGTTTCGAGATGCACATGCAGGACAAGATGGGCGGCGACATCAACGAGTTCTACAACGTGACACAGGAGTTCCTTGCCGCACTCAACCAGCGTCCGGAAATCCAGATGGCTTACACTGCCTTCAACCCCAACTTCCCGCAATTCCTCGTCAAGGTAGACCCTGCCGTGTGCAAGCGTGCCGGCGTGTCGCCAGCCACCGTACTCTCCACTCTTGCCGGCTACTACGGAGGACAGTACGTGTCAAACATTAACCGCTTCTCACACGTCTACCGTGTCATGATCCAGGCCGACCCTAAGTTCCGCATGACACCTGAGACGCTCAATGCCGTACATGTGCGAATGGACAATGGGCAGATGGCACCGCTGAGCCAGTTTGTCGAACTCACCAAGGTGTACGGAGCGCAGACTCTCTCACGCTTCAACCTCTACAACTCCATTGCGGTGAACGGATCGGCCGCCGAGGGCTACTCTTCGGGCGACGCCATCAAGGCCGTGCATGAAGTGGCGGCACAGACTCTTCCGCGCAACTACAGTTACGAATTTGCCGGACTCTCACGCGAGGAGGAACGCACAGGCAACAACGCCATCGCCATCTACGGCATCTGCATCGTGCTCATCTACCTCATACTCTGCGCATTCTACGAGAGCTTCCTCATCCCCGTGGCTGTCATCATCTCCGTTCCGTGCGGAATCATGGGTTCGTTCCTCTTCGCCAAACTCTTCGGGCTGGAGAACAACATCTACTTGCAGACGGGAGTCATCATGCTCATCGGATTGCTTGCCAAGACAGCCATCCTCATCACCGAATACGCATCATCCCGACGCAAGGCAGGCATGACCATCAAGCAAGCGGCCATAGGAGCGGCTAAAGTCCGTCTGCGCCCAATCCTCATGACCGCGCTCACCATGATATTCGGTATGTTGCCGATGATGTTCGCATCGGGAGTCGGAGCAAACGGAAACTCTGCACTCGGAACGGGTGCCGTGGGCGGCATGCTTGTGGGCACACTCATCCTGCTCTTCCTAGTGCCGTCGCTCTTCGTCGTGTTCCAGACTATCGAGGAAAAGTTCCGCCCTGTCCACTTCGTGCAAACAAGCGACTTTCAGATCGACACCGAAATAGAGGGTGTGAGAGAACAGAAGAAAATTAAAGGAGAAACAGACAACACCGTGAAGTTTTGAAACACATGAAAAGAACATTGTTTATAATCATCGCAACGGCCCTGCTTGCAAGTTGCGGAATCTATAAGAAATACGAGCGCCCCGAGTCGGTCGTATGCGACTCAATCTTCGGCGCGGAGCACCAAACTTCGGACACCGCATCCATAGCGTCGTTAGGTTGGAAAGAACTTTTCACCGACCCACATCTGCAAACACTCATTGACAGCGCACTTGTGCGCAACACCGATTTGCGCTCCGCACAGTTGAGAGTGGAGCAAGCACTTGTCGGGCTGCGCATCGCACGCCTCGACTACCTGCCGTCCATCAACCTCGTGCCCGAAGGCGCCGTGGGAGGGTTCAATAACTACGACATGGTCAAGAGCGGACCCGACTGGACCTACAACATTGCCGCAGCCGCATCATGGGAGGTGGAGACATTCGGAAAGAAAACCAACGCAAAGCGCAAAGCCCAATCTGCCGCCCTCATGGCCAAGGACTACGAGCTGGCCACTAAAACAGGGCTCATAGCCGGAGTGGCCACACAATACTACACACTGCTCATGCTCGACGAGCAACTCCGCATAGCACAATCCACATGCGACAAGTTCCGCCAGAGCGTGCGCGTCATGAAAGCCATGAAGGATGCAGGCATGGCCACCGAAGTGGCCGTGGCACAACTCGAAGGCGCATGGTACCAGGTCGAGGCGGCCGTGAAGGACATTCGGAAAAGCATCAACGACATAGAACTGTCGCTCTGCGCCACCCTCTGCGAACAGCCTCACCACATCGTGCGAGGCAAACTTGCAGATGCCAACTTCCCGTCGCAACTCAAGACCGGAGTACCTCTCAGCCTGCTCTCGCGCCGACCCGACGTAAGAGCGGCCGAACACCAGCTCGCCGCATCCCACTATGCTCTCAACCACTCCAAGGCATCCCTCTACCCCTCCATCACCCTCAGCGGAGTGGCTGGATGGACCAACAACCTCGGAGGCACCGTCATCGACCCAGCCGGACTACTGCTCAACGCCGCAGGCTCCCTCTTCGTACCGATATTCAACTCCGGAGCCTTGAGGGGCAAAGTCAAGATTGACCGTGCCGAGATGGAAGTGGCACGGCTCGCATTCCAGCAGACCATCCTCAACGCCGGAGCAGAGGTCAACCGAGCGCTGACGCAATATCAGACCGCCCTCGACAAGCAGGAATGGAGAGCCCTTCAAGTGGCATCGCTCACAAAGGCGGTTGAAAAGACCCAGCGACTCATGCAGCACACGTCAACCACCTATCTCGACGTCCTCACAGCACAACAATCGCTCCTTCAGGCCGAAACGGCACAGGCACAGGACACACACGACCGCATCACCGCCGTCATTGCTCTCTACCGCGCCCTCGGAGGCGGACAATATTAGGAGGTCCAAGACAAAAAACAAGGAGCCGCTCTCTCTGATCTGAGGGAGTGGCTCCTGTGTATAGCAACCTCGGTATAGGATCGTCTATTTCACTATGTCTTTCTTGCGGTCCCATAGCAAACTACAACACGCAGACTGCCTGTACGCAAGCCCATAGGCTACGCTTACGACACCGCATCAGCGCCGACCAAGCCCTGGAGAAGTTAAGGAGCAATTAGGAATGTTGTAGGTTGAAAGTGGAAAGTTTTACTCATTACTCTTTACTCATTGAACCTCATAACCTACCAATAACCTTCTTGACGCTCGTTGTTCCGTTGGCATAGACTGAACGCAGGATATATATTCCGCCAGGCAGTGTTTCGGTTGTTTTTCTCAATGCCTCAAGACTTGTATGAGGTATTATGCACTTGCCGTCAACACTCCATAGGCTGACACCCGCAGATGCCTCGTCTGCCGGTGGAACTGATATTCCAGTGTCTTCTTCGCGGAACTTCTCCCCTACGACACGTGCTTCGGTGATGCTGTTCCAGTTTGCCCCACCCTGCGAGTTGCCGTTGCAGACGATGCGCACATGGCGTGCCGGCATGGCCTCAGGAAGATAGTAGCGCTCCATGTCATTAGAGAGGCCCGAAGTGGAGCATCCTTCGAGAACCGTCGTAAAGTCATAGCCGTCGAGCGACACCTGTATGTCGAAATAGCTGAAGCGCACCGTGCCCTGATAGAAGGCAAGATCCACTGCCGTCACAAGACGCACCGTGTCAAGTTCAAGGTTTATCCACTGCTCCAGTCCGTCCTGGCTCCAACGAGTGTCGATGCTGTTGTCAATGACATGGGCTGGCGGATTGCCCCATTGGTTGGCTATGGCTGTAGCCTCCACTATATTCTCGTTAGGATAGAGAGCAACCGCCAAGTAGATATCCTTGCTTGCCTCGCCCTCCATCTGTCCGCCTTTGCTTCCGCTCAATCCCTTGACTGAGACGGTGTGGCCTCCGTAAGTCAGAGGAGCAGAGAGGTGCAGAACGACATTCTTGCCATCTGCCACCACTTCAGCCTCAACGGCATAGCCGTCAATGGCATAAAGGCTCACGTCGGCAGCCGATGTTTCGTCCACTTCGTCATTGAAAGTCAACACTATAGTCTGCACATCGTCAGCCTCAGCATTCATAAGGCGCAACGGACGCGGTTCGGTCGGTTCCACAGCATAACGGTACATCTCCGATGCCGCAAGCAGATATGCGCCTACGCCGAAATCGGCAGTAGAGTTACGGCTCACCGTCTGGTTAGGGTCAGCCTTCTCGCCTATAGGCTGTATGTAGCCCACAAGCCCATTGTCCTGCAGAGCCACCTCGCTCAGGTATTGCCATGCAGCGCTTACCGTCTCGCCATACTCCTCTTCCGAGAAAATGCCGTTGTTGATGCCCCACAGATAACCATAGAGCATTAGCGACGTGCCACTGGTTTCATAGCCTGGAGCATACGAAGGGTCGAGTATGCTTCGTGTCCAGTGGCCCTCAGGCTGCTGACACTCCGCCAAAGCCTCAGCCATACGCTTGTAGAAGGCCACGTATTCATCGCGATATTTATGGTCAGCGGGAAGTTCGGCAAGAATCCTTGCGAACGTGGCAAACGCCCATCCGTCGCCACGCGCCCAAAAATCCTTCTTTCCGGCAAAAGTCTGATGCTCAGGATAGACATACTTGGCATCGCGGAAATACAGTCCCGTCTCCTCATCGTACATTATCGAATTTGTGTAGAGCCAATAACTGTGCATCTTCTCCAGATATATCTCATTGCCAGTCTGCTTGTAGAGATGAGTCAGCACCGGCATCACCATAAACATTCCGTCGACCCACCAGATGTAGTCCTCCGGCTCGGTGCCCATCTGATAGTCCATGACCTGAAATGCACGGTTGAGTTTGTAATCATCGTTTTCCACATCATAGAGCTCTGAATAGACCTGGAAACAAATCTGGCAATCGCCAAACAGCACGTTCCATTCGCCATAGTCAGACCTCCACTGGCTGGTGTCGTCGCCCTTCGGCCCGCTCCAGTCGTTATGTTCCGCCCATGCCTTGGAAAACTCCATGTAGTCAGTGCGCCCCGTGGTGCGGTAAGCCTCCATGTTTCCTACATGATATACGGCACGGTTCCAGAACCAGTTGCCGTGCCCAGGATTGTTCTCCTGCCAATAGTCGTTGACACTCTGGATGATGTCCATCACATCATCCTTCCGAGGTCGTTCCACCCCATTCGCCGTCAATGCGCAAGCAAACAACACGGTCATGGCAACGACAAGATTAAATGTCTTTTTCATCTGATGCAATCGTTTACTGTTTTAATGCTGTGCAAATTTACATTTTTCCCATATTTACTCCAACCCTCAGCCCCAAAAACCATCAATATGTCATTCCTCATTGCCAGCAAGGCAATAAGTCGGCGAAACCTTGAAACATTCAAAAATGATAAAAGCTGTCGAACACTTGCGCATTCATCAACGCTGGCACAAACAGCGCCATCAGTACATATCGCAGTTTCATGCATTTTGGGTTTTTACTGGTCAAGGAACGTTATTTCACAATGTATTTCTTGCGGCCTACGATGTAGATGCCTTTTGGCAATTGGCTGTCCTGAAGCTGGCGCAATGTACCGACTTTGCGCCCCAGGAGGTCGTAGGCAGGAGCATCCATGTCTATGACATCTTGCTGCACGGACTCGATGCCTGTAGGATCAAGCACGTGGATGACGGCCCGTGCGTAGACTTTTTCGGGATAAGTGGAAGAACCGCCCACACGGAACACTATGGTGTAGTCGCCTGGCACATCGGGCACTCCTGTAATGGTGAAAGACTTAGTGGAGTAGTCGCTTGTGCGGGTGAAGCATGAGGCGAGTCCCTTGCGCGACTCCGTAGGGGTGAAGGTGGAGTCGATAGCGAATGAGGATGTATTGCGATATGCCACTACGATCGGAATGATGCTGTCGCCGAGGGTTATGGTCTGCTCTGCCGCCTCAACGTTCTTCACCTTGATTGTAGGTTTGAAACGGTCGGGGAGATAATATCCAAGGTGAGGAGGCTGGTTGTATGCAACGTTCTGCCATGCCACGCCCATGCGGTAGAGATGGTCGTGCATGAGGGTTGGCGCTCCGTAGGTGGTCTTCAGATTGGTGGTGAAGACATTAAGGGTTGACGATGTGGATGTGCTCCAAAGGATGACTTCCTCGCGCCAGTCGCCGAAGAGGTCGGCAAGGATGTTAGGGGTCGACTTTGTGCCGTTGCAGGAGCTTGACGAATTGATTGAGCCGAGCGATTTTAGGTTTGTCGATCCCGAAGATGTCAGCTTCGTTATGCTTGTTCCGTCGAGCAGTTCTTCATATGGGTCATCGTCCCAGTAGATGCGGAAGTTCATGGATGTGGCTGTGGCTTTTACTACATTGCCTGTCACGGCGCTGCGGTGCTGGCTGTCGTTGGCAGAAAGGAACGTGGAACCGCGATGCCCTTCGTAGAAGTTGCCGGCAATGCCTCGCCCGTTGTCATCGTCACCTGTTGCGCTGAAGAGGATTTCGCCGGTCTTGGCATCGTGAAGGTCCCATCCGTAGGGCGAACCTTCGTGGATTTGGAAGAGTTCGAGTCCTGGACGGTCGGGATTGTGGTCGGCAAGATGGATGGCATCGCCATGTCCGTAGCCTGTGGCACTGAGCATCTTTCCGTCGTGGTCGAGTGTGGCAGAGCCCCATACGATTTCGTCGCATCCGTCGCCATCAACATCGCCTACCGACATGTTGTGGTTGCCGTTGCCATACATGGTGCGGCTTCCGTTGCCCGTTGTCGTGGCAGGTGCACTATATGTCTTTGTCGAACCGTTGGCTGTGACCTTATACTGTGTTTTGCTATGTGATGAGTGATACCACTTTTCCTTTATCTGCTTGCCGTCGAAGGAGACCGCCCACAGATAGGCATAAGTGTAGTAGCCGCGGCAGAAGACGGCTGATGGGTTCTTGTCGGGACCGTCGAGATATGCCACGGCAGCAAGATAGCGCTCGCCCCGGTTGCCGTAGGATGTGTCGGTCTTTCCGCTACGGTCGTCCCAGTTGTAGGACGGAGCGGCCTCGCTACCTGTGGTCTGTGCATTGCGGTTTGGCTTGTAGAAGACGGTATGCACGGCCTCACCCGTCAGTCCGTTGAAGACTGTCAGATACTCATATCCTCCGACAATCTTTCCGTCGCCATTGCGCCAATCTTTTGCATTGTCAGCAGTCTTAATAGCATTGAGCGTTGAAGCCGCGCTGACATAGTTGCCCAGTCCGTCTTTGCTTCCAGGAGCAGTCTTGCACATCATTTCGGCACGTCCGTCGCCATCGAAGTCGTAGACCATGAACTGGGTGTAATGCGCTCCGGCACGGATATTCACTCCGAGGTCTATACGCCACAATTTCTGTGCGGTTGTTTCGGCTCCGCCGACAGCCCAGTCTACCTTGTAGCAGTCGAGATACACTTTGCCAGTCTTACCACTATGCGAATTATCCTTAGAGTTTGAAGGGTCCCACTTGACAATAATTTCATACTCACCGTCGCCGTCGACATCACCAACAGAGCAATCGGAAGGAGAATAGGTATAGTCGCTTCCTGAGGCAGGGCGGTCGAGATGGACCTTCATACAGGCATTGCTCCACGGCGACACAGCCGAAGTCGTGTCGACCGCCACCCCGTCAACTTTCGTTACTACTTTGTAAGTATTGGTCGTCTTGCCCTTCGTATCAGTAAAATTAGTCAAATACATCAAGTCCGACTTTATCACCACGTCGTCGCGAAGAATGTCGAATGTGGTACGTTCATCGTCATCTGTACCTAAAAGTCGCCAACTGACAAGCATGCCCGTTGCGCTTGAAGGAACGACAACGAGTCCTCGACTCAGATTTTCCATCTGCGACACAGGAGTTACCTGCGCCTGCCCCCCAATAGTTATGCCCAACAGTGCAGTCAGGCAAGTTCTTCTAAACATCTTCATATCATCTTTATTTTTCAACAAGAATATTTCCTGCCGAAAGTTAGCAAAAAATATGTTACGGCATATTAACACGGCTACAATCTTTGACATTGGCACGTCATATCTTTGTCCTTTTGAATATTTTCCCTAAGTTTGTAGTTAATTAAACAGAAATAAATGGCAAAAGACAAAATTGCATATGTGTGTACGGCCTGCGGATACGACTCGCCGAAATGGATTGGGAAATGCCCGTCGTGCGGCGAGTGGAACACTTTCGCAGAGCAGAAGGTGGGCAAGACCGCCGGCACTCCGTCGTTTTCCCAATCGGCGATGGGCAACGGCACAAGCCCCATATCAATGAGCCACATCAAGACTGATGACGAACCCCGAATCAACCTATTCGACGACGAACTGAACAGAGTGCTCGGAGGCGGACTCGTCCCTGGTTCGCTCACTTTGCTCGGAGGAGAACCCGGAATAGGCAAGTCGACACTAATATTGCAAACCGCATTAAGGCTGAAAGGGACGAAAGTGCTTTATGTGAGCGGAGAAGAAAGCGCACGTCAATTGAAGTTGCGAGCAGACCGACTTTGCGAAAATCTCGACGGCAGCATATCTGAACCTTTATCCGACTGCCAAGTCGTGTGCGAAGCGATGCTCGAGACAATATTCAAGCACATAGAAACCGTCCAGCCCGAACTCGTTGTCATTGACTCCATACAGACCATCGCAACGGAGAACGTAGAAAGTTCGCCAGGCAGCATCAGTCAAATCCGCGAGTGCGCCGCTATGATTCTGAAGTTCGCCAAAGAGTCGAACACACCTGTCATACTCATTGGTCACATCAACAAAGAGGGCAGCATAGCCGGTCCGAAGATTCTGGAGCACATGGTCGACACGGTGCTTCAGTTTGAGGGCGACCAGCACTACATGTACCGCATAGTGCGCGCCATAAAGAACCGATTCGGCAGCACAGCTGAATTGGGCATATACGAAATGCTCCACAACGGACTTCGTCCAGTGAGCAACCCATCGGAACTCCTCCTTTCCGACAGGGAGCAGAACGAAGGGCTGAGCGGAGTGGCTATCGCATCCGCCATCGAAGGCGTGCGCCCTCTGCTTATCGAAACCCAGGCTTTAGTAAGCACTGCAGCTTACGGCACCCCGCAACGTTCCGCCACAGGCTTCGACCTGCGACGACTGAACATGCTCCTCGCTGTGCTGGAAAAGCGCGTCGGATTCAAGCTTGCACAGAAGGACGTATACCTAAACATCGCCGGCGGAATCAGAGTGACCGATCCGGCAATCGACCTGAGCGTCATCGCCGCTGTCCTGTCGAGCAACGTCGACACCAGCATAGAGCGCAACATATGCATGGCGGGAGAAGTGGGTCTCAGCGGTGAAATCCGTCC
>Ga0233378_1000132_pt1 | contig 23293 bp, 21 predicted proteins | sample ElkDunMinimDraft_7_FD_180690 | JGI IMG/M metagenome (GOLD analysis project Ga0233378, IMG submission 180690) | Fecal eukaryotic communites from dung pellets of Tule Elk in California, USA - Elk Dung E4 | ecosystem: Host-associated > Mammals > Digestive system > Large intestine > Fecal | place... | reverse complement strand
CTTGTATGCTACTTTTACGGTTGCTCCTGTTTTGTCCTTGAATTCAGTCTTTCGCTTCGTCAGGTCGACAAGTCCGTACCAGCGGTCCATACTGCCGTATTCGGCAAAGAGGGAGGGGATTGTGCCGTGCATCTCGCCCCATCCTGCAGGGTTGGGTTGCAGGTGCATCAAGGTATTGATGAACACTGCCTTTGGCTCGTTTTTCCACGGACGTGCTAACAGATATTTGCCATCCTGAAACTCAGCTCCGCGCACTTGGCAGTCGTTGAACACATAGCCGTAGTTCTGTCCTGCTGCTGTAGCCGGTGCGGCTATGATGTCGCGTTTGCCTGAGTCGCCACGCGGAACTAAACGGAGTTCGCAGCGGTTGAAGAACACTGTGCCGCCTCCGCAGATGAAGTCGACGGTTCCGGCTATGGCGCAGTCTTCCAGGTATGTGCTGCCTCCGTCATTGGTGTAGTAGGTGTCTTGCGTGCTCAGCAGACTCACGTTCTTCAGCACATTGCCTTTGCATCGCTTCTCGTTGAGGGCTACGGCGCGGTTGGCAAAGAGGTTCGGGTCGTTGCGGAAGTTTGACCATAGTTCCAGGTCCTGTATGTAAGTGCTGTCGGCACCTTTCAGGAAGAGTGTCGACGTGATGCTTATGCCCTCGTACTTAGGGCAGTTCTCTATTTGGGTGTGTCCTGCTCCCTCGCCAATTATTGAAGTGTTGGGGGCGGTGAGCGTGATTATCGGACTGGGGAAACGTACCGTCTTTCCATCGATTACGGTCGAGATGGTGTCGTTGGGGTTGGTGTGCATGCGGTAGTGACCCGACTTCACGAATATGCGATACCGTTTCGCCTTGTCCTTCCTCGTGTTTGCAGCGTGGATGGCTTGGCGGAACGTTCCGTCGTCGGGCACTATGAAATCGTACATCCATTTGCCTTGAGCCGATGCCGCGATGGGCATCAGCATAGTGAGCAAACAGAAAGTTATGATGTGCTTAATCCTCATCGGAATTTTTGCGGAAAGGGCGTCCTTCGCTGTCGAAGCCCCATTTTGTGTTACGGCTGTCGCGATTGTTTCTGCCTTCATTGCGACGGTCGTTGCGCTTGTCGCCAAATGGCTTTCCTCCGCGTTTGCCTTCGAATGGCTTGCGCTCTTTACGCTCTCCAAACGGTTTGCCGCCTTCTTTTCGTTCAAACGGCTTGCGCTCGCGCTTATCTTCTCTCTTGCCGAAAGGATTGCGGTCGGTCTTTCGCTCGTCGCCCTTATAGTCAGATGCCTTGCGGTCGCCCCATTTGAATGAGTGGCGGTCAAGTTCGGTGTCGCTGCCGTCGTCAAACTTTGAGCGGCGTTTTCCCTCGAACGGACGGCTCTTGAAATAATGGTCCTCGTTGTCGGTCTTTCGCTCGCCACGTCCGTAGCCGGTGCGCTTGTCACCCTCGCCAGCCTCATCCTTGTGTTTGTGAGGCTTGAACTTGAGGTTGCGCTTGCGGTCGTCGTCGCTCTTGATGTCCATGCCCTCTTCGCGGCGTTTGCTTAGTTTGCCGTCGAAGATCTGATATTTGCGGAACTCACATTCGAGGGCTCCGTTAAAGAGTGCGTATTTGGTTGACGGACGCATGCCTATCTTGGCGAAACATTCGTCGTGGTAACTGAGCACCCATGCCTCATTGCCCACGAAGGCATGCTTGAGGCGTTCGCCAATGGCCTCGTATAGTCCGAGGATGTCATCGGTTGTGATGCGCTCGCCGTAAGGAGGGTTTGTTATCATGATTGACTTCTCTACTGGCTGTTCAAAATCATAGAAGTCGCGCTGTTCCACTTCCACGATGTTGTTCACTCCTGCCGAACGTACATTCTCGAGTGCGCTCGCCACTGCCTTGCGGTTGATGTCGTAGCCGTATATCTTATGGTAGAACTCGCGCTCCTGCGAGTCGTCGTTGTAAATCTGGTCGAAGAGGTCGGCATCGAAGTCCTTCCAGCGTTCGAAAGCGAATTCCTTGCGGAACACGCCAGGGTAGATGTTTTGTGCTATGAGGGCTGCCTCGATGAGTATTGTGCCCGATCCGCACATAGGGTCGATGAGGTCGCATTCGCCGTCCCATCCAGTGAGCATGATCATGCCGGCGGCAAGCACCTCGTTGAGCGGTGCGGCTACGGAGTCCTGACGATAGCCGCGGCGGTGCAGGCTCTCGCCCGAACTGTCGAGAGAGATTGTCACCTCGTCTTCTGCAATGTGCACATTGATGCGTATGTCAGGATTTGTGATTCCCACGTTAGGGCGCTCGCCGGTCTTGTCGCGGAAGTAGTCGGCAATGGCGTCTTTAGTTCTGTATGCCACGAACTTGGAGTGGCGGAACTTCTCGGAGAAGACTACTGCATCGACAAGAAACGTGTTGCTGTTGTCCATGTAGTCCGACCATTCCATCTGTTTCACTACCTCGTAAACCTCGTCGGCGTCAGTTGCCTTAAACTCCTTGATTGGCTTAAGTACTTTCACTGCTGTGCGCAGACAGAAGTTTGCCTTGTAAAGCATCTCCTTGTTGCCGGTGAACGACACCATTCGGCGACCTATCTCTACGTTGTTTGCGCCAAGGTTGATGAGCTCCTTGGCAAGCACCTCTTCAAGACCCTGGAAGGTCTTTGCTATAATCTTAAATTCTTCCATTATGTATGTTTGTCAACTGACAGTTTTCTTTTCTACGCTATTTCCTTTGCACGATTTTCGCTCCTGGCTCCACATCCTCCGTCACCCATATGTTGCCTCCTATCACAGCATCCCTGCCGATGGTTATGCGGCCCAGGATTGTGGCGTTGGAGTAGACAATAACGTTGTCCTCCAGTATGGGATGGCGCGCAATGCCCTTGATAGGGTTGCCGTCCTCGTCAAGAGGAAAACTCTTCGCGCCGAGCGTCACGCCCTGATAAAGTTTTACATTGTTGCCGATGACACACGTTTCGCCGATCACCACACCCGTGCCGTGGTCGATGGTGAAGTGAGTGCCAATCTGTGCTCCAGGGTGTATGTCAATGCCCGTTTCCGAGTGCGCCATCTCAGTGAGGATGCGCGGAATGAGCGACACTCCGAGAAGATGCAGTTCGTGGGCTATGCGGTAGTTGATGAGAGTCTTTATTACAGGATAGCAACTAATGATTTCGCCGTAGTTCTTTGCCGCAGGGTCGCCGTTGTAGGCAGCCTCCACATCCATAGCCAGCATGCGGCGCAACTCGGGCAGACGGCTTATGAACTTAGCGGCAATCTCCTCGCTGTCCGCCCCCGCACCACAGTCGGAGTCAAACCCCATGCCTGCCTTAATCTGCTCTGCAAGGAGCATGTAAAGGCGTTCCACACCTACACCGATATGAAACTTGAGGGTGTTGGTGTCGACCGACGAATTGCCGTAGTAACCAGGGAATATGATGGAGCGTGCTATGCTGATGATTTCTTTCAGAACAGTGCCAGAAGGTAGGGGAGTGCCCTCGCGGTGGCGGTGGAAAATGTCCTTATACGACGCAGGGTCGGACAGTTCCTCTGTCGCTTGCGTCAATATACCAGTGAAGTTCTTTGGACTCATAAACACGTTGTATCAGTAAGAAATCGTTACAAATTTACATTTTTTTCCGTACTTTACGCACTATTCGCGTCAAAATAACGGATGTGATTATGTTGCGGGCGCAAAATAAAACGTTTCGCCCTCAGATATGCAATTCTCATTTCCGCGCTGAAAACTTCGAACTTAGCCTAAGTTTATACAGACTTAGCCTAAAACCGTATAAACTCAGACAGAGTTTGTACAAACTTAACCTAAGTTCGCAGTTTTCACCTCGCCATCGGCAGTTTGCCTCCCCTTTGCCATTACTTTTCAGCGTATATAACAAAAACAAGACGAGGAAATTCCTTTCGGAACTTCCTCGTCTTTGGTAATTATTAAACAATTCACATCAGATAGGTTTTAGTTCGATTGTAAAACCCATCGCTGCGGCTATCTTGTAAAGAGTTGCAACAGTAGGGACTGTTATTCCTCGCTCGATGCGTGAAATATACGCCTTGTCTGCGCCAATGCGTGATGCGAGTTCTGCTTGTGTCAAACGTGCATTTTTACGAGCGTCGAGCAAAATCTGTGCGTTGTATTCCTCCCAAGCCTTTGCAGTGGCTTCTGCACGACTTTGACTACCCACTTCACCAAACTCTTTTGCGAGTTCTGCGCTTACGTCATAAATGTCATTCTTTTTGCTCATAATATTCTTTTTTTAGTTGTATGGCCTTCTTAATTTCGCTATTTGGCGTTTTCTGAGTTTTCTTCTTAAAGCAATTGAAAAGTACGACAACTGTATCGCCATCGTATATGAAGAAAATGCGAAATTCGTTATTGCCGTAATTCACTCTAAATTCATATATCCCGTCGCGAATATACTTAATGTAATGGTGCGGTATCTTATCCTCTGTTTCAAGTAATAACAGCGCACGCATTATTTTTATTCGCTCTGGTTGGGATAATTTAGCCATAAAGTCGGAATAATACTTCTTATATGCTATTATCTTCTTCATGGTGCAAATATAAATAAAGTTGTACGATTATACAACTTTACGAAGGTGATTTTTGAAATGTGTACATTAGGAATAAAAACAAGACGAGGAAATTCCTTTCGGAACTTCCTCGTATTTGGTGCGCCTGATAGGACTCGAACCTACACGCCGCGAAGCACCAGATCCTAAGTCTGGCGTGTCTACCAATTTCACCACAGGCGCGTCTGGGTGAGGATTGCTCCTCCTGGTTGACGGTGCAAAGTTAAGGTTTTATTTTAAACTGACAAAGGGACTGGCGGTTTTTATGGTTTGCCAGCGCTCTTTACTTTGATCTGATGCCTGGCGAGGAGCCTTTTTATGACTTCGCCAATGGGGATTGCGATGACTGCACCTATCGTGTTGGCGATGAAGTCGAGCCAGTCGCCGTTGCGGCAGGTGGTCAGATACGCTTGCGCCAGTTCCATGAGTCCGCCGAGAAGAATGGGGTAGACGATGGCAAGAAGCAGTTTTCCTGTCGTCGGCACTTGCTTCTTGCTGCGGTGTATGTCGAACCATGCGGCGCATGCCAGTCCTCCGTACATCACGAAGTGGGTCCACTTGTCCATCAGCGGTATGTCCTCAAGCGGTTTGATTTCCGGTATCGGAATGAGCGACGCGATGATGATGGCAACCGATGCGGCCAGTGTCCAGAAGTGACGTTTCAGCATGTCCATAGATGTATTTGTGGCGTTTGCTCGCAAAAGTACGGAAAAAATTGTATTTTTGCGCTTTATTCTCCTAAAACTGTAGCATAAGGTCACATTGCTTGGTTGGAGCGAATCGTAATGTATAGACTATGGAAAGAGAAAATTTCGGAAGCAAACTTGGCGTTGTTCTTGCGGCTGCCGGATCGGCTGTAGGACTTGGTAATATTTGGCGATTCCCTGTTGAAACAGGTCAGAACGGCGGTGCGGCGTTTATCATTGTATACATTTTGTGCATTGTGCTGCTCGGTTTGCCTATTATGATGAGCGAATTCCTGATTGGTCGCAGCACTCATTCGAACACTGCCGGCGCGTATCGCAAACTGGCCCCTGGCACTCCGTGGAAATGGGTGGGCAGGCTTGGCGTGCTGTCGGGATTCGTCATTCTGAGTTACTATGCCGTTGTGGCGGGGTGGACGGCGGAGTATACGGTGCTTGCGGCTTCGAACTATTTTGAAGGCAAGACCACAGTCGACTTCCCTCGGATATTCAGCGAGTTGTCCGCCAATCCGTGGATATGCACGCTTTGGATGCTTGCTTTCATGGTGCTGACCCACGTTGTTGTGGTGCGGGGCGTGAAGAGCGGCATTGAGAAGTTCTCCAAAGTAATGATGCCGGCGCTGTTTGTCATAATCCTCATTCTGGTGGTATGCTCAGTTCTGCAACCTGGTGCATCGAAAGGAGTGGAGTTTCTGCTGAAGCCCGACTTCAGCAAGGTTGACGGTTCGGTCATCCTCAGCGCTATGGGACAGGCGTTCTTTTCGCTTAGCCTTGGGCTTGGGTGTCTATGCACCTATGCTTCGTATTTCGGAAAGGACACCAACCTGGCCAAGACGGCGCTCAACGTGTCGGTCATTGACACGCTGGTGGCCATTATGGCTGGGTTCATCATTTTCCCTGCGGTGTTCAGTGCGGGCTACGAACTCAATAGCAATGACGTTGGTCCGTCGCTCATCTTCATAACTCTGCCTAACGTGTTCCAGCAGGCATTCGGAGCAGTTCCGATGTTGGCTTACGTTTTTGCGGTGATGTTCTATTTCCTTCTGGTCGTTGCGGCCCTCACTTCTACGATTTCTATGCACGAGGTTGTTACGGCGTACGTTTCGGAAGAATTTTCTATGAAGCGCCGTAAGGCGGCGTGGATTGTGACCATAGCCTGCTCGGTCGTGGGAGTGTTCTGCGCACTTTCGTTCGGTCCGCTAAGCGATGTCAAACTGTTCGGGCTCTCTATCTTTGACTTCTTCGATTATGTTTCTTCCAACATATTCCTGCCTGTGGGCGGTATGTTCATTGCGATCTTTACGGGATGGTACCTTAACCGCAAGTTTGTTAAGGACGAAATCACTAACGGCGGCACTGTGCGTGCTCCTTACTTCAAGGCTTTCATCTTCGTGTTGCGTTTTGTGGCGCCAATAGCAATCGGACTGATTCTGCTTAATCAGTTGGGCGTGTTTGCGTTCCTTTAAAGATTAGGGTTTAGAACTTAGTGTTTAGGGGGGAGTGAATGGCATTTAGGGACTTTCTATATTATTCCAAGTCAGACCGTCGTTCGATAGTGTTTCTCTCGCTCATTGCGGTGATTCTTGTAGGTGTTCTTATACTTAAGGGCTCGGATAATGATGGATCTGCCGCTGTTGAGGCCGGAGCGGACTCGACAGTGCAGTCTGCACCAGTTGTTATGAGCGAGTTTGACCCCAACACAGTCGATTCCGTTTCACTCATAGGTTTCGGACTCAGTCCGAAGCAAGCGCACACGTTTCTTAATTATCGCAGAGCGGGAGCGGTGTTCCGTACTCCAGAGGCAATAGGCCGAGTGTACACGCTGACCGACGAGGACGTGTCGCGACTTTTGCCTTATGTCCGCATCGGTGCGGACTATTCCCGCAAGGAGACGCCCAAACACACTTATGAGCGCAAACCTGCTAAGGCGAGCGCTGCAGCTGATACGGTCAGAACGAATGGGGCAGAATGGAAACGCAATTACCCGGAAAAATTTAAGCGACTCACAAAAGTCGACCCCAATACAGCCGACACCGCTCTTCTGCAGCGTATTCCAGGAGTAGGTTCGTGGATTTCACGCAATATCGTGGAACAACGCAATCGCCTCGGCGGCTACTATTCTGTCGGGCAACTGCTGGAAGTCAAGTACTTCTCTCCCGAACTGCTTGAATGGTTCGAGGTCGACACGATGGCGATGCGCATTGAGGCGTTCGACATCAATACTGCATCGTTCCAGCGACTCAACTCCCATCCTTATATCTCATACGAGCAGACGCGCGATTTGTTGAGATACATACGCCTCTACGGCAAACTTGCCGATATTGATGCGCTGCGTCGCACAGGCATCTTTACCGAGGAGGAGATTGTGCGTCTTCAGCCTTATCTGAAGTTCTGAACGAGCGCCCGCAGTAGTACAGCCTTTATACAACCGGCGGCGCAGAACGGCGTTCTTCCCCTCACCACGGATGTGGATGTGTATGATTTTTCCGTTTTATTTTGCCGATTTGATAGTTTGTGCTATATTTGCAAATAGGGCGAATGTCGGCTTGCCAACTCTGTTTGCGGCAATGTCAGTATCGCCAATAGAAGAGATACATCTAATACTAATTTATAAATTATTCAACCTTTATGATGAAACTAACCTCTACACTTGCGGCATTCGGATTTGCGGCATGTGCAATGGCTCAGGGAGCATCTCACCAGTTTGATGTGAACACAAAGAAACTCGGTGCTGAGATTTCTCCTACAATGTACGGTATCTTCTTCGAGGATATCAACTACGCAGCTGACGGCGGACTCTACGCCGAATTAGTGAAGAACCGCTCATTCGAGTTTCCTGACAACTACATGGGATGGGACGTGTACGGAAACATCCAGTTGAAGAACGACGGTCCTTTCAACAAGAACCCTCACTACGTACGTCTCGGCTACAGCGGCCACAACGACAAGTATTCCGGCATGGAGAACGAAGGATTCTTCGGCATCGGATATGAGAAGGGCGCTGAATACCGCTTCTCAGTATGGGCACGCGTACCGGAAGGTGGCGAAGGCCGCATCCGCGTAATGCTTTGCGACCCTAAGACTCAGGACGAGCGCCAGCAGTTCAGCGAGGCAATGGTGAAGATCGATTCTAAGGAGTGGAAGAAATACCAGGTTGTAATCAAGGCAAACAAGACTGTCGACAAAGGTACTCTCCGCATCATGCTCGACCGCCGCAGCGCAGTCGTTGACCTCGAGCACGTGAGCCTCTTCCCTGTTGACACATGGAAAGGCCATGAGAACGGTATGCGTAAGGACCTCGCTCAGGCTCTCTACGACCTTAAGCCAGGCGTGTTCCGCTTCCCAGGCGGATGTATCGTTGAAGGTACAGACCTCAAGACCCGCTACCAGTGGAAGAACACAGTTGGTCCGGTTGAAAACCGTCCGCTCAACGAGAACCGTTGGCACTACACATTCGACTACCGTTTCTTCCCAGACTACTTCCAGAGCTACGGACTCGGATTCTACGAGTACTTCCTCCTCTCTGAGGAAATCGGCGCAGAACCGCTCCCAGTGCTCAACGTAGGTCTTGCTTGCGAGTTCCAGAACGGTTCACACCGTAGCCACGCTCACGTACCGGTTGACCAGCTCCAGCCATACATCGACGACGTTCTCGACCTCATCGAGTTCGCTAACGGCGACCCTGAGAAGAACATGTGGGCTAAGCTTCGTGCCGACATGGGACACCCAGAACCATTCAACCTCAAGTATGTAGGTATCGGTAACGAGCAGTGGGGTGAAATCTACCCAGAGAACCTTAAGCCATTCGTAGAGCAGGTACGCGCTAAGTATCCGCACATCCAGATCATCGGTAGCTCAGGTCCTAACTCAGAGGGCGCTGACTTCGAATACCTCTGGCCAGAGATGCGCAAGCTCGGTGCTGACCTCGTTGACGAGCACTTCTACCGTCCTGAGACATGGTTCCTCGCAAGCGGTCCTCGCTACGACAACTATCAGCGCAAGGGACCTAAGGTGTTTGCAGGCGAGTACGCTTGCCACGGACGCGGCAAGAAGTGGAACCACTTCAACGCATCACTCCTTGAGGCAGCATTCCTCACAGGTGTTGAGCGCAACGCTGACATCGTGACTATGGCAACATACGCTCCGCTCTTTGCTCACATCGACGGTTGGCAGTGGCGTCCAGACATGATCTGGTTCGACAACCTCCGCTCATTCCGCAGCTGCTCATGGTACTTCCACCAGATCTACGCTCACAACAAGGGTACTAACGTTCTCAAGCTCACTTGGAACGGCAAGCCAGTTGCTGGCACAGAAGGTCAGGAAGGTCTCTTCGCAAGTTCCGTGTTTGACAAGAACACTAACGAAGTTATCGTGAAGATTGTCAACACAGGCGACAAGACACAGGACATCACCCTCAACCTCAACGGCTTGAAGAAGGGCACTCGCACAGGTAGTCTCACAACTTACTCTGCTGACAACCTCGACGGCGAGAACACTCTCGACAACCCAACTAAGTACGTTCCTCAGACTAAGGAAATTACAGTTGAAGGCACAACTATCAACGTGAACATCGCTCCTAAGTCATTCGCAATGTACAAGATTAAGAAGTAATATCGGGTATAATAGAGAATATAAAAGCAAAGGGACGCACAGCTGTGCGTCCCTTTGCTTTTATATCCTCGTTTCTTTGGGATGAGCAATCATTGCATCCCTATGAAACTCCTACTTTTACAAATCTCCTTCTCGGGCGCGTTTCATTCCTGTTCGTTTTCAGTATGTTTTGGCAATTGAATCCAACTGGTTACGAATGCCATCGAACTCTTGGTTTAGGTCGAGAGTGTCAACGATAATTCGGTTTCCTCCAATAGTAGTGTCGAGGTGAGGCGCTGTATTATCATTTGTTTTTGCATAGAGTAACATGCCTGTAACATTTCCGTTTTTCTCTTTGTCGTGATTTTTTACATAAGTGAATATCTGATACAAGTTTGCGGAATGGATGGTATGCTTGTTGTATTGGTTCTGCATCATATTACCATAATATTTAGTGTCGATAATGAGTGTTCGCTCGTTATAATGTAATGTGATGTCGCTTTGCATAGACGGCAATTGCTCAATGCCGATAGACTCTTCACTGTCTATATTCCATTTGATGGTATCTGCATTTGCCCTAAGTGATGGGTGATGACGCTTGTAGTAGTTAAGCACAAATAGTTCGAACAGTCTGTTCATGTGTGTTTCCGTGAATTTCGACATGCGTATATAGCCAGTCTCAGTTGTCATCATTGCGCATTCATGTATGAAACGGCATATCGTCAGCATCATGCGATAGTTCCTGTTGTTGCGTTGATACTGGATATTGTTCCATCTGACTTCCGACAAATTGATTTCTGAGACATTGTCAAAGAACGGCAAGATACTCCGCAACTGTTTCTTACGCTTGGAGTCTACATCTTTGTCGCGTGTCAACAGCGTCATGGTGCTCTTAAGTATTCTGTTGAGCAGGTTATTCTCTGACAGAGTGTCGTATTCACAAACCAATTCGCGCCTTTGCTGTATAAGGTTGCGAATGGTGCCGTTGATTTCTATACGTCCTCGCAATGTGGGTAGCGACTCTGTTTGGTTGACATATTCCCTGAACAGTCCCTGCTTTAATTGTGCAGACACACCGCGCCATAGGATTTCGGCAAACAAGTCCATGATTTGCTCGAAGTCCTCCTTCTTGACATCCTCGTAATTGTTGTTCTTAAGCTCTATGAAAGCATAAGAAAGCATGTAATAGATGTTGTGGATTAGTATGCCTTTGTCATTGGTCATTTGATGGCGTCTTTCAATTTCTTTTTCCAGGCTTTCACCTTTTCCTTGTTGTCAAACCAGTACTCTTTCAACATTGGGATAATGTCGTAGTTTACCACAGAGTGCAACGTGTCATCAGAGATTTCTTTTGAAGTGTCAAAGCAGAAGTGGCTATGTCCTATTTCAAAACCTTCACCTAAGGGGGCATCTTCGACGATATCTTTATTGAGAGTCTTAATAGTTTCAACGAGTTTGGTTAACTTCGGGTTGTTGTATTTCTCGCATGCAACTTTGAAACCTTCGGATTCGAATCCTGGTTCAAGTGTAAAGAAACCGAATCGACGTCGCAATGCATAGTCTATCATTGCAAGACTGCGGTCTGCTGTGTTCATCAAACCAATGATGTAAAGGTTTTCCGGCACATAGAAGTTCTCTCCGCTATATGCAAGTGTAATTTTGTTCTTCTCACCTCTGTAGTCTTTTTCAATGAGCATGAGTAACTCTCCAAATATTTTTGACAAGTTGCCACGGTTGATTTCGTCAATGATGAAGAAATGCTTTTTGTCAGGATTATTCTTTGCTTGTGTGCATAAGTTGTAGAATATGCCTTTTTGCAATCTAAATCCGTTCTCGTATGGTTTGTAGCCTTCTACAAAATCTTCGTAAGAATAGTTTTGGTGGAACTGCACCATGCGGACGCGATTGTCGTCTTTCTCTCCCATGATGGAGTAGGTAAGTCGTTTAGCGCTAAAAGTTTTACCCACTCCTGGCGCACCTTGCAGTATGATGTTGTTCTTGTGCTCCAATAGACCTGCGAGATGGTTGTAGTTGTCTTCCGTCATGAACACTTCCTCTAGGAAATTTGCAACAGAATACGCTTCTGCTTCTGGTGTCTGTATAGGCATTTCATTGGTTTCGCTTTCTGACACTTCTTCTTCGCTGTTGTTTGAGTATTCTTTATCCATATACCTGTAGACGTAGTATGCAAAATCGACAACGGCTGTTCTAAATTGTTTATCTGGGTAACTTTCTTCGTTGAACACATTGTTCAGTAATTTGATGTATTCATCGTCTGCCTTAAGTATTTCTGCTATTTTGTCATATACGTGGTAAGTATTGATAACGGCTTTAGCACCTTTACCATGTAGCTTTAAGTTTAGACCAAGTTTTCTGAATAGGGATTGAGCTACAGAAGGTTTGTAGATGAAATATTTGTCGGGATATTTAAGCCATAGGTATGTGCTTATTACATTTTCGTTTTGGTAATGGTTCTTAGTTCCTGTTGTATCCCATAATTTGTGAATGGATATTATGTCATCTTTGAATCTTTGTATTCGTTCTGCCAAATCCTTTGATTCATCATACAAATCCAAGAATAGTCCCCTAGTTCTTTCTGTATACGATTTTGCGTACTTTCGAATCATTCTACGTGGAAAATTATTTGTTGAAGCTAACAAGTTGTTTGTTTTAGATAGTGCTCGTGAAAGCATATCTTCGAAATTGTCAGCATCAACATTCCAATTGTCTTGAAAGCATTTTACAGCCTTCCATTTGTAGAACTCTAAATGAATGTATTTAGAGAAGTCTCTTTTGTATTTTGAAATCAGAACCTCTAATTCAGTCAGATTTATATTCAGGTCTAAATTTTCCATAAGAAAGATTAATTAACAAGGTATAACTATGTGGACTTTTACAAAAGTACAGAAAACGACAAACAATGCAAAACATTACTCCTGATTTTACGACTTAAATTATAAGACTATTGCAAAACATTGAACTCGTAATAACCACTAATAACCCCCCCCATTTGTAGATTACTAAATTTTCGTTCTTTTCTTTATTATCTTACTTCATACTCAAAATGCGATGTGCCTATTCTTTCCAAATCTTCGTCCTTTTCAACAACTCCTTCGCCCATAATATAGATACATTCAAAATATTTTTCTTCGTCTAAAGCTTGTCTCATGTACTTTGTAGCTATTTTAAGATCCGGTTCTAAACCAAAAGCACCATAGACTGCATCTTGGGCAAACATTTGGTTTACAAGACCTTTATGTCCTTTTAAAAAATAATCTTGTACTTCTTCATCTGTAAGTTCTTTCACAGAACTGCACCCTTTTAATTTTAAATATTTTTCTTTGCTCATATTATTTTAATTTGTAAATCAGTTCTATTTGATTGAAAACTTTACAAATAGCATCAATCGGTTCTTCGCTCATTGGTTTTAATGTATCTTTGTCTATTAGGTAAGCATATCCTTCTTTTTTACATTGGACGTAGTTTTTGTAAATGCGCGAGATTCCGATTAGTCTATAATCTTTTATTCTGTTTTGCAATTCATTGAAACGTTCGTCACAACCGATGAAAGTATCGTGATAGATAGGTTCATAGTCTTCAATGTCCACTACTCCTGGAATAAATTCTGAAATGGGTTTCTTGTATTGCTTTTTCGCGGCCTTTAACCATTTGTCAAAATTGCAGGTCTCCATCTCACAATAACGACAATTCCAAGTGTAATATTCAGTTGCATGCCATGCTTCGTTTTGCCCTAATGCTCGTGCTATATCATAAATCATATCACGAAGCCAATATACATTGTCAATCGGCCAAACTATTTGGATATAATGAACGTTGGACTCTATTTGCCAAAAACCGTCGCGTAAATAGAAATCGAAACAATAAGTTGGTAGTCTAAAACACATATCATCTATGTCCTCGCAACGAATCTCAAATCTTTCATCTTTGCTGTCTAAATTTATGCAGAACTTTTCTTTTAGTAATTCCAAAGTTTGCAATAAATATTTCTTTGCGGCTTTGTGATTCTTTACATCTTTGAAATTATGTCTGATAATATGTGTTACATCTACTCCCATAATTGTGTTGTTTAGTCATTTTAAGCTCAATAAAACTTCCGCTATTAGTTGTTGATCCTCAATAACTGTTAGTTCTTCTTGCCTATCGTAAATGTTGTGTGCTTATTACTCCCAAAAATCAGTTGTTACAGGAAAGCCTTTACTTCTTATATAATCACGCAAAGTCCATTCTTTATAATCATCACCTAATCGCCACAAACGCTCACATCTTTCTGCAAATGTGTCGAAAAAGAAATAACTAAAGTCTCCTTTGATACCATAGTCTAACTTTTTATACACCAGGCAATAATAATCATTGTAACTTTTGTAAAAATAAAGCTCGTCGTCCTCAAAGATAACATTTTCTGTTATGGCAAAAATTTCGTCACACCAATACTGCAAATCAAAATTATCAGAATCTTCATATACAAGAAGAGTTCCTAACCAAATGGCTTCTTTTTGTGCCAATGTCAATTCATTGTAATTCTTTGGCAGTTCTGTTCCTTTATACATATGATCTTATTTGTTATGAAACGTTGAGGCGCAATGAGCTTTGTTTGTTTTTTCCTAATTTGCTTTTTTGATAAAAATGCTGATGTGAATTTGTCTTTCTGGATGCCTGTCTTTGTCAATGCTGCTTATTCGTGTATCAAATATGTTACTGTAGCCCATATCCATTAAGATACTTATTGTTTTGTTTGAATCACTCGGAATGTATCCCAGTTTGTGACTATCGTAATATATCGCTACAGCTTTCGAGTCATGTTCGTTTTCCAGTTCTCTGACGAGACGAAGTTCTGTTCCAATTTCGAGTTTGCGGAAAATAAAGCATCCGTCCCAATAAGTAAATCCTGCGATGTGGCAGAAAAGGAAATGCTTCCTCTTGTCTGTTCTCTTCTTCATAGTCATAGTGGTGTTTGTTTGAATCTGAGAGCAAAGATAAGAGGAGGTTGCACCAAATCGTGGTACAACCTCGCAAATAGAACAAATTATTTATAGCATATAGAGTCAATAGTGTTCTTAAGTTGGTCATATCTGGTCATCCGAACCAGTTTCCTGACCTTATTAAGTGAAATGCTCTTTTGTGTTGGACTACAATTTTTATTTATTATATAGGTTGGGACTACATAAAATTCCCAATTTGATAATTCAAGAGGGTATGATTCTTTTTTGTTTATCCCAGTATTCAAGCAAAAGACATATATGTCGTTCTGTCTCTTAAGTTCTGAATTCGAATCTTTGTAGTCTGTATATGCTGGCTGAATACTGAATGTTCGTTGCTTGCAAACTTCCCCATTATCCTCTTGCCATGAATGATAATATCCAGTTTCTTTTACCTCTATTCGCATTCCTTTGTATTCAATATCCCATAGAGTCCATCCATTTCTGTTAGTAGGTTCTTTTATTTCTAAAGCTTTGCCAACAATAAATTCGGCAATGTGTTCCTGTAGATCGTATATATTGGCAAATTGGTACTTCCAAAAGTCAAGTATACTTAGTCCGGTAGGCTCTCCATTTTTTAGAAATGGTGTGTGTTCATTTATCTTATTCATTTTTGTATTGCTATTCGTAGAGTTTTGCAGCTTTCAAATGTCTGTTTTTTATCTCATCAGCCAGCCATTGCGGTTGCAAAACCTTTATGCCTGCTCCTCTTGACAACAGAGGTGTCCAGAAGTCGGATGTTGGACTGAGTGTTAGCTCAAAGTCCGAGTAGTCTTCTGCTTTGGCGATTTCTTTTTGAGAATGGTGCAATGGTAAATCTCGAAGATAATTGGCTTCTTTCCCGTATGCGCGTATTACGACTTTCTCTACAGGAACTTCTACATCTCTCATGATTCCATAGTAATTGTAAAACCATTCGGATGGAACAATTTCTTTGTCATAAACGAATCTTTCGTCTGTAATCTCAACGTTCATCATTCTGTCAAACGCGAGGATGAAAAGAGCACCGTTAGGTTCGGGATATTTAACCAAAGCATACCAACGCTTGTTGAACAACCTTACGAAGTATGGTTCCAATGCCATTGTGGTTTTCGATTCGTTTGAACCATATTTCTTGTATTCGACATTGATTTTTACTTCACGTTTCATTGCTTCAATGAACTTGTGGAGATTCTCTCCGTCAGAAGGTATTTGTTCAAGAAGTATGCGGTCAAAAACACTTTTGCTTTCCGACAGAATGCAGTTGACCGACAGAGTGGAAAGCATCCAGTTCTGTATAGTGTCTTCCTTTAGAATGTCTTCGTTGTAAATGTAGTAGCGGAAACCATCCTTTCTGTCACAATCTATAATTACTCCGAACATGTCAAGTATTGCGTCGCGATGGCGGTTGAAGGTACTACGAGAAATCGTAATACCTTCAGACATTTCAGTTTTCAACCATTGCGTGTTTATTTCGTCAAGTGTTATTTTCTTAAACCGTTGAATGGTCCGAACTAACCATACGTACTGTTGAAAGAGTGTGTATGTTTTCATGTGTTAAGTCAATGCTTATAAATGCGTTTTAAAACAATAGGAGGTCTTATTATGTAAGGGTTCCATTGTCTCCGATTCGAGCGCCAGCGTCCCAACTATCAATCAGAACATTTTTCCGAGGGAGAGGGTCAGTGAGTTCATGCCGGTAGGAGTGTTTCTTCCGGTGAAGAATTGGTATTCGTAGGCGGCACCGATGGAGAGTCCTCCGCGCAGTGAGCACTGTATTTTCACGCCAGGTCCGACGAGATAGTGGTTGTGCTTGGACAGTCCGCTGTAGCCCTCCCTGGTGTCGCCGTGCTGCTTCAGGTGCATTACCGATGCGGCTACGTAAGGGATGAAGTTCCACACTTCATATCCGTTCTGAACAGGCAGGCAGAAACCTGCTCTCACTCCGAAGTTCCATGAATGTATGTCGCCCATCACGTTTTTGAAAGGTGCGCTGTATTTGCTGTTTTTCTCTTCGTCCCAATGGATGTATTGGGTTGAGTGGCAAGGGACGAAGCTCACTCCTCCGTAGATGTACTTGTAGGTGAAGTCGACAGCAATGTTGTGGTCTTGGCTGATGTTGCCCCAGACGCCATCACCGCTGTACCAACTGAAGGCTGTTCCTACTGACATTGTCGAGAGCGCGTCCTTCCAAGGCACAATTCTCGTACCTCTGTCGGCGGCATCGCTTTTTGTCGTTGTTGTTGCGACGGCATTGGCTGCTTCTGCCTCCATTGTGTCGATTTTCATTGTTCTCCACGGCATCACGTAATCGCCGGTGAAAGTGCCGAGTATTGCTATTGCTTTCTCTTCAGGGAACACGTTGCACACGTCAAGGATTTTGTAGTCGCCTTCGTAGTCCGACACGCCGAACCGGTATGCCACTCCGTCGTTGTATACTCTGGCCTCGAGGGTGATTCCCTCTTCAGTTTTCAGTAGTATGCTGTTGTAGCGTCCCGTGAGGTCGGTGATGTCCTTCTGGGTGTCGAGTTGCCTTATGCCCCTGTAGGATTTTACTATGTGGCATTTGCCAAATTCCGTCCTCTTCCCTTCTGATTTTACAGTGAGTCCTATTTCGTTGTCTGCCAGAACTTGTTTGTCGTTAAATACTTTCATCGTCATCTTCGACGGCACGCTGAACTTGCTGTTCTTCTTCCTCGTAGTCTTGGTGTGTAGCGTAACTTTCACTTTCTCGTCGGGCGACTGTATCAGATACTGTGCTTTGCCGATGCAGACGTTGAGCATCATGATGCTTAAGATGATAAATTGCTTCATAGGTGTGTATGTATTAGAATGTTAAACTATACAAATATAGGTAAATACTTTTGCAACTCGGTTGCATTAACGTTCTTTCACGTTTGAGTGCGTATTGTCCCTATTCCGGTGTTGGCAACGTGTGGTTTGTGCGTCTGTATTGATTGTCCATAACTAAGATGTGAAGCACGTTTCCTGGTATGAACTGCTCTTCTATGGTAGCTTCGCAGAGCGAGCCGTCTTCAAATACGGCGCGGATTCGTGCTCTGACTTCTTTGTCGAGTTTTGTGCGATAGGAAAACTTGCCGTCTTTTACAAGCACTACTGCTGTAGGTTTCTTGTTGATGTCGCCGTCTTCGTCCTCAAAGTTGATCAAGTACGCCACATCGCGCAGTCCCTTTGTTGTCGTACCTGAAAGTACAAAGTTGGTTGCGGTGTCGGCCTCAATTACAGTGTTGCTAACGGCCCTGTTCCATGCAGACCAGTAGAGAGGATGTGACTCCTGTCCGATAACGTCCTCCATTTTCTCAACGACAAATACTCCTGCCGCATCTTTATGCTCATTGATTAAGTCGGGCAAGTTGATGGTGGCGGTCTTGCATTCCATTATTCGTGAAGTGGCGACTCCTATAATTCCATGTTTATAGTACTCTCTGTCTATAATTTTTCCTATGCCCTTAAGGTCGGTGTAGATAATATGGGTAGATTGATTGTAGTGCTCCTTCCAAAGTTTCTTGAACTCTTTCTTGCTTACCGCCTTGCCTTCGAACACGAGGAGCAGGTCGCTCATGTCAATCTTCTTCGTGTCGCCTTCCTCTTCAATAGCAGTCGTTTCCGGCTCTACAACCTTGGTCTCGGTTTCTTCTGCTTTGTTTTGGATGATATTCTCTATTGGTGCCGTCGCCTTAACGGTCTCTGTTTTTTGTTCTACTGCGACAGTGTCAGCGATGACGGCCGATGTGGTTTCCTCTATGGCATTCTGCTTTGTCTCAGGACTGGCAAATGCACACAGCGCAATGAGCGTTAGCGGTAATATGTACAGCACTTTGCTGCGCATCCACGGATTTCCCTTTTCTTTCTTCATCATAATAATACGGTTTTTAAGTGTGCTGTGGTTAAAACTGTTTGCAAAGGCGTAGGAGCTGGTGTCAACTGTTTTCTTGAGTAGTAGCAGTTGGTATTCATTAGCCGACACTCCTTGGCGCAACACATAATCGTCGGCTTCGTATTCGTGCACATCCCTAAGGCTTGCGCCAAACATATAGACAAATGGATTGAACCACTGTATCGTCTGCACCACTATGAGAAGCAGTATGTCGAATGAGTGGCGGCAAGCGATGTGGCCTTTTTCGTGCAGAAGAATTTCACGACGGTGCGAGTCGTAGTCTTTCTGGCTGATTACAATCTTGTTCATCCAGCTGCATGGGGCTATGTCTTTGGTGTGGCAATAAATGGTTACGCCGTCCTTCTTTTCCTTCCACAAGCATCCCTGCTGTACGAGTCTTTCCATGCGGACTAGCTGCCACAACCTGACCAGTACGGCTAAGCCAAAACCGATGATGTAAATCGAGGCAAGTATCTCTGTCAGTCCCGCTATGTCTGCTTTCGCCTCTTGCGTCGCTTTTATTTCCGGAGCCGGTACTGTAGTCTCTGCCTCGACTGATTGGTCTGTAGCCTCTTTCTTCATCTGAAATGAAACTCCGTGATTCAGATTTTCCTTTGCGTCATCGGTAATGCGAGGTGAAATGGGTGTACTAATCAGTTCGCTTTCGAGGTTTCCCAAATAGAGCGAAGAGAAATTGCACAAAGGCAGTACCAATGAAAGTGCGAGAATAGAAAGCAGGACAAACCTGTTCGTCCTGAAGAAACTCTCCTTGCGTAGAAGCAGCGAATATGGGGCGTAGAGCAACAAAAGCACTACTACCGACTTGACGATATAGATTAGCAGTTCGTTCATACGCCTTCCTCCCTCTTCTGTTCTGATTCGCCGTTGATTATGCGCAGCAGTTCCGCAATGTCCTCTGCCGTAAGTTTCTCTTCCGTAACGAAGAAACTGAACATTGACTCCAGGCTGTCGTCAAACAGGTTCTTCTTCATTTCTTTCATGGTCTGTCGGGTGTATTCCGCACGCGTCACCTTAGCCACATACATGTGCGTTTTGCCCTCGCCCTTATTCTTGAAATAGTCTACATAGCCCTTCTCGCGCAGCACCTTCATATATGTGGCGATAGTAGTGTCGGCAGGTTTAGGTTCTTCAAATCGGTCCAGGATGTCCCATGCGCAAGCCGAGTGGTTGATATCCCAGAGGGCTGACATGATCTGAAATTCCATTCTTGTCAAGGTGTTTTCTTTTTTTCTCATACATTCAGATTTGAGGTTTCACGCTTTCTCAAGCTGCATTTAGCCTTTCGTGTAGTAGCAAAGTAAACTCATTGCTATTGATATTGCAAAAGTTGGAAATCAGAAAGTTTCGATATTGAGGTGTTTTTAACATTTATTCGTAGAAATAGAGGGGTGCGGCAAAAAAACTTCCGTTGCGCTCAGCAGTCGTTAGTGCTTCGCGGAAGATAGCGTGACTGCCCGCTGAGAACTTCAAACTTAGTCTAAGTACGTACAAACTTAGTCTAAGTACGTACAAACTCAGCCTAAGTACGTACAGACTCAGTCTAAGTTTGTAGATTTCGCATGGGGGTCTGCAGGTTGCTGGCGGTGACTACTTTCTTTTGGAATCGTTGCTGATTTAGAAATAAATAGTGTACCTTTGCGATGACTATAATATTAAGTATTTACGAACAATATATGACAAGAGCAATTATTACAGTTGTGGGCAAAGATACAGTGGGTATCATTGCCAAGGTCTGCACTTATCTGGCAGACAATCAGATAAACATCCTTGACATTTCGCAGACTATCGTGCAGGAGTACTTCAACATGATGATGATAGTCGACATGACTAAGTGCGTGAAGCCTTTCGACTCTATTTCGTCTGAACTCGGCGAACTTGGCGTCAACACGGGTGTGCAGGTGAAGTGTCAGTTGGAGGATATCTTCGACAAGATGCACAGGATTTAACAAGCAAAGCCCCTCCCTGCCCCTCCCCAGAAGGGAGGGAACTTATAATTACTTATCAACAGCTCATTAATAAATCTTTCAGGGAATGATTAACATATCTGAAGTGCTGGAAACGAACAAGATGATCGAGCAGGAGAATCTTGACGTCCGCACCATAACAATGGGCATCAGTCTGCTGGACTGTGCCGACAAGGACCTGAAGGTCACTTGTCAGAAGATTTACAATAAGATTACCACTCTGGCGCGCGACCTCGTCAAGACGGGCGAGGAGATAAGCCGTGAGTTTGCCATACCTATCGTCAACAAGCGCATTTCCATAACCCCCATCTCGCTTGTGGGCGGTGCGTGCTGCAATACTCCCGCCGATTATGTCGAGATAGCCCGCACGCTCGACCGTGCAGCAAAGGCCGTGGGAGTGAACTTCCTCGGAGGCTACAGTGCGGTGGTGTCGAAGGGTATGACAAGGAGCGACGAACTGCTCATCCGTTCCATACCTGAGGCTATGGCATGCACGGAGCGCATCTGCTCGTCGGTCAATGTGGGTTCGACAAAGACAGGCATCAATATGGATGCCGTGCGCCTGATGGGCGAGATTATTAAGGCTACTGCCGAGGAGACAAAGGAGGCCGACTCGCTGGGCTGCGCCAAACTCGTGGTGCTCTGCAATGCTCCCGACGACAATCCGTTCATGGCGGGTGCGTTCCACGGAGTGAGCGAGGCTGACGCCATCATCAACGTAGGCGTGAGCGGTCCGGGAGTTGTGAAGTATGCACTTGAGCAGATTCCAGACGCTAACTTCGAGGTGCTTTGCGAAACAATCAAGAAGACGGCGTTCAAGATAACCCGTGTGGGTCAGTTGGTTGCTCAGGAGGCATCGAAGCGCCTCGGCATCCCGTTCGGAATCATCGACCTCTCGCTTGCACCTACGCCTGCCATAGGCGACAGTGTGGCCGACATCCTGCAGTGCATCGGTGTGGAACGCGCTGGCGCTCCAGGCACTACGGCGGCTCTCGCCTTGCTGAACGACCAGGTGAAGAAGGGAGGAGTGATGGCGTCGAGCTATGTGGGCGGACTCTCTGGCGCGTTCATCCCTGTCAGTGAGGACCAGGGCATGATTGACGCAGTGATTGAGGGTGCGCTGACCATTGAGAAACTTGAGGCGATGACATGCGTCTGCTCCGTTGGTCTTGACATGATTGCCATCCCTGGCGACACCCCTGCAACGACCATTTCGGGCATCATTGCCGACGAGGCAGCCATCGGCATGATAAACCAGAAGACTACGGCCGTGCGCATCATCCCTGTCGTTGGCAAGACGGTGGGCGAGACGGTGGAGTTTGGCGGTCTGCTGGGTTATGCGCCTATCATGCCTGTCAACAAGTTCGGTTGCGATCGCCTGGTGAATCGTGCGGGACGCATACCGGCTCCGATACATAGTTTTAAGAATTAGGTGAGGCCCCCCTAACCCCCCGCAAGGGAGGGGTATTAAAGAAAACGATGAAAAGACAGTTTCCCGTTATATTGCTTTTGCTGTGTGCCGCGCTGAATGGCGTGGCGCAACGTTTGGCGGACGCTAAGGTGGAGGGACGAGTGAGGATGGCATTGCCTGTGAAAACTTCGGTGGCATTGCGTAAGGTCTACGAACCTCAAAGCGGCAAGTGTGCTGTCTACGACATGGACGGAGGCGGTTTCGTCATTGCCAGCACAGACGAACGTATGCCTGCCGTGCTTGGCTACTGCGACAAGGGCAGTTTTGCCCGTGCCAATGAGAATCCCGCCTTCCGCAGCATTCTGAAGGCCTATGCCGAGGCTGACCCTAAGCAAGGGAGACCGCTGATGCGCCGTGCCGGATTGCCAGATGCTGTGGCTCCGCTCATCAAGGACACTTGGCATCAGAACGAGCCCTATTGGCAACAGACTCCAGTGGTCGATGGCAAGCAGTGCGTGACAGGCTGTGTTGCTCACGCTATGGCGGAGGTGATGTTCTACCACCGTCATCCGCAACGTGGCACGGGTTCACACACATACACCGATAGCGCTGGTTGCGGGCAGACTCTGACGGCCAACTTCGCCGAGCATGTGTACGACTGGGGCAACATACTGAACAACTATGCGGAAGGCGAGTACACGCAGACGCAGGCTGATGCTGTGGCGTTGCTGCTGTCCGATTGTGGCATTTCGGTGAATATGCGCTACACTCCGACGGAAAGCGGTGCGCATACTGTATATCAGCCTATCGCTCTTACAAAATACTTCGGTTACGACTATGGTGCGCAGTTGTACTTTCGCGACTTCTTCACATGGAACGAGTGGAACGACATGCTCATGACCGAACTGGCCGAGGGGCGTCCGATACTTATTGCGGCCTACTCAGCCACTTTGGCCCATGCGTTCGTGTGTGACGGATATGACGAACAGGGCTATTACCACATCAACCTGGGTCTTGGAGGCGATGCGGACGGCTTCTACAATATGCAGTATCTGTCGCCCGACCAACCTCAATGGTACGACAAGAACAATCCTGAGCGCGGAATGAACCTGCTGCAGAGCGTTGTCATAGGAGTGAAACCGCTTGCTGACGGTGCTGCTCCTGAGCCAGAGGT
>Ga0233378_1000131_pt1 | contig 23466 bp, 24 predicted proteins | sample ElkDunMinimDraft_7_FD_180690 | JGI IMG/M metagenome (GOLD analysis project Ga0233378, IMG submission 180690) | Fecal eukaryotic communites from dung pellets of Tule Elk in California, USA - Elk Dung E4 | ecosystem: Host-associated > Mammals > Digestive system > Large intestine > Fecal | place... | reverse complement strand
AATCGTAAATCTCAAACCTACCATAGTCACAATCAAAGATGAAATAATCAAAGGTTGTAAGGCTTGCGCCAAATGGTCGAAGAAACAATACAAAAAGGCTAAAGCAAAGAACGCCAGGAGAAAAGCCAAATACCGAAATTTCAGAAAAACGCCAGGATTCAAAGGGTTGCTTACAGACATCGGCGATCTGCTCAAGTCTTTAATTAACAACTACATGGAAGAAGAGCAGACAGAATTCACTCCTGAGGTGCAAAACGAAGAACATGACTCTGAGAACGACAAAAAAAGCCGCACAATAAGCGACATACTCCTTAATCCAGTGAAAGGCATTGTTGAGTCGTAACAAATTTGAGTCATAACCAAAAACACAGACAAATTGGCTCAAAAAACACAATCTGTGGAAAAAAAACGCAAATGGATAATGCGGAAAACAAAAAAAGTATTACTTTTGCGGAAAGAAGATGCTTTAATGGTCCATTAAGGCAACTTGTGAATGTGGGAAACAATAAAAAACAATATAACGTATGGAAATCAAAAAAGCTAAAAAAGCCGATCTCGAAGGACAGAAGTCCACATCGTTGTTGATTGGTTACATCATCACATTGGCTACGATTTTCGTTGCATTCGAGTGGACCACTCGTGAATACAAGGAGACAGAGCCTGTAATCTATGCAGCAAGCGTGCCTTACGAGGAAGAAATCATTCCTATCACACAACCAATCTTCCAGACTGCAGCGCCACCACCACCAGTAGAGGTTCCGCAAGTAGCAGAAATCATCGACATCGTTGAAAACGACGAAGAAATCGAAGAGGAAGAAATCCAGTCAACAGAAGATACTCAGGAAGCTATCACTGGTCCTACAGGCCCAGTAGTTTCAGGTCCAGTCGGCCCTGTAATGGCTGCCGAAGAAGGTGATGAAGGCGAAGTTTTCCAAGTTGTAGAACAAATGCCTGAATTCCCAGGAGGAATGGAGAAACTCATGGAATATTTGAGCAAAAACATCAAATATCCTTCAATGGCACAGGAAAACAATATTCAGGGACGCGTCATCGTAGAGTTTGTTGTTAACAAGGACGGTTCTATCGTTGAGCCAAAGGTTATGCGTTCTGTAGACACATCACTCGACAACGAAGCCATGCGAGTTATCAAGTCAATGCCTAAGTGGACCCCAGGAAAACAGCGCGGTAAGGCAGTACGCGTAAGATACACCGTACCAGTGCTATTCCGCCTCCAGTAAAAACAAATATTAGCACAAAAGTCGCATAATGGAAACGTTGTGCGACTTTTTTCATAAACAGCCATAAACCGCCAAAACCATGTACTCAGAAGATTCATTGCTTAAAAAAGTCAACGAATACATCGCAGAAATGCAACACACAGAGCATCCTGAAGGACTCTACGCCCCTATCACCTACACAATGGCATTAGGTGGAAAAAGAATCCGCCCCGTACTCATGCTAATGGGCTACAACTTATACAAGGACGACATTGACTCTATCCTACCTAATGCGGTAGGACTCGAAACATATCACAACTTCACGCTCCTGCACGACGATCTTATGGATAAAGCCGACATGCGAAGAGGCCAGGCAACCGTACACAAAAAGTGGAATGCCAATACCGCAATACTCTCAGGAGACGCAATGCTGATACTTGCCTACAAACTAATGGCGCAAAACAAGAATGAGCATTTTCTCGAAGCGCTCGACACTTTCAACGACGCCACACTTGGGGTTTGTGAAGGGCAACAGTATGACATGGACTTCGAAACTCGTACTGATGTTTCCGAAGAGGAGTACATGGAAATGATACGGCTCAAAACATCCCTATTACTCGCATGCGCTCTTAAAATCGGAGCACAACTTGCAGGAGCCAGCGCTGAAGACGCACAGAATCTTTACGACTTCGGCGAAAAAATGGGACTCGCATTCCAGCTTCAGGACGACCTGCTCGACGTATATGGAGACCCCGCAATATTCGGAAAAAAAATAGGAGGCGACATAGTTTGCAACAAGAAGACTTTCATGCTTATCAACGCCTTAAACAAAAGCGACAAAAAGCAGAAAGAATCGCTTAAAGAGTGGATAGGAAAAACAGAATTCAACGCTGACGAAAAAATAGCCGCAATAACCAGCATATATGACGACATCGACATCAAAAGTATCTGCAAAGCAAAGATTGACTCATTATTCGCACAGTCACTCGCAAGCTTAGAAAAAGTCCAAGTCGATGAAAACAAAAAGAGTACATTGAAAGAATTTGCGACAAACTTAATGGGACGCAAGCACTAAACCATGGATTGCAACTATCTCATAGACACCCACTCCCATATTGACGGCGAGGAATTTCTTGACGATTTTGAAGATGTCGTAAAGAGGGCAAAAGCGGCAAACGTTAAAAAAATATTCCTGCCGAATATCAATGCGGACACCATAGGTCGTATCGAACTGTTATGCAGCTTAAATCCGGGCACGCTATACCCCATGATAGGTCTTCACCCCGAAGACGTCAACACGGAAAGTAGTGATACACTCAACACTCTGGAAGAAAGGCTAAAACGCCCCAACCCCTATATAGCCATTGGAGAAATCGGATTGGATTACTACTGGGATGACACACACAAGGAACTGCAAAAAGAAGCATTCAAAAAGCAGATAAAATGGAGCATCGACTACGACCTGCCACTGATGATACACACCCGAGCCGCTCATTCCGACATGGTTGACATCATCACATCCTCCAACGAAAAGTACGGTGGACGCTTACGAGGAGTCTTCCACTGCTTCGCAGGCAATGAAGAAGAAGCACAGGAACTCTTGAAATTTGAGAACTTCATGTTTGGCATCGGCGGCATTGTAACATTCAAAAAGTCAGTCCTACCGCAAGTCATCAAATCCGTCATCCCGTTAGAACGAATAGTACTAGAAACTGACTCGCCGTACATGGCACCAGCTCCAAACAGAGGCAAACGTAACGAAAGTGCATTCATAAAGGACATAGGAGCAAAAATTGCCGAAATTTACAACTGCGATCCAATGCTCGTGATGGAGCAAACCACAAACAACGCCCTAAAGATTTTTAGCAAGGCACAATAATAACGAGCATACTAAAGCACACATCAGCTAAAGAAAAAACGCGCTCTTTAAAGACTTGAAACCTTAAAAAAAACACAAAAAACAAACTTTGACAGGATTCTATTTAGATAGTAACAAAAAAATGACTAATTTTGTTGCTGAATTGGGCCGCAAGTCGCATTTTTTTTGTAATTTGCAACCGATTTAAGAATAAACGGAAGGTTTACCCCCAAAAGGAGAGATGCTCGAGTGGCTGAAGAGGCACGCCTGGAAAGCGTGTATACGTCAAAAGCGTATCGGGGGTTCGAATCCCCCTCTCTCCGCACAGAAAGAGAAACAAAACTATTATTATAAAGTATTAATCAAACAAAAAAATTACGCACAATGAAAAAGATTTTTGCAATTATTGCGATGATGGGAGTCTTTACATTTGGTATGACTCAATCAGTTATGGCTCAGGACGATGCTGCAGCAACTGAGCAGGTAGATTCTGCTGTTGTAGACTCAACTGTAACAGATTCAGCTGTAGTTGAAGAAGAAATTGTAGAAGAAGTAGAAGAAGCTGCTCCAACTGTTGAAGAGGTTGGCATGTACAAGAACATCAAGACTAAGTTCATTGAAGGTGACGCAGGCTTCATGGCACTCGTAGCTATCGCACTCGTATTCGGTCTTGCATTCTGTATCGAGCGTATCATCTACCTCACACTTGCTGACGTAAATTCAAAGAAGATGCTCGTTAAGATGGAAGAAGCTCTCCTCAAGAACCGTGACGTAGAAGGCGCTAAGGCTGTTTGCCGCAACACACGTGGTCCAGTTGCATCAATCTGCTATCAGGGTCTTATGCGTATCGAAGAAGGCGCTGATGTTGTTGAGCGTTCAGTAGTTTCATACGGTGCAGTTCAGGCTTCACTTCTCGAAAAGAACTGCTCATGGGTTACACTCTTTATCGCTATCGCTCCATCACTCGGATTCTTGGGAACTGTGATTGGTATGGTGCAGGCGTTCGACGACATCCAGGCAGCAGGTGACATTTCTCCTACAGTCGTTGCTGGTGGTATGAAGGTAGCCCTCTTGACTACAATCTTCGGTATCGTAGTAGCCCTCATTCTTCAGATTTTCTACAACTACATCCTTAACAAGATTGAAAGCATCACTGCTCAGATGGAGGATTCAACTATAACTCTCCTCGACATGCTTACAAAGTACAACCTTAAGAAGTAATATCTGAATTTACTAAACAGAACTAAAAGGAGAAAATAATGAAAGAATTAAATATATCCAGATGGACACTGATTGCATTGTTCGTTATCAGTATCATAGTACTGGGAGTATTCTTCCTCTTTGGATATGACACTCCATGGGAGGAGAATCCAAAGATGAATAACCCAGCAAATACAGACTTGCTCTTATGGTTCATTGTTGCTATGTTTGTAATTACTTTGGTTTCTACAGTATATAGCGTTATAATGCAGATTGCTCAGGGTTCAACAATTGGAAACGACACTGGACTTGCAAAGCACACAGGCAAGATTGCAGTAGGAATCCTTATTCTTTCTTTGGTTGTAGGATTTGTTTGCGGCATGAACGATGTTGACAAACTTTTCATCAACGGTAAAGAATGGCTTCCAACAGCAGAAGAGAATGTAACAGCCAATATAATTACAGGTGTTTCAATGATTTCCATCATAATCCTGTCTATTATTACATTCGTTGTAACAATTATTAGTTTGGTTGCAGGAGCATTAAAGAAGTAAACCTTATAAAATGAGTAATTATGGGAAAAAAGAATAGAAAAGTACCCGGACTAAACGCGAGTTCCACAGCCGATATCGCGTTCATATTGCTCATATTCTTCCTTACTGCTACATCAATGAACACTGACACTGGTTTGGGACGTACACTTCCAAAGCCACCAGAAGAAGATCAGTTAGACAACGAAATTAAAGTCAAGGAGCGTAACATCCTCAATATCCGCATCAACAAGGACAACCTTTTGATGATTGGTGATGATTATTCAAACATTGACGAAATTAAGGAGAGAGCAAAAGAATTTATTGCCAACAAAGAAGATCGTGCAAATCTGCCAGAAAGAAAGCCTAAGACTATCAAACTTTTGGGACAGAGAATGGTTACAACAAACCACGTTATCTCAGTCCAGGCAGACCGTGGAACAAGTTATTGGATTTACTTCGAGGTTCAGGACGCACTCGTTGCAGCATACAACGAATTGCGTGACGAATTAGCATACGAGGAATTCGGAATCAAGAAGTATGCATTCTGTAGCAAAGAGCAGCAGGAAGCAATTCGCGAATACTATCCACAGAAGATCTCTGAGGCAGAACCAAAACAATACGGAAAGGTACAATGAGCAGATTTAACAAAAATGGAAGCCGCGAGATGCCGGAACTTAATACGTCATCTCTTCCCGACTTGATTTTCACAATCTTGTTCTTCTTCATGATGGTAACATCAATGCGCGAAGAAACACTGAAGGTGAAATATACAATACCAAGCGGTACTCAACTTGAAAAGCTTGCACGTAAATCTTGTACCTCTTATATCCACATCGGTAAACCGACTGACGCTTTGATCAGCCAGTATGGTAGTGGTACACGTATTCAGCTTAACGACAAGTATGCAGAAACTCACGAAGTTTATGACTTCGTTTATGCAGACCGTGCAGAATTACCCGAAGTTGACAAACCTTTCTACACTATCTCTTTGAAGTGTGACAAGGAAACTCCAATGGGTATCATCACAGACGTTAAGCAGGTTTTACGTAAAGCTTACGCACTTAAGATTGTTTACTCTGCATCTAAGGCTCAGGAATAAGCGTTCCTTAGCATGATGCTCTATCAGAACAAACAATACAAATAGATAAAAGGATGTCCTTCGGGGCATCCTTTTGTTATACCTAACAATTTGCTTTATCAAGTAAAATCGCTATATTTGCATTCAGCGAAGAACAGAGATCAGCGCAATACGACAAGCAACGAGGAAACGTAACAACAAAGATAACTATGAAACAGTACTTGCAACTATTAGACAGGATTCTCAAAGAGGGAAGCAAAAAGGAAGACCGTACCGGAACAGGTACTATTAGCGTGTTTGGCAACCAAATGCGATTCAACCTTGAAGAGGGTTTTCCGCTCCTGACAACCAAGAAACTGCACTTGAAATCAATCATTTACGAATTGTTGTGGTTTCTCAACGGCGACACTAACGCCAAATGGCTGCAAGAGCGTGGAGTAAGGATTTGGAACGAATGGGCTGATGAGGACGGTAACTTAGGACATATCTACGGTTACCAATGGCGTTCTTGGCCAGACTACAACGGAGGTCATATAGACCAGATCACCCGTGTAATCAATGACATCAAAAAAAATCCGGATTCACGACGCATGATTGTAAGCGCATGGAACGTTGCCGACCTCGGCAACATGAACCTTCCTCCATGCCACATCCTTTTCCAATTCTATGTTGCTGACGGCAAATTAAGCCTTCAATTATATCAACGTAGTGCAGACACCTTCTTAGGCGTACCGTTTAACATTGCATCCTACTCCCTACTCCTCATGATGGTTGCACAGGTCACAGGACTCAAACCTGGAGATTTTGTTTATACAACAGGCGACACCCATCTCTACACGAACCATATCGAGCAGGCAAATCTTCAACTCACCCGCGAACCTCGCCACTTGCCAAAGATGAAGATCAACCCCGATGTCAAGGACATTTTCAGTTTCAAATATGAAGACTTCGAACTTACCGATTACGAACCATGGCCGCACATCAAGGGTGAGGTGTCTGTTTAGCAATGCGTAAACGGAGAATTTTAGTAAGTAACTGATTTTGTATCGTATAGTACAACAAAACAATGCGAATATCGATTATCGTAGCGATAGCCCAAAACAATGCTATCGGACATGAGAACAAACTTATATACTGGTTGCCAAATGATCTGAAGCGCTTCAAGCAACTTACTACCGGCAACACAATAATCATGGGGCGTAAAACGTTTGAGTCACTCCCTAAGGGCGCTCTCCCCAACCGCCGTAACATCGTTCTCTCTCGAACGGGAAGTCCGGTTGATTTCCCCGGCGCCGACTGCTTCCGCAATCTAGACGAAGCACTAGCATCGTGCAATGAGAACGACGAAGTGTTCATCATTGGTGGGGCATCCGTTTATGCAGAAGGTTTGAAAATAGCAGACCGTCTATGCCTCACTTACATACACGACATTCCCGAACACGCTGACACGTTTTTTCCAAAATTTGCCCTTAACGAATGGCAAGAAACTTACAGAGAAGACCATGAGAGTGACGAGAAACACTCACACAAATATTCATTTGTAAATCTTGAGCGCATCAACAAATAAAGCATCATAATAATTATGCACAACATTTTGCATCGCACCACTTATTGGCTTTTCATGGCAGTAATTATTTTGGTCAGTTGCGAAAAGTTAGAAATTCCAGAGGCAGATAAAGATGATGCGGAACAACCAGAGCACCCTACCAACAATGAAAACAGCGGCAATAACGATGATGTTATTACCGACGATTACAATGAAGACGACCCTTATCAAGGCTGGGGGTCGCTCGAAAACATGATTAACAATGGAGGTACTATTGCTCGTCCTTATAGAGCTAAAGATCTTGCCAAAGGAGAATTGGGAGAATGGGTCGTCAGCCATGATGTTGCATCAATGCCCAATTGCTGGGTCGAAGGCTATATCGTAGGATATGTGAAAGGCACTAGCATGAGTTCTGCTATCTTATTCAAGAACGGAAGCAAGGAAACAAACATCCTAATAGCAAGCGACACCACAAATATTGATGCAAGCGACTGCGTACCTATAGGCCTGTCAAAAGGCAGCAGCTACATCAAAACACGTGAAGCGCTCAACCTCAAGGATAATCCGGAAATTATGCGACGAAAAGTAAAAGTTCTCGGTTCAATAAGCAAATATATGGGCACAGCCGGACTAAAAAATGCCCGCGATTACCGATTTACTGACGGGAAATAACTATTTTATAAATCATTCACACTCAAGAGTTTGCTCCTCACGCCAGTTAACGAAGTATACCGTTTCGGTAGCACGAGTCAAAGCAGTGTACAACCACCTAAAATAGTCAGGTCCCAGCATATCCTCAGTCATATACCCCTGGTCTACAAAAACCCTCTGCCATTGACCGCCCTGCGCCTTATGACACGTAACAGCATAAGCATATTTTATCTGCAAAGCGTTGTAATAAGGGTCTTCCTTCATCTTTTTCATTCTCTCGCGCTTATTCGGAATATCCATATAATCCTCCATTATATTATTGAATAAGCGCTCGTTATCTTCACGCGACAAAGCAGGTGACTCCGAATGCAACGTATCAAGCAATACTGTAGTCTCAAGTTCGTAATCATCATAATCAGGAAGTCTCAACCAGCAATCAGCAAATCTGAATCCATAGAGTTCGCGCACATTGCGCACCCTCTCCACTACAGCCACATCACCATTAGCAATGAAATCGGTAGGTACGGCACTCTTCACAGCAGCAGAAGCATCTTTATCATCAGCCTCATCACCGCTCGCCTCAGGACGCATCCAAAAATAGTTATTCTTAGCAATCATCAGCAAATCGCCTGACGACAGTTCTTCCTCGCGCCCCAATATTTGATTTCGGATGCCATTGTTGTAGACATGAGCGCGCTTGTTCGAACGACAAACCACCATAGTCTCGTCTATTCCGCAGTGGGAATAACAATCACTTATTGCCTCAATCAGTTCATTTCCAGGCACGTTCCTAACATCTGCAAAGCCTGAAAATCGTATCTTAGGCAAGCTGAAGTATTCCTCCTCCTCGATCAACTGCCGCAAGCGAGTTGCATTCCACAATATCCCTGATTCCTCTTGCTGACGCACCACATGGCGCAAAGTATGCGAAACGACATCTAAACCATAGCCCGCCATCACATCATCCTGTAGCGCCGGACTCTCACCCTCCCCCACTGGAGGCAATTGCGCCGTATCGCCCATAAGAATCAACTTACACCCATGACCGCCATAGACAAATTGCACAAGGTCGTCGAGCAAACGCCCCGTTCCGTACACACTGGATGAAAGTCCGTCATTAGCAATCATCGAAGCCTCGTCCACAACAAACAGCACATTAGTCAACATGTTGTAATTCAGTGAGAAAATCGAATCGTTATCAATCGATTTCTGCCTGTAAATTCGTTTGTGGATAGTAAAAGCAGGATGCTCTGAGTAAAGCGAAAAAACTTTAGCAGCCCGCCCCGTAGGAGCCATCAATACACACTGCCGTTCAATCTGTCCAAGCGTCTTAACAAGAGCTGCTATCAGCGAAGTCTTTCCAGTACCAGCAAATCCTCTCAACACAAACAGCGCATCATTTGATCCAGACAATATAAAATCGCACAACGAATCCAACGCCTCAGCCTGTCCTAAAGTCGGTTCAAAGCCAAAATTCAACAAAATCTGCTCCTTCAGGTAGTTTTTAATCATTATTTCATCAAAAAAACAAGGCAGTATTCACTGCATTTCATTTAAAATCGTTATTTTTGCGCTACGAATATAACAAATAAAAAAATACAAGCACACATCATGAAAAAAAAGATTATCTTCAATTCAATTTTGACACTCTGTATTATTGGATTGACCTATGCTTGCTACACAAGCATCTGGAGTGAAATCGAATTTGACAAAGAAAAGGAAATGAGAGAAAAAGCGGTTATCGCATCACTCCTTAACATCAAAGACGCAGAAGAGTTGTACAAAAGAAGTAACAAAGGTGACTACTGCGGAACTATCGACTCACTCGTTGATTGGGTAGCAAACGGACGTGCATTGGATAAAATCATCAAGGAAGGCGAATTGACAGACGAACAGCTCGAATCAGGACTCACTGAAGAAGAGGCTGTACAGAAGGGAATCATCAAGCGCGACACAGTATGGGTTGCACCGATGGACATCCTCAACATTACTAACGCCGACTCACTTAAGATAATCCCTGTTGGTAGAGAAGGCGGTGTGTTCCAGCTTCGCAAAAAGCAGACATACAACCTCAAGCAAGAACAGTTCGAACTTCTTCTTGAAGTACGCGCTTCAATGGACGACTACCTTGACGGACTCGATGCGAAGAAGATCAAGACTCTCAAGGCTGAGCTCAAGAAGAGAAGCAAGAACAGAGGCGACCTCATGGAAGAACTTCCTGACCACACAGAAGGAACATGGTACGGACTCCGCATTGGTGACCTCGAAGACGCAAACAACAAACTCGCAGGTAACTGGGATTAAGACAATAGCATAAATGCAGGCTACTGGAAATACTCAAAATCCAAATAAAAGTTTGTCCATCCGTGTCTGCACGGATGGACTTTCTTTTTGTGTGTATGCGCCGTCAGAAGCGGAGCCATACAAATACATCACATACAAGGTCAACCACACTATATCGCTTGCCGCCAATCTAAAGCAAGCCCTGCTGAACGAACCTGTTCTGAAAGAGCAATACCAGCGCGTAAACGTGCTTGTCACTACTCCAAAGTTCACAACCGTTCCGGTAGTTCACTTCAAAAGCGAAGAAATCGAAGACATCTTCAGTTTCAACTTCCCAAAAGAGGCTCCTCAACACATCAGTTACAACGTGCTCCGACGCTCAGGGATCGCTATCATCTTCGGACTGGAGAAAAGCATCTACCAGCTCATTCGCGACGACTTCCCCCGAGCACGCTTCTACGCTTCCGCCAGCACGCTCATAGAGTTCTTCGCCGAGAAAAGCATCTTCGGCAATAACAAAAAGATGTTCGTCTATCTGCACGAATCGGAAATGACTGTCTACTGCCTCAACCAGGGAGTCATGCTATTTGCCAACACCTTCCCCGTAAAGACCATTGACGACATCCAATATTATATACTCAACGTATGGCAGCAGTTGGGCTACGACCAGATTGACGACTCACTACTCATTGTAAGCGATAAGAACCAACACCCAAACCTTGCCAGCAAGATTTCATATTTCATCAACAAGGTTGAAACCATCGATCCTAACGAAGACTTCCGCAACACCATCACTAAGGGACACACAAATATCCCTTACGATCTGCAAACCTTGCTCGTTTGCGGATTTTGAAAATTTATAGATCAATCCACGTAAACACGACCTGTCATGCGAATCATTGGAGGCAAATACAAGCATAAGCGTTTCGACGTGCCACGCACTTTCAAGGCACGTCCCACTACGGACTTTGCAAAGGAGAGCCTGTTCAACATCCTGACAAATGTTTATGTTGATTTCGATGACGAACTGACTGCGCTCGACCTCTTCGGCGGAACGGGCAGCATCGGGCTTGAATTCGTGTCACGTGGCTGCAGCAAGGTTGTGAGCGTGGAGAAAGACTACAAACACTTTCAGTTCCTCTTAAAGACGGCTCGCGAACTTAACGACCGCGCATGGATACCAGTACATGCCGATGTGTTCAAGTACATCCAACGCAGTCCTTCAAAGTTTAACATTGTTTTTGCTGACCCACCCTACTCACTTGATAAAATCAAAGACATACCTGACCTCGTATTCGCAAACGACTTATTGGAAGAAAACGGGTTGCTTATTGTCGAACACGGCAAGGACAATGATTTCAGTTCGCATCCATTGCTAATAGACCACCGCACATACGGTTCGGTCAACTTCTCTTTTTTCCGCAAATCATAGTTCAGCCACAGCCCTGAGGTAGTTTTTCATGTTGCCAGCTTTCTTAATCTTCTTGAAAGCTTTGCGGCCTAATTCTCCCTCCATATAATCCCAAAAAGTACGTACCTTAGAAAGAAGCTGTTCTTCACCAGGGATAATATTTTTGAAGTGCTCAAACAAACTGTTGTGCATTTCCGTAATCAGTGAAATGCGACGATCTACGCTCCACTCCACTCCCTCAGTGTATTCCAACGCAAGTGACGGACGCGCCAACAGTCCGCGGCCAACCATCACAGCCTTTAGCCTTGGAAAACGCTCCTCTATTCTGTTCAAATCTTCCGGCGTACAAATATCACCATTATAGACTATCGGCAAGTTTGTACAATCATAAAATCTCTCAAACTCATCCATATACAGTTCGCCACCATACTGTTGCTTTGCCACACGCGGATGCATCGTAACATGCACTGGAGCAAACTCTTCTATCACGGGAAGCACCTCCCTCCATTCTTCTACCGACTCAAGACCGAGACGCATCTTCACGCTGAAGTTCATTTCCGGCTTACCCGAAGCCGAACGCTCATCACAACGCTGCCTCAAGCGGCCAACGACCTCACGCACCTTGTCCTTAGCAACCAACAGCCCAGCACCTCTGCCATGACGTGTTTGCAGAGGAAACGGGCACCCCATGTTAAGGTCGATTGTGTCATAACGGTCCAAGCTTGCCAGATGATCAAAAAGCAAATCTACCTCCGCAGCACTGCTTGCAATGATTTGCGGAACCACAGGCACCTCCTCATTAAACTCCGGACGGACATCACGCACATCCTTCGAACGAAGTTTCCCATGCTCCACTCTGAGAAACGGTGTGTAGTATGCCTCCACACCACCAGCCAGTTGGGCATGAATCCTGCGATAGGAATCTTCAGTATAGCCCTGCAAGGGCGAAAAGAGTATTGGTTTCATTCAGCAATAAAGACAAAATCAGTAAAACAAAAAAAAGACCGCATCATGTAGTTATGACACGGTCCAAACCCCTTGAGCTTCCTTTTCGTAGCGGGAACCGGGATTGAACCGGTGACCTCATGATTATGAATCATGCGCTCTAACCAGCTGAGCTATCCCGCCATCGTTTTCGTTAGCGAGTGCAAAGGTACGCCTTTTTTCATTAATGGCAAATCTTTTGGCGTTTTTTTTACACTCTTTCCTAAATTAATTAGTCTGAGCGGTTATTTCATCGCCCAGACTAAGCATTATCGTTCAAGTTAACGTGTCATTCTGCACTTTTCTTCCCTTCCATGAATCTGTTTCCACGACGTATGTTCAATTCGCCCATATCCTCAGAATCCGCATTATTACCGTTGCGAGTCTTTGAATAATAGTAATCATCCCAATACCATCCGTCGTTCCATCCGCAACCGTAATAGCCGTCATAACTATCCCAATAGAAGTCGCGCAACTTGTACAGTTCGAAGTGAACATCGCCTATCCAGCCCGAAAACTTGCTATAGTTCAGTCTGTAGTCCATTATTGCCACGTTCAGTTCTGGGTCGTAAGGATAGTCCAAATAAATTATGCCATTGCGCACTTCCCAATAGAAATCATAATACTGATAGGCATAAGGTCCTTCACGATAGAAATCCACTTGCTTGCCATACCCGTGTGTGGAATACTCGTCATACTGGAAAAACTTCAGGTTCGTATAATCTGCATCAAACGCATACCAGCGTCCTGTCCGCGGATGCTGCACCTCATAGAACATTCCGAAATCGCCGCTCCATTCGCCAGAAAGAATCATAGCCTCATCAATATCTTCGTCACATGATGTAAAAGTCACAACGGAGAACAATGCTATCGTCACCATCATCATCTTGCTGTAAAACCTCTTCATAATCCAAATGATTTAATCGTTACACTTCTGTTTGTCGACAGCAAATATAAAGCAGAAAACACATAGCAAAAAATATAAACGCAACTATTTTTCCAAACAGCCAAACATTTAGGGAAACCCCAAACCGGCAATAGGGATTCGCCTACGGGCGTAGGGGAAGTTCTCCGCCATGTCCACCCTTTCAGTTTACCAACGAGCCCTCGTTTGTAAATTAATGAGGGCTCATTTTTTCATCAACGAGGGCTCGTTGATGAAAAAACGCTGCAGTGCTGATAAATTAATGCTTAAGCAAAAAAATATCAACGCTGCAGCGTTAGTTATTCAAAACCCCAGAACCTTAGTTCTCGAAGAAGTAGAGGAATGTAGCCACACCCTCGATTGCAGGTTTCTTGCTATCCTTGATTTCAATCACAAACTTGATTTCCGCCTTGCACGTACCGCGCAGGTTCACAATTGACTGCAATGTCGTAACGAGTCGCACACTGCTTCCTGTTACAACAGCCTGTCCGAACTTCATTTTGTCCATACCGTAGTTAACCATCATCTTCAGGTTGTTCACCTCAATAATCTGGTTCCACAAATATGGGAGCAAGGACAAAGTGAGATAACCGTGAGCAATAGTAGATTTGTAAGGACTTTCAACCTTCGCCTTCTCCACATCCACATGAATCCACTGGTGGTCAAGCGTTGCATCTGCAAACAAGTTGATACGCTCCTGGTCAACCTGGAGCCAGTCTGAAGTTCCGAGAACCTCACCAAGATGAGCAGCAAACTCATCGTAAGAATTGATAACTAATTTAGCCATAATATTAGTATGTATTGATTAAAATTCCTTTAACTCACACAAAGATAGCACTTTTTCGAACAATGCAAATTATTTTGCCACAAAAGCAAAAAAACAAATCCCGCTGAATGCATACGCTGTCAGCGGGATTCCTGCAATAACTATCTTAACAACTATACTTTATTAGAACTTGATGTCTACACCAACACCCCATGTGTCGTTCTTGCGCTCGTAGAGAGTGCTCAAAGTCTTACCCTTTACATCATGGTCACTATAGAAAGTGTGCATGTAACCAGCGTTGACCGTAACCTTCTCATTCACCTTGTATGCACCACCTAAGCAGAGGGCAAAGTTGTCGAGGTTGAAGTTAAAGTCAGACATTTCCTCGTCAGCGAAACCGTAGTTAGTGTGACGTACACCAGCACTTACGAGCCACTTGCTGTTGATGTCGTACTCAGCACCGAAAGAAGCCTCCCATGTATTGTCTGAAACCTCTGTTGCTGTTCCCTGGCACTTCACGTCTGTATCAAAATACTGTACATAACCAGCGCTCAAACGCAAAGATGGAAGAAGGTGATACTGCGCACCGAGTGAAAGGATTGCAGGGATGTCGTTGCGGAACTTTGCACCATCAACAAAAGAAGCCAATAAAGGAATGTTCTTTGCCAAAGCTTCAACATTTGCACTATTCTGAGCGTCAGCCTCATAATAAAGTTTAGTGCGGAATTCATACTTCATACCGAAGTTTAACTTACCCAAGTTCAAGTCCATACCGATTATTGGAGTGAAACCCAATGCATCCTGAGAGCAATCAAGCATCATTTTAGCTTCTTTGATCTCACCTTCATATGCATTGCTAGCAAATACAGTGCGTACACCTCCGAATACAGCAAATTCATCTGTTACCTTATAAGTTCCACCAAGCTGAAGGCCGAAGAGATACTGCTCACCTGTAAGGTTCTGATTCAAATTAACAGGCAAAAGATGGTCTGGTTTTGAATACTGCATATCAGCAACTAAAGACTCAAACATTGGGAGTCCATTTTCAAACTCACACTTACCGCCACCACCTGTTACAGTGAAAGAAGCAGAAGCAGACCACTTGTCATTGATAACGTATACACCATGAAATGAAGGCATAACTGGAGCGAACGCCTTTCCCTTAAACTCCTTTTTGAGATTATCTCCGTTCGGATTAGCGAAATTCGGAGAAGTAGCAGTCATGATACGCTGCTGAGCAGCCATCTGCCAGTTGATAGAGAGGTGGAAACCCTCTGAAAGGAACGCTGTACCAGCAGGGTTGCTGTAAAGACCGTCAATTGCAATAACACCCTCACGAGCAGGATTGCGAAGATAAGCAGCGCTCTGGTTTGTGTTTGTCAAAAGTCCTCCTGCAAGAGCAGAAGCCGAAATCATAAGTGATAAAACACCTGTTAAAATTTTCTTCATAAATTTGCACATTTTTTGTTTTCGAGTGCAAAGTTAGCACAAATATTGCACATGACAATATGTTTTGAGCAAAATTTAACGAAAAAATGCGCAAACATATCTATTTTGCGCAAAAGCAATCCCCGAATCACATATATAAATACAGCAATTCGGGGACAACAAAACTTAAAATAATCAGACAGTTCTACCACCGATTATAATGTACGTTTTCAGGCTTCCACTTGTCCTTCGGCTCTGGATTCTCAGCAGGATAACCAATAGGAATAATGTTAAGAGGCATGATGTGAGATGGCAAGCCAAGCACATCCTTCACCTTTGGATATACATCTGGATTAGGATACACGCCGCACCACACCGCACCGAGTCCAAGACCATGAGCAGCAAGAAGAATATTTTCCGTAGCAGCCGACGCATCCTGAACCCAATAAGCCTGGGCAAATCCCTGAAGAGCCTTGCCCATGTCGCCACATACGACAATGGCAAACTGAGCAGTTTTGAGCATCTGAGCATAAGGATGCACCTCTCTGAGACGCTCCATCTGCTCCCTATCGTTCACTACCACAAACGCCCACGGCTGTTTGTTCACAGCTGTAGGAGCTGCCATACCAGCACGCAGAATCTTCTCAACAGTTGCATCATCAACAGGCTGGTCTGTAAAGACTCTGATACTCGTGCGAGTCATGATGTTCTCAATCACAGCATCAGACGAATCAGACACCGCCTCGTCCTGTCCCCCAGCGCATGACGACATCAGCCCTGCGCACACTACGCTTGCACAAAACACGCTACGCATCGAACGTGCAAGTCCGCAAAAACATTCAGATTTCTTCATTTTGTAACTTATTATATATGCTAATAGCGCAAATGTAGCAAAAATATTAAATCACACCATCAACAAACAACCAATTTAATAGTTATCTTTGCAACGGAACTTAATACTACACTACACGCTTATGGCAACAGACATTGAGAAAGTTAAAAAGATGGAGGAACTCAAAGAGTCGAAATTATTCAAAGTCATTAAAGTCATGTCACACATCATGGACGACTGGTTTATCGACCCTCTGCTCGGTTTGATTCCTTACGTGGGCGACCTCGCCACCCCTATCCTCTCCCTACCTTATTTATACATAAGCATCTTCAAGGTGAAATCGCCTGCGCTCACCATAGCACTTATCTACAACGTGCTTCTCGACTGCGCCGTAGGTCTCATTCCTTGGATAGGTAATATTCTTGACGTCTTCAGTAAGTCGTATGTGGAGAACTTCAAACTTCTGGAAGGTTATATCAGCAATGACCGTAAGACTATAAACACCGTAAGACGCAAAGTGGCATATCTGATAGGAATGATAGTTTTGCTCATTGCCATAATCGTAGCACTCCTTATCCTCATCGGGAAACTCCTGTTTTGGTTAGGAGAAACAGTTTATTCATGGTTCGTTTAACTATAAAAAGATGAAGAAATTAGCAATAGTAGGATGCGGAAAACTCGGCAAGATAGTTGCCGATGCAGTGATCAACGGAATACTCAAAGACTACACACTCACAGGAGTGTACTCACGCACAGTCAGCAAGGCTGAGGCCATAGCCGAAAGCATCAACGCCAACGGCGGTGATTGCAAGGTCTGCATGTCTATAGACGAGCTCCTCTCGCTCAAGCCCGACTTCGTTGTCGAGGCTGCCTCTCCAGCGGCAATGAAAGAACTCGCTTTGCCTGCTCTCCGTGGAGGCGCATCTGTCGTAACATTATCTATTGGAGCCTTTGCCGACGACCAGTTCTATGCAGACGTCATGCAGACAGCAAAGGACCACGGCACCCACGTCTATGTCGTTTCAGGAGCGACTGGCGGATTCGACGTTCTTCAGACTGCCACCCTCATGGGTAATGCCACGGCAAAATTCTTCAACGAGAAGGGACCTAACGCACTGAAGGGCACCGCCGTTTACGACGAAGCCCTCCAGACTGAGCAGCGCACCGTATTCACCGGCACAGCCACCGAAGCTATTAAGATGTTCCCTACTAAGGTGAACGTAACCGTGGCTGCATCTCGCGCCTCTGTCGGTCCGCAAAACATGCACGTCACCATGCAGTCCACTCCTGGATTCGTAGGCGATACCCAGCGTGTAGAAATCAAGAACGACCAGGTACATGCCGTCATCGACGTCTACAGCGCCACAGCCGAAATCGCCGGCTGGTCAGTCGTAAGCACATTGCTCAACATCAGTTCACCAATAGTATTTATCTAAGGGATTTTAAAGTCTTTAAGGTCTTTAGGGTCTCAAAGGACTCTAAAGGCCCAAAGACTTTCTACTTCCTACTTTTTACTTTCTACTCTCCTACTCCCTCCTCACCACATCTGCAGGGTTCACCTTCATAATCATCTTGATTTTTGTCCACGTAGTAATGGCAAGCAGTCCAACGCTTACCACGAAGATTCCTATGCCCCAAACCACCTTCAGCAGCAGAGGGAGAAGTGTGTTATGCTCACCACCGACAAGGAATTCAGGCAGGAAGTTCGTCAGAGAGAAATAAATCACAACGAACGTAATCATGTATGTCAGCACGTAAGGACGCAGGAACTGCATCACGATGTCGCGGCTTCTTGCTCCGTTAATCTTCCTTATTGCAATCTCCTTCTGCCTTGTTGTGGCGTCGAGCGAAATGCTTGAATACACACTAAGCACCATAACCAGCAGACTGATGAACGTGAGCAGATACATCAGGTGGCGGAGCATCATCACAGGCTTCTCATTTTCATACACTACCTCAGCTACCGTTGGGATATAAACGTCCACAGTCTCCGGTATGTACTGACGGTAAATCGCTTCTATGTCAGCCTTCACCTTCTTGATGTCAGCGCCGTCCTTGATTTTGTAGTAATAGTAGCCCTCACATCGCGACACCGCGAAGATTGTACCCTGCATTCTTCTATAGCCACTACGCAAATGGACTCCTTTGTCCCCTTCTCCAGTGATGTCGCAGTCTATCACACCCGCAATCTGGAACTTTCTGCCCCAGTCGAGCATGATGGTGCCGTCGAAGTCCTCCTGCTGTTGCAGAATCTCATGCAGCACCTTGTCCACGTACACATAGTTCTCCTCATCGCGGTTCACGACCTTTCCTTCCATCGGGATGTTGAACACCTCGAAATACTTCGGGTCGCCATTGGCAAGCACCTGGGCACACATCGTGTCCTTTCCCACTATATAATCACGCAGAGCAATCCTGTTTCTCGAAAAACTCTCGTCACAGACATAGGCATAAGTCTCCACCTCAGGCAGTTTCTCAATCTGCGGACGGATAAAGTCCCAATCCTTATAGTTCATACCGAGCTGTATGATGCGTCCCATCTCGTCATACGTCATTCTTTTTGTCACATGCGGAGCTTCCAATGCGGAAATTCTCAAAACCAGGCCCAAGACTCCGAAGAACAAGACTGAGATAGCAAACTGCAGGGCAAGCATCGCCGTACGCGCCTTCGTTCCCTGGCGCTTGCGCATCATCGCTCCCTTCATGCCCACTCGGCGCAGATTCCATATCGGTACGAGGATAACAAGCAGGCTTACTCCGAGCGCAACAAGCGCAGCCATGCCCTGCCATATAATGAGTTGACCCAATTCGGCACCACTCAGTTCCTTTATAGTCATGTGAAGGATATAGGAATGAACCAACTCCGAAGTTACGCACGAGATAGAGAACGCCACCGTCAGCATCACCACCACTTCGCTTGCCAGCAAAGCGTAAAGTCCTCTGTTGTTCGAACCCACGCACTTGCGCAGAGCCAGCTCGCGCTGTCGGGTGTAGAACATCTGAATCATAAACTTCATGAAGTTCACCAGTCCGGTGATGAATATGAGCAGGGAGACAAGGGTGACAACAGCATAAGTTGCCCAAAACTCAGCATCGTATTGGTTTCGCATGAACAGTGCAACCTTGAAAGGCGCTCCGTCGCTTGCCCTTTTCCACTCAACAGCGTCAACCGACTCCGACACCTGGTTGATGGAATAACCGTCTTCCAGATAGGCAGTACCCTGACACACGTCCCTGTTCCATATCATCGACATGTAGACTACCGAGGTCACGTCATTGGCATACTCCGGTTTAGCCACACCCACAATGCGGTATGTCTTACCCCAGTAGTCCTGCAACTGCTGGTAATTGTCCGGGTTCGGAGTAAGGCTCAGGAGCGTGACAGTCTTGCCTATTGCGGACGCCTCTCCGAACACTCTTTCGGCAAATGCCTTCGTCACGATAGCCTCGCCCTCGCCTAAAGAGTCACGTCCCTCGATAATGCGCGACTTTTCGCCCTCAACAGGTCGGAAATAGAGTGGAGTGGCACCCTTAAGTTGTGCTCGGTAGGGAGTCTCCATGTCGCCTTCAACATACACATCCGCCTCCTCGTTATGCCAGGTGAGAGTCTTTATACCCTTCAGACCATCTATGTTCTTGTCTATAATCTGCTTCAAGTCGGCTGTCTGAATCAGATCCGCCTGGTTGCCTGTCGCCAAAGCAGAGATTATCACTTCGTTCTGAGGCCCTATCGAATTGTACAATATACAACCGATATATCCATACAGCGTCAGTCCCAGTGCCATGCATACCGCAGAGACTATGCTGTGAAATTTATATTTGAGCAGTTGACGAACTGCTATTTTGAGATAGTGTAAAATCATAATCGGACCCCCTCCCGACCTCCCCGCAAGGGGGAGGAGCAGGATGTTGGGGTGGTGTTAGTTAGTTATTATTGTTGTTTTTAGTATCTTATTAGTTGTTATGTTTCCATCCCTTAGTATATGCTCCCCTCCATAGAGGGAGGGGCCGGGGGTGGGTCCTATTCCTTCCTCACCACATCTGCTGGATTCACCCTACTTATCTTCCATATCTTCCAACCCACAGTCAGTGCTACGATGAGCGACATGGCGAGGAAGATTATGGCGTAGAACGTGAAGCCGGTTTCGATGAAGATGTAGTAGAGCGAACTGACATGGTCTACTGCTTTCAGCACTACGGGCAGGGCTATGACGAAGGACACTGTGAGCAGCACGATGTATAGGCGTGCGAAGAGCATTGCGATGTCTTTCATGCTTGCTCCGTTCACCTTGCGGATAGCCATCTCCTTTTGGCGGAACTCCGTGTCGAGCGTTATTGCCGAATAGACTCCGAGCAGACAGATAAGGAGGATTACCACTGACATGAACATTGCCACATCGCGGACGAAGAACACATCCGACTCTCTGACTCTCAACGCTTCGGCAAGAGTGCTGCATTCAGGTTTGAAACTCTCTGGGTAGAACTCGTTCAGAATCTTGTCTATAGACTCACGCACGTCGTCTACACAGCCCTTGCGACACTTGATGTAGCAATACTCGTCATCGAGACCTTCTTCAGGGAATTCAATGTAGTAGCCTGCCATCGGCTGGTCCGAACGAAGCACAATCTCTTCGCAGATTCCTGCAACAGTATATTCCACGTCGCCATAATAATAGAGTTTCATGCCAACGACCTCTGTGCCGAATTTCTCGGCAAACAGTCCCGCAAGTTTCTCGTCCACTAAGATGTCGCCAGGCTTCTGCCAGTCAGTTCCTTTCACTATCTTCATGCCTGTGAACGATGCGGCATTCGGAGCGAAACGATACCGGTTGACACTCTGGTAGGAGTTTTTCGTGAATTCCCTTGTTGAGGACAATGCTGTCGAAACAACCTGTAGCATGTCATGACCGATAAGCATGTCCTCCACGTCAGGCAACGCCTTAACCTTGTCGACAATAGCCTTCTTCTCAGTCTCAGTGGTAAACCGGTCCATCAATTTCAGGCCGATAATGCGCTCCTTGTCTTCGGGCGAGATGAACGACAGCACCTTCTCCTCAATCTTACGTCCCTGTTGGTAATAGACCACGGTAAGGCATACGAATATCCATGCTATCACAAGCTGGGTGCAGAGCATCACGTTGCGCAAGCGCTTGCGGCCGTACTTGCGACTACCGCCGAAGATACCGTCCTGCACTGGAATGCGACGCACATACCACACCACCACAATGCTGATGAGCAGAGCCACCACAAACAGACCAAGCAGATAGGATGCCAGTTGCAGATAAAGTTCAGCACCGCCTATGCTCAAGTTCATGTAGTAGACATCGAAGTCGAGATAAGGCGACAGCAGTTCCGCCATGACAAAGGCGAGCACTCCGCTAATGAAAATCATCAGCCCCGACTGCATCGTCAGTTGCAGGACAAGGTTCCACCCCGTAGCACCGTTCACGCGGCTGATGCTGTACTCGCGTATCCTTGTCAGTTGCGAACCGATGAGGAAGTGGAAGAAGTTCAAGCAACCCACGAGCAGCACAAGAATACCTGCCACCAACGGAATCCACGTCAAATAGCCCTTTATGTTCAAGTCGTAGAAGGTATTATCGCCTAAATTACCAGCATGGATGTACCAATATTCATCTTCCAGCAGACTCTGCTTGCATTCTCTCTTCTCAAAGTCGTCACGGAAAGTCTGCATGTCGGTCTGTTCGTCAATCAGTCCGAACAGATAGCCTGAAGTTGAAGAGTGGAGCCACTCCTTCGGCGCATTACTCCATCCGCATTCATCGTTCAGAGTGAAATAGTCTATGTGACTGCCATACACAATAGTGTTGTTTGTCGGAATATCTTCCATCACAGCCTGGACGGTATAGTACACACCGCCTTCGGGCCATTGGTCCGGCATCATGTAGAAAGCCCTCTGCATGCGATTGAGTTTGCGGCCTACTGCTGCGTTGACACTTCCGAACAGGCGCTTTGCCGTCGTTTCCGTCAGCACCATGCTGTTAGGATTGTTTGCCGCCTGCTCCCAGCTGCCCGCAAGGATTTCTGGGGTAAACACACGGACGAAGTTGGAATCTGTCGTAAATCCGGAAATTTGGTATGGCACCATCTTGTCGTGAGTTCCCTCCACCAGATACTCGTAACAACCAGAGTCATTTATTCGGGTAAGGCATAGCAAGCCCGAAGGATTCACCTTCTTCACTTCGTCATAGGCGTCATAGAACATTACCGGATGAGGTCCATAATCCGTTGTGTTGTCTGTAGCATAGAACTGCACTATGCGTTCTTTCATTTCGAAGCACTTATTGACATCAAATGCATAATAAGTGACGAAGAGGCACAGCGTGAAGCACAGCAGGGCGACGGACAGCCCCACAATGCTTATGACGTTCTGCGTCTTATATTTAAGCAGTTGCCGAACTGCTATTTTGAGATAGTGTGTAAACATCTTTTCCGTTTTTTGGGAGTTAATAAGGAGTTAACGCTACGCTAAAGGAGTTATGCTTGGAAGTTAAATTGGGGACGATGCCATAGGATTTGTATTACTCATCAATCCTCCCATCATAACTCCCCATTATAACTTCCGATTATAACTTCTCATTATAACTTCCCATTTATTAAACCACCTTTCCGTCAAACAAGTTAACGATTCGTCCTGCATAGGCAGCATCGCGCTGTGAGTGAGTCACCATGACGATGGTTGTGCCCTCAAGGTTGAGCTGGCGGAGCAGTTCCATCACCTCCAGACCGTTCT
>Ga0233378_1000129_pt1 | contig 23747 bp, 18 predicted proteins | sample ElkDunMinimDraft_7_FD_180690 | JGI IMG/M metagenome (GOLD analysis project Ga0233378, IMG submission 180690) | Fecal eukaryotic communites from dung pellets of Tule Elk in California, USA - Elk Dung E4 | ecosystem: Host-associated > Mammals > Digestive system > Large intestine > Fecal | place... | reverse complement strand
AAAGTCACTAAGACTGTTTCTAAGAAGACTGAATCTATAAGAAAAATAACTCATGCTATAGTTATCACAGTTTTCGCCGGTCTGGTTATCGCATTCAAACACATCAGTAGCGGAAGCGTAATTGACACAATATATACTATTGCAAGTTACACGTACGGTCCAATACTTGGTCTATTTGCATTCGGGCTATTCACTAAACGCACCACCCATGACAGCATTGTACCGCTTATAGCCATCGCTTCCCCATTCATCTGTTATCTGATAAACTACGTTTCAAGTGAATTTTACTATTATCAACTGGGGTATGAACTTCTGCTGCTAAATGGACTAATCACATTCGGCGCACTATATTTGTCCTCTGTAACAAGGAGAAAAAACATTTGAAGCTATTGATGCCATTGTTCATCCACATAAATGGTGCAAAAATGAAACAAGCATAATAATGCATTAAAAAGCCACCGTCAATTTAGACAGTGGCTTATAAAGAACAGACTTATAATTGTCACAACACTTCTCAGCATTTAATATTCAATTCACGTATAATTGAATTTATCTCGCCCATTGTTTGGATTCTTGCAGGCACTAACGGAAGACGCAACTCATTTTCAATCAATCCCAAACTATGAAGCATTGCTTTCACGCCTGCAGGGTTTCCATCCACAAAAAGCAGTTCAAACAATTCTGTAAACTTATGGTGTATTTCTAAAGCACTTCTATAGTCCCCATTTAATGCCAAACGTACCATGCGACCAAACTCTTTTGGCAGGGCATTGCCTATGACACTGATAACACCTGATGCCCCTAATGTTATCAAAGGGAAAGTAATTCCATCGTCTCCTGAGATAACATCAAAATGAGCAGGCTTGTTCTTGAGTATATCATCGATTTGAGAGAAATTGCCACTTGCCTCCTTTATACCCACAATATTTGGGCAATCATTTGCAAGGCGCAATGTGGTTTGGGCAGTCATATTGACACCAACACGTCCAGGCACATTATACAACACCACAGGAAGATCTGTAGAACATGCAATTGTCTTGAAATGCTGATAAAGTCCCTCTTGAGATGGTTTGTTATAATATGGACAAACGCTAAGAATTCCATCTATGCCTGTAAAATCATCATTTTGCAATGTCTCTACTACTGACATAGTATTATTACCACCACATCCAATAAGGATTGGCATTTTACCATTAACTTTTTCTACAACAATATCTTTAATTCTTTTTTTCTCATCCGTTGACAAACATGGTGTTTCACCTGTTGTTGCCAAGATACACAAAAAATCAGTTCCATTCGACATTTGGTAATCGAGAAGACGGCGCAAAGCCACATAATCTACTTCCCCCGTAGATGTAAACGGAGTCACAAGTGCCACTCCCAAACCTTTAAAGATGTTATGTGCCATTATAAATTATTCGTTTTGCTTTTAACCAATATATTTTTACGCAAAATTAGTAATTATTATTGAATTGATATTGCTTACACTTGAATATCAAAAACTATTTGTCAATAATTTCCAAAAATTCATCCTCTGTTACAATCTTCACCCCCAACTTTTTTGCCTTTTCAAACTTTGCTGGCCCCATATTGTCACCGGCTAAGATAAAAGACGTACTACTTGATATACTACTTACATTTTTACCGCCATTACGCTCGATCAAATCTTTATATTCATCTCGTGAATAATGTGAAAAGACTCCACTAATAACAATTTTCTGACCACTCAATATTTCCGAGCATTCATTTTCACATGAGTCCGGGATAGACATTGTAACACCATATTTTTTAAGACGCTCTATAAAATCGATATTGCCAGGGTCATTGAAAAACTGGATAACACTTTGTGCAATTACATCACCAACACCCTCTACATCTTTTAATTCATCAACTGTGGCATTTGCTAAAGAGTCTATATTCCTGAACTTTTTTGCTATAATTTTCGCCGTAGTTTCACCTACAAATCGTATTCCTATAGCATAAACAACCCTTTCAAAAGGAACTGATGTAGACGCCTTGATATTTTGAACAATCTTTACAGCAGACTTCATTTTAGTGTTATTAACTCCATTAATATCTTGTACGCCAATACGATACAAGTCTGCTGCATCTCTAATAAGTCCGCGCCTAAAATAATCATCAATTGTTTCAGGACCAAGACTATCTATGTTCATAGCCTTACGAGATATAAAATGCTCTATACGCCCTTTTATCTGTGGGGGGCAACTTGTTGAATTAGGACAATAATGCGCTGCTTCACCTTCATATCTCACCAACTCAGTCCCACATTCAGGACATTTTTTCACAAATACAACAGGAACCATACACGACGTACGTGCAGAAACATCAACACCTACAACTTTAGGAATTATTTCTCCTCCCTTCTCCACATACACCATATCACCTATGTGAAGATCAAGTTGATTAATTATATCACTATTATGCAGTGAAGCTCTTTTAACTATTGTACCAGCAAGTTGAACAGGTTCCATATTTGCAACAGGAGTCACTGCTCCTGTACGCCCTACTTGATATGTAACTTCATTTAAACGAGTACACACCCGTTCTGCCTTAAATTTATATGCAATAGCCCAACGCGGAGATTTTGCAGTAAAACCCAAATGCTTTTGTTGACGTAAAGAATTAACTTTTAAGACTATACCATCTGTTGCCACTGGTAAGAATTTTCGTTGAACATCCCAATAATGGATAAAATCCATCACTTCTTCTATTGTTGAACACTTCTTCATGTTTGAAGAAATCTTAAAGCCCCACTTTTCACACTCATTGAGACATTCATAATGCCCTGCATATACATCGGGCTCATCTGTCAACATATAATACAAATATGCGTCAAGTTTACGTTGCGCCACAAGTTCCGATTTCTGAGATTTAAGAGTTCCCGATGCAGCATTTCTTGGATTGGCAAAAAGAGGCTCGCCCCTTCTCTCACGCTCTAAATTCAATGCCTCAAATGAACTCCAAGGCATAAGAACTTCACCACGAATTTCAAATTCATCAGGACATCCACAATTAGGAGGCAATACAAGCGGAATGCTACCAATAGTACGAACATTAGAAGTGACATCATCACCCACTACACCATCTCCACGAGTCACAGCATGATGAAGCTGTCCATTAATATATGTAAGCGAAATACTTAAACCGTCATATTTTAGTTCGCAAACGATTTCAAAAGGTTCACCTTCCAAACCGTCTTTAACACGCCCGTAGAAATCCCGAACTTCCCCTTCGTTATATGTGTTTGACAAAGAAAGCATTGGATATTTATGAGAAATCTGACGAAATTCTTGGTTTATATCAGAACCGACTCTCTGCGTAGGCGAATTGGCATCAGCATATTGAGGATAAAACATTTCTAAATCCTGCAATTCGTGCATCAAATTATCAAATTCATAATCTGAAATCTCGGGATTATTTTGCACATAATATAGATAATTATGACGATGTAGCTCTGTACGCAAAAAATCTATCCTCTCTTTAATTGTATCCATTGCACATACTTAACTTAAATTCAATCTAAAATTACAGCAAAATTACAAAAAGAAAGTAATTAGAAAGAAAAAAGGATTGCAAAATGCAATCCTTTGAGCGGAAAACGAGACTCGAACTCGCGACCCCAACCTTGGCAAGGTTGTGCTCTACCAACTGAGCTATTTCCGCAAAGATAGTAATATTCAAACTTGAGCGGAAAACGAGACTCGAACTCGCGACCCCAACCTTGGCAAGGTTGTGCTCTACCAACTGAGCTATTTCCGCAAAAACAGTAATATTCAAACTTGAGCGGAAAACGAGACTCGAACTCGCGACCCCAACCTTGGCAAGGTTGTGCTCTACCAACTGAGCTATTTCCGCAAAAGTGCCCACGACAAGACTCGAACTTGCACGTCTCTCAACACTCGCACCTGAAACGAGCGCGTCTACCATTCCGCCACGTGGGCAAACATCATCACACATCAACTAAGATATTTGAGCGGAAAACGAGACTCGAACTCGCGACCCCAACCTTGGCAAGGTTGTGCTCTACCAACTGAGCTATTTCCGCAAAAACATCATGTTAAAATAACATGCGAAGTTCATTACTTACCGCCATTCCTCTGAATTGCGGTTGCAAAGGTATACTTTTTAAAATTAGTGACCAAAAGTTTTATTGTTTTTTTTGGGGAAGACTAATAATATTAATCATTAAAACGCATAAATAGTGTTATATGAAAACTGCATTGCAAACTATTCAGATTTAGAATATATAGTAACGTAAAAATTAAATTCTATAAAAAATTGCATCAGACTGATTACGTTTAAACATTTTTCACGATATTTGCATTAACAAAAATACAACAACATTTTCTAACATTTAAAACAAAACAAGCATTATGAAAATTTTCAAACTAAACATTGCATTGCTTTGTGCATTAATTTTACTCTCAGGTTGTGGTAGCATGAATAATACGACAAAAGGAGGTCTTATTGGCGCAGGTGGTGGTGCAGCTCTTGGAGCATTAGCAGGCAGGCTCATTGGAGGCAATGGTAAAGGAACTGCTATTGGAGCTGCAATTGGCACAGCAGTAGGTACAACAGCCGGAGTTCTCATTGGTAAAAAAATGGATAAGGCTAAAGCCGAGGCTGAAGCTATCGCTAATGCACAAGTTGAATCCGTTACCGATGCAAACGGATTGCAGGCCGTAAAAGTAACTTTTGATTCAGGTATACTTTTCGCCACAAACAAATCAGACCTCAACGCAGCAGCAAAAGTATCACTTAAAGACTTTGCAGGCGTTCTCAATAATTATGCAGACACAGATGTTGCAATCATTGGTCATACAGACAATACGGGTAGTGATGCTATAAACAACCCGCTTTCACTTAGAAGAGCACAATCTGTTGAAGCATATCTCAAATCATGTGGAGTTTCTGTTAACCAGATCGCTTCTGTAGAAGGCAAGGGATCAACAGAACCAATAGCTGACAATTCAACTTCAGCAGGACGCACTCAAAACCGCCGTGTAGAAGTATACATGTATGCTAGTCCAGAAATGATTAACGCAGCAAATGCAGGTACATTGAAATAAGCATCAAACACTACATTCATATTTCCCATACATATTTAGATATGTGTGGGATTTTTATTTAATAAATATTGAATTAACATCACTATCTTATTATAACTTCAGAACTTAATTGTATATTTGCACTATGAAAAAAATAATGCTATTAGGTAGCGGCGAACTCGGCAAGGAGTTTGTTATCGCTTGTAAACGCAAAGGACAGTACGTCATTGCATGTGATTCATACGCTAATGCGCCAGCAATGCAAATTGCAGACGAGCATGAAGTTTTCTCGATGCTAGATGGTGATGCACTTATGAAAGCCGTCAACAAACACCATCCAGATATCATAGTTCCTGAAATCGAAGCTATCAGAACTGAGAAACTATATGATTGCGAACAGATGGGAATCAAGGTTGTTCCTTCCGCTCGCGCTGTCAATTTCACGATGAACAGAAAGGCCATAAGAGAATTGGCACACACGGAGCTTGGACTCAAAACGGCTAATTACAGATACGCTAAAACATTTGATGAGTTTTGTGCTGCAGCAGAGGAAATAGGCTATCCTTTTATTGTCAAGCCATTAATGAGTTCATCAGGACATGGACAAAGCAAGGTTAACACCCCCGAAGAATTGCCTGAGGCATGGAAAATCGCAGCAGAAGGCGCACGCGGAGATATTAAAGAAGTAATAGTTGAGCAATTCATAAAATTTGACTCCGAAATAACCCTCCTAACAGTTACACAAGACAACGGTAATACACTTTTCTGCAAACCCATTGGGCACGTTCAAAAAGGTGGCGATTATAGAGAAAGTTTTCAACCTGCATATGTTTCTGAAGAACAAATTTCAGAAGCACAGAATATGGCAAAGAAAATTACAGAAGCACTATCTGGCTCAGGTATATGGGGAGTTGAATTTTTCTTAAGTGATAAAGATGGAGTATTCTTTAGCGAACTCTCCCCTCGCCCACATGATACTGGCATGGTAACACTCGCAGGAACACAGAACTTATCAGAATTTGAGTTACACTGCCGAGCAGTCTTAGGCTTACCAATCCCTGAAATAACACAAGAGAGAAATGGCGCAAGCGCAGTTATACTTTCTGAAATAGAAAGTGCATCTCCCGACTACGAGGGCATCGAAGATGTTTGCAACGCAGAGAATACATACATTAGAATTTTTGGAAAACCTATTGCTCATGTAGGTAGAAGAATGGGCGTTGTTGTGTGCTACGACAAACTTGGTTCCTCTCTAGAGCAATTAAGAGACAAATGCAAATCATTGGCAAACAAAGTTTGTGTGAAGTAAAATCAAAACAATAAAGTTACACTTGTTGTTAATATAATATCAAAATATCAAATAAATGAAAGCATTCGTATTTCCTGGTCAAGGTGCCCAGTTTACAGGTATGGGCAAAGACTTATATGAAAAAAATCAATTAGCAAAAGAACTTTTCGAGAAAGCCAACGAAATTCTAGGTTTCAGAATCACTGACATAATGTTTGAAGGTACTGATGAAGAACTTAAACAAACAAAGGTTACACAGCCTGCAGTATTTCTTCACTCTGTAATTTCTGCGCTATGCATGGGCGATGCATTCCAACCAGAAATGGTTGCTGGACACTCGCTAGGAGAATTCTCAGCACTTGTTGCATGTGGGGCAATATCTTTTGAAGATGGATTAACACTTGTATACAAGCGTGCTATGGCTATGCAAAAAGCGTGCGAAGCATCTCCATCTACTATGGCTGCTATAATCGGATTAGCAGATGATACTATTGAGAATATATGTGGAGAAGTTAGCACCGATGGCAATATTGTTGTTGCTGCAAACTACAACTGTCCCGGACAGGTCGTAATCTCAGGCAACATCGACGCTGTAAATACAGCGTGCGAGAAACTCAAGGAGGCTGGCGCGAAACGTGCGCTCCCACTCAAAGTTGGCGGTGCATTCCATTCACCACTTATGCAGCCTGCAAAAGAAGAACTTCAGGCTGCAATTGAATCAACCACATTCAATACTCCAAAATGCCCTATTTACCAGAACGTCGACGCAAAGGGACACACTAACCCAGAAGAAATAAAAACTAACCTTATAGCACAGCTTACTGCTCCTGTACGTTGGACAAACGAAGTAGAAAACATGATTGCTGATGGTGCTACTGATTTCACAGAGTGTGGTCCAGGAAAAGTACTTCAAGGAACAATTGCAAAAATTGCCAAAGGTAACGAGACCGTTGTTGCACACGGAATTGAATAAATAGAAACACAATTTATGTGATAGAAATGGCATACTTCTATAAGTGTGCCATTCTATTGTTTAAATTATAATCCTCATGCGTTATGTGTAAATTTATAATTTCACATAACTATTATAATCAAAAATATAATGAAAGAAAAAATAGTAGTCTACCAAGTGTTTACACGTCTATTTGGAGCAAATAGTTCGCATTGTGTTATCAATGGAACGAAACAACAGAATGGATGTGGACGCATGGCAGATTTTACTTCTAAGGCACTCGATAAAATTAAGGAGCTTGGCGCCACTCATATTTGGTACACAGGAGTAATTGAACATGCCACTCAAACAGATTACACCTCATATGGTATCCCCAAAGACCATTCTGCCATAGTAAAAGGAAAAGCAGGTAGTCCCTATGCAATAAAAGACTATTATGACATAGACCCGGATTTGGCAACAAACATTCCCGACAGAATGAAAGAGTTCCAAAATCTCGTTAATCGTACGCACAAGGCTGGATTGAAAGTTATAATTGATTTTGTCCCTAATCATGTTGCTCGCCAATACAATTCAGACGCTAAACCTGAAGGCATAAAGGATTTAGGAGAAGATGATGACAAAACACAGTCTTTTGACATCAACAACAACTTCTACTATATTCCTGGAGCTAAATTTTCTCCTTCATTCAGCCTGAAGGATGAAAATGGAACAGAATATGTTGAAATGCCCGCAAAAGCAACAGGCAATGACTGTTTCACTCAATGGCCAAACCGTAGCGACTGGTACGAGACTGTCAAACTAAATTACGGCATCGACTATCTTGGAAGTCATGAAATGGCATTCTCACCATCAGTTCCAAGCACATGGGATAAGATGCTTAACATCTTAAAGTTTTGGGCGTCTAAGGGTGTTGATGGGTTTAGATGCGACATGGCAGAAATGGTTCCATGTGACTTTTGGGGATGGGCTATTCCGCAGGTAAAGCGCATAAATCCCGACCTGATATTCATTGCAGAAATATACAATCCTCGTGAATACCGCAATTATATTTATAGAGGCAGATTTGACTATTTGTATGACAAAGTAGGACTTTACGACACACTACGTTCTGTTATAAACGGAAATTCAGCAATGAGCATAACCGGATGTTGGCAAAGCGTAGACGACATCAACGACAGAATGGTCAATTTCCTAGAGAACCATGACGAACAACGTATTGCATCCGATTTCTTTGCTGGTTCTGCTGAAAAAGGAAAAGCCGCATTGATAGTGTCTGCGCTAATGCGTACTAACCCTGTCATGATATATTTTGGTCAGGAACTTGGGGAAAAAGGTATGGATGAAGAAGGGTTCAGCGGAAAAGATGGACGTACTACAATATTTGATTATTGGAGTATAGACACAATCAGACGATGGCGTAACAGTGGTAAGTTCGACGCATCTCAACTAACGGAGGAAGAAAAGGACTTACAAGCCTTCTACACTAAAATCCTTTCAATATGCAATAAGGAAAAAGCGATAAGAGAAGGCTCTTTCTTTGATATCATGTATTGTAATTACGGTAATCAAATGATGGACGAAAATCGCCAGTATGCATTCTTGCGAAAAGACGGACACGACCTTATTCTCGTTGTTGCCAATTTCGACAACAAAACTTCACGTTCATGGATAAAAATACCTGCACATGCGTTCGAGTGCATGGACATACCTGTAAAAGACACCCCGCTACAAACCAAAGACTTACTTACAGGTAAAAAAGGTACAATAAATCTTATTCCAGACGGCACTGTTTACGTAGAAATACCAGCATATAGCGGAAAGATTCTCAAGATTAAGATTTAATTGAATCGACAAATACCAATAAAAAGAAGTCCTAATTGCTAATGCTTTTAGGACTTCACTTTTTATATCATTCCCTTATTCGGAAAACTCTTTTATCCGCTGTTCTTCTGAGAGTTTGCAAATAAGTAATGTATTATCTTTCTCTGCTACAATATATCCATCAAGTCCCTGCACTACAACCTTCTTTTCCTCTGTTGTATGAATGATGCAGTTATTAGTTTCATAAACTTTTATGTTATTACCCACGCAGGCATTTCCTTTATTGTCTTTTTCAACGATTGTATGTAACGACCCCCATGTTCCAACATCACTCCATCCAAAATTTGCAGGATAGACAAAAATCTCTTCAGCCTTCTCCATCACAGCATAGTCTATTGAAATGTTATCACATTTAGGGAATTCTTCATTTATGACTTTCTGTTCTTCAGAAGTACCAAGAACCGGAAAAATCGATTCAAAAATTTTCGCTATACCAGGCTGATACATTCTGAGGGCATTAACTATCGTATTTACATTCCACACAAAAATGCCCGAGTTCCAGAAATACTCCCCTTTTGACACATATTCCTTCGCTGTATTTAAATCAGGTTTTTCTCTAAATGAATCAACTCGATAGATTCTATTATTTCGCAAAGACACCGCGCTTAAATCTGCCTGAATATAACCATAACCAGTTTCAGGACGAGTTGGTTTCATTCCCAATGTCACTATTGCATCAGACTCCGCTGTAAAATCAAGCGCAGAAGTTATTACACGCTTAAATTCATCTGTATCCATAACAATGTGATCGCTAGGAGAAATAATCAAATTCGCCTTAGGGTTAGCCTTCTTAATTCTCCAGCTAACATATGCAATACATGGTGCAGTGTTACGTCGACAAGGCTCTAAAAGAATATTTGATTCTGGAATTTCAGGCAATTGCTCCTTCACTATTTCAGAATAATTAGCCGAAGTAACCACCCAGATATTCTCTTTGGGCACAACGCCTTTAAAACGGTCAAATGTCAATTGTATAAACGTTCTGCCACATCCTAAAACATCAATAAATTGTTTAGGCTTTTCTTGTGTGCTCATAGGCCAAAAACGGCTACCAACACCGCCAGCCATAATGACCAAATGATTATTCTCTGTTTTCATATTATTTATTGGTTTGTTTATTTTTACCTTAGTTTCAAAAGATCGCCCTCACGAACCACATCATCTACAGACCTAAAATTAAGCTTATATAAATTCTTGAGTCTAATCCCATACAATTGTGATATAGAATACATTGACTCACCTGTTCTCACTTTGTGCCAAGGGTTTTTCTTATACACTTTTGATGCTTTTTTTTGCTTTTTCTCTAAATATATAATATCTCCAGGAAGAATTGCTACAGTCTCAATAGCATCATTATATTTAAGCAATTTACGCTGAGACAAAGAAAACTCCTTTGACAAACTTTTCCACGTATCCCCCTCCTTTGCACGTATACACATTGTATTATTATTCGATTCAATAACATGTATATAAAATTTAACATCCTCATACTTAGGTCTTCGAGTCAACCCATGTCTATCCTCATCCAGCATATAGAGTTCGTATGTTTCTATGATATCTATTAGCCTATTGGCATACACAGGACTTGTTGCATACCCACAAGCCTTAAGTCCACGAGCCCAAGATTTGTAGTCCAAAGGATCTAATTTAAAAAGAGATTGATAACGAGGTTTTTGCAGGAATACAGAATGGTCTTTATATGAATCCTCAACAGACTTATATACACGGAAACATTCATTTCTTCTGTCATCATCATGTTTTACAGTCTTTCCCTTCCATGAAGTACCGCATTTTATACCAAAATGATTATTTGAACGTCGCGCAAGTTCACTATTTCCTGCGCCACTTTCCAGCAGTCCTTGCGCTAAAATAATACTTGCAGGTATGCGATACTCCCTCATTTGCTTTATAGCAATGGCCTTATAGTTATTGATATATTTAACAAAATCTGCATTCTGCTTATTTTGAGCAAATGTCTGTGCAGCCAGAAGTATTAAACAAAAAAATAAAATACGTTTCATCATTTAAAACACACAAATCTATTTTGATTTTACAAAAATAATAAAATTATTGCATTTACGAACATTAACACTAACTTTGCAAGTATAAATATAACCCGTTCGTTTATGGCATCAATAACATACACACACGAAATCAAAGTCAAAGTGATACAAACAGAAGACGAATTAACGCCTTTAGAAAAGACAGTCATTGAAAAAGCAAAGAATGCAACATACCAAAGTTATGCTCCCTACTCCAAATTTCACGTAGGGGCAGCAGCATTACTTGACGACGGAACAATCGTAAGTGGTAGCAATCAAGAAAACTGCGCATACCCCTCAGGCATTTGTGCTGAACGAACTACTGTTTTTTATGCAAATTCACAATATCCAGACAAATCAATTACGATGCTATGCATTGCAGCCCGCAATGAACATGGAGATTTTCTAAACCGTCCAATATCACCATGCGGAGCTTGCCGGCAAGTTCTTTTAGAATCTGAAAAGAGACAGAACTCACTTATGAAAATTATACTTTACGGTACATCCGAGATACTTTTAATAGAATCAGCATCACAACTGCTTCCAGTACAATTTGACCAATCATTTCTTGAATAATGATTACACACATTACTTCTGTCCAATTCATGATGACTTTTGCACTTGATTCACGCATATTAGCCATAGCCAAAAGAGAAAGTTCAGAAACTTTTTTTTAACGTAAAATATCTGTTTTTCTACATTTTACACTTAAAATATTTTTTCAGACAAGTAGAAAACGCTATATTTGCACCTCGAATCAAAAAACGAAATAATCAAACTAACAATTAATACATAACTGACTCATGACAAAAGCAGATATTGTAAATGAAATTTCCAAAAACACGGGAATTGACAAGCAAAACGTTCTTACAACTGTTGAGGCATTCATGGAAGCTGTAAAGAACTCTTTGGCAAAAGAAGAAAATGTATATCTTCGCGGTTTCGGCAGTTTCATCGTAAAGAAAAGAGCACAAAAGACTGCAAGAAACATCTCAAAGAATACAACGCTCATCATTCCAGAGCACAATATCCCTGCATTCAAACCAGCAAAGACATTCTCACAAGCACTTTTAGACTAACATTATTATAAACATTTAAAAACAAAGGATTATGCCAAACGGTAAGAAAAAGAAGAGACACAAGATTTCTACACACAAGCGTAAGAAGAGATTGAGAAAGAACCGTCATAAGAGCAAGTAAATCACAAGCTCTCATTCTATCGTCTTTCTCGACGAAGAAATGAAGAACAAACTTTTAGTGCAAGGCATTTAGCATATGTTTGCATTATAGTTTGTTCTTTTTCTTTTAAGCATACATCACTATGCACACAGAGATATACGGCAGAACTGAATGACATAAAACATTATGCAAAATGATAAGTGAACTGATAATTGACGCACAGCCAAAAGAAGTTACAATTGCATTACTTGAAGACCAGAAATTAGTCGAATTTCAAAAAGAGACTCAAGAAAGCAAATATTCTGTTGGCAACATTTACGCCGGACGAGTAAAGAAAATCATGCCCGGACTTAATGCGTGTTTTGTCGATGTCGGACACGAACGTGAAGCATTTATACATTACCAAGATTTAGGCAACCAGTTCCTCTCATTAGAGAAGTATGTAAAGCAGGTTATTAGCGACAGAAAAAAACTCGCCCCGATGACAAAGGCGAGCAAGCAGCCTGAACTACCTAAAGAAGGTAGCATACAAGACATACTTGAAGTTGGGCAAGAAGTAATCGTTCAAATAACCAAAGAACCAATTTCAACTAAAGGGCCAAGACTCACAGGCGAAATATCTTTTCCAGGGAGATTCCTTGTACTGATTCCATTTGCGGACAAAGTATCCGTTTCTTCAAAAATTAAATCATCCGAAGAAAGAACACGACTCAAACAACTCATCCAGAGCATTAAGCCAAACAACTTTGGTGTCATTGTGCGTACCGTAGCCGAAGGCAAAAGAGTTGCCGAGCTCGACAACGAACTAAGCATATTGATTGATAGTTGGAATGAGTGCGTAAAAAAATTACAACAGGCAACGAAAATGCCTGAACTTATCCATGAAGAAACAGGAAGAACCGTGTCGATGTTGCGCGACTTGTTTAACCCTTCATACGAGAGCATACACGTCAATGACGAAAATGTCTACAAGGAAGTAAAAAAGTACGTTGCACTCATCGCACCCGAAAGGGAAAGCATTGTAAAGTTATATAAAGGCAACCTCCCTATTTTTGACAACTTCTCTGTAACAAAGCAAATTAAATCGGGATTCGGGAAAACTGTCTCATACAAAAAAGGCGCCTACCTCATAATTGAACATACAGAAGCGCTACATGTAGTTGACGTAAACAGCGGAAACCGTTACCGAGGAGTGGACGGACAGGAAGCAAACGCCTTTGAGGTCAACATGGGAGCCGCAGAAGAATTGGCCCGTCAGTTCAGACTTCGCGATATGGGAGGCATAATTGTCATCGACTTCATTGACATGGATTCATCAGAACACAGGCAAAAGCTCTATGAACACATGACAGAACTGATGCGCAACGACAGAGCCAAGCATAACATCTTGCCACTGAGCAAGTTTGGTCTAATGCAAATCACGCGTCAAAGAGTACGCCCTGCTATGGACGTCAATGTAGAAGAAACCTGCCCCACATGCTTTGGTAAAGGCACTATCAAGTCCTCATACCTGTTCACAGACACACTGGAAAACAAAATTGACTACATTGTCAACAATCTTGGAATAAGCAAATTCAAACTTTACGTTCATCCTTACGTATCTGCTTACATCATGCAAGGATTTTTATCTATATACAGAAAATGGCAGTTAAAATATGGTTTTGGATTCAAAATCATACCAAGCCAGCAACTTGCATTCTTGCAATACCAATTCAAAGACAAGCAGAACAACGACATAAACATGACGGAAGAGATTGAGACCAAATGATAGTTTTCACACTAAAGTCAGAAAACTAAAATCAAAAACATCAAAGCGACTTGAAGGTTAAAGCCACAAGTCGCTTTTTTAAAAAGCAAACAGCATGACATATAAAGACACCATAGAATACTTGTTCAACAGCACCCCTATGTTTCAAAACGTAGGCGCATCGGGATACAAGGAAGGGTTAGACAACACCATCGTCTTAGACAATCACTTCGACAACCCTCACAAGAAATTCAAAACCATACATATAGGCGGAACAAATGGCAAAGGCTCATGTTCGCACACCATTGCTGCCATATTACAAAGTGCAGGCTACAAGGTTGGACTTTTCACCTCACCCCACCTCGTTGACTTCAGAGAGCGCATCAGAATTAATGGCGAAATGATTTCCGAAGAATACGTCGTAAATTTCGTGGAAAAAGAAAAGAAATTCTTTGAGCCGCTACATCCGTCATTTTTCGAATTGACCACAGCGCTTGCCTTCAAGTGTTTTGCAGAAAACAACATTGATATTGCCGTCATCGAAGTGGGATTGGGAGGCAGACTTGATTGCACAAACATCATTAATCCCATACTATCCGTAATCACAAACATAGGATTCGACCATATACAATTCCTGGGCAACACACTTGAAAAAATCGCCAAGGAAAAAGCAGGAATAATAAAAAGCAACACACCTATAGTTATTGGCGAAACAACACCTGAAACACGCGCCGTCTTTACAGAAAAGGCGACACGCACAAATTCAGCAATTTATTGGGCTGAGGAAAACGACATCATACAATCATACAACCATCCACATATCGGAGGCATAGACTACGAAACAAAAGCATACGGCACAATACATGGAGAACTTAGCGGACTTTACCAAATAAAAAACACAGCAACAATATTAACCGCCATCAACATTCTTACGGAAATCGGTCTTGCAATCCAACCCGAAAATATCAGAGAAGGTTTCAAACACGTTTGCAAACTAACGGGATTAAGAGGACGTTGGGAAAAGATTGAAGAAAACCCAATAACAATATGTGACACAGGACATAATATTGATGGATTAAAGTATATAGTTAACCAGTTGCAACAACAAAAATACGAAACGCTTCACATTGTATTTGGCATGGTGAACGACAAAGATATAGAAGGTGTTTTGAGCATCATGCCAAAAGACGCCACATACTATTTCTGCCAAGCAAGCGTGAAACGCGCAATGCCTTCACAGCAACTTAGAACAATAGCCGAAACGCATGGACTAAAAGGAAATACATTCGCAAACGTATTTGAAGCATACACTTCAGCCCGACAAAACGCATCTCAAAACGACTTCATATATATCGGCGGCAGCAGTTTTGTTGTGGCAGATTTAATCGCCTCGCTCTAAAAGTGCAAATAAATCTACCGAAAATGTAGAAAAAGTTATAATTACAGACAAAAATATATCCTTAGATATTAGCAACAACAAAAAAAAATGACTTTATTTGCATTACGAATTAACTTTAAATAAATTCATACAACTATGAGCACAACTCAAGGAAGTAATCTTTCGGGACTTTGTGAAGAAAAGTTCCAAAAAGAGATTGACGGAAAGCAGACCAATCTCTATATTTTGAAAAACAAAAAAGGTTATGAAGTAGGAATCACAAATTACGGCGGAGCACTCGTCTCAATCATGGTTCCAGATAGAGATGGAAAAGTTGCAAACGTAGTGCAGGGACATGATAACATTGACGATGTTGTTGCAAGTCCAGAACCATTCCTCAGCACACTTATAGGTCGCTATGGCAACAGAATCTGCAAAGGAAAATTTACACTTGACGGAGTTGAATACAACCTGGCAATCAATAACGGACCAAACGCGCTCCACGGAGGACCAACAGGTTTCCACGCAAGAGTATGGGATGCAGAACAGATAGACGCCCAAACACTCAAACTTCACTATCTTTCAGCAGACATGGAAGAAGGATTCCCAGGCAATCTCGACATGACAGTAATCTACACATTTACAGATGAAAACGAGCTTGTCATCGACTACAAGGGAACAACAGACAAGAAGACAATCGTGAACATGACAAACCACGGATTCTTCTCTCTCACGGGAATCGCAAACCCAACACCAACAATCGACGATCTTATTTGCGAAATCAACGCAGACTTCTATATTCCTATTGACGAAACATCTATTCCTCTCGGCGAAGTTGCGCCTGTCAAAGGAACTCCATTCGACTTTACTTCACCAAAGCCTGTAGGCAGAGACATTGATGCCGACCACGTTCAGACAAAGAACGGTGCTGGTTATGACCATTGCTGGGTACTCAACAAGAAAGAAGTGGGCGAACTTAGCTTTGCTGCAAAAGTTACAGACCCTAACACAGGACGCACAATGGAAGTTTACACTACAGAACCAGGCGTGCAAGTTTACACCGACAACTGGGCAACAGGCTATCCAGGTCAGAACGGAGCAACATTCCCACGCCGCAGTGCAATCTGCTTCGAAGCTCAGCACTTCCCAGACTCACCAAACCGTCAGCACTTCCCTTCTGTTGTTCTCTGCCCTGGAGAAATATACACACAGAAGACTGTTTACAAGTTTGGCGTTGAAAAATAATCTTCAGACAATCAAATTCGAATTATTATAAACAATAAACTTTTAAAACAATGAGTCAAAAACAAACTCCGAACTATACGTTCGCGCTTATTGTTGTCATTGCTGTTTGCTTCCTAATCGGATTCGTAACAACAATGAACAACTCAATGATTGAGTTCTGCAAAAATGCGTTCAATCTTGACAACACTCAAAGTCAGTTAGTCAACACAGCATTCTACGGCGCATACGCTCTATCTATCCCATTCGGATTGATGATGAGCAAAATCGGTTACAAAGCAACTTTGGTGCTTGGTCTTGCTGTAGTAGGACTTGGATTCGTTATTAACTTCCTCTGCATCAACGGCAACCTCGATGGAAACGTTGATACAATCTACTGGATGTTCCTCGGCAGTATGACAGTCGTTGCTCTCGGTATTGTAATGCTCCAGTTGGTAGCAAACCCTTATGTAATGGTGCTTGGTTCACCAGAGAAGGGCGCATTCCGCATGACACTTTCACAAGCACTCAACTCTGTTGCTACAACAGTTGCTCCAATCTTCATCATTAACGTAATCCTTAGCGGAAAAGAAGCAAAGAATGCAGTTCCTGCAGACATCCCTTATCCTTACCTCGGATTAGGTCTGTTTACACTTCTTCTTTGCGTTATCCTCTTCTTCCTCAAATTGCCTAACATCAACGAAGGCGAACAGGCTGCTGAAGCATCTGGAGTACAGAAGACATACAAGAGCAGCGTATTCAAGTATCCTCACGTATGGTTAGGAGCACTCGGAATCTTCATGTACATGGGACTTGAAATTGGTGTACCTTCAATGCTTGCCGCTTATTTTGAAAACGATACTACACTCCCAGGTTCTGCAACTGAATATCTCTGGATGTACTGGGGCGGTATGATGGTAGGCCGATTCATCGGAGCAGCAGTTGTTTCTAAGTTCCAGCCACGCGTACTTCTTTCTGTATGCTTGCTCTGCGGTGCAGCATGTATCGGCATTTCATTCCTTCTTTCAGGCATGGCGTCAGTTTACGCAATGTTGGCAGCAGGTTTGTTCCACTCTGTTATGTGGCCGCTCGTGTTCAACCTCGGTTTGCAGGAACTCGGACCTCACACAAAGGCAGCTTCAGGTATCATCAACCTCGGCGTAGTAGGTGCAGCTACTCTTACTCCGCTCATGGGTATGGTCGTTGACAACCCTGCACTCGGTGTAGGCGTTGCAATCTGCATGATGTTCGTATACTACGCATACGTATTCTGGTTCTGCTGGAAGGGTTCAAAGATTGGACTTTAATTAAGTGAAACAATAAGGGAACGGTATTCAACTGCCGTTCCCCCTAAAAAACCAAATATTTTTACAAACCTTATAAACTAATTTATTATGAGATTAACAATTGATGATGTAAGAAGCCGCTTCAAGAAGCACTTCAACAACGCAGAGGGTTCAGTGTATGCTTCACCAGGACGTATCAACCTTATCGGTGAGCATACAGACTACAACGGAGGATTCGTATTCCCAGGAGCAGTTCAGCAGGGTATGATTGCTGAAATCAAGCCTAACGGAACACGCACTATACGCGCCTACTCTATCGACCTCAAGGACTATGCTGAATTCAGTATCGACGACGATAAGGGCCCTAACGCAAGCCACTTCCGCTATGTATTCGGAGTTGCTCGCGAAATGATGAAACTCGGTGTTCCAGTTGAAGGTTTCGATACAGCATTTGCTGGCGACGTTCCGCTCGGAGCAGGTATGTCATCTTCTGCAGCACTTGAAAGCTGCTTCGCATTCGCTATCAACGACCTCTTCGGTGACAACAAGATTGACAAGATGTCACTTGCTAAGGTTGGTCAGGCAACAGAGCACAACTACCTCGGTTGCAAGTGCGGAATCATGGACCAGTTTGCATCTGTACACGGAAAAGCAGGCAACCTCATGCGTCTTGACTGCCGCAGTGGCGAATTCCAGTACTTCCCATGGAATCCAAAGGGATACAAGCTCGTTCTCATCAACTCATGCGTTAAGCACGAACTCGTAGGTTCTCCATATAATGACCGTCGCCAGAGCTGCGAAAATGTTGTAGCAGCTATCGCAAAGAACCACCCAGGTGTTGAAACTCTCCGTGATTGCGACTGGACAATGCTCGAAGAAGTTAAGGGCGTTGTTAGCGAAGAGGACATCCGCCGTGCAACATACGCTATCGGCGAAACAGAGCGCGTTCTTGCTGTATGTGAAGCACTCGAAAAGGGTGACTACGAAACTGTAGGTCAGAAGATGTACGAAACTCACCACGGTTTGAGCAAAGACTACGAAGTAAGCTGCGAAGAACTCGACTTCTTGAACGATATTGCACGCGACTGCGGTGTAACAGGTTCACGTATCATGGGTGGCGGTTTCGGCGGCTGCACAATCAACCTCGTTGAAGAAGACCTCTACAGACCATTCGTAGAAACAGCTAAGACTAAGTTCAAAGAGAAGTATGGCAAGGAACCAATCATCATCGACGTTGTTATTGGTGACGGTTCACGCAAACTCTGCTAATACATACTCACAAATACCAATAGATAGGTCGGGCATCAAGTCCGGCCTATTTTGTTTTTACCCCCACCCTAACACTTGTTCATCTCCACCGCGGTCGTGTTATGACGCCACTGCGGTCGTGTTATGACGCCACTGCGGTCGTGTTGTGACACCACCGCGGTCGAGTTTTGACACCACTGCGGTCATGATGCGACGCCACCGCGGTCGTGTTTTGGCGAAGTCTCGTTACTAACGCAATAGCTACGAATCTTCAACACGTTTGCTACGAATCTTCAACACGTTTGCTACGAATCTTCAACACGCTAACAATTAACACCTGCACAAACCATGAAATCATTTTTACTTTTTAACTTTTACTTTTTAATTTAATTTAATTCTCCTATCTTTGCAATGCCCTTCGCCGATAGCTCTTCTTCGGGAGAGCTGGTGGCTGGGGCAGACATAATTTAAGGCGTTTACTACGCTTTGGTTTTGACGATCTGAAATCTGGCAGTTTCAAAGACGAATGTCAAAAACTAAGCAGCGTGAATGCCCCGTGGGTATGTTATATACAGACATGCCTCATTATGCCTGTTAGCCATTGGTGTATACTCATGCACCAATGGCAACTCTGAGGCATAGGGTGGTGTTATACATATCGGCGTGGGGTTCGGCGTTGCTCGTTTCGACATTCGGGCTTTGCCAGAGCCTCAGATCGTGAAGCGAGCGACAGTGCAGGACTTCACGCTTTTTTTATGCCTTTACCTATACTAATACTAACCCCTACGGTTGCCGTAGTCCTCGACCGCAGACAAAATGTGAGTTCGATATAAGGATGAACATTATGCAAATTGCAAAACAAACCCATCCTTTCGGACGCAATACATTGCGTCCCTACAATACGGATTGTGCAGAATCGAACTTAGGCAGAACTTTTGCGGAACGATGGCTACATCCAAACACGAATCTTCGCAGATAAAGTCAAAGGAACGTGTTGCCGAGCGTGGCGAGGTGTTCACCTCCGAGAGAGAGGTGAATGCCATGTGCGACCTTGTGGCAAACGAATGCCTGCGCCCCGACTCCCGATTCCTGGAGCCAGCCTGTGGCGACGGCAATTTCCTCAGCGTCATACTCCGGCGCAAACTCACAGAACTCCGACGCAAATACAAGAAGAGTCCGCGCGACTACGAGAAGCTTGCCATCGTAGCCATAGGGAGCCTCTATGGTGTGGACATAATGAACGACAATGTCATCGCTTGCCGTGAACGTCTCTTTACTATCTGGGACGAGGAGTATACCGCCCACTGCCGTGGCGAGGCTTCGGACGAAGCGCGTGAGGCGGCACGGTTCATTATCAACCGCAACATCATCAATGGCAATGCACTGACCCTAATGTGTGTCGATGCCGAAGGCAACGACACCACTGCCCCTATCGTCTTTTCCGAATGGACACTTATCAGTGCCACCCAGATGCAGCGTTCCGACTACACCATGGCAGACCTTCTCCTGCATAACGACACAAGCAAGGAAGACGGCATGGGCAACCTCTTTGCCCTGACCGAAGAGCAGAAAGAGGAAGGCGGCATTTTCCTCCGCAGATACATCACCCATTATAAACGAGTACAAGATTATGAGGCCCAGAAATAAAATTTTAGGCACGGATTGCACAGATGACACTGATGCCACTGCTTAATATTTTAAATTAAAAACAGTGTATTTCTGTGCTATACATCATCTGTGCTGATTGAGACGCTATGGTATGACGTCTCTACAAAGAATGAAAATACACAATACATGATATTATGGAAAATAACTTGTTCCACACAGTCTACAACCCCGACGTACTGTCGTGCATAGCCAACCTAAGCAACGACGAGGTGTTCACGCCGCCCGAACTGGCAAACAAGATTATCGACATGCTCCCTGAGGAATTGTTCCGTAACCCCGACACCACGTTTCTCGACCCTTGTTGCAAGAGCGGCGTGTTTCTGCGTGAGATTGCCAAACGGCTCATCAAGGGGTTGGAACCACAGATTCCCGACCTTGAGAAGCGTCTGAAACATATCTTCTCCCGTCAGCTCTACGGCATTGCCATCACGGAACTCACCAGTCTGCTCTCCCGTCGCAGTGTCTATTGCAGCAAGTTCCCAAACAGCCAGTTCTCGGCATACCAGTTCCCTGACGACAAACCGCAAGGCAACATCATTTACCAGCGCATCAAGCACACATGGCAAAACGGCAAATGTATCTATTGCGGTGCCTCACAAAGCGAGTACGAACGTGGCGACGAACTCGAAACCCACGCCTATCAATTTATCCATAACCTTGACGTAAAGAAACTATTCAATATGAAATTCGATGTAATAATCGGCAATCCGCCATATCAGTTAAATGTAGGAGTTGAAAAAGAAAATTATGCAATACCCATTTATCATAAATTTGTATTACAGGCTATAAAACTTCAACCTCGTTATCTTTCTATGATTATTCCTGCACGATGGTACGCAGGAGGAAGAGGTCTTGATAGTTTCAGGAACGAAATGCTTAACGATGATCGGATTAGAATTATACATGACTATCCAGACGCTTCTGACTGTTTTCAAGGATTACAAATTAAAGGAGGAGTATGCTATTTCCTTTGGGATAGGGATAATCATGGGGATTGTGAAATTACCACACACTTAAACAATCAAAATATCGGTCCAATTTCTCGCCCCTTATTAGAAAAGGGTAATGATACTTTTATTCGATATAATCAGGCAATACCAATAGTACGCAAAGTGATGGCACATTCTTATATATCATTTAGTACATTAGTAAGTCCTCAAACACCATTCGGAATTGTTACCAGTTACAAGGGCATTCCTACAAGAGAAAGCATGTCAGATGTTAAAATGTATATAAGTGGTAATGACAAGAACTATAAGGGAGGCTCAGCTTATGCTCCTTACAATATGATTACTAAGGGAAAGGAAATGATACACTGGCATAAGGTATACATTGCTATGGCAGGAAGTGGAAGTGATTCTTTCCCTCACTCTATTCTGTGCAAACCTTTTTATGGAGAACCTAATACTATTTGTAATCAAAGCTATCTTGTTATTGGACCATTTGAAAATGAAGAAATTTGTCGTAATGTAATGTCTTACATTTCTACTAAATTCTTCCGTTTTATGGTGTTGCAAAAGAAAAATGCCCAGCATGCCATGCGCGGAGTTTATGAACTTGTTCCCCTTCAAGACTTCTCCAAACCTTGGACAGATGAAGAATTATATGCCAAATATGGTTTGACCGAAGAAGAGATTGCGTTTATCGAATCAATGATACGACCAATGGAATAATGCTATGGAACACAACTATTTTCCTCAACGACCTGCTGTCACTCCTACGATTTACGCTTACAGGCTTGTAGGGGTGGAATCTCACAAGGGTTATCTGAAGGTTGGTTACACTGACCGCACTGCCAAGGTGAGAATAGACGAACAGTTGCATACGAGCAAGGTGCCGTATGAGATTGTGCTGGTGGAGTCTGCCATGACCAACGACGGTTCGTGCTTTATGGACAAGGATGTCCACAGGGTGCTGGAGAGAAAGGGACATGTGAGGCTCAACCCGATGGACAGGACGGATGAGTGGTTCAGATGTACGGTGGCTGATGTGAAGGCTGCCATATTGTCGTTGCGCACAGGTACTGACAATGTGGAGAACAGGACTCAGAACTTCGATATGCGTCCGGAGCAGTATAGGGCTGTGGATAGGACGAGACGCTATTTTGAACAGGCGCTGAAGGATGAGCCCGGGCGTGTGCCTAAGTTCTTGTGGAACGCAAAGATGAGGTTCGGCAAGACTTTTGCCAGTTATCAGTTGGCGAAGGAGATGGGGCTGTCGCGCGTGCTGGTGTTGACGTTCAAGCCTGCTGTGGAGTCGGCATGGAGGGAGGACCTCGTGACGCACATGGACTTTGAGGGGTGGCAGTATATATCGAACAAGGACGCACGGAACAACAACCTGAACATTGACCAAGAGTTTCAGTGTGCCGACAAGTCGAAGCCGATAGTGGTGTTCGGTTCGTTTCAGGATTTGCTTGGTACGAACGAGTGCGGAGGCATCAAGACGAAGAACGAGTTTATCCATGCCACGACATGGGACTTGGTGATATTTGACGAATACCATTTCGGTGCATGGAAGGAGAGGGCAAAGGAGTTGTTTGAGAAGGAGGATGAGGAAAATGCGGTGGATTTCGATGCGGAGAAGTACAAGAAGGACGAGGCTAACAATGCCATCAACGAAACGTGGTTGCCTATCTCGACAAAGTATTATCTGTTCTTGTCGGGCACTCCGTTCAGGGCTATCAACAATGGTGAGTTCATAGAGGACCAGATATTCAACTGGACGTATTCGGACGAGCAGCGTGCCAAAGCGGAATGGAAGGGAGGGGGGAACCCGTACCTCG
>Ga0233378_1000123_pt1 | contig 24722 bp, 12 predicted proteins | sample ElkDunMinimDraft_7_FD_180690 | JGI IMG/M metagenome (GOLD analysis project Ga0233378, IMG submission 180690) | Fecal eukaryotic communites from dung pellets of Tule Elk in California, USA - Elk Dung E4 | ecosystem: Host-associated > Mammals > Digestive system > Large intestine > Fecal | place... | reverse complement strand
GCCTGCGACGCTATAAAAATAGCGGCGCGGCTGCCTTGTCTTTTTGTTGTCCACAGTCTGTCAAAGAACGAGTTCTAACGCCTTCATTTCCGAAAGCGAGTGCAAAGGTACAACCTTTTTCCGAAACAGCAAGAACTTCCGCGATTATTTTTTGAGAAAATGTGAAAATTATGGAAAATTAGATGTAAACGAGCGTATTTTAAGGAAATATCGAACAATTTTCAAGAAAACAAAAAGGCGTTTATATCATTTTTAATGGTGGTTGCTTTGACGATATTTTACGTCGCCGAAGATAAAAACTGCCTTCTCTGCGGTTCGTAATCTGTAGCTCCTCGGAGAAAAGTATAAATAATTTATTTATATAAATATTAGTTTTATTCTTACAAATATAAGTTTTATTTATACTTTTTAGCGAAGTGTCGGGAGTTTTGCTCCGAGGTGAAGAGTTTTTTTCAGTGCGATAGTGCTGATTTTCAACATAGTAAGAAGAGTCTGAGATTCTCGCCATCGCTCCGCTCTACAAGAATGGAGCAGCCTCGACGCAACAAATGTGCGGTTTGGTTACGTTTGGAGCGTCGTATACGACTTCACATCGGGCAGTATACGACTTTACACTGACTACACATTATTATATATAATATAAGGCTATACTGTATGGGATTTCTTCTGCAAGAGATTTGCTTGAAAAAGCGTAAATCACAAATTAATCGTATCTTTGCACTATGATTCAGGAATTTCAGATTAGGGTTCTGCCAGAACAGGCGGCAAGCGAACAGGCGATAAGGGACTTTGTCGCTAAGGATAAGGGGGTGAAGCATCGCGACATCACTCATGTGAGGGTGCTGAAAAGAAGCATCGACGCTCGGCAGCGCCAGGTGTTTGTCAACCTCAAGGTGAGGGTGTATGTCAATGAGAATCCCGAAGACGACGCATTCGTGAGAACGGAATACCGCAATGTGGAGGATTGTCCGCAGGCGGTTGTCGTGGGTGCTGGTCCTGGAGGACTTTTCGCTGCCCTGCGCCTCATCGAACTGGGGGTGCGGCCTGTAGTTGTGGAGCGAGGTAAGGATGTGCACAGCCGCAGGGCTGACATTGCCAAAATTTCGCGCGAACACATGGTTGACCCTGAATCAAATTACAGTTTCGGAGAAGGTGGCGCCGGCGCGTTCTCCGACGGAAAACTATATACCCGAAGCAAGAAACGCGGCAGCGTGGAGAAGATTCTGAACGTGTTCTGCCAGCACGGAGCATCAACGGCAATCCTCTCGGACGCTCATCCGCATATAGGCACGGACAAGTTGCCCAAGGTCATCGAGGCGATGCGCGAAACTATCAAGCGTTGCGGTGGCGAGGTGCATTTCCAGACTCGCATGGACGAGTTGCTCATAAACGGCAATAAGGTTGAGGGGGTAAGGTGTACTTGCCTTGAAACCTCTGAGCACAAAGAGTTTTTAGGTCCTGTAATCCTTGCCACTGGCCATTCGGCACGCGATGTGTACCGCTGGCTGCACAGGAGCGGGGTGGAAATTGAGGCAAAGGATCTGGCTATAGGTGTGCGGTTGGAACACCCGTCACAACTTATTGACAAAATCCAGTATCACAATTCTGAAGGAAGAGGCAAATGGCTGCCTGCAGCGGAGTATTCATTTGTCACTCAAGCTGAAGGGCGTGGCGTATACTCTTTCTGCATGTGCCCAGGCGGCACTGTAGTGCCTGCAGCAAGCGGCCCAGAGCAGTTGGTAGTGAACGGCATGTCGTCGTCGACCCGCAACTCTCCGTGGAGCAACAGCGGCATGGTAGTAGAACTTCACGCCGACGATCTTGGCGACCGCACTTTGCTTGACGATGCCGACAAGAAAGGGCTGAACGAGTGGCTGGCAGAAAGGGGCATAAATGAACGTTTTGACACAGGTTCACCTTTACGAATGATTCATTTGCAGGAGTGGCTTGAACGCACGGCATGGCTGCAGGGCAACCGCAGACAGACAGCACCGGCTCAGCGAATGAGCGATTTCGTCAACCGCCGCATCTCGTCTGACCTGCCTGAAACATCGTATGCTGCGGGACTTATCACCACTCCTATGCATTTCTGGATTCCGCAGTTCATCGCTTCGCGCCTGAGACTGGGGTTCCTCAACTTCGGAAAGTCAAGCCACGGATTTCTCACAAACAATGCGGCGATGATAGGTATTGAGACACGCACGTCTGCCCCTGTGCGTATTCTGCGCGACAGGGAATCGCTCCAACACGTTCGCATTGAAGGGCTCTACCCTTGTGGCGAGGGTGCGGGCTACGCTGGCGGCATCGTGTCGGCTGGTATCGACGGAGAACGCTGCGCTGAGGCGCTGGCATCAAGAGTTAAGAGTTAAAAGTTGAAAGTTAAAAGTTAAGAGTTAAAAATTAAAAGTTAAACGTTATGAAGAATTTATTTAAAGGTATTATCGCATCTATGATGGCTATCGGCATGATGGCAAGTTGTAATTCAAGCAAGACTGTTGCTGACCCTGCAAGTATTCAGGGCGAATGGAGCATCGTCGAGGCTAAGGGTATCAGCACAAAGGAAGGCACTAATCCTGCTACCATCACTTTCACTGCTGACGGCAAAGTAAACGGCTGCGCCACAGTGAACAAATTCTTTGGCGACTACACTTTCGACGGACAGAACCTCACATTCGACCACCTCGGACTGACTCGTATGATGGGCATGGAGCAAAGCATGAAGATCGAAGATGCCGTGGTTGACGCTATCAACAAGACTAAGACGGCTGTCGTAGAGGAAGGAAAAGCTGAGTTTTTCGATGCTGAGGGAAACAAAGTCATTGAGCTGAAGAAATAAATGCACTCATTCACCAAACTCATATCGCAATCGCTTGACATAAGCGAAAGGCAAGTTGACAGCACCCTCGCCCTACTCGGCGAGGGTTGCACTATTCCGTTCATAAGCCGCTACCGCAAGGAAGCGACCGGAGCGCTCGACGAAGTGCAGGTGGCGGCAATAAGCGATGCCCTCGAAAGGTTTACGGAAATTGAAAAGCGCAAGCAGACCATCCTCTCGACCATCGAGGGCCAGGGCAAACTGACTGACGAACTGCGCAAGCGCATCGAGGGTTCATGGGACGCCACCGAACTGGAAGACATCTACATGCCTTTCAAGCCGAAGCGCAAGACACGCGCTGAGGTTGCGCGCCAAAAGGGACTCGAACCATTGGCGCTGTTCCTGCTCACGCAAGGCAACGGCGACGTAAACCAGAAAGCACGCCTGTTCGTCAATGCCGACAAAGGGGTGAAAGACACGGATGAAGCGCTGAAGGGAGCGATGGACATCATTGCCGAGATGGTGAGCGAAGACGAGAGAGCACGCAACACCGTGCGCAACAATTTCCGCCACGACGCAGTCATTTCGTCCAAACTCATAAAGGGCAAAGAGGAGGAAGGACAGAAGTTTCGCGACTACTTCGATTTTTCCGAACGTCTGTCGCGTTGCGCCTCTCATCGTTTGCTGGCAATGCGCCGAGGCGAAGCGGAAGGAGTGCTGCGAGTAAGTATCAGCGGAAACGACGAGCTATGCATGGAACGCCTTGAACGCCAGTTCGTTCGAGGACGTTCGCAATCATCTGCATACGTTGCTGACGCCGTGTCCGATTCGTTCAAGCGACTACTCAAGCCGTCAATTGAAACAGAGTTTGCAAACTCTTCAAAGGAACTCGCCGACCATGAAGCGATACGCATCTTCGTGCGCAACCTTGAGCAGTTACTCATGTCGGCACCCTTAGGTCAGAAACGAGTGCTTGCCATTGACCCTGGTTTCCGCACCGGATGCAAAGTTGTATGCCTCGACGCAGAAGGCAATCTTCTGCACAACGAGACCATCTACCCTCACCCGCCCAAATCAGAACGCACACTGGCAGGCAACAAGATTTGGACGCTCGCGAAGCAATACAAAATTGAGGCCATCTCGATAGGCAACGGAACGGCAAGCCGTGAGACAGAAGCGTTCGTCAGAGGACTCGGATTGTCACAAAGCACCCAAATCTTCGTCGTCAGCGAAGACGGAGCCTCAATTTATTCTGCATCGAAAGTGGCACGCGAAGAGTTCCCCGACTACGACGTTACAGTGCGAGGAGCCGTATCCATAGGCCGCCGTCTCATGGATCCGCTCGCCGAACTCGTCAAGATCGACCCCAACTCAATCGGCGTGGGCCAATACCAAAAAGACGTGAACCAGGCGGAACTGAAGAAGTCGCTCGACCAGACAGTCATTTCATGCGTAAATAAGGTTGGCGTAAACGTCAACACCGCCAGCAAGCACCTGCTCACATACATCAGCGGGCTTGGCCCTGCCATAGCGCAGAACATCGTTGACTACCGTGCGAAAAACGGAGCATTCACTTCGCGTCGCGAACTCCTGAAAGTGCCGAAACTCGGTCCGAAAGCCTATGAGCAATCGGCAGGGTTCCTGCGCATCAGCGGAGGCAAGCAACCGCTCGACAATTCTGCCGTACACCCTGAGAGCTACCACATAGTAGAGCAGATGGCTAAAGACCAGAAGTGCAGTGTGGCAGAACTCATGGCTAACAAGTCGCTCCGCCAGAACATCGACGTGAAACGCTACATAACGGACTCCGTAGGACTCCCTACCCTCGAAGACATAATGAACGAACTCGACAAGCCTGGGCGCGACCCTCGCCAGCAACTCAAGGCATTCGAGTTCTCGTCAGAAGTAAAGGAACTCACCGACGTACGCGAAGGCATGGTGCTTCCTGGAATAGTGACCAATATCACCAACTTCGGATGCTTTGTCGACGTAGGTGTTCACACCAAAGGACTTGTCCACATCTCCGAACTTGCCGACCGTTTCGTGAAGGACCCTACCGAAGTCGTAAGCCTCCACCAGCAAGTAGAAGTACGTGTGCTCAGCGTTGACCTTGAACGAGAGCGCCTGCAACTTTCAATGAAGAAAAGCGAGACGATTTAACATATTTTCAAAAAAAATGGTGCAATTATGATTGCATGAATTATAAAAAGACTATTTTTGCATTTAAAGGCAGAATTAGTCTTTTCTTTTATACATACATATTAACTTTAAACACACACGTCTATGAGAAAACTTTACATGTTTTTGGTAGTGGTACTTATCGGAACTGCCGTTAACGCAGCCAACACTACCGTAAAAGTAACTCAGGAAGCTTTTGCATTCCTTGAAGGTTACAACGTTTCAAAGATTTACGACTTCGTGAACTGGACCATCAACGGCGAAGCTATCGAAGGTGAATGGACAATGTCAACCGATCCAGCAGGGTTCAAGGCAAACAACTGGTCTGGCGCGGCGCAGACCATGTACCAGTGCACAACACCAGGATTGACACACCTTTATGCCATGGACAGCAACGGCAATCAACGCCCAAGAACCATCTACACTGACAACGGCAAGGCGTGCGGAATCTTCAACTTCGCATCAGGCGGACGCGTATTTTCAATCGCTGACCTCAAGGCAACAATGATTATTGCAATCCAGCGAGGTACTAACGACACTAAAAAACCTTACGAATCAACGTTCCTTTCAACATCAGCAACTGATTTCGCTGTATGTATCACAGACTCCATCCATGCAATTCAGGAAGCAGTTGACGCAGACGGCGACGGCACTCCTGACGGCGTGAACGACGGTCTCGACTACTACCGCATGATTACTGACGGACGTATCGACCTCGTGTTTGAGCGTTCACACTGGATCGCGGCATACGCTGTACTCACTGACGCTTCTATGGCTGAGTATGTAACATCTCCTGTTCTCAAGTTAGCCGGTGTATACGAGTCTATGCGTAACATCGCTGTAGAGCCAGGAACATCATCACTCGGCAACGACGTAGAGACTTACTATGCTTTCGAAAGCGCAGACCCGCTGTTCATGGAAGATACAGAGGAGATTGCAAGCATTGACACAGTCTACGTTATTGACGAAGCTACTGGCGAACCTGCTATCGACGAGACTACTGGCGAAAAGATTATTGAGAGCACTACTATCAACTATGTGCGCAAGCCTGTGTACAGCGAAGAATTCGAATGTTGGGGTGAAAACATTTACGACCCTGAAGTAGGTTCAACTCTCGATATCACCGAATCTGACGACGAAGACATGGACGGCTTCGTCACTGTAAAAGCAGTTAGTATAACAGCAGAAGGAGTAATGTCTGAGATTGTTGAAGTTAAGTTTGCAGTAAACTCAATCACTCTCAATGCTCCAACACTTACTCTCGTTGGTATGGAAGGAACAAACCGCAGCTACAAGATTGGCTGGGCAAACAACACTCTTTGCGGTGAAGAATTCCAGATTATTTATGAAACTGCAGAAGGCTTCGTAAATGAGGAAGCTACAATTGGCGAAATCATCACAACAGCAGAAGGCGTGACTGTAACAGTTAAAGCCAACGGTTACTTGGATGGCGTACTTGACTTCCAGGATATCGACAACGAAGGCATAGAATACGCTCGCAAGAACACTGAAAACGCTACAGAAGGCAAGAACGACTGGGAATTCCAGAACCTTGCACTTGAGCAGTATCAGCAGATCCGTGGCGAAATCCTTGACTACGCATACTTTGTAAACGCTGAAGGCGACACTACATTCTACTCTGCAGAAGAATACAACAGCGGAGAATTTGCTATCCCAGAAGGAACTGTAGAGGTTTACAAGCACTACGGATGGTGGTGGGACGGCGGCAATAACGACCGTGCTACATGGGGAGTTCTCATGGATACAGTCTGGGCCGATAGTATCGCAATCGATGCCGACGGCAATGAAACTGTTGTGGAATACTGCACAATCGAGAATGTACGTTACGAAGAAGACGGTGTTGGCATCTTCCACAGCGGTCTCTCAATCGACTGCCCTCCAAATGCTAAGAACAACAGCTGTATCATGATTTACTGTAACACTGCTCACCCAGACCTTGGCCTCTACATGATGGCGAAGTGCACAGTCAACATCGAGGGTCTCAACTATGGCGAATACGTAACAATGGCTACTGGCTGGGGCGGTTCAACCTACGTCAACACTACAGAGACTACTTGCGACATGGTTACTACAGACGGATTGTTCAGCAAGTCATTCGGCCAGGGAGTTCATATCATGAACATCAACGTCTACACTTCAGGCAACCTTCCTGACGCAATCGAGAAGATCGAGGGCAACAGCGCAAACTACGCTAACGTATTCTCTATTGACGGTCGCATGGTTCGCAAGAACGCTAACGTAGGCACTGCTCTCAACGGACTCCAGAAGGGCATCTACATCATGAACGGCAAGAAGTACTTCGTTAAGTAAAGTGAAATAACATTATACACACTACGAAACAGGCAGCACCAAAAGGCGCTGCCTGTTTCATGAAAAAAGGACATGGAAGAAATCATAAGCCTAAACCTGATACTGGAATCACTCGGCACATTCGCCTTTGCCGTGAGCGGAGTAAGGCTTGCCGCACAAAAGAACTTCGACCTATTCGGAGCCTACGTGGTAGGAGTAGCCACAGCCATAGGAGGCGGAACAATACGCGATGTCATGCTTGACGTACCTATCTTTTGGCTCGACAATCCCATCTACTTAATAATATGCGCATTGGCACTTGCATATGTGATACTTCCTGAGAAACTGACTATGCGCCAGACGAAGACCATCCTGCTGTTCGACACCATCGGACTGGCTTTGTTCACAATCGTAGGTACACACAAGTGCGAAGCGTTGGGCTATCCTTTCTGGACATCAATCATAATGGGATGCATCACTGGAGCCGCAGGCGGAGTGATGCGTGACGTCTTAGCCAGTCACGTACCGCTGATATTCAGGAAGGAGATATATGCGCTGGCATGCGTGCTGGGAAGCGCTGTATATTTCATATGCGCTCATATAGGGCTGAACGACATCACAAGTTCGCTTGCTGGAGGCAGCACCGTATTCATAATGAGATACCTTGCCATCCGCTTCCGCCTGTCGTTACCTATACTCAGGGAGAAGAAGTAGCGTATGTGTTAAGAAAATGTAAAAAAACAGCAATTCAAGAACTCTTAGAACATAAAACGCTACTTTTGCATAAAATTGGATAACCACGACTTATAGGAATGATTCAAATATGAGCAAGACCTACTGGAATTCCACACACAAATGGACCTACATCCGAATTGCACTGAAGCATTTCACTACACCAACGAGAGTGTACGAACTTGCTCACGGCATTCGAGAGATGCACTCAGCAGACCGAGGCATAATGCACGACCTTGCCGAAGCCAAGATTGTGCGCAGGAAGCACAGTCGTCACGGGGGAGGGCATTCATCTAACTGACAATTAGCGACCTAACAAACAAAAACTAACAAACAATACATCACTAAACATGAAGAAGACTCTTATCGCAGCAATGCTTATGGCATTAAGCACATCTGCATTTGCGCAGGAAAAAACAGAGGGATTCCAGTTCACAACAGTAAAGGAGAACCCTATCACATCAATCAAGAACCAGAACCGTTCAGGCACATGTTGGGCATTCTCAAGCCTTAGCTTCTTTGAGGCTGAACTTCTCCGCATGGGCAAGGGCGAATATGATCTTTGCGAAATGTACCTCGCTCACAAGACATACGAAGACCGCGCTAAGGCAAGCGTACGCATGCATGGCGACGTGTCTTTCAGCCAGGGCGGAAGTTTCTACGACGCAGTCTATTGCATGAAGAACTACGGTATGATTCCGCAGGATGCAATGCCACAGCCAGGCACTCTCTACGGCGACACGCTCCCTAACCACAACGAGCTGTTCGCTATCGCTGAGGCTTACGTAAGCGCTATCGCTAAGGGCAGCCAGAAGCAACTCTCACCAGTATGGTTCAACGGTCTTAACGCTATCTACGACACATACCTCGGCGTTGTACCTGAAAAGTTCACTCACAACGGCAAGGAGTACACTCCTAAGTCATACATGGAGAGCCTCGGCCTCAACATGAACGACTACATCTCGCTCACTTCTTACACTCATCATCCATTCTATGAGCAGTTCGTTATAGAGGTGCAGGACAACTGGCGCTGGGGACTCAGCTATAATCTTCCGCTCGACGAGTTCATGGAAACAATGGACTATGCTGTTAAGAACGGCTACACATTTGCATGGGGCTCTGACGTAAGCGAAACAGGTTTCACTCGCGACGGTATCGCTGTGTGCCCTGACGCAGAGAAGGGCGCCGACCTCACAGGAAGCGACATGGCTCGCTGGACAGGTATGTCAGCAGTAGACAAGCGCCGCGAACTCACTTCACGCCCACTCCCTGAAATCGAAGTGACTCAGGAAATGCGCCAGAAGGCTTACGACAACTGGGAAACTACCGACGACCACGGCATGCTCATCTATGGTATCGCTAAGGACCAGACTGGCAAGGAGTACTTCATGGTTAAGAACTCATGGGGAGAGAGCGGAAAGTACAAGGGCATCTGGTACGCTTCAAAGGCTTTCGTTGCTTACAAGACTATGAACATCCTTATCCACAAGGACGCTGTACCTAAGAAGATCGCCAAGAAACTCGGACTCTAATATTTTCGCGTAAAAAACGCAATTAAGACTACAAGAGGTGGATAGCAACGAAGCGTCCACCTTTTTTGTGCAAACACTAATTCTCATTAATCAGAATCAATTGCTTTGTTTACAATCAGTCCAATCCGCATCATCAGTACTTTCGCAGAAAATCAACAACAAATAAAAAGAAAAGTTACTCTTAACGTTTGATTTAACAAAGCAAAATACTTACATTTGCATCCGACAAACCTGTCCACTGGACGGTTAGTCAAGACATTTTGAAAAGGCGTTTACTTTACGCTTTGGGTTTGACGTTATGAAATCCTGAGAAAATTTCAATCGTCTGTCAAAAACAAAGCAACGGTAGATGTCCCATTGTGTATATACAGCCAATGCCATCTTGTGAACTCTTTCGTGGAATTCACGTATGGCCATTGAGATATACATATTGCGTGGGGCTTCGGCGTTGCTCGTTCTGACAGACAGGGCAATTCTCAGGAGCCTCATAACGTGGAGCGAGCATTTAGCTGGGCTTCACGTTCTTTTTTTTATGTCTGCAATGAGGCCTTACATTATTAATACATAAAACAAAATGCTTATGAAAACATTCAAAATTCTTTTTGCATTGATAGCAATGCTATTATGCAACATCACCCTCTTTGCCCACGACTTCGAAGTGGATGGCATTTATTACAACATTACGTCTGAAACAGATAAGACCGTAGAGGTCACTTTTAGAGGGAGTAAATACAATTCATATCTTAATGAATACTCTGGCTCTGTAACACTCCCAGAGTCCGTAACCTATAAAGGTAACAACTACAGCGTTATGAGCATTGGTGCTTATGCATTTCCATATTGTAACGACCTAACTTCTGTCACAATCCCTAACAGCGTGACAAGCATTGGGACATTTGCATTTTCTGTTTGCCAAAACCTAACTTCTGTCACAATCCCTAACAGCGTGACAAGCATTGGGGCTTATGCGTTCTCTGCTTGTTTTAGTTTGACTTCTATAGAGATCCCTAACAGCGTTACGAGTATTGGGAATGGAACCTTCTTTAATTGTCCCAATTTGTCCTCCGTAAAGTTGTCAGATGGATTGAAGACAATTGGTGTTGAAGCATTCAAAGAAAACACCAGCCTTACATCAATAGAAATTCCTAACAGCGTTACGAGTATAGGAAACAGCGCCTTCTATGGCTGCTCCAATTTGTCCTCCGTAAAGTTGTCTGACGGATTGAAAACAATCGGCACAAGTGCATTCCGGGGAGACTCCTGTCTTACATCAATTGAAATTCCTAGCAGCGTTACAAGTATCGGGGACTATTGTTTTTCCACTTGTACCAGCTTAACTTCCGTAAAGTTGTCCGACGGATTGAAAACAATTGGTTATGCAACGTTCTATATGGACACCAGTCTTACATCCATAGAAATTCCAAACAGCGTTACAAGTATCGGCGACTATTGTTTCTCCCAATGCTCCAATTTGGCTTCGGTGAAACTATCTGAAAACATAATTAAAATAGGGGAAAGTACGTTTCATAGCAATACCAGCCTTACATCAATTGAAATTCCAAACAGCGTTACAAGTATTGGAGACTATTGTTTTGCCAGATGTACTAATTTGGCTTCGATGAAGTTGCCTGATGGATTGAAAACAATTGGTGTTGAAGCATTTTGGGGCAACACCAGTCTTACATCAATTGAAATTCCAAACAGCGTTACAAGTATTGGAGACTATTGTTTTTCCGCTTGTTCAAATTTAGCCTCAGTAAAATTGCCTGATGGATTAAAACAAATTGGAACATATACATTCTGGGGAAACACCAGTCTTACATCAATTGAAATTCCTAACAGCGTTACAAGTATCGGCGACTATTGTTTTAGCAGATGCACCAGCTTAACCTCTGTAAAGTTGTCTGACGGATTGAAAACAATTGGTGTTGAAGCATTCTGGGGAGACTCCTGTCTTACATCAATTGAAATTCCTAACAGCGTTACAAGTATCGGCGACTATTGTTTCTCCCAATGCTCCAATTTGGCTTCGGTGAAACTATCTGAAAACATAATTAAAATAGGGAAAAGTACGTTTCATAGCAACACCAGCCTTAAATCCATAGAAATACCTGAAAAGGTGAAAAGAATAGGAGGATGGGCTTTTTATGGATGTTCTTCATTGAGTACCATAGATTTACATGATGGCATAACGAAGATTGACACTTGTGCATTCTCTGATTGCTCAAATTTGGCATCTATAGACATCCCGGGAAGCCTCACAAGAATTGCGTATTGTTTATTTCTAAATTGCACTAACTTGCAGTCCCTTAATATTCACAATGGAGTGAAGTATATTGACGAGTTTGCCTTTGGTAATTGCGTTAGTCTTACATCGGCGACCATCCCAAACAGCGTAGTCCATATAGATAATGAAGCTTTTATGTGTTGTGAAAGTTTGACTTCAATAACCATCCCAAGCAGTGTCACGAAAATCGGAGAATGGGTATTCTCTGGTTGTCATTCTTTGAAAGATATCTATGCACTCCCGATTACTGCCGCAACATGCAGTTCGGATATATGCAATGATACCATGTACGATGATGTTACACTACATATTCCTGCAGGAAGTGAAGACTCTTACACCTCCACTTCACCATGGAATAAATTTAAGAATATACAGTCGAACGCCACTGGTATAAAGAATATCAGAGAGGATAAAGGCTATGAATCCAAGAATGCTCCTGTATACAACTTGCAAGGAGTAAAGATGCAGAACACTGACAACTTGCCTAAGGGTATATATATCAAGAATGGCAAGAAATATCATGTCAAGTAGTTAGGCATTTCCAAAAGATAATGTTTTGCCAAGGCAAATCACATCAAAAATCAAACATCCACGCCCGAAGCCACACAAGGTTTCGGGCTTTTTCGTAACCAGCGGATCTAAAATTCCTTAAAGGCTCCAAAGATATTAAGGAATATAAGGACTTTAAAGACCTTAAAGACTCTAAATTCCTTAAAGACCCTCGCCGAGAACTTGAAACTCAGCTTAAGTTCGTACAAACTTAGGCTAAGTATGTACAAACTCAGACTATGTCTGTACAAACTTAGACTGAGTTTGAAGTCCCGAAAAGCCTCAGTCAGATTTTTTAACACTGTTTCTTTCATTTATTGGGCGTTTTTTGCTACCTTTACCAATTAATATGGATTATTGTATCCACAGCAGGGACTTGTAACGCCACAAACCTTTGTAGCATAAACATTTGCGTCCCACCCGACAGCTATATATAAATAAACAACATATAATGAACTACAAATGGAAATTCGAACCACACACAGAAGAACAGCGAGAAGCAGCGGCTAAGTTGTCGGACGAACTCAATATCAGTCCGATAATTGCCAGAATGCTGATCAAAAGGGGGATTTCCGACGTGCAAAGCGCAAAGAAATACTTCCGTCCGCAGCTGCACGACCTGCACGACCCGTTCCTCATGAAGGACATGGACAAGGCTGTCGACAGGCTCAACGAGGCTATGGGACGCAAGGAGCGCATACTTGTTTACGGCGACTACGATGTGGACGGATGCACATCCGTGGCATTGGTCTACAGGTTCCTTCAGCAGTTCTATTCCAACATCGACTACTACATCCCAGACCGTTATGAAGACGGATATGGAGTGTCGATACAGGGTGTGGATTACGCCGCAGAGTCAGGCGTAAAACTTGTCATTGTGCTCGATTGCGGCATCAAGGCTATTGAGGAAATAGCATATGCCAAGACAAAGGGCATCGACTTCATCATCTGCGACCACCACGTGCCTGACGATGAGTTGCCGGAAGCGGCTGCCATCCTCAACGCAAAGCGCAAGGATGCCACCTATCCCTACAAGGACTTGTCGGGATGTGGCGTGGGATTCAAGTTTATGCAGGCGTTTGCCATCAGCAACGGCATAAACTTCAGCAATCTCATCCCGTTGCTCGACATGGTTGCAGTCAGTATCGCTTCGGACATCGTCCCTATAATGGGCGAAAACCGCATTCTCGCTTTCCACGGATTGCGCCAGATCAACAACAGCCCAAGCACCGGCCTGAAAGCCGTCATCGACATTTGCGGACTTGGCAACAAGGATGTCACCATGAGCGACATCATCTTCAAGATAGGGCCTCGCATCAATGCTTCGGGCAGAATGCAGAACGGCAAAGAGTCGGTAGCGCTGCTCGTAGAGCACAACTACGACAAGGCCTTGGAGAGAGCGGCGCTCATCAACCAATATAACGAAGAGCGCAAAGAGCTCGACAAGCGAATGACGGAAGAGGCAAGCAATATTGTTGCCAACATGCCGAACCACGAGGACAAGCCTGCCATTGTCATCTACAACGAGGACTGGCACAAAGGGGTAATAGCCATCGTAGCATCAAGACTTACGGAAATATACCACTGTCCGGCAGTGGTGCTGACCCGCTGCGGCGACACGGTCACCGGCTCGGCGCGTAGCGTAAACGGATTTGACGTCTACAAGGCTATCGACAGTTGCCGCGACCTGCTTGAAAATTTCGGAGGCCACACATATGCTGCCGGACTCTCGCTCAATGTGAACAACCTCGAGGAGTTCTCACGCCGCTTTGAACAGTATGTAGCCGAGAACATCGAGCCTGAGCAGACCGCGCCAATACTTGAGATTGACGACGAAATCAACTTCCGAGACATCACTTCTAAACTGCACAACGACCTGAAGCGTATGCGCCCATACGGTCCGGAAAACACGAAACCCATCTTCTGCACTCGCCAGGTTTACGACTACGGCACGAGCAAAGTCGTGGGCCGAGAGCAAGAGCACATCAAGCTGGAACTCGTCGACAACAAGTCGAACAACGTGATGAACGGCATCGCTTTCGGACAGAGTTCGCAAGTGCGCTTCATCAAGTCGAAAAGTTCATTTGGCATCGTCTACTCCATAGAAGAAAACACCCACAAACGTGGCGAAATACAGCTCCAGATAGAAGACATCAAGCCTAATTAGCCGCCCCACCCTAACCCTCCCCCCTAAGGGAGGAGAAAGAGAGGGAGGGGATTTACGCCACTCCTCAAGCCACCTATCAGTTTCCACTATTGAGACTCGAAGAAATCCTTAAGCAGTATTGGGGCTATGACAGTTTTCGCGGCATACAGCGCGAAATCATCGACAGTGTCATGGCCGGACGCGACACCTTAGGTCTCATGCCCACGGGTGGAGGCAAATCAATATGCTTTCAAGTGCCGGTAATGGCGATGGAGGGATTATGCATCGTCATAACTCCCCTTGTGGCACTGATGAAGGACCAAGTTTCGCAACTCCGAATGCGCGGCATCAAGGCAGCTGCAGTACATTCAGGCATGACACACGACGAACAGCTGCGCCTGCTTGACAACTGCGTTCTCGGAGGATATAAATTTCTTTACATCTCGCCCGAACGCATCTCTACCGAACTCTTCCAAGCTAAAATACGCCACGCCCGACGCATCTGCCTCATCACAGTCGACGAGGCGCACTGCATCTCTCAATGGGGCTACGACTTCCGTCCGTCGTATATGCAAGTGGCACAACTGCGCCACATGTTCCCTTACGACATACCAGTACTCGCACTTACAGCCACAGCTACGCCTGAAGTAGTCGACGACATACAGAAACGCCTCGAATTTAAGGAAAAGAACGTCTTTTCCATGAGTTTTGAGAGAAAAAACATCAGGTACATCGTAAGAAACACCAACAACAAGCCCGACGAGATAGTGCACATACTGCAAAGCGTGCCCCAGGGCAGCGCTATCGTCTACACCCGCAATCGCCAACTCACCTCAGACCTTGCACGCTATCTGAGCGAGCACGACATCTCGGCCGACAACTTCCACGCCGGACTAAGCGAAGCGGAAAAGGACTTCCGCCAGGAAAGCTGGACAAAAGGACAGACACGAGTAATGGTGGCGACAAACGCCTTCGGCATGGGCATAGACAAACCCGACGTGAGGATTGTCATCCACTACTCCGCCCCCGACTCCATCGAATCATACTACCAGGAAGCAGGGCGAGCAGGGCGCGACGGCCAGCCTGCCTACGCAATAATGCTGTACGCCCCTACGGACAAGACCACCCTCATGCAACGCGTGGCGCAGACCTATCCCGACCGCGACTACATCCTTCAGACCTACGACAACATCTGCTACTTCCTGCAAATAGCCGAAGGCGACGCTATGGGACGCACTTTCGACTTCAACATCGAGTCGTTCTGCAAGTCGTTCAGGCAATTCGCGCTGCACACCAACAGCGCGCTGCACATACTCACCAATGCAGGCTATATCGAATACCACGAACAGCAAGACTTCAAGTCGCGCCTCATGTTCACAGTTCGCAAGGAAGAGCTCTACAAGCTAAACGAAGGAGGACATGACACAGACATGCTCATGCGCACGCTGCTGCGAACCTACACCGGAATCTTCGCCGACCACGTATTCATCGAGGAAACATACCTGTCACGCGCCACAGGCATATCCGTCGAAAAGATATATCTCATGCTCAAGGAAATGGGCCACAGGCGGATAGTCAGTTACATACCAAAGCGCTCCACTCCGACCATAACGTTCCTCACGCCGAGAGTTGAGTCACATCTCCTGACCATCCCCCGCTCAGTCTACGAAGATCGCAAAGCAAACTATCAGAAGCGACTGGCCACCATGATTGGCTACATGACAAGCAATGACAAATGCCGCAGCCAAATCCTGCTGGAGTACTTCGGACAAGACTCACCGCCGCTCTGCCAGCAATGCGACGTATGCATCGCCCACAAAAAAGAAGGCAAAAGCAATGCCGAGCACAAGGAGGAACGCATCCGCAACCTCATAGCAGAGATGCTGAAAGACGGCGAATACCACAACATCGCGGAACTAAATTCAATCAGAAACGTACCGCGCGAGCAACTCGATGCAGTGCTCCATCACATGGCTGAAGAGGAAGACATCGAGATAAATCTCAACAAAATAAGGCTAAAACTTTAACGAGACGACAAGGAAATAAATAAAAAGCCGTGCCATTGCAATAAAATCGCAAAAACCACGTTTCATTATATTAAATGCGCGACAGGTACGTATGCGTACGAAGCCATGCAATAAAAGAGAAAGATTTTGAGACGCACTCTCCGAAATATACTATATATTCTTCTGATTATGATTAGCGTAAGTGCTATTGCCAGTGCAGGCAATGGCGCTCGTTTCAGTTTTGGGAGTGCCGAAGTCTCAGAACCTCAAGAAGCACCGCTCTCACCCGCCCCAGAAGATTCACTTCCCAAAGTAAGGAAGACGGACTACCCGAACGACGAGCATCCGCAAAAATACGCTTTCGACTTTAAAGACCCAGAGAATCTGCAAACGGAAGCAAGCGAATACGATGAAAAAAGCGGTTACTACAAGGTCGGAAGTAAACTGGGCGACAACTTCCTTAGCGCTCCATACCTGATGACACCTGAGGAATATCTGAAATGGACCGAACAGCGATCCATGAACGCATATTTCCGCGAGCGCAACGACTCGCTAATGGCAAGCAAAGGAAAGGACAAGTTTGACTTCACCGACATGAAGTTCGACCTCGGTCCCGCTGAAAAGATATTCGGTCCTGGAGGCGTGCAGATCAAGACAAAAGGTAGTGCGGAACTCAAATTCGGCTATAACTACAAATTCACCGACAACCCGTCGCTTTCAGAGCGAAACCGCACAGTCAAAGGCTTTGAGTTCGACCAGAAAATCAACCTTAACGTCAATGCCAAAGTCGGTACGCAGATGGATTTCAACCTCAATTACAACACCGACGCCACATTCGACTACGACGCAAAAAACCTGAAACTCAAGTACGAAGGCGAAGAAGACCACATCGTCAAACTCATTGAAGCAGGTAACGTCAGTTTGCCTACCAACTCGTCGCTCATACGCGGTGCTTCATCGCTGTTCGGTATTCGAACCGACCTCCAATTCGGAAAATTGAGTTTGCAGGCCGTTGTTTCACAGAAAAAGTCGCAATCCAAGAGCGTGTCATCACAAGGAGGCTCGCAGTTGTCACTTTTCGACATTCAGGGCTACGACTACGATGAAAACCGCCACTTCTTCCTTGCGCAATACTTCCGCGAAACGTACGACAAGGCCTGCTCTACCCTGCCAAACATCACTTCGGGAATAACCATCAACAGAGTTGAAATTTGGGTGACAAACACTACCGGCGTAACAGAGAACACCCGCGACATCGTGGGATTTGTCGACCTTGCCGAACACCGCAAAATAAGCAATCCGACATGGAGCGGCACAGGAGTCTCAGTTCCAAGCAACACATCCAACAACCTCTACAGCACCATCGTTAACGGTTTTGCCGACGCCCGCAACATCGACCAGACCAGCACCGTGCTCGACGCTTTTCTTGAAGGAGGAATCGACTATGAAAAGATTGAGAACGCACGCTTGCTTTCCACATCCGAATACACCCTCAACAAATACCTGGGTTACGTGTCGCTCCGTTCCACACTCCAGACCAACCAAGTACTTGCCATTGCTTTCGAGTACACCTACGGCGGACAAACCTACCAGGTGGGAGAGTTCTCAGCCGACCTCAAGGATAACAACAAGGCGCTCTTCGTAAAACTCCTCAAAAACACCAGCAACTCACCAAAAATCGGCAATTGGGACTTGATGATGAAGAACGTCTATTCGCTAAAAGCAAACTCTATACAGAAGGAAAAATTCAAGCTTGACATCAAGTACTTAAGCGACACGACAGGCGTTCAATTAAACTATCTCCCTGAAGGAATCTTCAAGCAGACCACCCTGCTCAAGATGATGAACCTCGACCGCCTTGACGACAACCAAAAGACCAATCCTAACGGACGTTTTGACTTTGTAGAAGGTTACACCGTGACAGCACAGACGGGACGTATCATCTTCCCTGTTGTAGAGCCTTTCGGCGACTGGTTGCGACAGAAAATCGGAAACGACGCCATTGCCGACAAATATTGCTATGACGAGTTGTACGACTCGACTAAGACCGTAGCAAAGCAGATTGCCGAGAAGAACAAATTCTCGCTTGCAGGAGAGTACAAAGCATCATCAGGCAGCGAGATTGACCTCGGTAGCATGAACATCCCGCAAGGTTCGGTCGTAGTTACAGCCGGAGGCGTAACCCTTACCGAAGGCACAGACTACACCGTAGACTATTCCATGGGACGCGTCAACATCATCAACCAAAGCATCATCGACGCCGGCACAAAAGTAGACGTTAGTCTTGAGAGCGAGTCGGAGTTCTCAACTATGCGCAAAACGATGCTCGGACTGAACTGGAATTACGACTTCTCAAAGGACTTCCAGATCGGAGGTACATTCTTGCGACTGACTGAAAAGCCGCTCACCTCAAAGGTGGAGATGGGCAACGAACCGCTGAACAATACACTTTGGGGCCTTAATATTAACTGGAAGAAGGAAAGCCAGTGGCTCACAAATATGATTGACAAGTTGCCATTGCTCAACTTAACTCAACCGTCGCACATATCCCTTAACGCCGAGTTTGCGCAGCTCATTGCCGGCGAGGCAAGCGGAGTGCAAGGCAACGCCTCGTATCTTGATGATTTCGAGAACACTAAGAATGGCATAGATGTCAGCGCGCCATCGTCATGGGTATTGAGTTCCGTTCCGTCAAATATTGAGTTCGGAAACATGACTAACGACCCTCGCTACGGTTACAACCGCGCCCGACTGGCATGGTACAACATCGATCCGCTCTTCACTCGCCGAAGTTCTTCGCTCACTCCAGGCCACATAAAGAGCGACCTCAACCAACTGTCAAACCACTATGTGCGCGAAGTCTACATCCGAGAGGTCTACCCTAACAGAGACACAAACTCAGGCGAAAGCACTACTCTGCCAATCCTTAACCTCGCATACTACCCTGAAGAGCGCGGCCCTTACAACCTCGACACAGACGTCAATACAGAAGGTCGCCTGAATAATCCGCAAAAGCGCTGGGGAGGTATGATGAGAAAAATCGACGCAAGCGACTTCGAGACCTCCAATGTCCAGTACATTGAGTTCTGGATGCTCGACCCGTTCATCTATACAAAGGACGACAACACTTACGGAGGCGACTTCTACATCAACCTTGGTGATGTCAGCGAGGACGTGCTTAAAGACGGAAAGAAAGCCTACGAAAGCGGTATGCCTGTAAGCGGTGTGCAAACCTATGCCGAAACCGCATGGGGTCGCGTTCCGTCTGAAAAGAGCGTCGTTTACTCATTCAGCACAGAGTCTGGCGCACGCCAGAAGCAGGACATAGGTCTCAACGGACTTACAAGCACGGAAGAGCGCACTTTTGGAATCTACGCAGACTACCTCACAAAGATGCAGGGCAAAGTAAGCCCAGAGGTCTACGACTCGTTGTTCGACGACCCTGCCGGTGACGACTACCACTACTTCCGCGGTTCAGACTTTGACGATTTGCAGACTCCTATCCTGGAAAGATACAAGCGCATCAACAATCCAGAGGGTAACTCGCCTAACTCAAGCGAATCGGGCGAAAGTTACAGTACTGCCTACAAGACGACTCCTGACGTTGAAGATGTCAACCAGGACTACACGATGAACGAATACGAGAACTTCTACCAATACCGCATTAGCATCCGTCCGAGCGACATGACTGTCGGACGCAACTATATCGTAGACGAACGCAATACAAAAGTCAAACTCCGCAACGGCAACACCGAAGAAGCCAAGTGGTATTTGTTCCGCGTCCCTGTTGAGGATTTTGAGAAGAAGGTAGGTAGCATCAGCGACTTCAGCAGCATACGATTCATGCGTATGTACCTCACTGGATTTGAAAAACCTATCGTGATGCGATTCGCTTCGCTCGACCTCGTCCGCGGCGAATGGCGCAACTATAACCAGCCGCTTTTCACAGGCGAGAAACCAAGCGTGAGCGGTTCGCTAAAGACAGCCTCTGTCAATATTGAGGAGAATAGCGACAAGTCGCCTGTCAACTATGTTCTGCCTCCAGGAATCAGCCGAGTGCTCGACCCTGCACAATCGCAGCTGACACAGGCAAACGAGCAGTCTTTGTCTATCACCGTTGAAAACCTTGCAACTGGTGATGCTCGTGCCGTCTATAAGAATCTAAACAAGGACTTGCGCAACTACAAGCATCTTCAGATGTTTGTCCACGCCAACGCTCTCGAAGGCGAGGAAGGCATGGTTGAGGACAACCAGATGAGCGTGTTCCTCCGTCTCGGTTCCGACTACAAGAGCAACTATTACGAATACGAGGTACCGCTCAAACTCACCCCTAAGGGCTATTACGACATCTACTCCCCTGCCGCCTGCGAACAGGTATGGCCAGAGGAAAACATGATTGACATTGATTTCAGCGTACTGACCGATGTGAAGCGCGAACGCAACAAGGCACGTGCCGACGGAAGTGCAAGTTTCACTAAGCTCTACTACACATACGACCCTAACCGTCCGCAAAACAAGGTCAGCGTCATGGGTAACCCTTCGCTCGGCGAGGTCAAGACCATGATGATCGGTGTGCGCAACAATTCACGCCGCACAGGTTCGGTCGAAGTATGGGTCAACGAATTGCGTATGCAGGACTACAGCAACGAAGGCGGATGGGCAGCGCAAGGAAATCTGAACGTACAGTTGTCTGATTTCGGTTCTGTCAACGTTACTGGACACACAGAAACCGCCGGATTCGGAGGTCTTGAAGAGGGCGTCAACGAACGACGCGACGACAACCTTTACGAATGGAGCATCACCACGAACTTCGAGTTAGGCAAACTCTTCCCTGAGAAGTGGAAGATGAACTTACCGTTCTACTACTCATACTCTTGGCAAAAGATTTCGCCAAAATACAATCCGTTCGATTCCGACCTCTTGCTTAAGGACGCACTCGACGCTTGCATCAACCAGCAAGAGCGCGACTCGCTCAGCAGCATCACCGAGCGAGTGAGCAAGTCGAAGAACCTGTCGCTCAGCAACTGGAAATCAAACTACGCCAGCCGCACTCCTATGCCATACGACCCTGCCAACTTTGCTTTCAGTTATTCATATAGTCAGCAATACAAGACAGGCGAAACCACTGTGTATGAAAACGAAGAAAGTTGGCGTGCAAGCCTTGATTACAACTATTCGCCTAAGTACAAACCGTGGGAACCTTTCAAGAATATGAAGGGTAAGTCTAAATGGCTCGACCTGCTCAAAGCCCAAAATCTCAACTGGTTGCCGCAAAGCATTGCTTTCAACACCGACCTCAACCGCAACTACTACGAACTTCAGGAGCGCGACATAGATGCAGGCACAAAACTGCCAGTAAGTTTCTCTGAGCAATTCTTGTGGAACCGCGAGTTGTCAATACGTTGGGATATATTCAAGTCGCTCAAACTCAGCTGGACATCTGCAACCCATGCTGAGATTGAGGAACCTTACACCGTCATCAACAAAGACCTTTATCCAGATCAGTACGAAGCATGGAAGGACTCCGTAAAGCAGAGCCTCCTCTCGTTCGGACGTCCACTGCAGTACAGTTCAACCTTCAATGGTTCATATCAAATTCCGCTTAACAAAATTCCTCTGCTCGACTGGACATCTGCAGACGGTAGCTATAACTCTAATTACGGATGGAATCGAGGCACAGAACTCGAAGACGGCACTACGCTCGGACACACTATCAACACTCAGCGTAGCATAAACATCAACGGCAAACTCAACTTCGAAAACCTCTATAAGAAAATAAAGTTCCTCGACGAAGCCAACAAGCGTTTCTCTGGAACAAGCAAGAAGAGTTCCAAGACTAACACACGCAACAACAGGACCGACAGCAAATCCACAAACAAGGACGGCAAGACTGACGACAAAACAAAAAAGACCAAAGGATTTACAAAGGAAATAACACTTAATGACTCAACTTTCACTGAAGTCAAGCATGCGCAAAACTCAAAACGCATCATTGTCCGTGCCACTACCAAGGAAGGAAAGACATATAAACTGAAATACAAAAAGGTCGATGCCAATACCATACAAATCAAGAACCTCGACACGATCCCGCTGAAGGTCAACGTAGTAGCAAAACCTAAGCTCGAGGAGAAGGGCTGGTACAAGACTGCGCAAGTAGCCGCACGAGGGCTGATGATGATTCGCAACGCCAGCATCTCCTATCGCAATACATACTCGCTCACTCTCCCTGGATTCAAACCAGAGATTGGTGATGCCTTCGGTCAAAAACGTCTCGGAGGAGCACTTTCTCCAGGACTTGACTTCGCTTTCGGCGCCGTTGATGACAGCTACATCAACAAGGCTGCCGACAGGGGCTGGCTCATGCAAGGCGATTCGGCTATTACGACACCAGCCACAAGCAGTTCTATGGAGGACCTCCAGCTTAAGATGCTCCTCGAACCGTTCCGCGACTTCAAGATTGACCTTAACGCCAGCCGCACAGTCAACAAGACCAAGAGCATCCAATTCATGTACTCCGGAATGCCTGTGACACAGAGCGGTAGTTTCAACATGACAATCATATCTATCAAGTCGGCATTCGCAAGCAATGGTAACATTAACAACAATTACCGTTCTAAACCTTTCGAAGACTTCATTGCAAACATCCCTGTCATACAGAAGAGAGTGGAAGCACGCTACGCCAATGCCACCTATCCTGTAGGAAGCGGCGAACTCAGCGGCAAACCATACGACCCCGCAAACGGAGGCGTCAACCAGTACTCAGCCGATGTGCTCGTCCCTGCATTCCTTGCTGCCTACTGCGGAAAAGATGCAAGCAAGTCGCCGCTGTCACTATTCCCATCACTGGCACACCTCCTTCCTAACTGGAAACTCACATATAGCGGTCTCGTAAAGCTCCCTTGGTTCGCCGAGCGTTTCAGGAGCTTCAATATTAACCATGCCTACAAGAGCGTGTATGCTGTCGGAGCTTACAACTCATACACTAATTTCATGGCATTTATGGGCGATTACGGATTCATAGCCGACGTGACAACAGGTAACCCTATCCCAAGCAGCATGTACAACGTCAGCACCGTATCCATAAATGAATCATTCGCTCCGCTCATTGGAGTAGATATGACATTCAACAGCGGACTGACTACAAAATTGGAATTCAAAAAGACACGCGTACTCAACTTGAGCATGACATCACTTGCGCTTACAGAAAACTACTCTGACGACATCGTGATTGGTTTCGGATATAAGATTAAAGACCTCAATCTTTTCGGAGTCAAGAAGTTGCAAGCGCCTAAGAGCAGCCGTTCAAAGAGAAATAGCAAGAATGCCCAGGACACCAAAAACAACAGCAGAAGTTCTGCATCTTCACGTTCCGTAAGCCACGACCTTAACTTGCGCGTAGACTTCTCTTACCGCATGCAGAACGCACTTAACCGCAACATCCAGACCTGCATAACAACAGCAACCAGCGGAAGCACTGCATATAAGTTGTCCGTAGCAGCCGACTATACATTTAGCCGTTTGCTCACCATCAGCGGATTCCTTGACTGGCAGAAGAATACTCCTCTTGTTTCAGCTACTTCCTACCCTACTATCACCGCCGACTTCGGCCTTAGCATGAAGTTCTCTCTTACTAGATAAGAGTATCTGAAAGAAAATCAGGCAGCAGAGCACACCCCTTTTCCACATTATTTTGTTCAAGAAAAGGAAAATACGTAACTTTGCACTATATGCAGGCACAACAAAAACACCCTGAATGAAACGCATAATTCTGATCACCGGCGGACAACGCTCCGGAAAGAGCGAGTACGCCGAAAGGCTGGCTCTCACCCTTTCGGACACACCCGTCTACATGGCCACATCCAGAATATGGGATGAGGATTTCCGCCACCGTGTGGAACTCCACAAACAACGCCGAGGCGCGCAGTGGACAAACATAGAAGAAGAGAAGTACCTCAGCCGCCACAACGTGGAAGGCCGCGTGGTTCTCATCGACTGCATTACGCTCTGGTCCACAAACTTCTTCTTCGACCTCCAGAACGAGTGCATGCACTCCGCCAAGGCCGCATCGGAGCATGTGGAGCGCACCCTCGCACAACTGAAAGAAGAGTTCGACCGCTTCACCGACCAGAATGCCACATTCATTTTTGTTACCAACGAAATCGGTTCG
>Ga0233378_1000121_pt1 | contig 24957 bp, 19 predicted proteins | sample ElkDunMinimDraft_7_FD_180690 | JGI IMG/M metagenome (GOLD analysis project Ga0233378, IMG submission 180690) | Fecal eukaryotic communites from dung pellets of Tule Elk in California, USA - Elk Dung E4 | ecosystem: Host-associated > Mammals > Digestive system > Large intestine > Fecal | place... | reverse complement strand
AATGAAGAAAACTGTCAGAGTGATGACCATCGTTGGCGTAGTGGTGTAAAGCATGTATCTTATATGCGAGAATAGATCTGTGCCTGTCGATGATGAGGCAAGTACAGTGGTGTCGCTTAATGGAGAAATCTTATCGCCAAAATAAGCTCCGGAAATGATTGCGCCGGCTGTCCAGTAGTTGGGAACAGCCAAGGCATCACCAATACCGAGAAGCGCCATGCCGATGGTTGCTATCGTTGTCCACGAACTTCCAGTCATGACGGAAACTACGGCGCAGATTATGCATGAACTGGCCAAAAAGAATTCGGGCGACATGATTTGTATTCCGTAATATATGAGGGTCGGCACAACGCCGCTTATCATCCATGAACCAGAGAGCATGCCTATGATGAGCAATATGATGATTGATACCGAAGCGTTGCCGATAGTGTTCTTTATTGCGTCTTCAAATTTTTTCCATGGGGTTTTGTATATCCACATGGAGAGGCATACGCAAAAGCCTGATGCAACGAGCAGGGATATTTGATTGCCCCCGTTTAGCGAATCGTCGCCATAAAGTACTATGGACAAAGCCACCATAGCCACGAGGGCGATGATGGGGATGAGCGAAACCCATAAATTGGGTTCTTTGTTGTCGTTTTTGTATGTAGTTTCGTTTGCGCTTCTTTCTTCCATGTGTTATTTATTTCATTATGCCACGTGCTGTTAGAGCCTTGGTGTAACGGCGTGCGTTAGCAAGGTGGGCGCTGTATGTCGATGCAAAGTTGTGTGTCCCCGAAAAATCCTCTTTGGCACACATGTATATATAGTCATGCTTTTCGTAGTTGAGTACGGCGTCGATGCCTGCTATTGAAGGTATGCGGATTGGCCCAGGAGGTAATCCGGCATATTTGTATGTATTGTAAGGCGATTCAGTTTCTAAATGATGATTGAGAACCCTGCGTATAGTAAAGTCCTTTGTGGCAAATATCACCGTTGGGTCGCTTTGGAGAAGCATCCCTTTCTTTAGGCGGTTGATGTATAAGCCTGCCACACGCGGCTTTTCGCCGTTGTTGGCTGTCTCCGAATCAACGATGCTTGCCAGTGTCACCACTTCTTCCTTGCTCAAACCAATAGCGTCAGCATTCTTTTGTCTCTTCTCATTCCAGAACGTTGCGTTCTCTTTTTTAAGTCTTTCGATAAGTCCGTCAAGCGATATGTCCCAATAAACCTCATAAGTGTTAGGGATGAACAACGCAGGGAGTGTTTCTTCGGTATAGCCTAAAGAAGAACGAAAAACGCTGTCTGTGAGAGCCTTTGCCAGACTTGCGGAGTCAAGCATTAAGTTGCGTGTCACTCTTCCGCACATGTCCTCGATTGTTCTTACAGATGGAAGGACAATCATTACGGGCTTTTGGTTCCCGTTGCGTAAGTCGCGCATAAAATCCAGCATCCTCATGTCAGGGCTTATTTCGTATCTTCCGGTATGAATCTTTTTGTCCAATCCGAATCTTTTGGCAATTAAGTCAAATCCTTTCATCTCTTTAGGTTTGCCTGAGACTATCGTTTTTGCCCTTAGAGAATCCAGATTGTCGTCTGCATCGATATAGATGTATGCTGTTTCTTGGTTAGTGAAGTGTCTGCCCATGACAAGATGTTTGGCGTACAACCCTGCAATGGCAATAATGACTATTGTTGAAACTGCGATGACAGAGAACCGCAAGTGCTTTTTTTTCATGTGTGAAGATTAAAAAAGGGACGAGCAAACCTCGCCCCTGCAATATATCATTCTTAATATGTTTTTTAGTACGCCTTAGCGATGAGTACACGGCATTTAGATGGTTTGCCACTCACCATGTCGACGCCAGGAGTTTGCTCTACGTCAAACGGAACGCAGCGTATTGTTGCTTGCGTTTCTTCCTTGATCTTTGCCTCAGTTTCAGCTGTACCGTCCCAATGGCATAGGAAGAAACCTCCGTCCTTAATTTTCTCCTTAAACTCTTCGTAGTTATCGCACTCAAAGATGTGTGAATTTCTGTAGTCGAGAGCCTTCTTGTAGATGTTGCTCTGGATGTCGTCAAGAAGATTCTTGATGTAAGCCTCAATACCTTCAATGCTTACGGTTTCCTTCTCGAGAGTGTCGCGGCGCATAATTTCTACCGTGCCGTTTTCAAGATCGCGTGCGCCAATAACCACGCGAACTGGAATACCCTTCAATTCGTAGTCTGCAAACTTGAATCCAGGGCGCTTATTGTCGGCGTTGTCATACTTGACGCTTACGCCCATGTCCTTGAGATTCTTGCAGATTGCATCAGCCTTCTCGTTCAGCTGTGCAAGTTGTTCGTCTGTTTTCCAGATAGGAACGATGACAACCTGGATAGGTGCGAGAGCAGGAGGGAGGACAAGACCGTTGTCGTCAGAGTGAGTCATGATAAGTGCTCCCATGAGGCGTGTGCTCACACCCCAGCTTGTAGCCCATGCATATTCAGGCTTGTTCTCTTTGTTGAGGAACTGAACATCGAAAGCCTTTCCGAAATTCTGTCCAAGGAAGTGGCTTGTTCCACTCTGAAGAGCCTTGCCGTCCTGCATCATAGCCTCGATAGTGTATGTGTCGAGAGCGCCGGCAAAACGTTCTGTCTCACTCTTTACTCCCTGCACAACAGGTACTGCCATGTACTTCTCTGCAAAGTTGGCGTAAATGCCAATCATCTGCTTTGTACGTACCTCTGCTTCTTCCTTGGTGGCATGAGCTGTATGTCCTTCCTGCCAGAGGAACTCACTTGTGCGGAGGAACAAGCGTGTACGCATTTCCCAACGCATTACGTTACACCACTGGTTGCAAAGTAAAGGGAGGTCACGGTATGACTTAATCCAGTTCTTATATGTGTTCCAAATGATTGTTTCTGAAGTAGGGCGTATGATAAGTTCTTCCTCAAGCTTTGCAGCAGGGTCAACCACAACACCATCATTTGTTTCGTTAGTCTTCAAACGGTAGTGAGTCACCACGGCACATTCTTTTGCAAATCCTTCTACGTGTTCTGCTTCACGGCTAAGGAACGACTTTGGAATGAGGAGTGGGAAGTAGGCGTTCTGCACACCTGTCTCCTTGAACATGCCGTCAAGTATACTTTGCATCTTTTCCCAAATAGCATATCCGTAAGGTTTGATTACCATACAACCTCTTACGTCAGCCTGTTCAGCCAGGTCGGCCTTCACGACAAGTTCGTTATACCATTGTGAGTAGCTCACACTGCGCTTTGTCAAGTCTTTAAGTTCTTTTGCCATATATGTTTTTTTTAGTTCTCTGATTATCTGTCTTTAAGTTCTCTTGCGCTTTTCTTAAAGGGAGAGTGCGTTATGCCTCATTCAACTTGCAAAGTTAGTGATATTTTGTTAAATATTCAACTTTGCGGTTTGAGGAGCTCTAACAGCTCTTAACTGTGGTATTGCAAATTTACAACATGCTTGCCCGCTTGTCAATAGAGCAGGGGAGATAATTATATAATCCTGCAGGAAAATATTTCGTCATAAAAATATTTATGCACTTTGCCTAATTTTATAGATTCTTTTTGTGTCTGACCATTATTTAATTAGCGTGAATTAGATATAAATCTCCTAGATTGAAATTATCAAATCCCCCTTGTTGGTGATAATAGTGGGGGCTTTCAGGAAGCATATTAAGAACATTACTTATATCGAACTCTCGTTAATTAATCAATTAGCTTCGTTTTATTGTGGAATTTTTCTTAACACATAATTATATGGGATTTTTTCTTGTTCTAATCGTAAATTATTATCCCTTAGATATTTAAATAACTCATTTTCTTCTTGCGTTAGGCATAGAACCTTTCCAATGTTTGTTATAGTGCCCTTGTCATTTTTATAGAACTCTTGGAATGTCTCCTTGTCCATTAAAAAACTTTTAACATGTTTGAAATGTGTTCTGAATTCTGAAAGGATTTGAAATCCATGTGCGTCTAAATCACCCCAGTAAAATACTTTTTTGGTCTTCAACCATTTTACATTCTTTATTATATCTACACCAAATCCATGTCCCCATACAACAATACTCTCGTCTTTAAGTGGGAATGTCAACATATTCATTTTATTCTCCACTATGTAGATTGTTTTTATATGAAGTCTTAAATTCTGAAATTGACTAATTGGAATACATAAATCATTTATTCCTGAGAAAAACTTTTGACTGATAGATTCATCCAATACTCTAAATCGAACCATAGGTTCATCATGCTTGAGATTAAAACGGTTCTCAAATTGCTTTTCATCTGCATTAATGTATTCTGTTATAATGATATCAAGTAATTCTCTGATAATACCTTTATTGTTTTCTATGAACTTGGTATGAATCTGAATTGGTAATTCACGGATGTATAGATGTGGTTGAGGATTATGCTTGAAATATTTGCAGACTTTCAATAAATTTTCCCAATCATAATCTATAACTTTAATGGGAGATGCATAAATCCACTCTTTCAGTTCCGGGAACGATAACAATATGCTTACTATGTTTTTTTTAAACTTGACTGTGTCCTTTTCTTTACCTATATACTTAAGATAATCTGTTTCCGTTAAAAAACATATTGATGTTGGAATATCCTGTACTCCATGTCTTTTCGTTTTTACAGTCTGGTATTCAATTGTATATCCATATCCTTTCTTCTCTTTGGAGCAACTAATTAACTCCGTCAACTCTTCCTCAAATTTGACGGTATCCTCGTTTGGTTTCTTATCACCAACAATAACAATTGGGGTGAAAGATTCGCCTTCAACGATGGACTGCAAATAAGTTTTGTACTTATTCGCTGCTTTCTTTTTAATCTCAATTGGCGTTATCATTGGCTAAGAATTTTTCGCGTTCTTCTTTGAATTTTTCAATAGCCATATCAAAAAGACGAGATTCATTGCCATTGCGCTCCACATAATGAACAAAAGAAATGTCATCCTCTACGATATGGATATTATCACTTGGAGTCACCACAAGCAACTGTAAATGCAATTGTTTGCAGAGAGAAATCAAATAGCGTGCCTTGTCTTCGTCCTGTGCTTTGAAAGCCTCATCGATGGCAATAAATCGAAGAGAATTAGATTGCAGTCCGTCTTTGGTAAGACCAAACTGATAGGCTATGGCTGAACCAAGAATGGTGTAAGTGAGCTGAGCCTTTTCGCCTCCAGACAATTGGCCCATACTTTCGTAAACGTTGCGCTTTTGATCTGTTTCTTTGTAGAATTCTTCTGCTCGGTATGAGTACCAGTTTCTTACATCCATCACTTTCTTGCGCCATTGTTCGTCGCGAAGATGCTGGATAAGGGGCTGTATCTTTTGTTCAAAATGATTGCGCCTACCATCAAGCGAAGAATCAACTTCACGTATATTAGGTATTGCACCTTCCAACTCTTTTCTAAATTCGGCAATATCAGTATTTGTTTTCTTGAAATTCACCAGTTGGATATATGTTGAAGGAGACGTACTGAAATCTATAGCCTTAAGCGATTTGTTTAACATTTCAATAGTATCCTTTATGGACTTCTGCCAGCCAACAAAGAACATTCTGAACGAAGACACTTGATTGGTCAGCGTCTCATGTAGATAGCTGTTGAATCTCTGTTCATGACGAACCAAGTCTTCTTTCTTCAGTTTTTCGTAGAACTTCTGATATTCGCTGATTAGGTGCAAGTTTTGCGCGTCAGGAAGAGCGTGAACGTCAGAGCGCCAGTCTCTATACTTTTGCAGAATCTCTTCCGATGGATTCTTAAACTGAGTAATTAAGGTAGAAACTTTGCGTTCAATCTTGTTCTTTTCTTCTTTTTCCTCCTCTTCTTGCCGTATTATCTTTGACTTGAAATCTTTTTGTATTACTTCACTATTATCATAATTTATGCCAAGAACTTCAGGATTGCTTCCTTCAAATGAAGATACATTTACCAATCCTGTCGTATTCAGAATAGAAAGGGCTTCTGTCAAACGCTTATTTGCCGCAACCAACTCAACTTGCTCTATTTGATAGATTTCCCTATCCTTTGACTTGATTGTGACATCCTCTAAAGTCTTCAATGTTGTTTGTACTTTCTGTAATTGCTCCTGTAGTTCTTTTACCTTACTATTCGTAGCCTCTAATTTCTCTTTCTCTTCCTTCTTCTCTTGAATAGTTCTTGCTGTTTCTTCCCAATTGATTTCTTCAAACTTAGTAAATAGTTTGAATATATCATTGAAGATTTCTTTACGCTTACCAATTTCTGAGATTTTAGCGTTTATCTCACGAATATCTTTTGCATTTTGTTTTTGCTCCTCTTGTAACCCTCTTACAATTTCCTTTATAGCAGCAATCTTCTCCTTGTTATCCCATCCCAAGACATAATTCTCGCGACGGTTAATCTGTGGACGATCATCCTTTTCATGCTTGCTATGCGTAGACTTTATGAGACCTTCTTTTGTAACTACTTTCTCTCTGTAGCGATAGAATTCATCCAAATCATCAACACAGATATAGTTGTAATTCTCTAAAATGATATCTTTAACCCACTCCGAATAGATGCTTTTGGGGTTGAACTCTATCTTCTCAATCAGGCTCTTCTCATTATATTCTCTGAACTGGAAACTGTTTAGAGAACTCGTGTCCTCATAGCGCTGATATACTATTCTGCCCTTTAAATCGTGACTATTCACATACTGACTTACCTGACGGTAGTATTTCTCAGGGACAACCAATCGAAGTGCGAAATTGTGAAGAATCTTCTCTATGGAGTTTTCCCAAACCTTCTCATTATCTTTAACTCTGATGAGTTCTCCAATAAAAGGTATTTCTTCTGGTTTTGCATGAATCTCCTGCAAAATCATTTCTCGTATTTCAGCTACACGTCCAGAAATATTGTTTTTATTTTTTTGTAAGGTATTAAGCGTTTCAATATTTGATGTTATTGCTTTGCCAATTCTTTCTTCTTCGTTTTTTGCCAAACGCCATTCTTCATTCTTCTCATTCAACGCTGCCTCACAATTATCCCTCTCAGTCCGGGCCTTCTCACGATTCTCTGAAAACAGAGATTCAGAAGGATTCTCTGAAAATCCAACTTCTCTTACTTTCTTGTTATAATCATCTAACTGCTTCTGACGATTTTGCTTTGTTCTTTCATGCCCCTGTATCTCCCTTTCTATGGCTTTTATCTGTTGACCAACATTGTCATTCTCAATGGCCAAAGACAGGCTGCGCTCATTTTCTTTTAAGTTCTCTTTTTCTACATTAAGCTTTGAGAGTTCTTCATTCAGCTTCGATAGCTTTTCTTTGAGTTCTTCCAACTTCACATTTGCCAGTTCCATATTCTTCTGGGCGAACCAATACACGGCCATTTCTCGTGTCGTCTGCAACTCACCGAGGGATTTTGCAATATTTTCCAACTGTCGGGCTTTCTCGGCAATCGGTTTAAGCTGCCTAATCTGCTCACTTACTTTCTCAATAGTAGTTCTTGCCTCTATTAACCGCGCGAAACTATCGTTCAGACGATTATACTCTTCCTCAGTATCCCGTTGCTCAAGCATATTGTTACGAATAAAATCGTCTAAATCATTCAGCACTTTAACGCCGACAATCTGGTTAAACAGCGTCAAGGCTTTATCTGAGCGTAGACCCATTGAGTGTACTATGCGGTCTTTGTAGTCCTTAATGGTGTCATAGAATTCAATCTGCTTCTTGGGCACATTAACATTGTATTTTCTATCCAATGTCTTTCTCCAATAGCCCTTGGCATCAAATGCAGAAAAGTCATCTGTTATATGCAGAGCTTTTGTGGAAAAGCCAAACGTGCATTTCAATTCCCCATTTGCAAACCAGCGCACCTAAAATAGAGTTACTGTGTTTTTTATATTGTTAGTGAAAGAAGCGAGGATTACGGAATAAGTGTTCTTGTCTCGGAGTTGTTGTTTTCTTGTTGAAGCCTCACCTTCAGACTGCATGTTGCCGTAATTGCCGAGCACGTATGTCTCCTCTGTTCGGTCGCCTTTCTTCTCATTACCCGATGATTGGTTGTAGAATCTGTCTTTTTTCGCAGGAACCAGCAGTGTCAGCAATGCATCAATCAATGTGCTCTTACCTGACGCATTGGCTCCTGTGAGCAAAGAGTTGTTACCTCGTGGCTCAATCCGATACACCTTATTGTGGAATGTACCCCAATTAAATATCTCCATATAACTCAACCGATAACTCGAAGTGCCAGGATTGGTCGTAAACAATTCATATTGTGCCAGCATACTCTTCTAGTTTTTTCTTGAACAAATCCAAATCTTCTATCGTCACCTTTTCTTTGATGATGCGATGTATCTTATAACGCACATCATCACCGTTTCGCTTCACTTCTTTAAGGTACCCAAGTTCGGCAACTCGTTGAATATAGGTGTCCAAGTCTTTCTCCAACTTCACCCTGTTATAGCCTTCTGGAAGAAAGAGCCTCACTTCATCTTTTATTTCATTTGTTGTTATTATCCGGTCAAAAGATTGTGTTTCTATAGGATTGCTGTCGTAGTCTTCAAGCAACTGTCTAAGCACTATTACAACTATAGAAACTTCAAATCCCAACTGCCTTCGGGTTACGAGATTCATGGTGGAATTGTCATCATATACCACTTGCTTAACGAATGCAAAACCTTCGTCTTTCTTTACAATAAGCTCCAACCCTATCACAGATAAGTATTCCTGTATTTCACTTTGGTACAGAAGTATGTCATTCCATACAGGAGAGGACTTCTCGGCAGTCTTTCTTAACAGATAGACAATTGCTTTAGAATATGGTTTTATCTCGTTCATTGTGACACAATAATTTTAGGGATTATTATTCGTTTCTTTTGGTTCTCATCAAAAATGATAGCCTCTTGCTTGGCTTCATTGATAGTCTTATGTGAGAATTTGTTTAAGACACTGAAATAAGCAAAAAGTTCAGGAAGTCCTTGTTGCAATGGATGAAGGTTGACAACTTCAGCAATAGTTGTCTGCCCCTTGTTTTTCAATACTTCTCTCAAGTTCTGCTCAATAATCTTTCGATCTATCACTACATTACCAAATACTTTGCTAATCTCATTTAAACTATCAAAATCTAATACACTGTTCTCTGGCTGCTGGTTATATTCCGTACTTTCATTTTGCTCAAAAGTGATTTTTCTTTCAAATGGAATATTGATGTCCAGTCCATCTTCGATGGTTAGTGAAATATCGGGCCTGCCTTTAGCCTTTGAAATCTCTATAAGTGAATTTTTGATTTCCTGAACGAGGCGCTTGGCTGCATCTGAACGGGCAGCGTCATTTTCACGTATGATATGACTGAGTTTATCTGCCATCTTGTCGTTGGTCTGATACACTTTGCGTCCTGACTCATAGAGGTGAGATACCATATTCCGCAGGAAATGGTCATCGCTCGCTATATTCCTCTCATGAAGTGTGCTAAACAGACTGTTTATTAGTTGTTCCAGTTCGTCCTGCATGTCACGTGACAGAAGGAACTCCCAAAAGGCATAGAAACTTTTTCCTTGTGAACTTGATTTCAATTCATCCAGCGCGTCAAAGGTATATTGCAGGATGCCACCTTTATTCAATGTTGGATCAATTTGTTTCTGATAGATGTCTTTGATGATATTTTTGAAGTTATCATCAACATCCTTAAAATCAGACAACAATTCTTTTGCCAACTTGCTTACTTGCTGGAAACGAGGCACGATTTCGTATTCTTCGAATATCTTAACATCATAGCCCATTTGCAGACGCTGTATCTGCTGCTCTATCTCCAGCTTTTTTTCTTCAAGAATCTGAAGTCGCTTTTCTCTGTCCTCGTTAGTATATTCTGCCAGTTCGCGCAGTTGCGTAATGATTGACTTGAATTTTGATTCTGTACCAATATAATCTTCTCGTTTTAAGCCAGACAGCCAATCAATAACTTTACTTGAATGTGACGACAGTTCATAATAAATCTCACCATCTTCATTTCTATAATTCGTCAAGAATCCACTATCCGTCCATTTCTTAATATATTTTATAGCCTTTTCTTCATATGTATCTGAATAAAGAATATCGTTTTCCTCGTCAGATTCAATATCATGATTGTTTAGGAAGTCCGCCAAAAAACTATGTATGTTTTCGTGTGAAACAGCCATCGTTTCATTAAAAACATTTGTTAAAAATTCGACTATAATATTACATTTCTTCATTCGCAACAAAATTACGCTGGGAGAATTGTTGAGAATTTCAATGATATTTATATGTTTTGGCTTATCATTCATGTGCACAAAAGTTTATTTCATTTTTTATATAAACAATCTTTATTTATATGTTTAGGATTGACTGTAATTCGGAATCTAATCAATACAATTTAGTCTCTTTTCTTGTGCTAAATTTGTGATGTATTGCAATAATAAGATGATCAAAGGAACCTTTCACTGTGGTATTGCAAATTTACAAAATGCCTGTCCGTCTGTCAATAGAGGAGGGGAGAAAATATGATAATCCTGTAGGAAAATGTCCTATAACCACTCTGGCGAATGTTGAATGGGTGGGCTTACTATTGCTTTGTGGAGATTTCTTACGGGGCGTTTTTAAACGGTGTTGAAATTGATAAATACGCAAATATTCGCTTTCTGTTATCTTATGATCGTGATTTTTTACAAAATGCTCGAAGAAATATGTGTTTTGTAGCATAAGTTGACATTTATTTGAGTTTGTTCTTGATTGTTGTTAAAAATAAATCTTACCTTTAGGAGGTGAAAGTTTGGTATTATTGAGGAAAATAATGTTTAACCATATAATATTTGGCGTATGAAGACGAAGCACATTTTAACAGCACTGCATTTCTGTGTCGGATTGTTCTTTTTTGTCCTTCCGCAACAAAGTGAAGCGCAGTTTTTAAATAAACTCACCAAAGGGTTGGAAAAAGTAAACAAGGGTTTGGATAAATTCAATAAGGGGATGGATAAACTCAATGAGGCGGCAAGAGAGAGGTCCGGAAAGGAAAGCACCACCGAAACAGAACTGCCCAAGGAGACTACACCTACAACAATTGACCACACCCAATTGGAGAAAAAGGAGTCCAATACCGACGATTTGGAATTGGCAAAGTTTTTTAGGGGAAATACCATTCATCTGAAATCCAAATACTGGCAGAGCATGTCGGAGCCTCACGAAGGTATATTTTCTCTGCAAGAAACAAATGGCCTGTCCTTCTATCGTGTGACGGGACAGAAGCTATTTAATGAGGTATGGAAAAACTGCAGTTATAGCTGGTTGAAGGGAAAAGAACCATATTTCAGTTGTGGCGTCTGTCCGATGATGAGTACTACCCCCAACGAAAAAGGGGAGAATGTGATACACCTGCTTTACAGCAATGGCACGTCAAAACCCCTGAAAAGTTCCATCAAACATGTATCGCCTTTCAAAGATGGAATCGCCATAGCAAAAGAGTATTCCATCAAGGAACGGGATTTTTGGAAAGAATATTATATCAACACCAAGGGGGAGCCTCTACAAGGTTATCCCAAAATTTCGGGAGGTGATGACGATGCTATTCGCCCTCTTTGCGACAACAGACGAGCATATCTGTCTGACGAGGACAATCAAAAAGGTTGGGGGTATATCGATGGTAATGGTACGGTAGTTATCCCGCCTGGAAAGTATGATGAAGTGGAGGATTTTAGTGAAGGATACGCCTGGGTGGTGAAAGACAACGAATGGTTGCTGATAAACACCTCAGGTCGCGTGGTTGTTGACTTGGATTTTCAGAAGGGGAAATATACACCAACGCCTGTAAAGGATGCTGTTTTCTACGTTGAGGAAAGAGCGGGCAACTACCAATACTACTCTGTGACTGGGCAAAAGTTGAAAGAAGTGGAATACGCATCTTCATTCTGCGATGGAACCGCCTATGTGTCGTTTTTGGGACAGGATTTGAAAGAGGAGGAGAATGGTGACTTGTCAAATGGATATGTCCAAATAGTGGATCGTGATTTCAAAATTGTGAAGACGATGAAGTATGATGAAATGCAGCCTAGCGATATCCTTAAAATCAAATGGGGCGAAGTGAATACCTCCACCTGTTTTTCTGGAGATAAAGATCACATCATCTCCCCTGGAGGAGTTTTTTCCATCAATTCATATTACTCAACAAAGACCTACAACAGTATTACAGGCTTCGACAATTTCCATCGTGATAAAGCCAATTCATACGCTCGTATAAATCATATATCACTTGACGGCAAGAAGTACAAGGGCGTCATGGACCGTAGTGGAGAAATAGTTCTTTTGATTTGTGATGAGGAATAAATGAGGGAAGCATCAAAGGGTATTTTTAACGGACACCAATAATTATATTATAGTCTTAACGTTTTGGTTTGGCGTTTAAGGCAATGGCTACGGTGAGGTAGAAACTCTAAACTTAGGCTAAGTTTATACAGACTTAGGTTAAGTTTGTACGAACTTAGACTGAGTTTATACGGACTTAGACTGTGTTTATACGGACTTAGACTGTGTTTGAACTTTTGACGTGGGGAATGTGGATAATGAAAAAGGACTATGCCCAAAAGTGATATGGGCATAGTCCTTTAGTGTGTTAAGGTTGTTTATAGTGTTATTCCTTTTCTCTTACTGGATCGCAAGTCACTTCGATGCCGAGTTTCTTGAAGACCTTGTGGTCTACTTCGCTTAGCATGACGGTTGTGTGCATCTGGCAGCCGCGAAGGTTGGGCAATTGCTCCAGTGCCTTGCGGCAATTCTCGTCATGATTGCTGAGCATGGAGAGCGCTACAAGAACTTCGTCGGTATGCAGGCGTGGGTTGTGGCCGTGCAGATACTCGACTTTGGTCTTCTGTATAGGGGCTATCATTACTTCTGGGATGAGTTTCACCTCGTCTGAAATGCCGGCGAGATGCTTGGTGGCATTGAGGATGATGGCGGCGCTCGGTCCGAGCAGGTCGCTTGTGCGTGAAGTTATGATTGTGCCGTCTTCGAGTTCTATAGCAGCTGCTGCTCCTCCTGAATAGTTCTTGCGCTCATGAGCGGCAGTAGTAGTGCGTCTGTTGGCTGTGGTGATGCCGGCGCGTTTCATGATGAGGGCTATCTTCTTGACTTCGTGTTCGTTATCGCCTTTTTGTGCGAGGTTGCACAGTGAGTAATAGTAGCGGCGTATGATTTCGTCGAGTGCGGCGTTGCAGCAGACTTCTTCGTCGCTCATGCAGAATCCAATCATGTTGACTCCCATGTCTGTTGGAGACTTGTATGGGCTCTCGCCGTAGATGCCTTCAAATAGTGCGTTGAGGACTGGGAATATCTCAATGTCGCGGTTGTAGTTGGTCGCTATCTTTCCGTAGGTTTCGAGATGGAAAGGGTCGATCATGTTGACGTCGTTGAGGTCGGCTGTAGCTGCCTCGTATGCCATGTTTACAGGGTGCTTGAGAGGGAGATTCCATACGGGGAAAGTCTCGAACTTGGCGTAGCCTGCTTTGATGTCGCGCTTGTTCTCGTGGTAGAGCTGGCTGAGGCACACGGCCATTTTTCCGCTTCCTGGTCCTGGAGCTGTCACGATGACGAGCGGGCGTGTGGTCTCGACGTAGTCGTTTTTGCCAAATCCGTCGTCGGAGTCGATAAGGGCAACGTTGTTAGGGTAGCCCTCGATGGTATAGTGGTAGTAGACTTTAATTCCAAGGCGTTCGAGGCGGTTTCGGTAGGAGTCGGCGCTTGCTTGGCCGTTGTAGTGGGTGATTACTACTCCGCCGGCGTATAGTCCTACGCGTTCGAATTCGGAACGAAGGCGGAGGACGTCCTCGTCGTATGTGATTCCGAGGTCGCTACGCATCTTGTTTTTCTCGATGTCAATGGCGCTGATGACCATGACAATCTCGGCGTAGTCGCTGAGCTGCATGAGCATCTGAAGCTTGCTGTCTGGCTGGAAACCTGGCAGCACGCGGCTTGCATGGTTGTCATCGAAGAGTTTGCCGCCGAACTCAAGGTATAGTTTGTCGCCGAACTGTGCTATGCGTTTCTTGATTTGTTCGGACTGCGTCTTCAGGTATTTGTCGTTATCGAATCCTATTTTCATATAGAGTGCAAAGTTATGTTTTCTTCTTTTGCTTAGCAATGCTTTACGTTTAAAAAATAATGCGGGAAAGGGTGTTCCATTCCCGCAAAGTTGTGCTGACTATGGTTGCGTTTTTTTAGTCTTCTTTCATGAGGTTGGCGAAGAATTCGTCGAGTTCTTGTCCAAGTCCTTTCAGGAGTTCGTCGTTAACGAAGATGTTGTCGTTGTCGACTATGAATAGCTCGGCAATGGTTTCTCCGTCGTTGTCTTCCTGAAGGAATGAGAAGGGCTTGTATATGTTTGTGTTGCTGAACTTGCCCTCCTGGTCCATTTCGTTGAGGGTTGCTTGCAAGAGCTTTGTTGTTGCTTCTTCGTTAGCGGAGATGAAGTCGCTGACGATGCCTGATGCAAGTTCCATATTGTCGTCGTCGGATATTTTCACTGCTCCGTCGGCGTTGTCAACGGAGATGTGAAAGTCTGTGACGATTTTAATTTGGTACTCGTCGCCCTGGAATTTCTTGGTGGAGTTCTCAATGATTTTTCTGAGTGCTGTTGCGTTCATTTTGTTCGCCTTTAATTCTAAAAGACAAATGTAATAATTATTTGTTAATAAAACGCAAACGGGAAGCTTTTTTTATTAAAGCCCTTGCTTTTTTGCTTCGTTCCAGAGCGAGTCCATATCTTCGAGGGTCATATCCTTGAGTGAGCGTTCTTGCTTCAGGGTCTGTTGCTCTACATAGTTGAACCTGCGGATGAATTTCTGGTTGGTGCGTTCGAGTGCGTTGTCGGGGTTGATATGGTAGAGGCGTGCGGCGTTGATGAGGCTGAACAAAAGGTCGCCAAATTCGTTGGTGGCCTTTTCCTGGTCCATCTTGTCGATTTCGGCTTGGTACTCATCAATCTCTTCTTTTACCTTGTTCCATACGTCTTCTTTCTTTTCCCAATCGAAGCCGACGTTGCGAGCCTTGTCCTGTATGCGGTATGCCTTGATGAGCGAGGGTAGGGATGCGGGTACTCCGCTGAGCAGGGTTTTGTTTCCGTCTTTCTCTTTTAGTTTGAGCTGCTCCCATGACTTTACGACATCGCCTGAGCTTTCGGCAACGCTATCACCGTATACGTGGGGGTGGCGGTATATGAGCTTGTCGCAGAGTTTGTTGCACACGTCGGCTATGTCGAATTGCTCTTGCTCACTGCCTATTTTGGCATAGAAGCAAACATGCAGAAGTACGTCGCCGAGTTCCTTGCAGATATTCATCGTGTCGTTGTTGATGAGTGCGTCGCAAAGTTCGTAGGTCTCTTCTATTGTATTGGGACGCAGGCTCTCGTTGGTCTGCTTCCTATCCCATGGGCATTTCTCTCTGAGGGTGTCGAGCACGTCGAGTAGACGTCCGAATGCTTCGAGTTTTTCTTCTCTTGTGTGCATATTCGTTTGCTGTGTTATGGTTGGTTTATCAAATAAAAAAACAGGCAATTAACTTTTCTGTGATTGTTAATTGTCTGTTCATCAAGTTGTTTTGTAGCGCCTACGGGAATCGAACCCGTGTTCCATGCGTGAGAGGCATGTGTCCTAGCCGCTAGACGAAAGCGCCGTGGTCTGTTCGTTAAGTTGTTTTGTAGCGCCTACGGGAATCGAACCCGTGTTCCATGCGTGAGAGGCATGTGTCCTAGCCGCTAGACGAAAGCGCCGCTTAAAACAAAAAAAACAGAGCGGAAGGAGGGGGATTCGAACCCCCGGTACGGTTACCCGTACGTCAGTTTAGCAAACTGGTGGTTTCAGCCACTCACCCATCCTTCCTGATCTGATTTTCGGAGCATTATTTCGAAGATTAAGCGCTCGTGAGCGTCCTGCCTTTCTCAAATGCGGTGCAAAGGTATATGTATTTTTTTTCTCTTGCAAACTTTTACGAAAAAAAGTTTTAACTTTGCGGTAAAATGTAATGCTATGCAGAACGACATGTGTGATGTAATCTCTGATACGGTTCGGATGGTAGATGTGCCTTGTGTCATCGACGAGCGCGGAGCGCTATGTTTCGTGGAAAGTGCTTCGTTTGTATTCGACGTGAAGAGGGTCTTTTGGATTTATGGAGTTAAGGAGGGGCAGACTCGTGGTAGTCATGCTCATATGAGTTGCGCTGAAGTCGTCTTCCCTGTTTCCGGTAGTTTCGATATAGAAGTTGATGATGGTAAAGTCGCAGAAATTATTCACATGGATTGTCCTAATAGGGGCATTCTTATTCCGCCTAAGGTTTGGTGTAATTTGAAAAACTTTTCCAAAGATGCGGTTTGTGTGGTTTTGGCCTCGCAGGAGTATGATGCTAGCGGTTATATTCATGATTATGAAATCTTTAAGCGGAAATTCGGATGATTCTTAAACCCTATAGCGCTTTGTTTAAACAGGAGTGGAATAAGTTTGTGGCGGAGTCGAAAAACGCAACATTCTTGTTCGATCGCGACTTTATGGACTACCATTCGGATAGGTTTGAGGATTGTTCGCTGGTGTTTGAGGATAAGGGGCGGATTTTGGCTTGTTTGCCTGCTAATGTGGACCGTGAAAGGAAGCAGATTGTTTCTCATGGTGGATTGACATATGGCGGTGTGCTGATGTCGGAAAAAATCACTATGGTTCAAGTTATGGAAATATTCAGTCTTTCTGCAGGCTATTTTAAGGAGGAGTATGGAGCTGAGAGATGGCTTTACAAGCCGATTCCTTATATATATTGTTCCTATCCAGCTCAGGAGGATCTATATGCTTTGTTTAGGATGGGCGCGGTGCTTGAGTCGAGGGGCGTATCTTCGGCGATTCAATTGCAGGGGCGGTTGCAAATGTCGACTGGCAGATTGCAGTGTGTGAAAAAAGCGCAGAAAGAAGGGCTTGTGATAAGTGAGTCAAGTGAATTTCTTCCGTTTTGGGACCTGTTAAACAACGTGCTCGTCAGTAATCATGGGGTTGCCCCTGTTCATACGTCCTCGGAACTTAATGCCTTGAAGTCTCGTTTTCCTCAAAACATACGTCTCTTTGTTGTGAAAAACAACAACAATCAAATTGTGGCGGGAAGTCTTGTTTTCGATATGGGCAAGACCGTTCATACTCAATATATGGCTTCGAGCGAGGAAGGTAAGCGCAAAGGGGCTTTGGATTTTCTGATACATCATCTTGTGGCAAGTGTTTTTGCAGATCGTGAGTACTTTGATTTCGGAATTTCGACAGAGAATGGAGGGCGATACCTTAATGAAGGTTTGATATTTCAGAAAGAAGGTTTCGGGGGGCGTGCAGTTTGCTATGATTGCTATTCGGTGGATTTGTTGGGCTGTGGCTTTAAAATACAAAAAACGTGAAAAGATGGAGCAGTAGGGTGTCTATCTTGATTCTTTTTGCTATTTTTGCACAATATAAGGTACAGGGCGTATATGACGCTTTGAAATGAACGTTTAATTTGATACTCGTAATTTTATGAAGAAAGTAATATTAGCCTTGATGGTTTTGGCATTGCCTCTTATGGCCGATGCTCAGAGCAAAGGACTTTTTGCTAAGAAACCAATGAAAATGAACAAGGAAATGTCAGCGTATATGGCTGGCGCAGTTCCAGAAGTAGACGGCAAGGTCGTATTCTCGCAGAATATAGCTTTTGCAGGCAAAACGAAGGAACAAGTCTTTGCTAATTTGGCTCAATGGGCAAGTTTGCGCTATATGCCTGAAACTGAGCACGGAATGTGGAATGACAAGGACTATTACAAGAATTTGTTAAATGCGAAAGTGGTTGTCGCTGATGAGCAGAAGGGACTGATTGTTTGCCAGGCTGACGAGGAGCAAGTATTCTCAAATAGAACATTCTCGAAAGATTTCTGTCGTATGAACTATGAACTTGAGTTGAAGATAGAAAACAATCAGGTCGTAGCTACTATCAAGACTATCAGTTATGTCTACAGTTTGGCGGAAACTCCTGAACGTATTGCTGCAGAAGATTGGATTACCGATAAGGAAGCGATAAATAAAAAAGGAAACTTGTTGCGAATGAGCGGGAAGTTTAGAGTAAAGACAATTGATTTGAAAGATCAGCTGTTTGCTGAGATTGCAGAATCGATAGCTCGTTAAAGCGGTAATTGGATGAAGACTGACGATATAGATAAAATCATAGCGGAAGCACTTGAAGAGGAAAGAAAGAAAAGCGGTGGCGGAATCCGAGGTAAAAAAGGTAATTCGGCAAACGTCCTTAAAATTCGCAAAACTCTTAATGTGGTCTTTATGCTGGGTGCACTTGCGGCCTTTGCGTTGTACTTTTTGCTTCCAGAGCAGAGAATGCTGTTTATGGGGGTTGGTTTTGGAGCAATGATTTTAAAGATAGTGGAGTTTGGACTAAGATTCTTGTTTTAATATTATAGTCTCAGTTTTGTGTGAAATATCGCTGGCTGAGACTTGTGTTTTTTTAAAGATTTCATGATTATAGGGAAGATAAATACTTTAAATCGTTTTGTTGGGATGTTGCTACTGATGTTTAGTTTATCGGTTTCGACGGCTTATTCTCAGCGAATTATTCGTGAACTCGAGTCGAATGCGGGCGATGATTTTATGCGAGGCATGGAAGGCGATTCCGTTGGTTGGAATCGTGATGACGAAGAGGAGGATGAGGATATTGTGGTGCCTGTAGATGTTCGGGCGTGGACTCTTGACGGTAAGTATGGAAATATAATACCTACCTACGTGGATACGCTTCACCATCAATATCAGAACAACAACTTGTCCGAGGGTATGAATGGCCATTTTAATCATTTGGGCAACTTGGGGTCTCCTCGTATCAATAGGATTTTTATGGAACGTAAGGAAGGGCATCAGTTTATGTTCCTTAATCCGATGGATCAGTTTTTTGTGGAAACGGATCAGTTCAGATTTTATAACACTAAGTCGCCTTTTATGAACATTGCCTATAATACTTGTGGCAACAAAACTACAGGTGATGATCATGTGAAAGTTACTTTTGCTCGTAATATCGGCAAATATTTTAATTTTGGAGCCGTTTTCGATTATATGTATGGACAGGGGTATTACAATAGCCAGTCCACTTCTCATATGAATGCGTCTGCTTTTGCTTCATATACGGCCGATCGATATAATCTGCATTTCTATTATCAGCACAACTATATGAAGTTGGCTGAAAATGGAGGTATAGAGGATGAAAAATACATCACTCGCCCGGAAGATCTTTCTCAGAAGTATAATTCGAGCGATATACCTACTTTGCTTACTAGTACTTGGAATAAGCAGGAGCACGATGTGCTTTATCTCAGTCATAAGTACAATATGGGATTTATGCGGGAGCCGTCAGACACGATTGACACATTGGAGGTGTTTGTGCCAGTGGCAAACGTGTTCCATACTTTTAAGTTGGAAAAGTTGGCGCGAGGCTTTATATCGTATGATATGCCAGGCGAATATAATGAATTTAATTATTTGCAAAATTTTGTGCCTGGTGATTCCGTCAATGATAGAACTAAGAACTTCTCTGTGAAAAATCTCTTGGGCTTGTCTTTGTGTGAAGGTTTTAATAAATGGGCGGCTGCAGGCTTGAGCGCATATATCGGTTATGAGTATCGTAACTTTGAACTGCCTGATACCGTTGGCGCGAGTATGAGACATTTGAATAAGAAGAAGTATTCGGAGCACAATGTGCTTGTTGGTGGTCAGCTTGTGCGTGCTCAGGGTAAAACTCTTCATTATAATGTTGATGCGGAATTTGTAGTGGCCGGAGAAGATGTTGGCGCATTCAGTGTCGTTGGGCGTGGAGAATTGAACTTCCCGTTCTTGAAAGATACAGCCCAGTTGGTTGTTAACGCTTATGTCAAGAATAAGGCTCCAGGTTTCTATTACAGGCATTATCACTCAAAGCACGCTTGGTGGGATAAAGAGTATGACAACGAATTTCGTACTCGCATAGAAGGACAGGTGTCAATACCTCGTACAAGAACAAAGCTTACTGTTGGGGTGGAGAATGTGAAGAATTTCCTCTATTTCCAAAACAATGGTAGCGGATATACTAATTCTGACGGAAAAAATGTTTTTCATCACAATGTGCGTCCTATTCAATGTGGTGATAATGTGCAAGTTGTTAGTGCTAATTTGCGACAAGACTTTAAACTTGGAATTCTTCATTTGGATAATGATATAACCTTTCAGACAACTACAAAAGAAGATGTGATTCCAGTGCCGAAATTGTCGCTTTATCACAATTTGTACTTGAAATTTCGTATAGCAAAAGTTTTGGCATGTGAACTCGGTGGCGATCTTAAGTATTTCACGGAATATTATGCGCCAGACTATTCCCCTGTCATAGGTCAGTTCTGCAATCAAAATCCAGATGGAAAAATTAAAATCGGCAACTATCCATTGCTGAGCGCTTATGTAAATTTTGATTTGAAGCGTACGCGCTTTTATGTTCAGTACTATCATGCAAACCAGAGTGACGGGCGGTATTTCTGGGCTCCAGGCTATCCGATGAATCCTGGAGGCTTGCATTTTGGCTTGAGTTGGAATTTTTACGATTAATAGTGCACACCTCTTGCGGATGTGAGAATTTCGGTGGTGTAAAAAAGTGTAGATTTTCTTGGTTGGTATTGTACTAAAAGTTAAATTTGCTAATTGAAACGATAAACATTCAAATTGATTAATATCCTTAAATATTAACTTTAATTAATTTTATGAGTCAGAAAAGAGTTTACACCTTCGGTAACGGACAGGCCGAAGGAAAGGCAGACATGAGAAATCTGCTTGGTGGTAAAGGTGCTAACTTGGCTGAAATGAACCTTATTGGTGTTCCAGTTCCTCCAGGTTTCACTATCACAACTGATGTTTGTAACGAGTACTACGAAGTAGGAAAGGACAAGGTTGTTGAATTGTTGAAAGAGGACGTATTGAACGCTGTTAAGAACGTGGAGACATTGATGAACTCTAAGTTCGGTGATGTGGAAAACCCATTGTTGGTTTCTGTACGTTCTGGTGCTCGTGCTTCAATGCCTGGTATGATGGACACAATCCTCAACCTTGGTCTTAACGACGAAGTTGTTGAAGGCATGATTCGCAAGACAGGTCGTCCACGTTTCGCATGGGACTCTTACCGTCGTTTTGTTCAGATGTATGGTGACGTAGTTCTTGGAATGAAGCCAGTTAATAAAGAAGATATTGATCCATTCGAAGCAATCATCGAAGAAGTTAAGGAAGCTAAGGGCGTTAAGCTCGACAACGAACTTGAGGTGGAAGACCTCCAGGAGCTCGTTAAGAAGTTTAAGGCTGCTGTTAAGGAACAGACAGGTAAGGACTTCCCAACAGACGCTTACGAGCAGCTTTGGGGTGCTATCTGTGCAGTGTTCGACAGCTGGATGAACGAGCGTGCTATCCTTTACAGAAAGATGGAAGGAATCCCAGCAGAGTGGGGTACAGCTGTTAACGTTCAGGCAATGGTGTTTGGTAACATGGGTGACACATCTGCTACAGGTGTATGCTTCAGCCGCGACGCTGGTAATGGTGAAAACCTCTTTAACGGTGAGTACCTTATCAACGCACAGGGTGAAGACGTTGTTGCAGGTATCCGTACTCCTCAGCAGATTACTAAGATTGGTTCTCAGCGTTGGGCTGAGCGCGCTGGCATCTCTGAAGAAGAGCGCGCAAGCAAGTATCCTTCAATGGAAGAGGCTATGCCTGAAATTTACAAGGAACTTGACATGCTCCAGAACAAACTTGAGAATCACTATCGTGACATGCAGGACATGGAGTTCACTGTTCAGGAAGGCAAACTTTGGTTCCTTCAGACTCGAAACGGTAAGCGTACAGGTTCTGCAATGGTTAAGATTGCTATGGACCTCCTTCGCGAAGGACTTATCGACGAGAAGACAGCTCTTCAGCGTTGCGAGCCTAACAAACTCGACGAACTTCTCCACCCTGTATTCGACAAGAAAGCATTGGCTTCTGCTAAGGTGCTTACACGCGGTCTCCCTGCATCTCCAGGTGCAGCTTGCGGACAGATCGTATTCTTCGCTGACGATGCTGCTAAGTGGGCAGAGGATGGCAAGAAGGTCGTGATGGTTCGTATCGAGACTTCTCCAGAAGACCTTGCAGGTATGGCTGTTGCAGAAGGTATCCTCACAGCACGTGGTGGTATGACTTCTCACGCTGCCGTAGTTGCCCGTGGTATGGGTAAGTGCTGCGTATCAGGCGCTGGTGCGTTGAACGTAGACTACAAGGCTCGTACAGTTGAAATCGACGGTGTTCTTCTTAAGGAAGGTGATTATATTTCAATCAATGGTACAACAGGTGAAATCTATGCAGGCCAGGTAGAGACTAAGGCAGCTGAGGTTTCTGGTGATTTCGCAGATTTGATGGCTCTTTGCGAGAAGTACACTAAGCTCGTTGTTCGCACAAACGCAGACACTCCACACGATGCACAGGTTGCACGCAACTTCGGTGCTGTCGGTATCGGTCTTTGCCGTACAGAGCACATGTTCTTCGAGGCTGAGAAGATCGTTGCAATGCGTGAAATGATTCTTTCTCAGGATGCAGAAGGTCGCAAGAAAGCTCTTGCTAAGTTGTTGCCTTACCAGAAGGCTGACTTCTACGGAATCTTCAAGGCTATGGACGGATGTCCAGTTAACGTGCGTCTCCTTGACCCACCTCTCCATGAGTTCGTTCCACACGATCTTAAGGGACAGGAAGAAATGGCTAAGGCTATGGGTGTAACTGTTCAGTACATCCAGCAGCGCGTTGAAAGTCTTTGCGAGGCTAACCCTATGCTCGGTCACCGTGGCTGCCGTCTTGGAAACACATATCCAGAAATCACAGAAATGCAGACTCGCGCAATCCTCGGTGCTTGCGTTCAGTTGAAGAAGGAAGGACTCGATCCACATCCTGAAATCATGGTTCCGCTCACAGGTATCCTCTATGAGTTCGAAGCACAGGAGAAGGTTATCCGTGAAACTGCTGCTGCTCTCTTCGCAGAAGAAGGCGAGAGCGTAGAGTTCAAGGTTGGTACAATGATTGAGATTCCACGTGCAGCATTGACTGCTGACCGCATCGCAAGCCGTGCTGAGTACTTCTCATTCGGTACAAACGACTTGACTCAGATGACATTTGGTTACTCACGTGACGACATCGCTTCATTCCTCCCTGTTTACTTGGAGAAGAAGATTCTTAAGGTTGACCCATTCCAGGTACTCGACCAGAACGGTGTAGGTCAGCTCGTTGAGATGGCAGTTAATAAGGGCCGTGGTGTTCGTCCAGAACTCAAGTGCGGTATCTGTGGTGAGCATGGTGGTGAACCTTCATCTGTTAAGTTCTGCCACAAGGTTGGCTTGAACTATGTTTCATGTTCTCCATTCCGTGTGCCTATCGCACGCCTTGCTGCTGCTCAGGCTGCTGTTGAAGATAACAAGTAAGATACTTGATTATTAACGATTTAGGCGGTAGGCTTTTCGCAATCAAGGGCTTACCGCCTATTTTATATAAATAATGTACGTGCGAAATGAGCATTAAATGTGCAGAATGAACGCAAATGTTGTACAATAGTTGGTGGTTTTTTACAACAGTGTTGTACGGGTGTTGTACAAATGGTATTGCCGAGGTGTGAGCGAGTTATGATAAAATGCACCTCAATCCATTGGAACACGATACAGACACTTTGGAACGCAGTTGATGATTAACGATAAAGAATAACAGATATGGCAACATTGAAAGCAGTAGTGAGAACGGCGAGGGCTGACGGCTTCTACCCTGTGTATATCCGGGTAACGCATCATCGTGCATCTTCGTTCATCAAGACAGACAAAATGGTGACGAAAAAGGAACTCACCAAGAACAACGAGATTAAAGACCCATTTGTATTGCAGTATTGCAGCAAGCGTATCTTGGAGTACAATGAGCGACTTAACCAAAAGGACATCGAGCATTGGACGGCAAAGGAGATTGCGGAGTTCCTTACGAGTGGCAACGATGATATTTGCTTCTCTGACTACGCACGCACGCACATCGCACGTATGATTGATAATGGACAGGAACGTAACGCAAAGAACTATCAACTTGCACTGCAACATCTCGAACGCTTCTGCGGCACTACGAATGTGATGTTCTCACACTTCACATCGCAGTTGGTGAACAGGTGGATTAAATCATTGGAGAGTACGCACAGGGCAAAGGAAATGTACCCTATCTGTATGCGGCAGGTGTTCAAGGCGGCACAGTTGGAGTATAACGATTATGATACAGGGCTTATACGCATCAAGACCAATCCGTGGGTTAAGGTGGAAATCCCTGCGGCAGATAAGGCGGAGAAACTTGCCATTACTCCCGAAGCGTGCCGGGCATTCTTCTCGTTCCCTCTTCCCGACAGCAAGATGAAGTTCCCATTGACGGAGTTCGGACGTGATATTGCTATGATGGTGCTTTGCTTGGCAGGTATCAACACTGTGGACCTGTATAACCTGCGAAAGAAAGACTATGAGAACGGCATCATTCGTTACCAACGTGCAAAGACACGCAAGAGCCGTTCTGATGGTGCGTATATGGAAATGCGTGTACCTGCAATAGTTCAGCCATTGTTTGATAAGTACCTGGACACGACAGACAGCGAACGCCTGTTCAACTTCTATCAACGTATGGGAACATCGGACAGCTTCAATGCGAACGCTAACAGTGGCATCAAGCAACTATGCAAGGCAATGGAACTACCGAAAGAGGATTGGTATTCTGTATATACGTTCCGGCACACGTGGGGTACGGTGGCGCAGAATGATGTCCGTGCCTCTATATCGGACGTGGCGTTTGCGATGAACCATAGTAGCGGACACAAGGTAACACGAGGATACATAAAGATTGACTACTCCCCTGCGTGGGAGTTGAACGACAAAGTGATTGACTTCATATTCTTCTCCGGCAAGACTTCG
>Ga0233378_1000117_pt1 | contig 25486 bp, 17 predicted proteins | sample ElkDunMinimDraft_7_FD_180690 | JGI IMG/M metagenome (GOLD analysis project Ga0233378, IMG submission 180690) | Fecal eukaryotic communites from dung pellets of Tule Elk in California, USA - Elk Dung E4 | ecosystem: Host-associated > Mammals > Digestive system > Large intestine > Fecal | place... | reverse complement strand
TGTAGCGCCGCTTATGTCGGCACAGATAGCAGCGTGGTCAGCCTTGTAGAGGTCGTAGATGCGTGCGAAGTTGCTCGGATCGCCCACGTCCATAGCGTTTGCAATGGTCTGCACCGATGCACGAGGTTCGTACTTGCCCGTCTGAAGATACTTGAAGAAGATGTCGTTAGCATTGTTGGCAGCGATGAATCGCTTCACCGGAAGTCCCATCTTCTTACCGAAGAGGCTTGAGCAGATGTTGCCGAAGTTGCCTGAAGGCACACACACAACGAGTTGGTCTGCAAGTCCCTTCTTATTCATCTGGGCATAGGCGTAGAAGTAGTAGAACGCCTGCGGAAGGAAGCGCGCCACATTGATTGAGTTGGCCGAAGTGAGTTTCATGTGAGCGTTGAGTTCGTCATCCATGAAAGCCGACTTCACAAGCGCCTGGCAGTCGTCGAAAACGCCGTCGACCTCAACAGCCGTGATGTTCTGTCCGAGGGTCGTGAACTGGCACTCCTGGATAGGACTCACCTTGCCTTTAGGATAGAGGACGTAGACGTGAATGCCGTCAACGCCGAGGAAACCGTTTGCCACAGCCGAACCTGTATCGCCCGAAGTCGCAACAAGGACGTTAACGTTGCGCTTGTCACCACCTTCGCTCTCCTGCTCCTTCTTGATGAAGTAGCCAAGGAGACGAGCCATGAAACGTGCGCCCACATCTTTGAACGCAAGTGTCGGACCGTGGAAGAGTTCGAGACTGTAGATATTGTCCTTCACCTCGACCACAGGGCAGTCGAACGCCAGCGTGTCGTAAACGATCTGCTTGAGCGTCTCTGCCGGCACGTCCTCGCCGAAGAACGCATCCGCCACTCTGTATGCAATTTCCTGGAACGAAAGGTTCTCAATATTGTCGTAGAACTCCTGCGGAAGCGCCTTAATCACCTCCGGCATATAGAGTCCCTTATCTTCTGCAAGTCCCTTGATGACAGCCTTGCTGAGGTCTGCCACAGGGGCTTTTCCGTTTGTGCTGTAATATTTCATTTGTCGTATTGTTTTATTCTGCTATTAAATGTCTTAGGGCCCTTAGTGTCTTTAGAGACCTTAAAGACCTTAACCCACCTTAAAGACTCATTAACTCTTTGATAAATCCGTCCTTTTCAAGCAATCCGCAAGCGCCTTCCTTGCAAGCGACCTCGTCGAAAGTCTTAACGCCATCTGGCTCAATGCCTGGTGTGTAAATGAGGAAAGGTACAGGTTCGCTGGTATGAGTGAGGTGAGCCACCGGAGTAGGATGGTCGGGCAGCACTGCTATTGCCACTGGTTCGTCCCAATCTTTCACCGCCTCATATATTGGACCGACCACACGGCGGTCAAGGTCCTCGATAGTGCGGAGTTTGAGAGCAAGATTACCCTCATGACCAGCTTCGTCGCTCGCCTCAACATGCAGATAAACGAAGTCGTCGGTCTTCAGCGCCTCAATGGCAGCCTGCGCCTTGCCTTCATAGTTCGTATCGAAAAGCCCCGTCGCTCCCTCAACCTCTATGCTGCGAAGTCCGGCATAGCGTCCGATACCCTTAATCAGGTCTACGGCTGTAATCACAGCACCTCGCTTAATCTGCGGATAGGTCTCTGTCAGCGGAACCATCTTTGGGCGATAGCCTCCAGCCCAGGGCCAGATGCTATTGGCAGGATCCTTACCCTCTGCAACACGCTGCTTGTTGAGCGGATGCTCCGAAAGGAGGGTTTGCGACTTAAGTATCAAGTCATTAATCAAATCGGCTGTCGCCTGTGCTTCCGGAATTTCTGGTGTCACAAGCAATGGACGCCACGGTTTCCCTGGCACATCATGGGGCGGAGTGCAACGCAGATGCTTGTTTCCGCCTTTGATGACAAGCAAGTGACGATATTGTATGCCGGTATAGAAATGCACAGTATCAGTGCCGAGCTGCTCTTCGAGGTATTTAATCAGCACGTCAGCCTCTTCTGTCGTGAGATGTCCTGCTGAATGGTTCTTTATGTTGTCGCCACTGATACAGATGAGGTTGCAACGGATGGCCATGTCGTCGTCACCGAGTTCGACGCCCATGCTTGCCGCCTCAAGCGGCCCGCGTCCTTCATACACCTCGTTCTGGTCATAACCCAGTATTGAAGAGTTGGCGACTTCACTACCTGGATGGAATCCGTCAGGAACGGTCGAAAGCATTCCCGTGCGTCCTTTTGCAGCCAGCATATCCATGTATGGGGTATGCGCATACTGCAGAAGGGTCTTTCCTCCAAGACTCTCCACAGGCCAGTCGGCCATTCCGTCGCCAAGTATGATTATATGTTTCATTTGACTAAGCACCTATTAGGCCTATTAGAATAATTTGTCCTATTAGACCTATAAAACTAAATATTCGCTATGCTCATGATATCAGCAAACACGCCTGCAGCCGTAACACTTGCACCTGCTCCGTAGCCTTGGATTAGCATTGGATACTCATGGTAGCGCTCAGTAGTAAGAAGGATGATGTTGTTACTGCCTTCGAGGTCGTAGAACGGATGACGCTCGCCCACTTCCTGGAGTGACACAGAACCCTTGCCGTTTTCGAGTTTCGCCACGAATCGCCAGTGCTTCTTCTCAGCCTCAAGCACCTTGCGACGTGCCTCGAAGTCGGCATCGAGCGACGGAAGATTCTTCCAGAAATCCTCGATTGAGCCCTCAAAGAACTCGTTAGGAATGAACAGATGCTTCTCCACATCTTCCTGTTCGAGTCTGTAACCCGCTTCACGAGAGAGAATTACAAGTTTGCGTATCACGTCCTTTCCACTGAGGTCAATGCGTGGGTCCGGCTCCGAATAACCTTCCTCCTTTGCCAAGCGTACCGTCTCGCTGAACGGGATGTCTGCGCTGATGGTGTTGAATATGTAGTTAAGCGTGCCGCTAAGCACTGCTTCGATCTTCAGAATCTTGTCACCGCTGTTGTACAAGTCGTTGATTGTGTTGATAATAGGCAGTCCCGCACCCACGTTTGTCTCGAAGAGGAACTTCACGCCGCGCTTGCGTGCCGTAGCCTTCAAACGCGCATAGTTGTCATAGCCAGACGATGCGGCAACCTTATTTGCAGCCACGACTGAGATGCTATGCTCGAAGAAGTCGTTGTAAAGGCTTGCCACATCGGCACTCGCAGTGCAGTCGACAAACACGGAATTGAAGATATTCATTCCTATAATCTCATTCTTCAGACGCTCTAAATCGCTTGGCCGACTTGCCAACAGACGCTCCTTGAAATTTGTGAGTTCAAGTCCTTCGCGGTCGAACATAGCATAATGGCCACTGGCAATACCAACAACGTTGAGTTTCAGTCCACGCTCACGCATCAACTTCTCTCTCTGACTCGCAATCTGTTCAATAAGACTGCTTCCGACAGTACCAACGCCACAAATGAAGAGATTCAGAACTTGGTACTCAGAGAGAAAAAAACTGTCGTGGATTACATTGAGAGTCTTGCGCAACGACTTGCTCTCAACGACAAAAGAGATATTAGTTTCCGAAGCACCCTGCGCACATGCAATCACGCTGATACCGTTGCGTCCGAGCGTGCCAAAGAGTTTTCCGGCAATACCAGGCGTATGCTTCATGTTCTCGCCCACCACTGCCACAGTTGCAAGGTTGCTCTCAAGGCTCATCTTATACATCGCTCCCATCTCGATCTCCTTGGCAAACTCTGCATTCAGGACTTCGCAAGCCTGCTCAGCATCCTCATTGCGCACACCGATGGAAGTGCTGTTCTCCGAAGATGCCTGGCTCACCATAAACACGCTGATGCCGTTGTCGGCAAGCGCACTGAAGATGCGGCGGTTAACACCGATCACACCCACCATCGAAAGACCAGAAACAGTGATAAGGCTTGTGTCATTGATTGACGAAATACCCTTGATAGCACGTCCCTCATCAGTACACTCCTCCTGAATCACAGTGCCCTGAGCGTCAGGACGGAAAGTATTCTTGATGTATATCGGAATATTCTTTATGCAGACTGGATAAATTGTAGGCGGATAAACGACCTTTGCACCGAAGTTGCACAACTCCATAGCCTCCACATAGCTCAGAGTATCAATCGTATACGCGCTGTTGATGACACGCGGGTCGGCAGTCATAAAGCCGTCGACATCAGTCCAGATTTCCAACGCCTTAGCGCCGAGAGCAGCAGCAATGATGCTCGCCGTATAGTCCGAACCGCCACGTCCGAGGTTTGTCACCTCGCCAGTGCTAACATCTGTAGATATGAATCCCGGCACAAGAGCCACTTTCACAGCACCATCAGTCAGTTCTTTGAAAGCCTCCACAACAAGCGTATTTGTAAGATCCGAAACAAGCATATTCTTACACTGCTTCTTCTCAGTCTTGATAAATGTGAGCGAATCATACAGTTTAGCACCGTCAATAAGCGAAGCCACAATATTAGACGAAAGTCTTTCGCCATAACTCACAATAGCGTTCAGAGTCTTCTCCGACAAGTCCTTAATGAGATAAACACCATGATAGATGCTCTTGAGGTCAGACAGGAGTCCGTCGACAGCATAGAGCAAAGCAGCCTTCTGCACTCCGTCCTTAATAACGCCCTCAATGATGGCATGGTGACGCTCCACCATGTCATTATAAGAGTCTATATACTTAGCATCGCCAGCCTTAGCCATCTGCGATGTCAGAATCAACTGGTCTGTAATGCCGCAAAGAGCCGACACAACGACTGCAACAGGCTCATTGCAAGTCTCAACAATATTCTTGACATTAAGAATGCTTTCCACGGAACCGACCGATGTTCCGCCAAATTTCAAAACCTTCATAATATATATATAGTAAGTTTTTGAGTTTCTAAGTTTTTGAGTTCTTAAGTTTAAGTTTTTGAGTTCTTAAGTTCTAAGTCTTTGAGTTCTTAAGCCTCCAAGCCCTTAAGATTCGGGGACAATTAGCCCAATTCGGCTAATCGCAATAGAAAAAATGAATATACACACCTCCTAACCCCTAAGGGTAGTGCCCTTAGCGGATGTCACCTGTGTGGCATTCCACACCAAAAGACCGTAACAATTTGTAAGTATTATCATAATTCGAAATATCAAAAACAATATATTTCGATGCAAAATTAAAACTTTTTGCAGAAAAACCAAAGTAGCAGACACACAAACATGGGTATCGTCCTACTTTACTCGTCCAAACGTAAGTAAACGCAAACGCGCAAGTAACAAAAAACAAGCGCTGCATCGTTGATAAAAAAACGGAGAAGCATTTCACTTCAAACGCTTAAGCGTTGATTTACCAACGAGGGCTCATTAATAAAAAAACGAGGGCTCATTTTTTTATCAACGAGCCCTCGTTAGTATTTTAATTTGCATGCCGTTTGTTTTTTCATTCGGCTGATTTGCCCATATCCTGCTCGATAAATTCAAGCAGGCGCTCCACTGCATGCTCCGAAGGAATGTTGCGCTCGATGCATTCCTGACGCTTGTAGAGGCTCACCTTGCCTACGCCGGCTCCGACATAACCGTAGTCGGCATCGGCCATCTCGCCAGGACCGTTGACTATACAGCCCATGATGCCAATCTTCAGACCTTTGAGATGAGACGTAGCGGCCTTGATACGCTTGATAGTGTCCTCAAGGTCGTAGAGGGTGCGCCCGCAACCTGGGCAAGAGATATATTCGGTCTTCGTAGTGCGCAAGCGCCCTGCCTGAAGTATTCCGAAAGCAGTGGAGTCGACAACATCAATGTCCATCTCCTTACTACTCATCTCCTTACTACTCACATTATGCAGATAGACACCGTCGACAAAGCCGTCCATGACAAGCGCTCCCATATCTGCCGCGCTCTTGACCTGGAAATCCTCCTTACCGGTCTCTTTGTAATGCTGGAAGAACACGACAGGATTTTGCAAACCATGATGCATGAGGTAGTGCACAAGGGCACGATGCTCGCCAAGGCGGTTCTGGTGGTTGCTCTGGCTCACCACGACAACTTCGGGATGGTACTTCAGACACGCCAGTACCTCTTCGGTCAGCGTGGCATAGGTTACAAAGAGGAACTTCAGCGGAGCGGCACACATGCTGATAAACGGCAGCATATTTGCCTGTCCTTCGCCATAGCTGCTGAACGCGGGATATGTGTCTTCTTCCCCGCTCCAGCCTGTGACATCGACGATGTAAGGAACCCCCTCCACACGACGCTGCGGCAACTGGCCTCCGCAATAGAGATAATCGGGAAGGAGGTCTGTGGCATCGCCCTTGACTGTGCGCATATCCGCATCAGTGAAGTGGCTTCCGATGACAACGGGCACATTGTCGCCTCCGATGTTCTTCACAGCCCTTGTCTGCCGGCGCTGAAGAGAGAGGTAGTCAAAGTCCTCGGCCTCTTGGCAAGGGATGTAGAGGTGGTTATTGCGAGCTATGATATAGTCGCGAAGTTTCTTTGCCACAGGAATTTCCGCTTCGGGCGCTTCGCTGAGCGAAACTCGTATGGTATCGCCTATGCCGTCGCTAAGCAGAGCGCCTATGCCGAGAGCCGACTTGATGCGCCCGTCCTCGCCGTCGCCAGCCTCAGTGACTCCAAGATGAAGAGGGAACGCCATGCCCTCCTTCTCCATCACGCTGACAAGCAAACGCACTGTGCGCACCATGACGACGGTGTTGCTGGCCTTGATGGAGATGACCACGTCGGTGAAGTTCTCCCTTACGCAGATGCGCAGAAATTCCATGCACGACTCGACCATTCCTTCCGGCGTGTCGCCGTAGCGCGACATGATGCGGTCGGACAGCGAGCCGTGGTTCACGCCTATACGCACGGCGGTATGGTTCTCCTTACATATATTAAGGAAAGGGACGAACTTGTCCTCTATCTTCTTTATCTCCTCGGCATACTCCTCGTCGGTATACTCCAAATGCTTGAACTTACGCCCCGGATCGACATAGTTGCCTGGGTTGACACGTACTTTCTCAGCGTAGAGAGCAGCCACATCGGCAACCTTAGCATTGAAATGCACATCGGCAACGAGAGGCACTTCGTAACCGCTCGAACGCAGTGCGCCATTGATGTAGCGAAGATTCTCCGCCTCACGCACTCCCTGGGTCGTAAGGCGCACGTACTCGCCACCGGCATCAACTATGCGCTTTGCCTGAGCCACACTTCCCTCCGTATCCATCGTAGAAGTGTTAGTCATCGACTGCACCCTGATAGGGTTGTCGCCGCCAAGCGGTGTCTGCCCCACATGGACTTCCGTGGTGGCACGCCGCGAATAATTGAATAAATCTTTCATTGGTTGTGGAGATAAGTTGTAGGGGCGGAGTCTGCCGCCCTGTAGATGTTAAGGAGTTATACTATGGGGGGCAGAAGCAGCCCCTACCAGTCAGGAAATAAGGAGATAAAAGAACTTAGCTACTTAACACCCCTTAACTTCTTAACTTCTTAAAACTAATTACACTTGAAATTATACTTCACCTCAGCCAGTTCGGCATTAGCCTTCTCTATCTTGCTGCGAAGACCCTCCTTGTAGGCTGCAAACTTCTCTGCAAGCGCCTCATCGGAGAGAGCGAGCATCTGAACGGCGAGAATGGCAGCGTTGAGCGCTCCGTTGATTGCAACGGTGGCAACAGGGATGCCTGGAGGCATCTGCAGAATGGAATAGACAGCATCCATGCCATCGAGCACAGAGCCCTTGACTGGCACGCCAATCACAGGAAGCGTAGTGCTTGCAGCGATAACTCCAGGAAGAGCAGCAGCCATTCCTGCACCTGCAATGATAACCTTCAATCCACGTTCCTTCGCACCCTTGGCAAACGCCTCGACCGCATCAGGAGTGCGGTGAGCAGAAAGAGCGTTGATTTCAAACGGAATCTCCATCTCATCAAAGAACTTGGCAGCCTTCTCCATCACCGGAAGGTCAGACGTGCTGCCCATGATAATACTTACAATTGGCTTCATCTTTATTATTTTATTTAGTTACTACATATTTGTCAGAATCCTTTCAGAAAGAAGTAAGCAGAGCAGGCCAGCCCTAACACATAGCTCCAGAGCACCTGAGACAATGTATGCTGACGCAATATCATCCGCGACGTACCCACTACTCCGCTCAACAAGAACAACAGGCACAGATAGAACAAAGGATTGAAGTTCATGACCATACCGCAAATTCCAATCACAGCTGTAACTCCGCCTAAAGCCACCATATGAGTGGAGACCTTCCACCACACATTAATCAAAGCGCAAAGCATAATGGAGACCAGCGCAGACACGACCAGGCCCAACAGATAAGTGGGAGCGTTGAGCATGCTGAGCATTATGATGCAAGCGAGATAACTCAAGATGGCAATAATATAAGGCACGGTTCTGCTACGTCTTTGAGAAGACACCCATCCGCCTTGTTTCATAATGCGGCGAAACAGCACAATAGTAAGCTGCGGAAGGATGACCGTGAAGCACATAACCATGAAAAGAAGAATCATATAGCCCCACACGGAAGGGATGAAGCCCACATAGAGCAACCGCCTAAAGCTATAGAACAGAATGCAGACGAAGACGGCAAAAGTCATATAGAACGGCGAGAACAACGTCGACAAGAAACGGGCACATCTAAGCAGAGTTCGTTCGTTCATCATTGCTCCCTCCTCATCTTTGCAGTCGGTATGCCCAACTGATTTCTATACTTAGTAACCGTCCTATGCTTAATACTCAGACCTCTTTCTTGAAGACGCTCCACAAGCTGCTCGTCTGAATATGGCGCAGACTTATCCTCCGAAGCAATTATCTCCGCAAGCACCTGTTCCACCTCATGCGCCACAACCGTAACGCCCTCGGCATTGGCACGAGTGCGAAGGAAGAAATGCTCAAGCGAATAAGCGCTTCCGTCAACAAGAGCATACTTGCTCGTCTTCACTCTCGACACCGTAGACTCATCCAAACCAGTCTTCTTCGCCACATCGCGAAGAACCAAAGGACGGAGCTTTGTATCGTCTTGAGTCAAAAAGAAATCACGCTGCAAATCAATAATGGCTTTCATGGTAAGGTAAAGAGTGCGACGCCTCTGCTTAACAGACTCGATAAACATCCGAGCCGACTCCACCTTCTGCTTCCTATAAAGGAAAGCTTCACGTTCCCTTTGAGACATCTCGTCAATCCGGGACAGATTGGCGTCGTATTCTTGCAAGAAACCTTTATCCACTTTCAGCGAAGGGACATAACCGCTGTTGACAGTCAGAGAGATATTGCCTTCGCTATCGGTTTCTATAATAAAATCGGGAATGACCGTCTGTGAGTGTTCGCTGTGCGACTCGCTCAAAGACATGCCCGGACGAGGGTTAAGGCTCTTAATCCCTTCGACAGCGGCATTAAGTTCTTCAGGCGTCACATCTAACTTCTGATGCAACATGTCAAGGTTGTTGCTGACAATCGAAATGTTAAAATCGGAAATCAGACGCCGTTCCAGTTCCAGTCGTTTCCTGCGTACCGTTTCACCTGATGACAACGACTCGAGTTTTCTGCCTATCTGGATGAGCAGGCACTCCCTGAGATTGCGTGCGCCAATGCCTGGAGGATCAAACTTTTGAAGGACCCGTAGCATCGACTCCACCTCCGTTTCATTAGTGTAGATGCCCATTCTAAACGCAAGTTCATCGACTATGCTATACAGTTCCCTGTCGATAAAGCCATTGTCGTTAAGCGAACCTATAAGATAGGAAACAATGCTTTTCTGGTGTTCGTCAAGGTCGTACTCACCTATCTGCGCCGTCAAGTCGTCAATCAGCGACCAGCTGTCACTAACAGCAACCTCCCTCCGCTCGCCATAACCGCCCTTAAATACAGGAAGTTCACCGTCGTCCATACTTTCATACAGCTCGTCCAAACTTGGTTCACCTGGAACAGCCGCTACATCATCGTCATTTCCGCCGTCGCCATAGTCCTCGTCTGAAGTATTGAAATCACTGGCAGCATCACCTGGCACAGATGCTTCCGCAACTTCATCCAAGGCATCGTTGTCATAAAGTTCCTTCTTCACCCTCTCTTCAAGGCCAGCAATAGGAAGCTCTACCAAATTGGCAAGCAACAACTGCTGCGGTGTATACTTTTGAATCTGAACACCTTTCTGTTCCTGATACTGGCCCTGCTTACTCGGCATAAAACTCCTTTATAACAAAAAGCGACTAATCACGGTTTCGGCTACCGACAAGAAGCCAAACATAATAGAGTAATGTGGCAAGCGAACTGAGTGCTGCAACAACATAAGTATAGGCTGCAGAGCGGAGAGCATCCGATGCAGCATCATGAGTAACCCTGTCGGTCATGCAGGCGTTGTCAAGCCATGTCATAGCTCTGCGGCTGGCATCAATCTCTACAGGCAAAGTGACGAATGCGAAAACTGTTGTTGTCGCAAAAAGAACCACGCCTATCGTCAGCGTTATCGGATTGCCAGTCCTACTGAGAACAATCATACCAACAAGCAGAAGCCACTGCATCCACTGCGAAGCAAAATTCACTATTGGCACCAATTGCGAACGAAGTTTCAAGGGACCGTATGCAAGAGCGTGCTGTACAGCATGGCCACATTCATGAGCAGCCACAGCAGCAGCCATGACGCTGTTACTCTCGTAAACACCCTGGCTCAAATTGACAGTCTTGTCCACAGGATTGTAATGGTCTGTCAGACGTCCTGACGTACTGATTACCTTGACATCTGTTATTCCATTGTCACGGAGCATCTTTTCAGCCACCTCGCGGCCGGTCAGACCTCCGTAAGAACGTATCTTTGAATACTTCTCAAACTTTGAGTTAAGATTATGCTGGACCAACCAGCTCACAACCGCTATGCCTATGAAAATAATCCAATAGACAGCAGTAGGCGAAATACCGCCTTGCATACCCATCTCCATCATAGTTTTATAATCTATTATGTTTATATTTCCCTGAACGTCACCACCTCGCCAGTGCGGACGCAGCGCATTGCAGAGAGTTCTTCGTCAACGAGGCCGAGTTCATAGATGTCCGTTCCTGTCTCAGAGTACAGACTATCTGTCTCCACACCGAGTGTGATGTTGTCGTAGGTCGTTATGCGCTTGCCTGGGTAGAGAGTATGGAGTTTGTCCATCGCTCCTCGGAGGCATCTCGCCGCCACGTTGTCGTCATCTCCGAGCGTGAACCTTCTGAAGTCGAGCAACCCGTCCATACACTATTCATTTCTTGTTCATGTTTCTAAGGTTGAGTGCAAACCAAATGATTGCACCGCCAAACAACACGTCCATAACGTAGAATGTGGAATCGACATTATCGCCCTTCAGAGCGAAAGTCATCCACATGCTTGCTCCGAAACAAATTATCACGCAGATGAGCGAGATAATCATCATCGTCTTACTCAAGTTGCCCATATCTTAAACTCTGTCAGATAACTACTTGTTCAGTTTCCAGCTGAATCCGTCCTTCGTGTCCTTCACCTCAAAGCCGAGAGCGGCGAGGTTGTCACGGATGAGGTCACTCGTAGCCCAGTCCTTATTTGCCTTGGCCTTAACGCGCTGTTCAAGGAGCATATCCACGACTTTCCCGAATGCCTCCTCGCGGGCTGAATTGTCGGCACCCACTTCGTTCTTGAGTCCGAGCAGATCGAACGCAAACGTATGGAACACCGCCTTGAGCGCTTCAAGCACGTCGGCAGCGATTGTTGCCTTCTTGTCAACGATAGAGTTGATTGTGCGTGTTGCGTCGAAGAGGTGGCTGATGACGATTGGAGTGTTGAAGTCGTCGTTGAGAGCCTCGTAGCACTTGTTGCGCAGGTCATCAACAAAGTCCATACCCACAGTGCCCTGCTTCTCTGGCTGTATTGCACCGAGAGCCGTGTATGCGTCTATCAAACGAGCCAGTCCCTTCTCTGCGGCTTGCAGCGCATCATTGCTGAAGTCGACTGTTGAGCGATAGTGAGCCTGAAGGATGAAGAAGCGTATAGTCATAGGCGAGTATGCGCGTTCCAACTTCTCATGCTCACCGCTGAAGAACTGCGGCAGGGTGATGAAGTTGTTGAGACTCTTGCCCATCTTCTGACCGTTGATAGTTATCATGTTGTTGTGAATCCAGTAGCGCACCATTTCGTCGCCTTGGCTCGCTACAGCCTGCGCTATCTCACATTCGTGGTGAGGGAAGATGAGGTCCATTCCTCCGCCGTGAATATCGAAGTGGTTGCCGAGGTACTTGCGTCCCATAGCTGTGCATTCGCAGTGCCATCCAGGGAAACCCTCGCTCCACGGACTTGGCCAGCGCATGATATGCTCTGGCTGAGCCTTCTTCCAGAGCGCAAAATCGGCCTGGTTGCGCTTCTCGCCCACTCCGGCAAGTTCGCGTGAGTTGTTGATTATATCATCAAGATTTCTGCCCGAAAGGACTCCGTAGCGGTGCTTCTTGTTATAAGCCTCAACGTCAAAATATACTGAGCCGTTGCTTTCGTAAGCAAATCCGTTGTTCATGATTTCCTTTACCAACTGCTCCTGCTCAATTATGTGTCCTGTGGCATGAGGCTCGATGCTTGGCGGAAGCACGTTAAGTGCATCCATAGCCTCATGGAAGCGGTTTGTGAAGTACTGCGCCACTTCCATAGGTTCGAGTTCTTCAAGACGTGCCTTCTTGGCAATCTTGTCCTCACCCTCGTCGGCGTCGTGCTCCAAGTGGCCCACGTCAGTGATATTGCGCACATAGCGCACCTTATAGCCCAGGTGCTTAAGATAGCGGAATACGATGTCGAAGGTAATTGCCGGACGTGCGTGTCCGAGGTGCGCATCGCCATATACTGTGGGTCCGCAAACATACATGCCCACGTGTGGAGCATGCAGCGGGCGAAACTCTTCTTTTCTTCTTGTAAGGGTGTTGTATACAAACAGTTTCTGTTCCATAATCGAGATTATTGGACTAATTAGTCTCATTGGACCAATTAGGCTAATTAGAATTAATATCTTTCTGCAAAGTTACTATTTTTAGTGCTATTCTAAAATTGTTTTCATTATTATTCATCAATACGCCACAATTTCGCCGCCGTCGCTCGAGGCATACCGTCTCAGAAGATTACTTATGAACTCCGCACAGCGCATCACATTGTCCCTATCGCCGTCATAGCCGTTAACCAGAGCCAGCAAATGGGTTGTGGACATGCTCATCTTCGTGCGTTCGTTGTCGCTTGTCGGAGTTCCTATTCCGCCTACGCTGTCGCGGTAGACAGGCATACCATCAATATTAAGCATCCCTCGGCCTATGCCCTCGTAGGGTTCGCCTTCACGGCCTATGCCCAGCACAAGAGTGTCGCCCTCTATCTTGTCGTAGTCGAACCCTCCGATGCTATATCCGTAAGCGATGGAAGCAAGATTTATCAAATCGACAGCCGTATCAACTTGATAGAGGTCCTTGCCCTGCAGCGTGCGCCTCACCAGCGCCTCGCCCGACGGACGATAGCGGCTCGGTTCTTTGCCACAACGGCGGTAAGCCTGGCGAGTGGCCTCAATCGACGCAATCTGCTTGATCGAGTCGATAGTGTATATTGTGCGATACTCTTCGATAAATCCAGTTATCTCCTTCCACAAATCCTCGGAGTATTCCGAATTCTTAAACTCCGCATACACGGCTGCACCGACAAACTGAGGGCACGCCTCACGTATTTCGTCCGATATGATTATTGTTTTCTTTTCCATACATTTTCCCTTACAAACGCTGCTCCATTTTTTTCTTCAATAAGCCTACGCACGAACTCAAACGAGCGCCCGCCGACTATTTCTGTCACCGTAAAACGGCTTTATCAAATGCGAAGATACTACTTTTTCCTCGCTGGCATTTCATTATATGGGCAAAAAGTCATTTCCTTTTTTGGGGTTATAACAAAACTTTGTAATTTTGCGCCGATTAACGACACAGGTTCAATGCTGAAAAAACTTGCATCTGGATTTTTGCGCACTTCATTCTTTGTAGTCGCCATTCTGACGCTCCACATTCTGCTTGGAGGCGCCCCATTGCCTATGGATGGGCAAGAAAGCGTCAGCGCCGAGATGCCCACACATTCTCAAACAGCGTTGTTCACTGACAGCAGCAATGGCATTGACGATTTCGGCCTTACATCAGAAGGCTGCCCGTTGACTCACACCTCACTGGCACGCCCTTTGTCCTGCAGAACAAACGCGCCCAACAGCATTGCAAAACACGTTCTGGCAAACTGGAATCTTCTGTCGAGAACTATCAACCGTTTATTTTTCACGGCCGAACGCCACTTTATCTACACAGGTGTAAACTACACCTTCTCATGCGAATACTACATATTCGCCCTAAGGAAATTACTGATTTAAAGATTGGTTAACACCACAACAAGTATCACCGAGCAAATGCAGTCATTTGCTCCGCTGGCATTTACCCATATATAATCATCTATAAATCAGAAAAACAATGGAAACAAATATCTCTAAAATCATGGAAGAGCGCAGCGACGTGCGCTACACAACTAACACATCATCCATCGTAAAAGGAACTCTCCTCATTTTTGCCGGAGTAATTACGTTCATCCTCCCGCAATTTCTGGACGTCAGCATGGAGCGTCTGAACATGACATTAATTGTTGCAGGCGGAACAATGTTCTTCATCGGATTGTTTATAGCATTGTCAAGAGGGAAGAAACTGGTCTACAAACCTACAGGAAGCAACATTAGGCAACATTTCCTGTTCTTTGACGGCAAAGATAAGAAGCGTCTCATCGAAATCATCAACGACGAATGCTTCTTCACTGAGGCAAAAGACCTACGCATGTTCGAAGACGGGAAGATTCGTTTGGACATACTGCTATCTGACGACCACAAATTCGCCAGCGCACAAATTTACGAATACGCAGGGTTCAATTACGAGCCGATATCCGAAACCGCATTCTTCTGCGACGAAAGCGCACAGGCTGTAGCCGACTTCCTCACTAATAAAGCATAAGAAACAGTTAGCCATGACAACATTTATCATTCTCGCATTTATTGCCGGCTACATCTGCATAGCCTTGGAGAGTGTAATCAAGGTCAACAAAGCCGCCATAGCGCTCTGCATGAGCGTAGTGTGCTGGTCGGCCATGCCGTCCACTGCCTTACCCGCCTTTCCGGAGCACGTGGCCGAGGCTTGCGAAACCATGTTCTTCCTCATGGGAGCAATGACCATTGTGGAGATAGTCGACACGAACGGCGGATTCAACTTCGTAACGCGACGTTTGCGCACCAATAGTCCTAAGGCGCTGCTGTGGAAGACCGTATTGCTCACGTTCTTCCTCTCCGCCCTGCTCGACAACATGACCACTTGCATCGTCATGATTATGGTGCTGAAGAAGCTCATCGCCGACCGTCAGACACGTCTGCTCTATGCGGGAATGACAATCCTCGCCGCCAATGCAGGAGGTGCGTTCTCGCCTATCGGCGACGTAACTACCATCATGCTCTGGATCAAAGGATGCGTTTCGACCACAGGTATCATCACCGGTCTGCTGATCCCGTCAATCGTGTCGGTTGCCGTCCCAGCCCTAATCATGACACCTATGATGAAAGGCGAACTGCACACCGTAGCGTCAACCCGTTCCGTCATAAAGGAAGAGAATAAGCCAGGATTCTCACGCTTGGGACGCAAGATCATCTTCGCCATCGGAGTGGGCGGACTCGTGCTCGTGCCAGTATTCCGCAACATCACCAACCTGCCCCCATTCGTTGGAGTAATGGGAGTACTTGCTATTTTGTGGATTGTGACAGAAATATTCATCCGTCGCAACCACCGTCTGATGAAGGCTGCAAGTGAGGAGGTACGCGTGTCAAGCATCATCCGCAGGATAGACATGTCGACCCTGCTCTTCTTCCTCGGCATTCTGCTCACCGTGAGCGCCCTGCAGGAAACAGGCACGCTCAACCTCTTCGGCACATGGCTCAACGACGAGTTTGGCAACGTCTACATAGTCGACTCCCTCATCGGTATCATGTCGTCAATCGTCGACAACGTGCCACTTGTTGCCAGCGCCATGGGCATGTATGACATTCAGCCGGAAGGAACTATCGGAGCTATGCAGGCCTACTGCCAAGACGGAGTCTTTTGGGAACTCCTGGCCTACTGCGCCGGTATCGGAGGCAGTATCCTCATCATCGGTTCGGCAGCGGGAGTGGTTGTCATGGGACTTGAGAACATCAGTTTCGGATGGTACCTCAAGCGGTTCAGTTGGTTGGCGCTCATAGGCTACTTCGCCGGCATCTTCGCTTATTGGTTGCAAAACCTCATCTTCTGACAAAAGACCTCGCTACATCCGCTTGCATTTATCAGCAAAAATCGATAGATTTGCATCTGTTATGCAAGAGAAAATCAGAGGTATAGTATTACGCACAGTGAAATATGGCGACAACGGACTGATTGTCGACATGTTCACCCTTCAATACGGACGCCGTTCTTTTGCCACAAAAGTGGCGAAAGGACGGCGCACTGCGTCTAACGCCTCCTTGTGGAACCCGCTGGCTATGGTGGAATTTGATGCCGACATCCGCCCTAACGGCAAACTGCCTGCACCCAAAGACGTCCGCCTCTACCACAACAACCTGCACACACTGCTCAGTCCTGTAAAGTCGACACTGACGCTCTTTCTCGCCGAATTTCTAACCCACGCACTAAAGAGCGAAACTGAGAACGACGCGCTATATTCATACTTGGAGGTTTCGCTGCAATGGCTCAACAACGCTGAAAAGGACTACACCAATTTCCATTTGGTGTTTCTGATGCGACTGACCCGCTTCCTTGGCATATTCCCCAACCTCGACAGCGCATCGCCGCTCGACTTCTTCGACATGGAATCGGGATGTTACTGCAAGGCAAGACCCTACCACCCCAACTATCTCAACAGCGCCGACGCCATACGCATACCCATGCTGTTCCGCATGAACTACGACACGATGCACCTGTTCCGCATGTCGCGCACTGAGCGGTGGAGCATACTGACGACCCTCAACACCTACTACCGTCTGCACATACCCGGATTTCCCGAGCTGAAGTCGCTGGACGTACTGCACGAGGTGTTCAGCAACTGACTACAAGATAACAAATATACCGAATATTATGAAAGCAATAAAACTCGCGCTCATAGCCGCTACGCTCACAGCAGGAAGTATGTCGGCACAGACCTACAACTTCATTTTCGACAAGAAGGCTAAGACTGACATTAGCAAGAAAACAGACGGAAGTACCGTCGTAATCACACCGGCAGACGTTTATCAACCTGAGAAAGACTACGGATTTGACTTCATGCCCTCAACTGCCGAAGCAGGCAAACCGTTCTTCTTCTCCGTTGATGTGCCCGACGGGAACTACAAAGTCACCGTTGCGCTCGGTTCAAAGAAGGCCAAGGGAAACACCACTGTGCGTGCGGAATCTCGCCGACTGTTCCTCGAGAACATACCGACAAAGCGAGGCGAGTTCAAAACATACTCCTTCGTAGTGAACAAGCGCGACACAAAGATTGGCGACAAGGATCGAGTAAAGATTAAGAAGCGAGAGGAGAAAAAACTCAACTGGGACAACAAACTTACCATAGAGATAAACGGCGACGCTCCCGCTTGTGCTGCTATCCGCATCGAACCGGCACCGCAGGATGTCCCTACCATTTGGCTATGCGGAAATTCCACCGTTGTGGACCAGGACTACGAGCCGTGGGCAAGTTGGGGACAGATGATTCCTCGTTGGTTTGACGACCGTGTGTGCTTCGCCAACTATGCCGAGAGCGGCGAGACTGCATCAACATTCATCGGCGCCAACCGCCTGAAGAAGATACTTTTGCTGATGAAAGCCGGCGACTACATCTTTATCGAGTTCGGCCACAATGACCAGAAACAGAAGTTTGCCGGAGCGGGGGCATACTACAACTTCGCAACCTGTCTGAAGACCTTTGTCGACGAAGCACGCAAGCGCGGTGCCACTCCGGTGTTTGTCACGCCTACACAGCGTCGCTCATTCGACGAAAACGGCAAAATCAAGGAGACCCACGCCGATTATCCCGACGCAATGCGATGGGTGGCAAAGCGCGAGGGGGTGCAACTCATCGAACTCCACGACATGACTCGCACTTTCTATGAGACACTCGGTGTGGAGCAGTCGAAGCGTGCCTTCGTCCACTATCCTGCTGGCAGTTTCCCAGGCCAGGGAGGTCCGCTTGCCGACAACACCCACTTCAACCCTTACGGCGCTTACGAAATTTCCAAAATGATAGTAGAAGGCATGAAGTCGCTCAATCTGCCTCTCGTAGAATTTCTGCGTCCCGACTACAAGGCATACGACCCTGCACAGCCTGACGCTTTTGACTCATTTCACTGGGACGACTCGCCGTTCATCGAAGTACAGAAACCCGACGGAAATTAAAACCTAAATTCTCAATAGCACAGCCACAATGAAAAGACTATTTGCCATACTGCCTTTGCTGCTTGCAAGCACAGGAATCAACGCACAGGAATGGATCGAGACACGTCCCGAAGCAAAACCATACACAAGGTGGTGGTGGCTCGGCAGCGCCGTAGACTCAGCCAACCTCAGTTACAACTTACAAGAATACGCCCGCGCCGGAATTGGCGGAGTGGAAATCACGCCCATCTACGGCGTGCAGGACAACGATGCCAACGACATCCCCTATCTCTCGCCGAAATGGATGGAAGCGCTTGAGCACGTAGTCACCAAAGGCAGAGACGCAGGCATCGAAACGAACATGTCGACAGGCACAGGATGGCCTTTCGGCGGTCCGCTCGTATCAATCAACGATGCCGCAGCCAAAGCAATATTCCAGCAGTACGACGTAGAGGTGACCAAGAAAGGACAGACTCTCAACGTGGCTTGCACTGATGCCAAGCAGAAGAAGTTTGCACGCCTTGAGAAGGTTATGGCATACAAGGCCGTCAAAGAGGGAAAGGCTATCAACCGTGTAGTGGTCGACCTCACGCCAGACACCGACAAAGCGACTGGCGATGTCAGTCTTGGGAAGCTCGGCAAAGACAACTGGAACATCGTGGCGCTCTACATAGGCCGCACGCTGCAAAAGGTGAAGCGCGCCGCTCCAGGGGGCGAAGGATATGTCATAGACCACTTCAACCGAGGTGCCGTGGAGCGCTATCTCCACAGGTTTGACACGGCTTTCGTAAACCAATACACGGAGGAATATCCGCACACGTTCTTCAACGACTCCTACGAGGTGTACGGCGCTGACTGGACTCCGCTCCTGCTCGACGAGTTCGCCAAGCGCCGCGGCTACCGTCTTGAAGACCACTTCCCTGAGTTCCTGCTCGGCAACGAAGAGCGCACCGACGCAAGCCGTCGCATCATTAGCGACTATCGCGAAACGTTAGGCGAACTGCTACTCGAGAACTTCACTTCGCAATGGACCGAATGGGCTCACCGACAAGGGTCGATCACCCGCAACCAGGCTCACGGAAGTCCGGCAAACCTCATCGACATCTATGCCGAAGTCGACATTCCCGAATGCGAGGGATTCGGACTCAGCGACTTCAGCATCAAGGGGCTGCGCCTTGACCCAGGATTCACGAAGAAGAACGACTCCGACATCTCGATGCTCAAGTACGCATCGTCGGGAGCCCACATCTCAGGCAAGCAGTTCACCTCGTCCGAGACATTCACCTGGCTCACCGAGCACTTCCGCACCTCACTCTCGCAGTGCAAACCCGACCTCGACCTCCTGTTCGTTTCGGGAGTCAACCACGTGTTCTTCCACGGCTCATGCTATTCGCCACGCGAAGCCGAATGGCCAGGATGGCGTTTCTACGCATCGGTCGACATGACACCAGCCAACAGCCAATGGCGCGACATGCCGGCATTCACAAAGTACATCGAGCGTTGCCAGTCGTTCCTCCAATGGGGCGAGCCCGACAACGACCTGCTCGTCTACCTCCCCTACTACGACATGATCTACGAGCAGCCCGACCGCCTCGCACTCTTCGACATCCACTCCATGGAACGCCGCGCTCCGAAATTCATCCACACCATCCAAAACATCATCAACAACAGTTATGACGTCGACTACATATCCGACAAGTACCTTGAGCGGACAACAATAAAGGATGACACCCTCACCACCACAGGCAAGAACAAGTACGCCGGCATCATTGTTCCTGGCGTGCGCTTCATGCCGCTCAGCACTCTTGAGAAGCTGGCAGAACTCGCCGACAAGGGAGCAACCATTGTCTTTACCGAGGCACTGCCTCGGTCCGTGCCAGGCTACCTCAACGAAGCCGAGCAGGAGCAGTTTGAGAAAATAATCGCAAGCATCAAGGACAAGAAGGGCATCTTCGTGGCAGAAAGCACCGAAACAGGACTCACGCACTTCAACGCCCGTCCTGAGCCTATGCGCAAAGTTCACGGCCTAAGCTGCATACGCCGCTCCAACCCTGACGGACATCATTACTTCATATCCAACCTCCAAGGCAAGGACGTCGACTCATGGGTAGAGCTCGGCACTGCGGCAACAAAGGCAGCCTTCTACAACCCGATGAACGGAGCAATAACCGAAGCCTCAATTCGCCGAAACGGTGCCAAGACCGAAGTGCTAATGCAACTCGCCTCTGGCGAATCAGTCATCCTGCGCACATTCACAGAGTCGATGCCTGCCGACCTCGCCGACCTGCAACCACACAAGTATCTCGCAGCGCAACCGTCGGCAACCATCAACCTCGACAAGGGCTGGAACCTCTACTTCAAGGACAGCGCACCAGTCAGCATCGACGAAGAATTCAATCTCGGCGCACCTCGTCCGTGGACAGCGCTCGGCAACAAGACGCTCAACACAACGATGGGCACAGGAGCATACTACACCATCTTCAACCTTAAATACGACGCCGACGCTACATACATCCTCGACCTCGGCGACGTGCGCGAATCGGCAGCCGTACGCGTCAACGGCAAGGAATGCGGCACACTCTTCGCCCTGCCTTACCGCATAGACATTTCCGACTACGTGCACCAGGGAGAGAACACGCTCGAAGTCGACGTGACCAACCTGCCAGCCAACCGCATAGCCGAACTCGACCGCCAAGGCATAGCATGGCGCAAGTTCAAAGAAATCAATGTGGTCGACCTCAACTACAAGAAGACCACATACGCCCAGTGGCAGACCGTACCATCAGGACTCAACTCCGACGTGAACATCCTTGTATACAAAAAATGACCTCTTTTTACAAGTTGACACCCGCAGTGCCTCCCCATCACGGACAAAGACAGAAAACAATGACAAAATGCAAGAAAAATCCTCGGTAAGGCCCATTTTTAGCATATGTGTGCGACAACACATGTTATCAAACACACAAAACCATTACCACAAGTAAGAGGAAAGCTGTAACTTTGCGACATCCTAAAAACAATCTTTTTACCTTAAAAAATTAATACTTATTGAGAACGAAAGGAGGCATTCGCGAGAATCCCTCCTTTTTTTGTGCCTAACCCTCGCAGGAGCGGGACTGCCCGCCCTACTAACGGAAGCGGGAAGGATAACGGGAAACGTTTAGCGGAAAGCTCCAAGACAAGCGCAAATAAAAACAGCCGGCACCGCCGCTCCCCCCGCGCAGAGAGGTACAAACTACAAACTCAGACTAAGTATGTACAAACTCAGTCTAAGTACATACAAACTCAGACTAAGTACGTACAAACTCAGACTGAGTTTCAAATCCTGAGCGAGGCTACGCAACATTCAAGCCCTATATTCAAATAAAATTGAGCGCGGAAACAAGAAGGGCTGCACGCGCCAGTAATTGAGCGCGGTGCAGCCCCTGCTTATGGTAAGCGGTCACACTCTGTGACTTTTAGTTCTCTACGACCCAACCGAGGTCTTCGTAGCGCTTCAGTTCAATCTTCTGGTCGTATCTCGAACCTTCGCGTGGAGCGCCAAGTGCATGGCCGAATGGAGTTTTGCCTGTGAACTCAATGATAACCTTGCATTCGCCCTTGCCTACCTTCCAGTACTCTTCTGGGCAGAACACTTCCTTGGCCTTCACGATTTCGAGTTCGCCAGTAACGACAGTGACAGTCTCGAAATTGACTTTTGCCTGTGCCTTCTCGTATGCGCTCGGAGTCTCCGAAGCTGAAGCAGGTTTGTCGTTGTCGGCCGAATAGCTTGAATCATCGCCATAAAGCGGTTCGTCAGCAGGTTCGTCTGCAGCGTCATCCGCCTTTTTAGGTTCCGGCTGCAATGTCGTAACCTTCAGTTCTGGATAATCGGTCATGTATTCAGGCAGTTTCTCGTCTTCAAGCATTTCGTCAAGTTTCAAGTCCTTGGCGATGTCAGCCCGCCCATGCTTCACTTCGTCGGTAAAAAGATACTTACGCCCCTTGTCAGTCAACTCGACATTGGCATAATAATGGTCTACATATTCATAATAATAGCCGCGCCAGCTGTATCTCTGCTTGGCTTCGACAGCCTTCTCGGCTGCAAGGGTGATCATTCCTGCCGCCTGCAGTTGCTGATACTTTGCGTAGTCATCGTACGTCACTTCGAAATAGCCTGTAGTAAGCTCGGCTGTCTGCTTAGGGTTGCCCTCCCAGTAGAGGTCCTTCTTCACAGCATCTTCAGCCAGACCTGCTGTAAGGATTGTGTCGTCGCCACAAGATGTGACCGCTGTCAGTCCGGCAACAGCCACTAAACCAAGAATAATTTTTCTCATAGTGCGTTTTTTTTTGTTTTAAGGTTAGTAAACATGGCAAATGTATGAAATATATTCCGTTTCGCATGCCCTTTTGCAGGAAAAGTTAGAGTAAGGCAAAACAAAAGGGCGCTTTCGCGCCCTTTCCCCCAATATGAAAATGTGTTTTATCGCACAACAACCTTAACCACGCTGTTAGCGGAGCGAACCATATATATGCCTGGCTGCTGCACTGCTGTGGATGAAAGTTTAGTGCCTCCGAGTGTGAATACTTCGAAATCGTCAGTGCCACGCACGATGATGCGTCGGTCGACAACTGACACGCTCATGCCCGCGCCTTCGCCTTGTGACGCAACTCCGTCAATGCCGACAGCATCGTTGGAAACTCCGCCCTTGCTGAGCGCCACCCATCCGAACAAGTCGGCTGTGCCGCTGTTGTTCTTTATGCCAGTCTTGCTGGAGTCGACCAGTTTGCGCACTTTCATGTATTCAACATAAGTCTTGTCGTCAATCTTCTCAGTATATACACTTGACTGACGAAGCACTGCGCCACCTGTGTAATTGAACGTTCTCATAGAAGCAAAGACAAGAGGATCTTCAAGGAGCAGCGTGTCATTGCGAGTCACATTGCCCTCTTCATCGTAATCACAATCAGTAAAGTACAAGTTACGGGCTCCGATGCCGTACACTTTCTCGTCGCTCAGTCCTGCAGTAAGAAGCAGACCTTCCTCCTCGTCGATGCACTCGGAGCCAGGGGTGAACGCCGCATAGAAGAGAGGCTGAGCTGTAGTCACCTGCACTCCTGCGGCTTCCTCATGGAAGGTGATGACCTTGAATCCTTCATTTGTGACATCCCACACTCTGACGAAATAAGGTTCGGCTGTGATTGTAGGGTTCAGTTCAGCCAATACGACAGGTGTGATGCCCTTAGGGAACGGCTTTGCAAACTTCACTTCAAGGGTGTCGCCCATTACGGCTGTAGCGGCCACCTCGATGTCCATGTCGCCAAACGTGTGGTTGCCCAGAGGCAGAGACATAAACGGCACATTTTCAACCTTAGTGAAAGAAACAGGGTCATCCTGATGCTGAAGAGCGAAATACTTGTATGTGAACTTATCCTTTTCGACATCTGTCACGAGGCTTGTAGGAACTGCGTCAGCGTTCTTGCTTGTCACGAGACCTGTAAACACGGCAGGCGCCACCTCATAAGGATAATTGAATTCAACAGTCACAGGGTCTGTATCCAAGATGGCAAGCGAGCCATACTTGACGAAGTCGTTGCCCGTTGCGCTTGGTATGGAAATCATCACCTCGTTAGTTGTTCGAACCTTTCTGTCGGAGTCGTACTCCCTGATTCGGTAATACACAGCGCCCGATTTGCCAAGCAATGTGTCGTTTACCGTAAGCGTAGTGTTCTCCACGTCATACAGAGTCCTTACAGGGACATACAGTTTGTCCTCGTCCTCAATCTTGCGCTCAAGAACTACAGAGTCAGCAAGTTCGCCGTTAGGATGGTTCCACTTAAGCGTCGCCACCTTCTTTGAAGCGGCAAAATCAACGGTCAGGTTTGAAGGTGATTTATACACCACGCGTGGCACGTACTGATAGTTTTCGTTGTATCCGAGTCCGGAGTTCATCTCAGCATAGAACTCGCCAAGAATGGAAAGTCCTGTGCCATACTTATATATCTTAGAGCAGTCGGCCTCGCTGTTCCAGTAGGCGTAACGCTCCACGTAAGGCCATCTGTTGAGGTTCTCAAGGATTGGGCGCATGCCCTCATAGTTTGCCTGCTGTGCGGCTTCCGAGAACGAGCGGTCGCCTGCGAAGATTCCGTTGTTGTTCCATGAAGCACCCCACACGAACTCTGATATCCAGATAGGGCGCTTGTAGTCGTTGTACCAGTTCTGGAGGCCAGGGAACGAACCTGCAGGCCAGTAGCAGTGCATGTCGAGGATGTCGCAACGCCATCCGCGCGCGTCAATCTCGTTCATGAACTCGCGCAACCAGTTCAGGCTTCCGTCGTGCGACGAAGGCGAGCAGAGTCGCATACCTGTAGCCATTGCATCCTCCCAGTACGCCAACACCTCAGCCACTGTGCCAGGCTGGTCGTCGGCCGAGTTGCCTGGTTCGTTATCGGTCTTCATGTGAGGAGAATATGTCACACGTCCGCAGTCAGCCACAGCCGGCCATGATTTGTGAATCTTGTGAGGCACGGTTTCTGTGTCCACGCCTCGATCCTGACCAGGTCCCCAGTCGTAGCACCATGCGGAATTCAGCACCTGGTTGCCCTCGGCGCCTGTGTCGCTGGCAAGTCCCTTCTTCTGCGCGTTGTTCCACTTGAACACACGGTAGGAAGTGATGTGCTTGTCGAGCACGGCAGGGAGAGTAGCAAACTCAAGGTCTTCATGGTCGGCAATGAAGCATCGGCTATAACCGCGTCCACGCGCACCGATAGAGAATGTGACCATATATCCTCGCTTGAGTTTGAAACTTCGTATCGCATTGTTGAGTTTCGCATCTGTAAGAGTGTTCATGTAGCCGCCGCTATTCTCAAGTCCGAAGTCATTGACAGCCGTACCTCCGAAGTTCTGCTCCGAATAGACTGTAAGAGGCTTGAAGTCCTTGCCGTATGGGTAAATGATAGTACCGGTGTTGTACATTCTCACCTGGCAGTTGACGTTATTCTGGGCAGCCTCGCCATTGATGTAGATGTTCTGCATGTGGCGCGCCAACACGAGCGAAGGCTTTGTCTTGTCGATTATCACAACGGCGTCAGGGTTGACGATATTGACGCTTCCCGCTGTTGCAAACGGTGTGATGCCCGCAATGTGGAAGTCTAC
>Ga0233378_1000116_pt1 | contig 25497 bp, 19 predicted proteins | sample ElkDunMinimDraft_7_FD_180690 | JGI IMG/M metagenome (GOLD analysis project Ga0233378, IMG submission 180690) | Fecal eukaryotic communites from dung pellets of Tule Elk in California, USA - Elk Dung E4 | ecosystem: Host-associated > Mammals > Digestive system > Large intestine > Fecal | place... | reverse complement strand
CAATGACAACCTCGTATTCGTAGTAGTTGGACACACCCTTGCCCTTTGGGGTTACTACAGGTGCCGTTCCTCCAGCTGGAACATTGGTAACAGTGATGACCAGGTCGTTGTGAGTTGATAAGATTAAGATTCCCGCCTTGCCTTTAAGGTTGCCAATACGGTCGGCGTCTTCATATCGCTGGTCGGAAATGAATTGGTTCTGGGCCTTGCCTGCCAGGCAGAAGCAGCAAACCATTATCAAACTTAACAAATACTTCATGCTGTTTGGATTGGTTTTATGTGGTTACAAATCGAATCCGCCGAGAGTGGAGATGTCGTCATCTGGTTCCATTCTCTGTCCTCCGGCCCATTCGGGCTGCCATGTGCGAACGTGAATTATAGGACTGCCTCCGTCCTCAGGGAACTCCCAAAGTAGGAACAGATATCCCTCGTCGCTATAGTTGCTTGACTTCCAACTTTGATGCAGACGTACACCGTATTTGGTCGGATCTACGGTTGAACGAGTGATTCCGGCGCAACCGCCTGATTCGCCTCTTTCGCCAATTTGACTGAACTTCACGTCAATCCATTTGTTACGCATGAAGGCACGTCGCAAATTGCTTATATACTGCTGCTTGTTCTGCTTTACATACTCAACCTTTGTGTTGCTTGGGCCATACTCAGTCTTTTTGTTCATTACCACCTTACCTGTAATGATAAGAGCGTCGTCGCTGAACATGTTCTCAATTGTATTGATGTCTTTCTGATTGTAGGCAGTGCGGAAGCGTTCCACATATTGTAGGATAATCATTTGTTTCTCCTTCTCCACAACGGAACCGCATTTTTCCATGCTCTCTGCAGTGTGGGCGTCTAATGCCAGACGGAAATCTGTAAGTTTGCCGTTAGCATCGAACTCTACTACAGCCTCTTGGTATGTTCCCATTCCGAATCCCTCTCCCTCAGGCGTAATGATGAGCGGGATGTGGCTTACCATCATGTTGCCGTCTCTGAAAATCCAGCATCGCTCTACGACCTCTTCGTCGTCGCAGAAGAATGGTGTAACATCCCATAAACGGATAAGTGACTTCAGAGAGAAATCGTCCATTGGGAGATGTTTGGTTGTGAGAATTGTTTTTGCTTCTTGGGCTCTGTTTATTTCAGTAAGTACAATGCCGAGATTTTTTTCTGCATTAGCAAGAGCTGCAGTGCGTTCTACTCCTTCATCTGTAGTGAGAGTTACAGTGACGGGCTTATACTCCGCTCTTGCATTTAGAGTGATGCAGAGCAACGTGAATATCGCGAGTATCTTATTAAACTTTGTCATGGTAGGTATTTGGTTATGATTATTTCAAGTTGAATCCTATAGCTCCGCATCCGGAGTAGTTAACTATGCCGTCAGGCTTTTTAGTCACGACGTTTATTCTGTCCTCGCCAGGGGACAACACGGCTACGACCTTGCCTGCAGTGTTGTAGATGGCCAGATAGTAGTTGTCGGGATTGTCAAGCGAGGCGTATCTTCCATAGTTCTCAATGACGCCCTTAGCCTTATACTGCTTGATGTATGCTACCATATCACTGTACTCTGTACAAGCGGCAACAAGTTTCACAACTTCAGGCAGAGTGTTAACTTCTTCTGCTCCTCCGAGACTTTTGGGTTCCGCTACTGCAGTATTCTCTAATACAACGGTGTTGTTTGCAGGGATGATGTCGCTTTTCTTTACATAGACAAAGGCCCTGAACATATTGCCGCGAGGGAGCGTCATTGTTGTAGTCAATTCATTTTGATCCTTTATAACGATGTTTCTGCTGTTTTGCATCTTCTTCTTTTGGGCAATCCATTCATTTATTGATTGGTACAAGATCTCTTCAGCAAGTCCTCTTGCTTCTTCTTCAGTTTCAGCAGTTGCTTCTCCGTAAAGATATACAACGTTGTTTTTCTTAATGCTATTGATCTGTTTTTTGACAGCATCATTATCATTTGCATTGACTGTCAGTAAGGGGAGCAATGCAAGTATTGGAATTAAAAAAAGTCTTATCATCATACGTTTTATTTAGTTAGGTCTTGGATGAAAAATTCGTCTGTGACATTATGTAGGGGGATGTAAGTGTAAACAGTGCCACTTACAGTCTCTTCCTTGCCGTTAAGGATGTCTATAGGGAATTCTACGCTCAATACATGGTTGTAGGCCAACGGCATATTAACTGCGAATAATGTACCTTTCAGTACTTTGTTGTCGCGTTGCTTAACTCCAAAATAGAGTTTGCATCCGTCGAGTTTGCAGAACGAAACAAACTGTTGCAGAGTAATTCCTGCCTTTGTCGCTTTGTGCCCGTATCGGTCTATTTTCAGATTCATGGGAATGTCTTTACTATAGGCACCGGTTAGCATGATATTTCTGATGCTGTGTTGCGGGTTCTTTGCGTCAAGCACAAGTACGGGCTTGCCTTTTTCCTTCTTTAGGTATATATCACTTCTGATTAGGCTGCTCAGATACTCCCCGCTGTTAGCGACAATAAAGTTCTCTGACCTGGACGTTTTAGCGTTTGCCCACTCAGGGATAAGTGCGTCGCCTGAGATAGGAATGATCCTTTTTACTCCGGCTTCGAACATATCTTCAAGTTCTATGGCGTTTGCTCCAAGCAAGAGCTGGCAGTCGGCAGGGATGGTTAGGCTTAGTTCTTCGTCGCCTATAAACCATTTTGCTCGGTACATGCGTCTTGTGACAACTTCTATTTCGAAAGGCGTAGTAGGAGTTACTTTGCGAAACATACCGATGTTTCCTTTGCCGCAAAAAACTCTGTCAATATCCATACGGTCGGCTGCTGTGCGTCCGTCAAGGCATAGGTCCAGTTCCAGTATGTAGCGTTCGATAAAATTTAGCAGAGGTGTGTTGCCGTATGCATCGACGATTGAATTGTCAAACATCTTGTATCCGATGTGCGAAACATCGCCGAAAGCGTTGGTTCTTATGCGTAGTGTGCGTCCTCTGAAAGACCACGTGCTGTCGTTGTTTGCCTCTATCCCGATGTTGTCAGGGATGTCAATCTTTACCTCTTTGGCGATTCTAGCATGTAATTTGGTATTAAACGATGGCATGGCACTGGCCTTTAAAGCCAATGCCATGACTATCGTCAATATGCTAAGAATCTTATTTATCATGGTTTTACGGCAGTTTGGTTGCCATCGTGGGTCCAATATCCAATTCCGCCGCTGATTCTGCCGTCGCGGAAATCGCCTTCGAACGTATCGCCAGGACTAGCAACAAAGTCTTTAGAATTCACGATTTTTGTTGACCTTGTGTAAGTGATGGTGCCATGTCCGTGTGGTTTGCCGTTCTTCAAATCACCAGTGTATGTGCCGTAACCAAGATTTACAGTTCCATATTTCGGATTTGCCACAGGTTTTGGTGTAACAACCTCTTGTTCAGTTGCAGGTTCTTTCGCCTGTTCTTGTTCGGTTACAGGTTCTTTCACCGGTTCAGTTTTGACTGTGTCTACCTTAGTTGTATCAACTTTAACTGAGTCTACTTGTGTTGTGTCTGCTTCAATTTGCGGTTCATCCTTGCCGCCTGGTATAAACATGACACAAACTACAGCTATTACTGCTATTACAACTACGGCTGCTGCAATGATGAGCTTTCCGTACTTGTCCCAAAATGAACGAGGAGGAGGGCATTCGCGCAGTGGCTTTCCGCACTCTTCACAAACAAATTCCTTGCGGGCTGTGATTTGTTGAACTTCTTTTGCTTTGCACTTTGAACAATCCTTGTCGTTCAAGCATATACCATATCTGAAACGTACTCTTTCGTTTCTGTTAGATGTTGCCATATAGGTCTGTTGTTTATTATTAGTCTATTAGTTGTTATTAAAGTTGTTTTTACATTGTCGGTGGCATCGGTGGCATTGGTGGCATGCCTGGTGTTGCTGGCGGCATTGGCGGTGCTGCTGGAGCAAACAGTGGTTGCAGTGTTGGCACCTGTCCAGCTGGTCCCCATGCTGCCATTCCCTCCATCCATACCATGGTCTGCGCCGTAAGTTGTCCGTTTTGTACCAACTGCTTGCATACATCCCAGTTGTAAGGTCCGTAGTTTTGACCGCCTACAGCCATGTACAGACTGATGTTTGGTGTTGCCATTGGTGGCGGTGGTGGCATTCCTGGACCTGCATTGACTGGTGGCGGTGGTGGCATTCCTGGACCTCCTGCCATTGGTGCTGCGCCTGCTGTAGGGTTTACAGGAGCAGCGGCTGGCTCTTCTTTTTTCAGGCGCTCTGCTATTTCAGCGTCGCTGAGTGCGAAGAGTGAAGGGAGATTTTTGCCGTCGCCCTCGCTGTGGAGCAGGATTGCGTTGCTTGCGTCGGTGTTAGGATTGCCTGTGTTAAGGAACTTTTCGTAGCGTGTCTTGTATGTTGACATCCAGTCGATAGCGCGCATAGGGTAGCAGTACGACACTGTCATTACACTGAGTTCGTCTGTTCTTTGGCTTTCGCGGTCGATGATGATGTCTACGCGTGCGTTTCCTTGCTTGATGTTGCTTTGGAACGCTGCTTCCAACTTGTCGGCAAACTTCTTGAGTCCTTCGTTTTTGTCAGGCGAAGGGATAGACACGAGGATAGCCTTCTTGTTGATGCTTGCAGAGTTTGTAGGGCTTAGATTGCCTTCGTTGTTGCGCAGGTGAAGCTGTATCTGGTCGTTGTTCAACTTGAGGAATACGCCGCTCTGGCTCACAATCTTGTATGCAAATTCCTTGATGTCTTCGTCAGTCTTCAACTTCTGCTGCAACTGAGTGAGGATGTTCAGACCGAGCACCTTGTTGTCGCTGTCGGCTTTGCTGTCGTGCTTTGATTTTACTATGTCTGACAGTTTGATGTCGAATGCGTCCTTGATGTCGTCAATGTCGATTTCGTTTGCCAATCTGCCGAAGTTGATGAAGTCCTCCTGTGGAAGGATTGCCTCTCTGAGCTGGCGTGCGATGTTTGGCATATCGGTCTTGTCGGTCTTGAGGTCAACCTCAAACTCGACCATTGCTTCGTCTTCGCTGACTTCGATGATTGCGCTCTTGTAGTCTTCAAGTCCTTTGTTCACCTTGCGCTGTGCTGCCACGAGTTTTTCTGTCTCTTCGAGCGCGAGGTTAATCTTCTGTCCGAACGAGAGGATGTCAGCGTCCATCTTACCGATTTCCACGAATACCTTTGCAGCGAGTTTCTTCGCAAACTCCCATGCAGTGAGCATTGTCTTGGCTGTGTAGTAGTCGGTAAGGATGCCCTGATGGTCGGCATATCTGCGTGCGCCTACTCCCACCATGCGCTGGAGGATGCCTAATCGGCTCCATTCTGCGACGTTGTCGCTTCTGTCCTGGTCGTATGCCTCGTAGTCCTCCTTAGCGGTCTTTGATTTTGCTTCCATTTCGGTGCGTATTTCGCTCATGCGTTCAAGCAGGAGTTTTGACACCTTCTGGAGTTCGACGATTGACACGTCGCCCAATTTCCATTTCTCAAACAACTCGCTTTCTATCTTGTGGCGGATTTCCTTAGCGATTTCAGGTATTGCCTTTTCCTTGCCTGCATAGAACGCCTCTACTCCTTCTTCGCGGAAGTGGCTGATGTAGAACTCGTTCATGATATTGTCGAGTTCGTTGAGCGGGCAGCTTGCCTTCTTTGCCTCTTCTGCGTAAGCAATGGCCTTGTCGTGCCAGTAGTCGGCGAAGCGTGGGTAGTCGGCATCTGACTCAAGCACCTTGAGTTCCTGTGTGAGATGGAGGTCGTCGAGCATCCAGTTTGACAGGTTGTCGCTGTTGAGATAATCCTTGCGGTAGTCCTTGTTGCGCTCCTCGTTTACGAATCCCTGGTTTTCGCGCCAGTTGTTGTATTTGAACTGGTAAAGCACGCTTTCGCCCACTGTGTATGTGATGTGCTTCAAGATGCGTAATTCAGGATACATTACTCGCTTGATGCCGAATGAGTTGATTTTCTTTGTTCTCGCTACAGGCACCTTGCCGTCTGCTCCTGCATTTGCGCCTTCGTCATATTCGAGGGCGAAGTCGTCCATATTCTCGTATGTGAATGCGTCCTTGATAGGGCGGAGCTTCATGTCGCCGCAGTTGACGAAGAAGATTCTTGCAAAGATGTAGTCGCTTACGATTTTAGGGAGTTCGGTGAATGAGTTGACAGTGAGTCCGTTCTCGTTCACGTTGCTGTAGATGGTGAGACCGTTGGCAACACCCTTAATTGCATCGGTGTAGAATCTTGCTTCGCAGTTGTCCGTAACGTCCTGTGGGAAGAAACGTCCTGCCTGCAGAGCGTTGAGTTCGTTCATTGCAGCATAGCCGTTCTGGTAGTAACGTCCCTGGTCCATGTTTGCCGCTGGAAGGTTCATTTCCGGCATCATGGCATAGACGGATATGTTGGCGTTAGGATATGCCTTGCGTGTCTGCACAATCACGTCGATGATAGAACCCGAACCTGTTCCGCCGCAAAGACCTGCGAAAATGTAGATGTAAAGTTCATCGCCGTTGCCCGAAATGGCTTCGCATCGAGCGTAGGCATTGCGAAGGCTGTTGTTGTAGCCTACGGCGTTTGCGGCGAAGAGCAAGCGTCCTGCACGTCTCTTCTGACCTGCTGCCTGTCCGAGCGAACCGATGGCAGACTTTACAGCTCCTACGTTATTGACGATTCCCTTTACTGAAGGGTAATTGCCGATGTGGTCAAGAATGTGCTCAACGTCAACGTCCTTGATGTTGAAAAACTCGTTGTTGGTGAACGATGCGTCCTGTCCCATAACTCTGAAGTCCGGACGAGGTCTGCCGTCCTTCGGCATCATCTCGTCGGTTGAGTCGACATAGAGCAATGAAACTGCCAGGTTCTTGCGTTCCTCGGCTGTTGGGAACTCCTCGAACATACGCATTTTGAATGCGCGTAAGATTTTACCTCCGGTACCACCAAGTCCTACGAGGATGTGGTTGCCGCTACAAAAACTTTTTGTTGCCATAGTATGTTTGTTTTTATGTTTTTATTGATTTCTTCCTTATCTTCTTCGTGTGCTGATGTGCGGTCTGCGCTCTCTTCCCACAGCAGGCCTGCTGCTTCTCGCACTGAGCCTTTCCGTTCTGTCAGCTCGTGCCGAACGGTTGTTCTTGTTGATGGTCTTTATGCCGATGAGGCCTGCCACTAAGACAAATCCCAAGCACCAAAGCAGTCGGCGGCCGATATATGCGCTCATGAACGAAATGAGTTCGTCGGCCATGGCTTTAGGCAGTTGTTTGGCATTGTATCCGCTAAACTCTCCTCCGCTGATATAGTACGAGAGCAAAGGGTATTTGGCAATGGCTTTCTTGATGACCACATCTGCCTCTTCTTCCGACACTTCCTCCCAGCCTTCGTATGCGCTGTTGACTATTTCTGTGAAATATTCTTCGTACTCTTCTGTGGTGTTGATGATTTTGATAGAACCGACTATAAGTGTGCATTGGAATGCCAAAAGAAAGAATAGCAAAATTCCTATCAAGTAGGACCAAACTGTGAACAAGGCGTTTCTCCACCAACCTTTGATGATGAAGACGAACAGCGCCATGCAGGCTACTGCAATCAGTATTCCCCAAATGATGCTGCTGAACGAGAATTGAATGATGTCAATCAGTGCTCCCATATATAATTAATGAGTAAAAATCCTTAATGTGCATGATTAGTGATATTTAAGTCATGCACACTATCGGCGAGTCATTTGTTAAAAATAATTACCTAATTGTAGCAAAGGTACACTATTATTATAAAGACGGACAGTTTTGGGCTTTCTTTTTGTGTATGTTTAACATATATTAACTGAGACGTTTCTTTTTCTCCGTATTCAATCTGACTACCTTCGGGAGGGAGTGTCTCTGTTGTCTTCTTTAGCTTTTTTCGTGATTCTTTGTCGTTTTGCTCCATTGGATATGTTTCTAATCATGCACATTAAGACTTATATAGAGGGGTAAGTGGATGCTGCAAGCGAGGAAAAATCTATGAACTTAGTCTGAGTATGTATAAACTTAGTCTAAGTTCGTACGTTTTTAGTCTGTGTTTGTATAAACTTAGTCTAAGTTTGTAACTTTTAGGGGAGTTAATAAGTAGTTAAGGAGGTGAGGAGTTAAGTTGTTAAGAAGTTAATAAGAAGTTAAGGAGGTGAGGAGGTAAGTTGTTAAGAAGGTAATAAGAAGTCAAGGAGGTGAGGAGGTAAAGAGTATTGTAGAGATGTCACATTGTGGCGTCTGAGAGAGAATAGAAAAGGATGCCCTGGGGGAGCATCCTTTTTCTGTGGTTTGTTGTGGATGTGCGCTTATTTTGCGCTTGGGGCTGTCATGCCCACTTCTATGCGGTTGCCGCTCTGGAAGATGCGCTTTGCCATCTTCTGGATGTCGGCAGCGGTGATGCTGTTGACTGTCTGCTCGTAGATGGCTACGTTGTCTTTGCCTTCAGTGACGTTGTTGATGAGCTGGTTCATCCAGTAGCCGTTTGTCTTGAGTTTTTCGGCATGGCTGCGGAGCATGTACTCTTTCACTTTCTGGAGATCTTCGGCTTTTGGTCCGTTGGCAACCATGTCGTCCACTCCCTTGTAGATGATTTCGGTCATGTGCTGACGCTTGTCAGGCGATGTAGGGAGTGTGATGCTCACGAGACCGATTTTCTCTGGATAGTCGCTCACGGCTGCGCTTACTGGTATGCCGTATGCTCCTCCTTCGTCTTCGCGTACTGTCTCGGTGTAGACCATTGTCATGATTTGCTTGAGCATGTCGACGCAGAGCACGTTCTTGAGGTCGTCGCTGAGCGGTGCGTGGTACATGAAGAGCACGTTGGCTGCTGGTGTCTGCTGCTCTTTCTCGAATACGTTGGTCACTGTGCCTTTGGTCATCTTCTGGTCGATGTACTTCAGTTTCTCCTTGCTCTTGAGCACTGGGAGTGTGGCGATGTATTGTTCGAGAAGCGGTTTGAGTGTCTCAATGTCGATGTCGCCGATGAAGAAGAATGTGAAGTCGTTGGCATCGGCAAAACGCTCCTTGTAGATTTCGATGATGCGGTCGTAGTTCATCTTGTCGATGTCCTCTACCTTAGTGCGGAGTGCGCGCACGTTGTTGTCGTAGACTACTTTTGCGATGGTGTCGCTGAGGGCTGTCGTTGGGTCAAGCTCTCTGTTTGCGATGGATGCCTTGATGCGCTCTACGGATGACTTGAAGACTGCTTCGTCTTTGCGTGGTGATGTGAAGCAGAGGTATGTGAGCTGGAGCATGGTTTCGAGGTCTTTCTTCACGCAGCTTCCGCTGAGGCTCTCTGCCTTGGAGCTGATGCTCGGACTTACGCTTGCTTGTATGCCGGCAAGTTTCTTGTTGAGTTCGATGGCGCTGAAGTTGCCCCAGCCGCCCATTGCTACCATGTCGGCGTTGCTTGCGTTGATGTATTCGTCGTCGGAGTAGTATGAGTCGCCTCCGTCGCTGACTGCACGCATGGTGATGGCGTTAGGGGTGTAGTCGGTCTTCTTCACATAGACCTTCACTCCGTTTGAGAGGGTGATGAGTGTTGACTCGTAAGGGCCTGCAGCTGTCTTCTTGATTTTTCCTGGTGCAGGAAGCTGGCTGATGAGCGGTTCGTTTGACACTTCTTCCTTATATGCTTCGATGTTCTCAGCGTCAACGCTCTTGATGATGTCGAGTATTTCTGCCTCTGTAGGGTATGTGAGGTCTGCCTTGTCGGGACAGAACATTGCTACAACCATGTTGGAGTCGGAGAGCATGGCCTTGACTGTCTGGTTGATGGCTGTGACTGGTATCATGTCGGCGAGTTGTCCCAGGTTCTGGTATTCCCATTCGATGCCAGGGGCTGGTTCGTTGTCAATGAAGTGGCGCACGTATTCGTTGACGTACTGGCTGCTGTACACCTTGTCCTTCTGGGCATAGAGGTTGTCGAGCTGTGACTTGAGTTCTGTCTTGTAGCGCTCGTATTCTGTTACGGTGAATCCGAAGCGTGCGGCACGGAGCATCTCGCGGTAGAGTGCTGCAATAGCTTCTTTGTATCCGTTGTCCTTGCATACAGTGGCGCCAGTGAAGGCTCCCTTGGTCTTTGACACGAGATATTCACCGTCGCCCACGCTTGCTCCGAGGAATGGAGGGTTCTCCTTCTGGAGGATTTCGCTGATGCGGTCGCTGAACATTCCTGATATCGCACCGTTCATGTATGAGTAAGCGTAGTAAGCCACAGTGCCCTTTCCTTCACGCGGGAAGGCTGGGTGCTTGTACATCAGGTAGATTGTGGTGCGCTCCTGCTCCTTGTCCTTCTGTATGTCGATGATAGGTTCTTTGTTGTCAGGAACTGGGTAGTATTCGCGTGTAGCAGGATTTTCAGGCATCTTGATGTGTGAGAACATGGCTTTTATCTTGCTTTCTATCTGGTCTACATCCACGTCGCCCACCACGATGATGCCCTGGAGGTCAGGACGATACCATTTGTGGTAGTAGCTGCGCAAGTCGTCGTACTTGAAGTTCATCACCACGTCCATCGTGCCGATAGGCATGCGGTGAGCGTAGCGGCTGCCGGCGTAGAGTTTAGGGAATGAGGCCTCGTACATGCGCATCATGGCGCTGCGGCGCATGCGCCACTCTTCGTTGATGACGCCACGCTCCTTGTCTATCTCCTTGTCTTCGAGGAGAAGGGCGCTGCTCCAGTCGTGGAGGATGAGCAGGCAGGAGTCGATGACTCCTTCGCGCGTAACAGGCACATTGCTCACGTTGTAGACTGTCTCGTCAAAACTTGTGTAGGCATTGAGGTTCTCGCCGAACTTCACGCCGATTGTCTCGAGCCAAGTCTTCAGTTTGTCGCCTGGGAAATTCTTTGTTCCGTTGAAGCACATGTGCTCAAGGAAGTGGGCAAGACCCATCTGATGGTCCTCCTCCTGCATTGAACCGACTTTCTGTGCAATGTAGAACTCGGCTCTGTCTTCTGGCCATTCGTTATGACGGATGTAATAAGTAAGTCCGTTGTCAAGTTTGCCCACACGTACGTTAGGGTCTAACGGAAGTGGCGGCATTTGCTGGGCGTTGATGCTGCTGAAAGCAGAAAGGCATAATGCCAAGGCTGCCATGAGTTTGATAGATTTCATCTTGTTCGTTTTTGTTATGTTAGTTTAGGTCTATTTCTTGTCAAGTGCGTGCTTTGCGTAGTCTACGGTGTAGTGTAGTCCGCGGCTTTCCTTGCGTTCGAGAGCGTGGCGTGTGATGAGGTAGCCCACGTTGATCATGTTGCGCAGTTCGCAAATGTCCTTTGTGGCTTTCACGCGCTTGAAGAGGTCTTCAGTCTCCTCAAACAGGAGGTCGAGTCGTTCCCATGCACGGCGCAGACGGAGATCGCTTCGTACGATACCTACGTAGGTGCTCATCACCTGGCACACTTCCTTCATGTCCTGGTCGATGAGGATTTTCTCTTCGTTCGACATCGTACCCTCGTCGTTCCATGCAGGCACACGCTCGTTGAAGTCGTATTCGTCAATGGTCTTCAGGCTGTGCTTGGCAGCAGCGTCGGCATAGACTACAGCCTCGATGAGCGAGTTGGATGCCAGGCGGTTGCCGCCGTGGAGCCCTGTGCATGAACATTCGCCGAGGGCGTAGAGACGGCGTATGCTCGAGCATCCGTCAAGGTCGACCTGTATGCCGCCGCACATGTAGTGGGCACATGGCACCACCGGTATGTACTCCTTAGTTATGTCGATGCCTATGCTGAGGCATTTGGCGTAGATGTTAGGGAAGTGGTGCTTCGTCTCCTCTGGGTCTTTGTGAGTCACGTCGAGATAGACGTGGTCGAGGGCATGCTTCTTCATCTCGTTGTCGATGGCACGTGCCACGATGTCGCGCGGTGCAAGACTCAGGCGCTCGTCGTACTTCTGCATAAACTCCTTGCCGTTTGGCAGACGGAGAATGCCTCCGTAGCCTCGCATGGCCTCTGTGATGAGGTAGGCAGGGTGGTTTTCCTTCGGATTGTAGAGTGCAGTGGGGTGGAACTGTACGAACTCCATGTCCTTCACTTTGCCCTTTGCACGGTAGACCATGGCTATGCCGTCGCCTGTGGCTATGGTAGGGTTGGTGGTAGTCTTGTAGACAGTCCCCGTTCCGCCTGTGGCAACAACTGTTACCTTCGACAAGTATGTGTCAATCTTTTCCGTCTTAGGGTTCAGAATGTATGCGCCGTAGCACTCGATGTCGGGGGTGCGGCGTGTCACCCTCACTCCGAGATGATGCTGGGTGATGATTTCCACTGCAAAGTGGTTTTCCAACACTTCGATGTTAGGATGGTTGCGCACAGCTTCCATCAGTCCGCGCTGTATTTCCGCTCCCGTGTCGTCGGCATGGTGCAGGATGCGAAACTCCGAGTGGCCGCCTTCGCGGTGAAGGTCAAATTCTCCCGCCTCGTTGCGATCGAAATTCACGCCCCAGTTCACAAGTTCCATAATCTGCTCAGGTGCATTGCGCACCACTTGCTCCACTGCGTCGCGGTCGCTTATCCAGTCGCCCGCAATCATGGTGTCCTCAATGTGCTTGTCAAAGTTGTCAACGAGCATGTTCGTCACCGATGCAATGCCGCCCTGTGCCTTCGAGGTGTTTGATTCGTCAAGTGTGGTTTTGCACACTATTGCGACTTTTCCTTTGTTTGCCCTTGCCACTTTAAGGGCGTAACTCATACCGGCTACTCCCGAACCGATAACGAGAAAATCAAATTTACGTGTCATTCTTCGTTAGAATTTACATTGCAAAACTACTAAAAACCTTGGTAGAAGTGCAACATCTTGAAGGGAAAATGGAAAAAAAGAGTAACTTTGCGCACAAAAGAATGAGTTTTCAAAATACCAAATGCCATGAACCGTATATTTAATGCGAAAGTCGAACCAGGCAGCTGGGTGTTGCTCCTTGCAATCCTGGTCGTAGCGGTGTTCCTCATGTGGACCTCACGCAACGGTATAGCCATTTGCATCATGCTACTACTGCTTGTCATTATGATAGAGCGTATTATCCACACTAACTATACCGTCACGCCCGACGGCAAACTGATAGTTCACACGGGGCGTTTTGCGAAAGACAAGGTGATTGATCTGACACAGGTCAGGCGAGTGAAGCGCATGGCGGCAATGCGCATTTTTGGCAGGCCGCTCCGCACCTTTGTGCTCATAGAATGTGCCGACGGGCGCATTCTGTCACTCATCCCTCGCGAGGAGGATAAATTTGTCAAGCATGTGGAGGGCGTGAGGACTTCCATATCTGAGGCGTTATGATGCGCATAAATGGCGGTTCTTATAGACAGAATTATGACAATGGATAGAAAGATACAAGCATTGGCGCTCGCATTGTTGGCCATGCCGATGATGATTCTTGCGCAGACGGACACAATGGTGGCGGATACAGCCGCGCTCAGTTGGGGCGACAAGTTTCGCCTACGTGTCGACTCGGTGGTGCAGAGGGCTGAGGCGGAGCACTATTTTACGGGAGTGAGCATCTACGACCTTACGGCCGATTCTGTGCTCTATTCGCACAACGCCGACAAACTTCTGCGTCCGGCATCGACACAGAAGGTGCTGACAGCCGTGGCGGCGCTTGACGTACTCGGGGCTGACCATAAGTACGAGACTAAAGCATTCTATACGGGGCAGATTTCGGCGGACGACAGCACTCTGCACGGCGACATTTACGTCGTGGGCGATTTTGACCCTGCCTACACCTCGGCCGACCTCCGATTGCTTGCCACCCACATCAAGGCGCTGGGCATCAATCGCATCACAGGCCGCATCATTGGCGACGTAAGCATGAAGGACACGCTCCATATGGGCAACGGATGGTGCTGGGACGATGTACCCTCGCCTGTTGAGGCCTATCTCTCGCCTTTGACGTTCAATCGAGGATGCGCTTCTGTGGAGATTGACGGCGGCGGAAAAGCCGTCTTCTCCGTGCCGACCACATACATGACTCTGACCGACAGCACCTGCCCTAAAAGCGGACGCCTCAAGGCTGTGCGTAACTGGGTGGACAATGGCAATGACTTCATCGTGACAGGAACTCCCGCGCGCACCGCAAAGAGCAACCCCATCAGCGTGTATCGTCCCGAACGCTACTTCGTCTGCACGCTTGCCGATATGCTCCGTTCCGAAGGAGTCGTTTTCGACAGGCCCGATCGGGAGTCTTACGCCATAGACACGCTTGCCTCCTCGTCGCTCACCCCCTTCTACACCTGTGCGCGCACGGTCGAGCAGATTCTTCAGCAAATGATGAAGGATAGCGACAATCTCTATGCCGAGTCGATGTTTTACCAACTGGCGAACATGAGGGCTGGCCGATGGGCTTCTTGGAAGGACGGCGCCGCGGTGGTCGACTCCGTGATGAGGAAGATTGGAATCTCCGAACGCAGCTATAAGGTGGCCGACGGCAGCGGTGTGTCGCTCTATAACTATGCGACCCCCTCCGCCCTGGTTGCCGCTTTGCGCTATGCCTATGGCAAGGGCGCTCGCATATACAACTATCTCTATCCTTCGCTTCCCATCGCAGGGAGGGACGGCACTCTGGAGCGTCGCATGCGGAAGACGCCTGCCGAGATGAACGTACGGGCAAAGACTGGCACTGTGACTGGCGTGTCGTGCCTGGCTGGCTACTGCCGAGCCTCCAACGGCAATCTGCTGGCATTCTCCATCATGAACAACGGACTCTACAGGGCGTCGCTCGGCAGAGACTTCCAGGATGCACTCTGCGTGGAGATGGTGAGGTGAATCTATTGGCCTAATTAGTCCTATTGGTTCTATTAGGCTAATAGACCATAAATCTAACCTTTATTTTACCCACAGCTCGGGATTGAGTTTTGTACTCTCCTTGCGTAGCTGGAAGTGAAGCACGGTGTCGCCGTTCTTGTCTTTACCTATGGCGCCTATGGTGTCGCGGGTCTTGAGTTTCTGGCCTTTCTTCACGCTTACTTTGGTGAGTCCTGAGTAGACTGATATGTAGCTGCCGTGGCGGAGCATGACGATGTAGGTCTTGCCGTACTTGAATATTGACGAGACTTCGCCGTCGAACACGGCGCGTGCTGATGCTCCTTCGCGTCCGCGGATGTCTATGCCTTTATTGTCGAGGACGACTCGCTTCAGGCCTGGCACGGTGTATCGGCCGAAGTGGCCTACGATGTTGTATGCTCCTGTTATTGGGATGGGGAGGCGGCCTTTGTTGGCGGTGAAGTCTTTTGAGAGTTTCACGTCTTCATCGCCTTCGGCTATCCACTTCTGGATTTGCGCTTTCTGCTCTTTTTCTTCTTTCTTTGCTTGGTCTACGGCTTTGTTGGCTTTGTCGAGGGCGTCTTTGGCTTGTTTCTTCTCGGCTGGGGTCTTTGCACGTTTGCTGGCTTCTTCGGCTTTGCGGAGGGCTTCGAGGGCATCGGCGAGTTTGAGGTTCTGCTCTTTCTGCAGTTCTTCCGCCTTGCGCTTCGCCTCGGCTTCGCGCTTTTTGCGTGCTTCTTCGGCTTTGCGGCGTGCTTCGGCTATCTCTTGCTGGATTATCTTTTCGATTTGCTTGTCGAGTTCGGCTTCTTCTTTTTCGTACTGCTTCAGTTGCTTCTGCAGGGTTTGGAGGTTGGTGTTGAGGAACTTGACTTTCTTTTCGCAGTTGCCTTTCATCTTTTCGAGTTGCTCTTTCTTGCTTTCAAGGGCGTTGAGCGCTTTCTGCAGTTTTGCTTTAGCGGCGCTGAGTTCGGCTTGCTTTGCTTGCACTTCGGCTTGTTTAGCTTTGATTTGTTCGCCTTGTGCTTTTTGGAATGCGGAGTATTCGCGGAGGTAGCGCATTCGGCGTAGCATCTGCGAGAAGTTTTCGGCTGAGAAGATGAACATGAGCTTCTGCTGTGTGGATTTCTGCCGGCGGAGGTATATGAGTGACTTAGCGTACTTGTCTTTTTTGTCTTGAAGTTCGGCTTGCAGTTTCTTGTACTCTTTGTCGAGCACTCTGATGCGGCGGTTGATGGAGTCGATGTCGCTTTGGAGGCTGTCGATGTCGTGCTTCAGGTCTTTCATGTGGCCGTCGATGATGACTACGCTGTCGAGTGTCTGCTTGATGTCTTTTGCGAGTTTTGCCGACTCTTTCTTTGACTGGGCTATTTTCTTGCGTGTTTGTGTCTTCTTGTTCTGGAGTTGCTGCTTTGTGGCGGGCTTTGACTTTGTGGCGGTTGTCTTCTTCTTTGTTGTTGCGGTCTTCTTGCTCGCGGTTGTTTGGGTCTGCTTAGTGCGTGAGCGGGTGGTTTTCTGCGGCATGACGGCAGAAAACGACAGAAGGCAGATGAGAAGTAAGACTATTCGCTTCATTGTGGAATCTGTGGGCGTTAGGGGGTGAGGGGATATGGTTTATCGTTTATGGTGATGGTTGAGGAACTCAAAAACTCACGAACTTAAGAACTTAAAAACTCAAAAACTCATTAAGTATTGTTTCGGCATCCAGTTTCTGGTATTTGCTCGATACCTTTGTGGCTGTGGTCCAGTCTGAGTGGTTTTTCATGCCGCTCATTCGTAAGGTCAGTTCCAGGGTTTTGCCGTCGGCGCTGGTGAACAGGAGTGTTTCGCTATGCGGAAACGGTTGTCCGTTGAAGTCCTTGAAGTCGTCGTAGGCGAAGTCGAGGCGATAGCGGGTGCTATTAGTTGTGCTTATCGAGGTGTGTCGGAGTTTGCCTGAACTTCTTTCTGTGGCAAAACTGTAGTCGAGATATTTGTCTTCAAACCCTATTGTCAGCAGTTCGGATTCTTCTGTCTTGAGTGTGAAGTCCTTTGCGTTGATGCTTTTTTTGCCAGGTTGGAACAATTCGTTCCAGAAGAGGGATTCCAGTGTGCTGAAACTGATGCCTGCCTTTTGCAGGAAGGCGACTTTCGAGTAGGGTTCTTCGAGGTAGCGGCGTCCCAGACGGTCGATTATTTGCACCTTGTCCTTTGTGAATTCGATTCTTACCACTTCGGTTATTCCTAATATGGGGTCGACGAGGGACACCTGGATAACTTCGCCTCGCTTCATGCGCAGTGTGCCGGACGTGCTTATGTTGTCGGATGGCAAACTTAGTTTGGCTTTAATCTTTGCTGTAATGGCTTGGGCTGTGGAGTTATTGCCGATTACAGTGCTGACGTGTGCTGCCGTTGAGAATGGCATCGTGCCGTCTGCAGTGTTGCTGCCTTTGCTGGTATCTTTTGATGGTCCGCATGATGCCATTAGGAGCGTTATGGTTAGTAATCCTACTATATGGGATAGTTTCTGTCTTATAGTTCTTTGCTTTATGCAGTTCATTCCGCTATGTATTTCTTTTTCTTTAGTTTCTTTTCCAGTATAGGGGAGTCGCCTCCGAGGTCTTTGGCCTTTTGCCATAGTTGCAGAGCGCCTTCCTTGTCGCCTGTCTTGTAGTAGATGTCGCCTGCGTGCTCTATAATGTTGCTGTCGTCTGGACTGATGTCTTCGCCGATGATTTCAAGGGCTTTGTCGATTTGGTTTTTCGCTTCGTCGTATCGTTCGAGCATGAAGAGTATCCATGCGTAGGTGTCGATGTAGGTGTAGTTGTCTGGTTCTTGCACGAGAGTCTTGGCGCTCATCTGTTCGGCGCGTTCCAGGTCTTGCTTCTTCAGCGACAGGTAGTAAGCGTAGTTGTTGAGCGCTCCTACGTCGTTGGGGGTGTAGATGAGGCAGGAGTCGTATGCTTCGAACGCTTTCTCGTCGTCGCCGAGGTCGTGGTAGAGATCTCCGAGCAGGGTGTACGAGTTTGATATGATGTCGATTTGCGTGTCCTCCCTTACGGTGTTGAGCCCTTTGCGCAGGGTCTGGATTGCCATTTGCGGTTCTTCTCTTTGGTAGTAGATTATGCCGAGGAAGTAGTAGTATATCGGATTGTTTGTTGCTATGTCAACTGCGGGTTTGCAGATGCGGTAAATTTCGGCGGTGTCGTTTTCCTGCATGGCGTAAGAGAGTAGCTGGTTTCGTGCGTCTTCGTTCTCAGGGTCGATGTTGAGCAGGGCTTTCAGTACGGGCTTTATGCTGTCGGGTGGCATTTGGATTGACACCATGTAGCGCACGCAGAGTTCCGTCATGCTGGAGTTTTCCTGAGGGTAGGAGAGAATCTTGCGAAACTTGTTGAGCACTTCGGTTGAGTCGCTCTTGTTGGCGAGGTTTTCGTAGACGACGTTTGTCATTATCTGCACTCTCATGTCGTTGCTCAAGCGGTTGTTCAGCACAAGTTTTTCTATCTGCTTCTGATAGAGCGAATCTTGTCCTTGCTTGTTGTAGAAGTCGGCGAGCGACAACATGACGTTGATGTTGGTGGAGTCTTCTTGTTCGACGGCCTTGTACACTTCGTGGGCTTTGTCCATGTGTCCGTGTTGTACGTACATATCGCCGAGCAACACTTTGTAGCGCAGGTCGTTAGGATATTCTTTCGCCAGATTCATGATTTCTTCATAGGCGCGCTTCTCGTCTTTCATCTGGACGTAGATGCGGAATTTCTCTGTGCTGATTTGTTCCGACTTCCCTTCCTTTACTTCGAGGCGGTCGAGGGTCTTGATAACTTTGGGATAGTCTTCGGTGCGGGTGTAGAGGTCCATCAGCATAAGCAGAAGATCGCTTTTGCCTGGATATTTTTTGCTGAGATCTTCCACTACATTGATAGCCTCGTTTATACGTCCTTCCTTGTAGTAGGTGTTGACAAGCGCCGTGCTGTACCAATAGTTGTCGGGAGCGAGCTTAACGGCGCGCTCCAGATATTCTTCGGCAATGGAGTCTTCTTGCAGGTAGCTCTTGTATTTTGCCATTTCGTAGAGTGCCACGTCCGAGTTAGGGTTGAGGTACAGGCAGTGGCTGAGTAGCTCGACAGCAGCGTCATGATTGCCGAGTTGTCTTTGGCGCACGGCTTCGAGAAGGAAGTATTCGTAGCGGCGCATGAGGTCGTCCTGTACGCAGGTAGTGTCGTTTTCGCTCTGCTGTGCATAAATGGCAAAAGGCATTGCGATTAAAAGCAATGCCGTTAGCAGTAAAGTCTTGCGAAGGGGTGATGTGATGCTTCTCATTTGCTTACAAGCCTGAGTGTCCGAATCCGCCCGCTCCGCGTTCTGTCTCGTCGAGCACTTCCACTGGTTGCCATTCCACTTGTTCATGGCGTGCGATGACCATCTGCGCAATGCGTTCGCCGTCGTTGATGATGAAGTCTTCAGCAGAAAGGTTGATGAGTATTACGCCCACTTCGCCTCGATAGTCGGCGTCGATGGTTCCTGGCGAGTTAAGCACAGTGATGCCTTTCTTTATAGCCAGTCCGCTGCGAGGGCGTACTTGTGCCTCATACCCTGCAGGTAGAGCCATGAATAATCCTGTTGGCACTATGCAACGTTGCATAGGTGCAAGGGTGATAGGTGCTTCGAGATTGGCGCGCAGATCCATCCCTGCCGACTGGATGGTTTCGTAGGCAGGGAGTTTGTGGTGCGACTTGTTTATTATTTGCACTTTCATAATTTTAGCCTTTTTGAGTTGGTCGTTGAAAACAAAGGCAAATTTAGCAATTAATCATAACAAAACGAACACTTTTGTGCGTTTGTGGAGTGTATATTCCGCTTTTTAAGTATTTTTGTATTTGAAAGTTCGATAGCAAAGATTAGTATGAAGTGGGAAAAACTTATATCCAACAAGCGGCTCGGACAGGAAGAGTTGCACTACAAGCGTAAGGACGACCGCACTGAGTTCAAGCGTGATTATGACCGGCTGATATTTTCGGCGCCCTTCCGCCGTCTGCAAAATAAAACTCAGGTGTTTCCTCTGCCAGGGAGCATATTCGTGCATAACCGTCTGACGCACAGTTTGGAAGTGGCAAGCGTGGGCCGTTCGCTTGGCGACGGCGTGGCGCGCCGCCTTTTGGAGCGGCATCCCGAACTTGCTTCTACCCACATCAATGAGATAGGCGACATTGTCAGTGCCGCCTGCCTTGCCCACGACATGGGCAATCCGCCTTTCGGCCATTCGGGCGAGAAAGCCATTGCTACGTTCTTTTCCGAGGGCGACGGACAGCAGTACAGACCTCTGCTCACTGAGGAACAGTGGAACGATCTCATTCACTATGAGGGAAATGCCAACGCTTTCCGTCTGCTTACACACCAGTTTGTGGGGCGCAGGAAGGGAGGTTTTGTCATGACTTATTCCACTCTGGCGTCTATTGTGAAATATCCGTATCGCTCTTCTATGGCGGGCAAAAAACAGAAGTTCGGGTTCTTTATGGACGACGAGCAGACCTATCGAGCCATCGCCTCCGAACTTGGCATAGAGGAACGTGACGGCAAATTCGCGCGCCATCCGCTTGTCTATCTCGTTGAGGCAGCCGATGACATTTGCTATGAGGTCATGGACATAGAGGATGCCCACAAATTGCGTCTGCTCACTACGGAGGAGACCAAGTCGCTCCTTCTCGGATTTTTCGGCGAAGAGCGCCGGCAGCATATCGGCGAAATCTGCAACGAAGTCGACGACGTCAACGAACAGATAGTCTATCTCCGATCCTGTGTGATAGGCGCCCTCATTGACGAATGTATAGAGACCTTCGTTTGCAATGAGGAGAAAATTCTTGACGGCACGTTCGAAGGGACTCTCATCAAGAATATCAGTCCTCGGGTCAGAGACGCTTATCGTCAGTGCGAAGCCGTCTCCGTGAAGCGTATCTACAACAGCAAGGATGTGGTCGACATCGAACTTGCCGGCTATCGCATCATCAGCACCCTCATCAATCTCTTTACCACAGCAGCCATGAACCCCGATAAGGCCTATTCAAAGCTGCTTCTTAACAGGGTGTCGTCGCAGTACGAAGTACGTGCTACAGATGTCTACACCCGCATCATGGCAGTGCTCGACTTCATATCTGGCATGACAGACATATTTGCCCTCGACCTCTACCGCAAAATCAATGGCGAGAGCATCCCTACAATACAATGAGCTGGAACAACCAGGGCAGTCTGAGCATTTGTAATACTCCGTACACTCCGAATATTCATGGCAATCAGGCCACTATAAGCGCAAAAACTCTCCTTTTTCTTTGCAAAAATCAACATTTTTAGCGAATATTGCATACTTTTTGTGCTAAAACGGCGAAACGGACGGCTTTTGACATCGTCAAGTCATTAAGAATCAACAGTATGCACAGGCGTTTGCATTTTAGTCCTCATGCGTGAGGATTTGGTTTTTCACTTCTTTAATACACACTAAGAAACGGAAATGAAAGAACTGGACTACATCATCCAGGCAGAGCACATCACAAAGAGTTTTGGCGATAAGACTGTGCTCAATGACGTGAGTTTAAATGTGAAGCGCGGAGAGTTCGTTACGATTCTCGGGTCTTCTGGTTGCGGCAAGACTACCATGCTGCGTATTTTGGCAGGTTTTGAAACTCCTACGAGCGGAAAAATCAAGATGAACGGACATGACATAACGACCATGCCCCCTTATCGCCGACCGATGAACACGGTGTTCCAACGCTACGCACTCTTCCCACACCTTAATGTTTATGAAAATATTGCCTTCGGTCTTAAGCTCCAGGGAGTCAAGGAGAAGGAAATGGATCGCCGTGTCATCCAGGCACTGAAGATGGTGGGCATGTCCGACTATGAAGAGCGCGACGTGAACAGCCTTTCTGGCGGTCAGCAGCAGCGTGTGGCAATAGCGAGGGCTATTGTCAACAAACCTCACGTTCTGCTTCTCGATGAACCGCTTTCTGCTTTAGACCACAAGATGCGCAAGGATATGCAGCTTGAACTCAAGCAGATGCACAAGAAACTTGGTATCACATTCATCTATGTGACGCACGATCAGGAAGAAGCCCTCACTCTCTCCGACACCATCATCGTGATGAACGACGGAGTAATCCAGCAGATAGGCACACCTACCGACATATACAACGAACCGGCCAACTCGTTCGTTGCCAACTTTATAGGCGAGAGCAATATCCTCAACGGCCGCATGCTCAAGGATATGGAAGTGGAGGTCATGGGTGTTAATGCCGAGTGCGTGGACAAAGGTTTTGATACAGATGAACCGGTTGACGTAGTCATTCGTCCGGAAGACGTGTATATGCTGAAGAAACCAGAAGCAGGAATGTGGCGAGGCAAAGTCAGCTCGTGCATCTTCAAGGGCGTACATTACGAAATGTTTGTTGACACTCCTAACGGCTATGAAGTGCAGGTGCACGACTATAACGCTTTCGAGGCAGGGACAGAAGTCGGCATGCTCGTTAAGCCGGAAGACATACATGTTATGAAGAAAGAGCGCACATGCAACAGCGTGGAAGGCGAAATGATTGATTCCAACCACGTGGCAATATTTGGGGGTGAATTCGAGTGTACAGACTCCGCATTGGAAAAAGGCGACAAGGTGTGCGTCGAGTTCGACTTCGATAAGGTGGAACTCACAGACAACCCTGAAGATGGAACTGCCGAAGCGCAGATCAACTTCATTCTCTACAAAGGAAATCACTACCACATCACTCTGAAAACTAAAGACGGAGAGAAACTCTACGTCAATACCAACGACGTGTGGGAAGACTACGACGATGTGGGAATTAAAATCAAGCCGTCCGACCTGAGAATTACAAAGCAATGAAAAAAATTCTGAAGTTTATGGGGAAGCGGAGCAACTGGGCTCTACCCTACATAATCTTTATGGCGATATTTGTCGTAGCACCGTTGTTACTCGTTGGCTACTACTCGTTTCTTGACAACGAAGGCGCTTTGTCGCTCTACAATTTTGAGAAGTTCTGCACTTCCTACGACACAATCAACACGTTCATATACTCCATAGGCATAGCCATGATGACCACGCTCATATGCATCCTCATCGGTTATCCTGCAGCCTACTTTATGGCCAACTCCGAATACGGCACACCGAAGGTCATGGCCATGCTCTTCATCCTGCCGATGTGGATCAACATCCTGTTGCGCACGCTATCGACCGTGGCGCTCTTCGATTTCATGAAGCTGCCGCTCGGCGAGGGAGCGCTGATTTTCGGTATGGTCTACAACTTCCTGCCGTTCATGATTTATCCTATCTACAACACGATGCAGAAGATGGATAAGTCGCTCATCGAGGCAGCGCAGGACTTGGGCGCAAACCGCAGAAGAGTGTTCCGCGACGTCATCATGCCACTATCCATGCCAGGAGTCTACAGCGGCGTGGTCATGGTGTTCATGCCAACCATTTCAACCTTTGCCGTGTCGGAACTCCTCACTATGAACAAGATCAAACTTTTCGGCACAACCATCCAAGAGAATATAAACGCAGGAATGCTCAACTACGGAGCGGCACTGTCATTAATAATGCTCATCATCATCGGACTTACCAGTTTCTTTGGTTCCGATGACGACGAATCAAATGAAACGGGAGGACTGCTATGAAAAAGTTTTTCGCACAAGCCTACCTGTGGCTTATTCTCGCCGTGCTCTACGCACCGATACTCATCATCGTGGTGTTCAGTTTCACTGAGGCCAAGGTGTTAGGCACATGGAGCGGTTTCTCTACCAAGCTTTACACGTCGCTCTTTGCTGGCAATGCAGGCCAGGCGCTTAACGACGCTATTTTCAACACCCTGTTCATCGCACTCGTGGCAGCAGTTATTTCTACCATTCTCGGCACCATTGCAGCCATCGGCATCTACAACATGAGACAGAAGGAGCGCCGAGTGGTCAATTTTGTCAACAGCATTCCGATGATCAACCCCGACATCATCACAGGTATATCCATCTTCCTGCTCTTCGTATTCCTCGGACTGAGCCGCGGAATGATGTCGATCATCTGCGCCCACATAGCGTTCTGCACTCCTTATGTGGTGCTCAGCGTTATGCCGCGGCTGATGAAGATGAACCCTAACATCTACGAGGCGGCACTCGACCTCGGAGCCACTCCGTTCTATGCTTTGCGCAAGGTGCTCATGCCAGAACTATGGCCTGGAATGATTAGCGGATTCATCCTCTCGATAACACTCTCGATCGACGATTTCGCCGTTACTCTTTTTACAAAGGGAAGCAGCGGAATTGACACGCTCTCTACGTTTATCTATGCCGATGCGCGCAAAGGCGGACTCACACCTGAGCTCCGACCGCTCTCGTCAATCATATTCATTTCTATTCTCACCCTTCTGCTCATAATCAATTACAGAGCGAACAAGAAGGTTAACAACAACAAATAGGTTTTCTCACCGATGAAACACAGGATTTCAGCATTCTTCATAGCCCTCGTGGCAACATTTGTCATGACGGCAACGGCGCAGAACGACCGGAGCAACGTGCTCAAGGTCTACAATTGGGCCGACTATCTCGACCTCGAACTCATTGGCGAGTTTGAGCAGTGGTATGAGGAGCAGACTGGCGAACCAATCAAAGTGATGTATGAAACGTTCGACATCAACGAGAACATGCTCACCGAGATCGAAATCGGACAGGAAGACTACGACGTGGTGTGCCCGTCGGAGTACATCATCGAGCGCATGCTTCGTAAGAACCTCCTCCAGCCCATCAACAAAGACTTCGGGCCGAACACCCCCAACTGGCTCGGTAACGTATCACCATTCGTAGTCGACAAGTTCCAGCAGATGGCAACTCAGCCAGGAATGCAAGTAAGTGACTATGCCATCGGATTTATGTGGGGAACCACAGGTTTCCTCTACAACACACGTCTTGTCAAGCCAGAGGAAGTGGAGAGTTGGAGTGCGCTCTACAACGAGCGCTTCCAGGAGCGCATCCTCATGAAAGACGCCTTTCGCGATATCTACAGCGTCATGGTCTGCTACGCCAACTATCAGGACATACTCGACGGCAAGGTCAGCCGCGACAGTCTCGTGGCAAACATCACCGACCAAAACATCTACAAGGTAGAAGACGCACTCTTCCGCGCCAAGAAGCAGATAGCAGGTTGGGAAGTCGACTTCGGCAAGGAGCGTATGACACAGGAGAAGGCATGGATTAACGTTACATGGAGCGGCGATGCAATGTGGGCCATCGAAGAGACTGCCGAACTCGGTGTTGAACTTGATTACGTAGTTCCGAAGGAAGGTAGCAACTGCTGGTTCGACGGATGGGTTATCCCAGTCTATGCCAAGAACCCCAAAGCGGCAGCTACTGGATCAACTTCATGTGCAACTCCGAGAACGCCGTGCGCAATATGAACGAGATAGGCTACGTCAGCGTCATCGGCACAGAGGAAGTAATGGATGCCATGACCGACGACGAGATAGAGGAAACCTATGACCTCTCCTACTTCTTCAGTGGCATCGATGGAGCCGACTCGCTACATATCAATCCTGTGATGTATCCTGACAGGTCCGTTATCGAGCGCTGCGCACTTATGCACGACTGCGCCGACAAAAACGAGGACATGCTTGAAATGTGGTCACGCGTAAAAGGCAACAGTCTCGACACAGAGATGCTCACATTCATCATCGTAGTCTTCACAGCCATCTTAGCTGCCATAGCATGGCACCACTTCAAGAAATGGCGCAAGCGCA